>Ga0136557_1002166_pt1 | contig 11628 bp, 7 predicted proteins | sample AntRauTorckE6832_FD_104796 | JGI IMG/M metagenome (GOLD analysis project Ga0136557, IMG submission 104796) | Saline lake microbial communities from Rauer Islands, Antarctica - Metagenome Torckler E6 #832 | ecosystem: Environmental > Aquatic > Non-marine Saline and Alkaline > Saline | place...
CAACGACCCAACGGCGGACCCTCTCGTCAGTGAAACAGGTTTCCAGCACATCCGGATTATTCTTCAGTAACTCGCGGCTGCTGTCGTAGCCAATCAGTCCGGCCATGGCCGGGTTGGCAGTGACAAAGCGGCGCTGCAGCGACATCTGGAACACCCCTTCAATGGCATTGTCGAACAGTGACTGGTAGCGCCGCAGGTTCGCCAGTGCGCGTTGGCTCCAGTTCAGGGCCTCTGCCTGCACCTGTTTGATCCGGTCCCCCAGGGCAAAAGAAAACAGCAGGATCTGAAGAGTCAGCCCGAACTGGGGGGCATAGGAGGTAAACATATTGAGCGGCAGATAACCGATCACCGTCAGCGCGTAGATACCAAAGCCCAGTAATGCGAGTGTCCAGGCGTAGAAATAGGCCCGTGCCGCCCGGTTGTAATAACGCCAGGACAGATAACTGACCACAATCATGATCACACCCAACAGGATCGTCGCCAGAACAATCCATTCCATGGCCGTGTGATAAGGCAAAAAGAAGGAGAGCACAAAGGTGACCACGATGGAATAAAGGCACAACATGATGACCTTATCCAAGTCCGCCGAACGCTCTTTGGTCTCCAGCAGGGACCGGGCCATCAACAAACCCCAGAACCAGGTCATGATGATGGTGAAATGCAGGTTCTCCTTGTTCAGAATCGCCGGCCGCTCATCGAACAGCAGCACCACGTGAACCTGCTCCGTGGCAATGAAAATAACGGCGGATACCAGATAGAGCACGTAATAGATGTTACTGCGCTCCCGTACCGACACTGCCACAAACAGGTTATAAACCAGGATGGCCAGCACACTGCCCAGCAGAATGCCCCGCACGGTTTCATCCACCGACACTTTCTGGATATAGGCGTCCGGGTGCCAGAGGCTGATGGGTAAGCGGAAAGTGTTGGTGTTGGTGATCCGCATGTATACGCGGGTGGTTTCTCCCACCGGCGATTCCAGACGGAAAGTGGGGTTGGGTACAGCCAGATCACGGTCAGCCCAGTCACCCTCATAGCCGGTCCGGCGCTGATCAACCACCTCGCCATTGCGGACCAGATAGAGCGTAACATCGTCTACCAGCGGCAGCGCCAGCTCCAGGATGTAGCTCTGGTGATCATCCTGATTGTTGACGTGCAGATCAAAGCGCGTCCAGTAGGCCGATTCGGTATACCCAAAATTCAGCACACCGCCGGTATGGCGGGTGAAGGATTCGCCGGCACTGTCGGTGGCAGCCATCACATCCGCGATGGTCAGGCTCTGATCCGGATCCTCCAGGTACCAGATACAGCTGCCCAGATCGCGCACACTGCTGGTACCCTTCTCAATGACGATCTTCCCGTTATCACACGCCTCCTGGGCAGACACTGTGGCAGGCAAAAACAAAGCCAGTACCGCAAGAATCAGAACCAACCAGGACCGGGAACCTTCCCATTGCTGCAAAATGTGATCTCCGCGAGGGCAGATGATGCTTTTATGCTTTATTGTCACCCCATTATGCGAGCCGCCGGGTTTCCGTGGCATCGCGACCCGATACTTTAGCCTTTAATACTCGATTACGCATCCCGGGAAGGTTTTAATGAGATATGTCAGGATTACATCGGTGATGGGCATTACCGCGCTTATGCTCTCAGGCTGCGGCGCGGATACGGGGTCCGGCTCGAGCAGCTTTAATCCCGCCACATCGGTTTCTGAGGAATTTGAAACCTTCGCGATTGACGACAGCAGTGGCACGCCCGTGCTGTCGCGCACCCTCTTCTACGATTTCTATCAGGGGCTGGAAGCTGCAGAGGGCGAGGACGACAGTGGCATTGCCGAACAGTTACGCCAACGCCTGGACCTGCTGATGGGGTTGACCCCCGGGCCCGAGGGCAAAACCTACGTGGCCGCCAGAAACCCCTTTGACCTGCTCCATCACCTGATTCACACAGACTGGATCGGTACCTTCAACGATGGCAAGCGCCTGATGCGCGATAGCGTCACCAGCGGCGGTCCCGCCACCTATAACACGCCGGCCAATGACGCGGTTATCCGCTTTAAGGAAGGACGTACCAGCGAAGATCCTGAGCCTGATCAGCTCTGGGTTTACCCACTGCTGGACTGGACCAGCAACTTCTCACAGTTTGAACCGGTGACGGCAACCATTTACCGTTCCGCGCAGTTCATTGCAAGACCGCCAGCCGAGGGCACAGCCAGCCCGGCCGAAATACAGAGTGGGTTCTGGAGTGGTGGCTTTGAAGGCGAGAACTTCTCCGCTACCGGTTATAACCAGCCCCAGTTCTCCAATTTGAGCATCACTGGAAGGCAGTTCGGCGATGTGGAGTTCTATCAGCTGTTTGAGGGGGCCGAGTACGACACCCTACTGCTGAACAGCACATCCGGCATTACCATTGGCGACGAAGAGCCGGTTTTCATCTGCGTCCAGATTCGCTACAGCGCCAGTCAGAGCACCAACCAGGTAAAGGTGGTTTCTTTGACTGACCCCGATGCCGACACCAGTGGAACCAGCAGGGATTTCACCCAGTGTCCGGATGTCGGCAACAGCTTTACCTACCAGGCGGAGCCTGTCGCCGCGCGTCAGTGAGCCGAAACCTCCTGCAGGTCCCAGTTCCGGAGAAAGCCTTTCTTGCGGTCAATCATGCGCTCGTATGTCGAGATCATGATAGCGGCATGAGGGGCCCGGACCAGTCGCAGGCTTTCAATGCGGCGTTCGAGACGCTCTACTTCGGTGCTGATCTGCTGGCGGACATGGGATCGGACACTGTCGTGCTGATCCAGCCTGACGGGACGGGGCTGTTGCTCCGGGAGAGCTGAAGAAACGCTATTCTTGTTCATGACTGTTCTCTTCCATTGAGTTTTTATTAACTCGCCGTGTAAATACGTCTACACGCCGGGATCGTCCTTGTTGAATCCACCAATTGATTGAATTGTGCCCAAGTGTCGGACAAACTTCAATAAAAATGAATTGCGTTTCATGTTTTCGGAAACCAGAGCTTTTTCCCCAACTATCCGGAACACGTCCTTTTGCCTGCTATAGTTCCCTTATAAAAAGCTGAATCACCCCATCTGCCACCTTTGCCTTGAACGGCGGGACTTCAACTTATGCGCCAAACTTCCGTTGCCGACACATTGCGGGAATACCAGTCACTACTGGAGCTACTGGACGATGCCTACTGGGAAGCCAGCAGCATTCAACATAAAGACATGCTTTACGACATTATCAGCATTCTCAGCCAGGAAGTGGCAGAGATGAACAAACTGAGTGTCATGGACCATCACTATCCGTACGAAGTTATTACTGAGGGCATCCGCCGGGTCGTCCCCAAACTGGAACGCCTGGATGAACAACGCGAAGAGGTGATTCAGCGAACCCAGACACTGACAGATTTTCGCGACATCCTGTCGTCAGTGCTGGGAATTCTGGAGGACCAGCTGCAGACCCTGTGAATCCTTACCTGGCTATGGAATGCCTCAGGCCGCTACCAACGGCCGCTGGCTTTCCGGCAACACTGGAAAACGGTCGCAAACGGTATAAACAAAACGCGCCAGGGCCGGTATATGATGGCCGACTATCGGTATACCGGTATTCAGCAGACTGACGGAAATATCCCGCGCCGCATCGGCCCAGCAGAGTTTATTGATGAGGCCGATATGCCCGAAGGCCTGGCCGCTGTGCTGACCCCACAACCCGACAGGATCCCCACCCAGCATCATACCGGCGCTGAATCGCATGGGGATCATCATGGTGCGGTCGATCTGCAGCGACCCGAACTGCTGGATTGCCCGCCTGACCGTCAGTTCACTGCAGATGCGCTTGCCCTCCCAGATGCCACCACTCAGCATCATCTGAAAAAACCGCCCCATTTCCTCTGCCGTTCCGCAAAGGTTTCCGGCCGGAATCACCGCTTCCTGAAAGCGCGGATCATTAACCACGGTTTCCACCGTGTTGATATCGCCACCCAGTGCCCTGCGCACAATCCAGCTTACCGGAAAGCGGGGAGTCGGGCCGGTGGCGTAATTCTCCGCCAGTTCGTCGACATGTTCAGGGCTGATGCCATAGGTAAACCAGCGCATCCCCATGGGCTTACGCAGAAAACGGTCAATAAAGGCCTCGATGGTGTCGCCGGTGACTTTCTCCAGCACCCGTTGCAGGACGAAACCACCGGTTACCGCATGATAGGCCACCTTGGCACCGTCCACTTCGACCGGCTTGGCCTCGCAGAGCAGGCGCCAGATCTCGTCGCGGTTCCACAGCACATCAATGGGCGTTTCCCTGGGAATCGCCGGGATGCCGCCCCGGTGGGACAAAATCTGATGAACCGTGATGGTCTGTTTACCATTCTGGGCAAATTCAGGACAGTAATAGGAGACCGGATCCATCAGGTTCACCAGGCCCTGCTCGACCAACATATGCGTCAGCAGAGCCGTGACCGCCTTGGATGCTGAAAAATAACAGATGGGCGTCTCAGTGGTGATCGGAACCTTGGGTGTTTCTGGTGAGTCGTTGGGGCCATTGCCGCTGGCATGGCCGATCGCCCGATGGATAATCTGCTGCCCCCGGTGACGAACAGACAACTGAAGGCCGGGGTAAACGCCGGTCCGATAGAGGCGCTCGGTGCTCTTCCAGATATCATCGATAACTTTCTGACTGACACCCACCAGTTCCGGCTTTTCGGCAGCAGCATCGCGATAGGTGACCGTGGAAAGGTCCCTCGGGATCACCGATGTATGTAAGGCACGGCGTGCAATTCGATTCATCATTCAACCTATGTCAGTTTTAGAAAGGGGCACTGGCGTTCTCCGATGAGGCCATGACAACCCGGTTACGGCCCGAAGCTTTGGCCTGATACATCGCCCTGTCGGCGGCGGCGACCAGCTTTGGGGCATCTTCGCCGTCGTCCGGAAAAATCGCAACGCCGACACTCATGGTCAGACTGACCGAACGGCCATCGTCCAGTAGCAACGGGGTTGAGGCGACCAGCTCCCGCAATCGTTCTGCGCTCTGCTCCGCCTGGATGGCATCCATTTCGGGCAACACTACAACAAACTCTTCGCCACCGAACCTGCTCACCAGGTCCACCTGGCGAACTTTCGCTGACAACAGCTGGCTGAGCCCACGAAGTACGGCATCGCCTGCCGCATGGCCCATTTTATCGTTAACCTGCTTGAAATGATCCAGATCGATCCACAAAAGCGCGAGCGGCCGCTGGTAACGCCTGGCGCGAAGAATTTCCTCATCCAGCAGCCGCGTGGCTTCGCGGCGATCAAGCAACCCGGTGAGGGCGTCACGGGTTGCCATTTCCGACAGCTCGTCCTCCAGGACCTTCCGGTCCGTGATGTCGATGATTATGCCCTCAAGAACAAATTCATCCTCGTCGACAACAGCCCGGCCTCGCTCCCACACCCAGATTTCCTGACCATCCTTGCGTTTAATAGGATATTCCAGCGAAAAAAGCTCGGCGTTGCCGATGGCTGATTCCACTTCGCTCACCAGGCGGTCAGCTTCGTCGCTCCGTATCAGAGCCGCGTAGCTGGTGACCCGGTTGTCCACCAGTTCGTCCGGTGCATAACCCGTCAGATCAGCGCAGCCACTGGAGACAAATTTCATGGTCCAGTGTTCGTCGTAGAGACACCGGTACGCCATGCCCGGCAAATTATCCATCAGCGTGACAAGCTGGCGATCCCGGCGACGAATGATATTTTCTGCATTGCGGATGTCCGTGACGTCCTGACCTATGGCAATCGTGCCCACCACTTCGCCTTCGGCTCCACCCAGGCTGCTGGTATACCAGGAAATCACACGCTCGTGGCCCTGCCTCGTCACAATGCTGGTTTCAAACCCAGCCAGCGCCTCTTCATCCCTGAGAACCGCGGCTACTTTGGCGAGAATGTTCAGCCTGACGTCCGAATCCGGGTACATCAGCTCCCACACGGCATCAGAATGCATTACCTCATCCCGCCGGTACCCGGTGATCTCTTCAGCCGCCTTATTCCACAACACGATCCGGCCGTTGGTATCCAGAACATTGATCCAGGTGCTGGCCTGCTCAATCACTTTTTCCTGAAAACTGTTAAGCCGCAGGATTTCCTCCTGCTGCTTCGCATGAAGTGACAATAAGGTTCGGTCATGACTGAGCTGTCGATAAATCAGCATGAACAGCACAAGCCCCGTCACCAGTACAAAAAGCGCGCCTTTCCAGGTCTGCGCAACGTTCAGTGCCTGCGGGTCCTGAAACCAACGTACAACCACAGCGTCAGAAAAAGTGATCCACAGCCAGCCGGCGAGCAGGTAGGACAACGCGACCCAAAGCGCCCGTTTAAGCGGCGTCAGACGACCATTCAGTTTTTCCATGTACAACATCCCTGATTGAACAACTGAACCTCGGATCCAGAATGATTTCTGCGCTAAGCTTAGCGTAAACTCTGACAGATGTGACCGACAGGAGAGGCCAATTGACCCCGGCACTGAACGCGGCTGATCATGCAGGTATAGACTACACAATACACGAATATCAACACGATCCGCAGCCGGAGTCGTGGGGCATGGAAGCGGCGGAAAAGCTGGGCGTCGAGCCGGATCGGGTCTTTAAAACCCTGGTGGCCGAGCTGGACGGCAGGGAGCTGATCGTCGCCATGGTTCCGGTCAATTCAAAACTAAGCCTGAAAGAGCTGGCAAGAGCGGCCCGAGGCAAAAAAGCAGCGATAGCAGACCGGCAAACGGTAGAGCGCAGCACCGGGTATGTGTTGGGAGGGGTCAGTGCGCTGGGCCAGAAAAAACGGCTGCGCACCTTTATCGACGCTTCTGCCGAAGCATCGGATACCATCTACATAAGCGCCGGCCGGCGCGGGCTTGAAATCGAGCTTGCGCCGGCCGCGCTATCAGCCGTCACCCGGGGCGCTTTTGCGCCCCTGCAACAGACCTGATCAGACTATTTAACCGACGCCCTGGCCTCGGCCAGAATCGAGTTAAAGGTTTCACTGGGCTGCATGATCTTGCACACCTTGTCAGCAGGCGGGTGGTAGTAACCACCGATGTCTGCCGGATGGCCCTGGATCACGCTCATTTCTTCCAGAATTCTGTCTTTATTGTCTTCCAGTTGCGTTGACAGCTTCTCGAAGAATGTCTTCAGCTCTTTGTCACCGTCCTGCTTCGCCAGCTCTTCTGCCCAGTATCGGGCCAGATGCAGATGGCTGCCCCGGTTATCCAGCTCACCGGTGTTGCGGGAGGGAGACTGGTTATTCTCCAGCAGCCGCTCGGTGGCCTTGTCCAGAGTCACACCCAGAAGACGGGCGCGCTCGTTGTTCTGCTTCTCGCCCAGCTCTTCCAGGGACACCGCCGTGGCCAGGAACTCACCCAGTGAATCCCAGCGCAGGTGGTTTTCCTGCAGCAACTGCTGAACATGCTTGGGCGCGGAGCCGCCAGCACCGGTTTCGTAAAGGCCACCGCCATTCAACAGCGGCACGATGGACAGCATCTTGGCACTGGTGCCCAGCTCCAGAATCGGGAACAGGTCGGTCAGGTAGTCACGCAGCACGTTACCGGTCACAGAGATGGTGTCCAGGCCACGAATCAGCCGCTCCATGGTCCAGCGAATCGCGCGTACCGGCGATTTGATCAGGATTTCCAAGCCTTCGGTATCGTGATCCTTCAGATACATTTCCACTTTCCTGATCAGCTCGGCGTCGTGCGGGCGCTCGTCGTCCAGCCAGAACAGGGCCGGCATGCCGGTCGCGCGGGCGCGGTTGACGGCCAGCTTGACCCAGTCCTGGATCGGCAGGTCTTTGGTCTGGCAGGCGCGCCAGATGTCGCCCTTCTCGACCTTGTGCTCGGTCAGCACATTGCCGTCTCCATCAATCATGCGAACAACGCCGTCTTCTTTGACCTCATAGGTCTTGTCGTGGGAGCCGTACTCCTCGGCCTTCTGCGCCATCAGGCCCACGTTCGGCACGGTGCCCATGGTGGTGGGGTCAAACGCACCGTGAGTCTTACAGAAGTTGATCACTTCCTGGTAGATGGTGGCGTAAGTGGACTCGGGCATCACTGCCTTGGTGTCCTTGAGCTTGTTGTCCCGGGCCCACATCTTGCCGGAGTTCCGGATCATCGCCGGCATGGAAGCGTCGACAATGACGTCGCTGGGCACGTGCAGGTTGGTAATACCCTTGACCGAGTCCACCATGGCAATTTCCGGACGGTGCTCATAGCAGGCGTGCAGGTCTTCCAGAATTTGCTCCTGCTTCGATTCCGGCAACTGCTTGATTTTTTCGGTGACGCTGGACAGGCCGTTGTTTACATTCACGCCCAGCTCGTCGAACAGCTCGCCATATTTGTCGAACAGCTCCTTGTAGAAGATCTTCACCGCATGACCGAACACGATCGGGTGGGAGATTTTCATCATGGTGGCCTTGACGTGCAGGGAGAACATCACGCCGGTTTTTTCGCAGTCTTCGATACAGTCTTCGAAGAACGTTTGAAGCGCCTTGCAGCTCATGAACATGCCGTCCAGCACTTCTCCTTCCTGCAGAGGCAGCTCGCTTTTCAGCACGGTCTGCTTGCCTTCAGCGTTCTCGAAAACGATACGGGCTGTCGTGGCCTTGTCCAGGGTCAGGGACTGCTCGTTAGAGTAAAAATCGCCACCGCGCATGTGCGCCACGTGGGTACGTGATGCCGGGCTCCATTCGCCCATGGTGTGCGGGTGCTTGCGGGCAAAGGCCTTGACGGCGGTGGGTGCGCGACGATCAGAATTGCCTTCCCGCAGAATGGGGTTAACCGCACTGCCGAGAACTTTGGAATAACGGACCTGCGCCTCTTTCTCGTCGTCGGTCTGAGGGTTTTCCTTGTATTCCGGAACCTTGTAGCCCTGCTCGTTCAATTCCCGGATCGCGGCGCGAAGCTGGGGAATCGACGCGCTGATGTTGGGCAGCTTGATGATGTTGGCTTCAGGATCTTTGGTGAAGTCGCCGAGGGCTTTCAGGTCGTCCTCAACCTGTTGGTCTGCGTCCAGATAATCGGGAAACAGTGCCAGAATGCGCGCCGCCAGGGAGATGTCGCTGGTGCCGAATTCGATTCCGGCCGGCTTGGCATAAGTTTCTAGAATGGGAAGCAGTGACCGTGTTGCGAGAGCGGGAGCCTCGTCAGTCAGGGTGTAGATGATCTTTGATTTGGATGCTGTCATTTTCGTCCTCAGGATAATGTATGAGTTCAGGACGGCCATGGTCTGGTCAGTGGTCTTTTGAACTACTGAGCCGACAATGACTGATTCATAAACATGTGATAGGTAACGTAAGATAGCATTTTTTTGCCTTTCCGGCTTAAGATTTTAGTAGAAGGACGGACGTCAGGTTCGCTAAAACCGATGACAGAACGATGAAAAGCGTCGATTTTACGAAACTTACGGGCTTTTGGGGATTGGGCTTGGGGGCAATCGTGGTGGGCAGGGGTATTTCCGAAACACGCTCCTTACGGCACATCCCTGTGACGCTTGGGCTCCGCCATCCATGGCTCCGCACAGTTTCGGAAATACCCCTGCCCACCACTCGATATACCTTTTTCGCGCCTACCATAGACGGTAGGTCGGATTAGCCGCAGGCGTAATCCGACAACAGGTCCAGGCGGCACCTCCGTCGCATTTCGCTCCGCTCTATACGACCTACTTTGGCAGCAACCCCACAGCCCCCAAGCACTCACTGATCCGGTCGAGGGCCTCCGGGTTTGCCAGGGCATCCCGGTTGTCAGCCTTGGTAGAGCCGTTGACCAGTCGGGCCACCGCCAGCTCCACTTTCTTGCCACTCCGGGTGTAGGGAATGTCCGGCACTTCGATAATGTGTTTTGGCACATGTCGCGGGCTGGCGCCGGAGCGGATTCGGGCCTTGAGGGTTTTCTGGAGTTCGTCGGTCAGGGACTGACCATCGGCAGGCACGACCAGCAACACCACTTCCACGTCGCCATCGAGCTGGCGGCCAACCACCAGGCTGTCTTTTACGGCATCAATGGTTTCCACCTGACGGTAGATTTCCGCGGTGCCGATGCGGACGCCGCCGGGGTTCAGGGTGGCGTCGGAGCGGCCGTATATGACCGCGCCGCCGTGCTCGGTGAATTCGATGAAATCGCCATGGGCCCAGACGCCGGGGAAGCTGTTGAAATAGGCATCCCTGTAGCGCTCGTTGTCGGGGTCGTCCCAGAAGCATACGGGCATGGAGGGCAGCGGCTGGCGGCACACCAGTTCGCCGCGGCCGGCGGTGACGGGTTGGCCGTCGTCACCATAAGCGACCGCATCCACACCCAGGAAGCGGCACTGGATTTCGCCCCGGCGCACCGGTAGCAAAGGAGTAGAACCCACGAAGCAGCCACAGATATCGGTGCCGCCGGCTATGGAACCCAATAAAACGTTCGGGGCGCCGTCGCCGTAGACCCAGTCGTAGTCTTCCGGCAATAGCGGTGAACCGGTGGAGAAAAGGATTCGCAGGGCGCTCAGGTCGAGGGTTTTCGCCGGGGTCAGTTCGGCCTTGCGGCAGCCGGCGATAAAGCGGGCGCTGGTGCCGAAGTGGGTGACTTTTTCGTCGGCCGCCAGTTGCCAGAGGAAATTCAGATCCGGGTAGCCGGGGGAGCCATCGACGGTGATGACCGCCGCACCGGTCAGCAGTGCCGACGCCTGCCAGTTCCACATCATCCAGCCGCAGGTGGTGAAATAGAGGAACCGGTCTTCCGGGCCTACATCGCCATGAAGCATCAGTTCCTTGGCGTGGTTAACCAGCAGGCCGGCGTTGCCGTGCACAATGCACTTGGGCTTGCCGGTGGTGCCGGAGGAATAGAGGATATACACCGGATGGTCCGGCGGCAGCGGCGTGAAGGATGGCGGCTGGCCATGGCCTTCGGCAAGGGCCTGGTCCCAGTGGGTCACCTTGTCACCGGCAATGGCGGGCTCACCCGGCAGCTGTTCTATGCTGACCACACAACGAAGGCTCGGCAGACCCTCAATCAGGCTGGCAAAATCCTGCTGGCGACTAAACACCTTGCCGCCGTAGCCGTAACCGTTCACCACAATCAACGCGGCGGGCTCGATCTGGCCAAAGCGGTCGAGAATCGCACCCACGCCGAAATCCGGTGAAGCGGAGCTCCAGATGGCACCCAGGCTGGTAGTTGCCAGCATGCCGACCAGGGCTTCATAACCGTTGGTGACCACACCGGCAACTCGGTCGCCCTGCTGGATGCCTTTGCCACGCAGGAAGGCTTCCAGGGCACCGGTATCAGCCTTCAGCTGGGCGTAGGTTCTACGTAAGACCGGGCGGGTCTCGCAATAAGCCACGACGGCCTCGCGGTCAGCATGCTCCCCGTCCGCCAGCCGCAGCTGGTTGGCAGCGAAGTTGAGCTTCATACCAGGGAACCATTCCGCACCCGGCATGGCCCGTTTACCCAGCACCTTGTCAGCCGGGGTGTCACAGACTAGCCCACAGTAGTCCCAGACTTTCTGCCAGAAGGTCTCCAGGTGATCGATCGACCATTGGTGAAGAGCATGATAGTCGGCAAACGGACCCAGACCCTGTTGTTCGAGCCAGTGCTGAAACCGCCCCATCTGGCAGTTGTTCAGTGTGTCTTCCGAGGGAGACCAGAC
>Ga0136557_1002169_pt1 | contig 11612 bp, 12 predicted proteins | sample AntRauTorckE6832_FD_104796 | JGI IMG/M metagenome (GOLD analysis project Ga0136557, IMG submission 104796) | Saline lake microbial communities from Rauer Islands, Antarctica - Metagenome Torckler E6 #832 | ecosystem: Environmental > Aquatic > Non-marine Saline and Alkaline > Saline | place...
ACGGCCGAGGCCATCGCCGCCAGTGGCGCCGAGATCGTGACCTTTGCGGTCCGGCGCACCAATCTGGGGCAGGACGCCGGCGAGCCCAACCTGCTCGACGCCGTGCCGCCGGAGCGATTCACCCTGCTGCCCAATACCGCCGGCTGCTACACGGCCAAGGACGCCGTGCGGACCTGCAAGCTGGCGCGCGAGCTGCTCGACGGCCACAATCTGGTCAAGCTCGAGGTGCTGGGCGACGACGCGACCCTCTACCCCAACGTGGTCGAGACGCTGGCGGCGGCCGAGACGCTGATCGCCGACGGCTTCGATGTCATGGTCTACACCAGCGACGACCCGATCGTCGCCCGCGAGCTCGAGCGCCTGGGTTGCTGCGCCATCATGCCGCTGGGCTCGCTGATCGGCTCGGGCCACGGTATCCAGAACCCGTACAACATTCGCTTGATCATCGAGCAGGCCGAGGTGCCGGTATTGGTGGATGCCGGCATCGGCACCGCCTCCGAGGCCGCCCTGGCCATGGAGCTGGGCTGCGATGCCGTGCTGATGAACTCGGCCATTGCCCATGCCCGCCAGCCGGTGCTGATGGCCGGGGCCATGAAGAAGGCCGTCGAGGCCGGCCGCGAGGCCTTCCTGGCCGGGCGCATGCCGCGTCGCCAGAGCGCCGAGCCGTCCTCGCCCTTCGCCGGCCGCATCAACGCCTGAGCGTCCCGAACCGTCTTCTGTCACGAGATACCATGACCGACCTGCATCAGGATGACCCCGTCAGCGCCGGCCCCGAGGGGCCGGACGCGCCCCTGCATCGCCGCGGCATCAAGAGCTATGTGCTGCGGGCCGGGCGCATGACCCAGGCCCAGTCCCGCGGACTGGATGAGCTGTGGCCGCGGCTGGGCCTGACCCTGGCGGAGGGCCGCCAGGATCTCGATGCGCTGTTCGGACGCCAGGCGCCGCGTGTGGTCGAGATCGGTTTCGGTATGGGTGCTTCGTTGGTCGAGCAGGCCGAGCGCCATCCTCAGACCGACTTCATCGGCATTGAAGTCCATGCGCCCGGCGTCGGCAAATTGCTGGATGACGCCGACAAGCGCGGCCTGGCCAACCTGCGCGTCTATCGTGAGGATGCCCTGGCGGTGTTGGAGCAGTGTCTGCCCGAGGCGAGCCTGGACACCCTGCAGCTGTTCTTCCCCGACCCGTGGCCGAAGAAGAAGCACCACAAGCGACGCATCGTCCAGCCGGCCTTCATCGAGCTGATCCGCACGCGCCTGAAGATCGGCGGGACCCTGCACATGGCCACCGACTGGGAGGCCTATGCCGAGTGGATGGCCGAGGTACTGGACGCCGCGGCCGGCTATGCCAATACCGCCGACCCGGCCACGTCGCCCTGCGTACCGCGTCCCGATTTCCGGCCGCTCACCAAGTTCGAGGCGCGCGGCGAGCGGCTGGGGCACGGCGTCTGGGACCTGATCTACCGGCGTACGGTCTGACGCCACGCGAGACCTTGGCAGCGCCTTGGCCGGGCCGCGTCGGGCGCCGACCTGCCAGCAGGGCGCCGACGGCACCCAGCAGGCCCAGCGCCATGCCGAGGGTGCCCAGCCAGCCCGGCAGTTCGTGGAACATCAGGGCCGTCCAGCCCAGGGTGGCGGCCGGGGTCAGGGCAATGAGGGCGGCACTGCGGCCGACGCCGAAGCGCTGCAAGCTGGCATTGAAGAAGCCGTAGCCACCGAAGGTCGCCAGCACGATCAACCACACCAGCGCCATCACGCTATCTGTCGTCAGCGGCGGCGGGGCCACCCGTCCTTCGTCCAGCCCCCAGGCGGCGGCGAAGAACACGAGCGTGGCCGCTCCCAACTGGGCGGTCAGGCGTGCCTCCAGGGGCAGTGAGGTCGGCCGGCGTGCCGCCATGACGCTGCCCAGGGTCACGGCCACGACGGCCAGTATCGGCAGGCCATAGCTCCAGGCCGGGGCGCCGCCGACGCCCTGCATGTCATCCAGCACACTCAGGCCGGCACCCAGGGTCGCGACCATCATCCCCAGCCACTGCAGCGGCCTCGAGCGCTCGCCCAGCCACCATCCCGCCAGCGTGATGGCGGCCAGCGGTTGCAGGGCGCCGATCAGCGACGCCAACCCGGCACTGACACCCTGCTCGATGGCCAGCAGCATGGTCAGCAGATAGACGCCCATCGTCAGGCTGCCTACCAGCGCATCGGCGGCAAGGTCGCGAGGCGCTACGCTCTGACGATCATGTCGACGGGCGCGCAGGTACCACCAGCCGCCCGCCAGCAGGGTCGCCAGCGCGAAGCGCCAGGCGTAGAGCGCGAGCACGGGGGTGTCGAGCTCGACGCCCAGGCGACTCCCGACGAACCCGCTGCTCCAGCAGACGACGAAACCGATGGCGACGGCCAGGCCACCCAATGGCAACAGGCTCGGGTGGGGCAGGTGATAGGTGAAATGACGGCTGATGGCAGACATGGCGACTCCCTGATGGGCCGGTGACTTGTGCCGCCAGTCTGGTCCGTCTAGAGTCTTCAAGGAATCGACATTATTTTCACTGAGCGTTCAATATGGCTGAAGTCTCGGCATCGGCCCTGGATCTCGAGGCCCTTCGCAGCTTCGTGCTGGTGGCCAGGTTGGGTACCCTGGCGGCGGCCGCAGAAGAGCGGCATCGCACGGTCAGCGCCCTGAGCATGCAGATCAAGCGCCTGGAGGCTCACCTCGATGCGCGCCTGCTGATCCGCGGTGCCAGGGGAATGACCACCACCCCGACCGGCGAGGCGCTGTTGGGCGAAGCGCGTGAGCTGTTGCGCCAGCACGATGGGATGGTGGCGCGCATCAGCGGTCGCGGGTTGAGAGGGCGGGTGCGCTTCGGCATGCCCGAGGATTACGCCACCCGCATCGTCGGGCGCCTGCTGCCCGACTACCTGGCGCGTCATCCCGATGTGGTGCTTGAGGCCGTGACGGCGACCAGCGGGGACCTGGCGCGCCGCCTGGAGCGCGGTGAGTTGTCGCTGATCGTCGCCCTGGATCGCCCTCACCGCCTCATGGGAGGCGAGCCCCTGTGGCGGACCACGCCGGTCTGGGCCGGTGCCCGAGAACTTCGGCTGTCCCCGGGGCAGCCGTTGCCACTGGCCCTTCATCCGGTGGACTGCCCCTATCGTCACCTCGGGGCAGAGGCCCTCGCAGCCATCGGTCGCCGCTGGCATGCCGTCTTCACCAGCACCAGCCTCCATGCGGTGGAAACGGCCGTGGAATCGGGGTTGGCGGTGAGCATCCTCGAACGGGACAGACTGACGCCGGCCATGCGCGAACTGGGTGAGGCCGAAGGACTGCCTGCGCTGCAGGGTTGCGAGGCCCAGCTGCATTACGGACGTCGTGTCTCTGCCGCGTCCTGGCCCGCCGTCGAGGCGCTCGGCGAGATGCTGACACAGCATCTGCGTCGGCATGGCTGAGCGGCTCACACAAATCCCTCACAAAAGCTCACATAAAAAAAAGCCGCTTCCCTAGGAAGCGGCGGTAAGGACCGTGACTAGCAATGAGTGGGAGATACCCTGGCAGGTGACTGGCAGGACCCCTGCCGGGCTTGTGGCGCCTCATCAACGCCACATCTGCAGAGTAGTCATTCTCATTCATGGTGTCAATGCAAATACGAATGCTTTTGTTTAATAGTTGGCACTGGACTCGTCACGCGACCAGCCGTAGCCATAAGGGCAGCGTCGCCATGGCGAGCAGGGTCTGACCAGTGATTAGTGCCGCCATCAGCTCGGCATCTCCTCCCAACTGTCGGGCCAGGATATAGGCCGAGGTGGCAGTGGGGAGGGCGGCGAACAGTAACGCCACGTCGCGGCTCACCGGGTCGAGATCCAACAGCAGGGCAAGCGCGAGCACCATCGCCGGCATCAGCGCCAGCTTGATCAGGTTGGCGGCCCAGACGCCTCGGTCCAGGCGCATCAGTGCGGCGGGGCGCAGCGCCACTCCCACGGCTACCAGCCCCAGCGGCAGCGCGGCGCGCCCGAGCAGTGCCACGGCCTCGCCGCTCCAGCCGGGCAGGCCAATGCCGCCAAGGTTGAGACCGATCCCGAGCAGGCAGGCGAGGATCAACGGATTGCGCGCCAGCGCGGCGACACTCCTGGCAAGGCTCGACGACCCCAGGGTGCCGGCGGCAATGAAGCTGGTCACGCACAGCACGTTGACGACCGGCACCATCAGCGCCACGGCTACCGCCGCTACCGTCGCCCCGGCACTGCCGTGCAGGGCGGCGGCGCCAGCGACACCGACATAGGTATTGAAGCGCAGCGCGCCTTGAAAGACGGAGGTGAAGGCGGCGGCTTCGAGCCCTAGCCGGTGGCGCACGCCCCACAGCAGGCTGGCGAAGAGGGTCAGGGTGCCGAGTAGCGTGAGGGCCAGTCGGGTCACCGGCACCTGACTCACGTCGGCACTGGCCAGGGTGGCGACCAGCATGGCGGGGAATAGCAGGAAGTAGATCAGCCGCTCCATTCTCGGCCAGAAATCGCCGCCCGGTTGGCGGACCCAGCCAAGCAGCGCGCCAAGCAGGATCAACAGGAACAGCGGCCCGAGCGCACTCGCCACGTCTTGCATGCAATGTCTCTCTCTGGTGGTTGGCCTGCGACATCCTCGCGCACTCTGCCGCGGGCAAATACTGGTAAGCTTACCGTTAACCCGTCCCCAGTGGAGAGCTCCTTTCGCCGCCATGTCCCCGCCCTGCTCGATCGACACCGACGCACGCTCTCCGCTGCTGCGCTTCTTGATCCTGGTCACCCTGGTCGCCATCGTCGTGGCGGTGTGGTATCTGGTTCGCTACCACCTGAGCGATGAAGGAGAGGTCCGCTGGTTTGCGCCCGAGCCCGCCTGTGACCTGCAGCAGGGTGCCTGCAAGACGACGCTCGATGGCCTGGGTGACCTTAGTTTCGAACTTGGTGTCCAAGGCCCCGTGCAAGCCCTCGAGGTGCTGCCATTGACAGTAAGGCTGGAAGGCCTGGCGTCCCGGTCGGCCGTCGTCGAGTTCGTGGGGCGCGACATGGACATGGGGCTGCATCGCTTTCCCTTGACGCAGGAGGATGGGGCACTTCGCGGCGAAGGCCAGGTCGGGCTATGCACTCAGGCGGTGATGGCCTGGCGAGCGAAAGTCGTGGTGGACACTCCGCAAGGGAGGCTTGGCACTTGGTTTGATTTCGATGTGGAGCGAGGCGGATGATGCGGATAGTGAAGAAGCACAAGAGGCTATGGTTGTGGCTTGGTGCGATCCTGTTGCTCGCCGGATTCGGTGGTGGTGCCTGGTATCTGCAGCAGGCCGCCGGTCGCGATGACGGCCCTCCCGGGGGCGAGGTGGCGCTGCCTTCGACCCAGGGTGATTTCTCGTTGAGCCAGCTCGGCGAGGATCAGCTGGCGGTGCTGTTCTTCGGCTACACCTACTGTCCGGATATCTGCCCGATGACGCTGTCGGTGGTGCGCCAGGCGTTGACGGGGCTCGACGAAGCACAGCGCGAGCGCGTAGTGCCGGTGATGGTGTCCGTAGACCCCGAACGTGACACCCTGGAGCGGCTGGAAGAATACACTGCCTACTTCGGCGATCGCTTCATCGGTGCCACGGGTAGCCAGCAACAACTCGAGGACATTGCCGAGCGCTACGGCGTGGTATGGCGCAAGGTGGAAACGCCGGATTCGGCCATGGCGTACACCATCGACCACAGTTCGTCGTTGTATCTGGTGGACAGTGAGGGTGAGATACGCCGGCGAGTTCTCTACTCTCCCGTGCCTAATGCCCTGCGGTCGGCACTGGAGAGCGAGCTTGAGGGCTAGGCGCCTGCAGGAGTCGATCTATCATCGCCATCAGGCCGCTTAGCTGGGTGCCTTCACGGCTGTCATGAAGCGGGTTGAGCTGCCAGGTGCTCTCGGCGAAGCCCCACCAATCCCAGCATCCCTGAGGATTAGGTAGGCTGGTCTGCGCCTGGGGATAGAGCACGACGCGACGATTCACCGCGGCCCACTCGTTCAGGCCACTGCGGCGTACGAAGGCTTCATGGATCTGCTCGGCGCCCATCCCGCAGCCGTGCAGCGCTACGGTCAGGCCGCAATCGCCTTGCTGACATGCCTCGGGGATGAAGCTATAGCCGCTGTCGGCGAACCCCTTGGTGTCGAACGTCGTCTGGTCGAAACGCACTAACCGACCCTCGGGCTCATCGCCTGTCGGGCGAGTCAGGTCGCCATGCAGCCAGGTCAGAATGCGGCCCGCGATATCCAGGTCGCAGCCCAGCAGGTAGGTGCCGCCACCCTCGCGGCAATCGGCCAGCGCCGTGACGGGGGTCTTGCCTCGCGCCGCGACGGGCCAGCCATGGCCGACATCCTCGCTGATCTGCAGGCGAAGCTGCTGCTCTGGGTCGGCCAGCCACTCATCGAACTGTGCGGCGAGCGCCTTGCCCAGTGGTGGCAGGACGGTCTCGTCCTCCTCGCCATGCCAGACGAAGACCCGCAGGTCAGCGAGCTCGGCGGCGTCGCCCACCAGGTCACGGCGCCGATAGTCTTGCAGGCGCTGCGACAGCTCGTCGAGATCGGGCGGGCCGAGGCGGTCGCCCATGCATTGGCCGAGGGCCAGGCCCAGCGAGCCCTGGGCACAAGCCCAGGGACCTGTGCCCAGCACGCCCAGCCCCACGAATCGCGCTGGCCAGGCCACCGCTAACTGCGTGGCCATGTATCCCCCGGAGGAAACGCCGATGACGCTGACATCCTCTGCATCGAGGCCAAGGCGAGGCAGCTCCGGTGGCGACTCCTGGGCTGCCGACGGCAAGGCCAGCCCCATGCCTATCAGGGCGAGGCTGGCGGCCGAGGTGCGCAGAAGGCGCACGGAGCGGATCAGTTGCCTTCCACGCCGAGCAGTTCGACCTTGAACACCAGCGTTTCATGGGGACCGATCGGTCCCTGACCCTGGGCCCCATAGGCCAGCTCGGAGGGAATGACGATTTCCCAGGTATCGCCCACGCTCATCATTTGCAGGGCTTCCTGCCAGCCTTCGATCACCTGATCGACTCGGAAGCTCACCGGCTCGCCGCGATCAAAGGAGCTGTCGAAGACGGTGCCGTCGACCAGCGCGCCCTCGTAATGCACTTCCACGCTCGAGTCGGCTTCGGGGGAGGCGCCATCACCGCTTTCCAGCTCCCGGTACTGCAGGCCGGAATCGGTGATTTCGACATCGTCGCTTTCGGCGTTCTGGGCCATATAGGCTTCGCCCGCCTCGCGGTTGGCGGCGGCCTGTTCCTCGGTCTCGGCCTCGCGGGCGGCCGTGGCCTCCTGCTGGAAACGCATCAGGGCCTGGGCCATTTCCTCCTCGCTCATCTCCAGCTCGCCGCCCGCAAAGACGTCGCGGATGGCCTGGGTGAAGGCGTCGACATTCAGGTTGTCGACATCCTGCTGGATGCTCTGGCCGAGGGTGACTCCGAGGCTGTAGCCGAGATGCTCCTCGTCGGTTTCCAGGTCAGCCATTGCCAGCGGAGCGGCGCCCAGCAGGGCGGTGAGAGAGGCGGTGGTCAGCAGTCGTTTCATGAACAAGCCTTATGGTCGGGCGCTGCAGCGCCATAGAAAGAAAATGAAAAACAACGATGGTGCGGCATGAGACTCTAACAAGCGCCTGCCAGTTCCGCGAGGCGACGAAACCGGCAGGAAAAACCACCAGCGGCTTAGACCACGAGGGTGGGGCAGTGCGACGAACCGGCAACTCGTTGAGCCACACTGCCCAGCATCAGGCTCTTGTCACCATTGGTGCCCTGGGCGCCGATCACCACCAGGTCGCACTCGCGCTTGCGGGCAAAGCGCACGATGGTGCGCGAGGGCCGGCCGCCCTTGACGAAGGAGCGTACCTTCTCGGGCGGCACACCCAGCTCGACGGCATGCGTCTTGGCATGCACGGCAATCTCGGTGGCGTACTCCTTGAGCGCATCGTCGGGCAGGTCGAGCCGCTCGGGCCTGACCATGGAAAGCGACGCCTCGAGCAGGCTGTGGTGCTTGAACACACAGAGAATGTACAGCTCGGCGCCCGTCAGCAGCTGCAGACCCACCGCTTTCTCGAGCGCCTTGAGGGCACCTTTGGAGCCGTCCACCGGCACCATTATTCGATTGAACATCGTCATGTCACTCCTTGGATCCGGGTAGAGGCTCTCAACGGAATGCTAGGTCGCGCAGGAACAGGGCAATCTGCGGGAACATGATCAGCAAGGCCGCGGCCAGGATGAGCATGAAGATGAACGGCGGTGTGCCCTTGATCACTTCCCAGTAGGGCCGCTTGAAGATCGCGATGGCCGTGAAGATATCGCAACCGAAGGGTGGTGTCGCCGACCCGATGGCTACCTGCAGGGTGATCAGGATACCGACCAGCACCGGATCGAGCCCCGTTGCCGCAATGGCAGGCGCGAAGATCGGCGTCAGCACCAGGATCACCACGATGGGGTCGACGAACATGCAGGCCACGAAGAAAGAAATGCAGATCGCGATCAGCACGCCTGTCGGGCCGGCTTCGTTGATGCCTGCCGCGGCAAGGATTGCCTGGGGGATCTGGGCGAAGGAGATGATCCAGGAAAAGCCGTTACCCACTGCGACCAGGATGAACACCACGGCGGTGATCAGGCCAGTCGACTTGGCAATGGCATAAATGTTGTTGATCTTGAGGGAACGGAAGACCACGAATTCCAGGAAGATGGCATAGAGCACGCAGGCCGCCGCGGCCTCGGTGGGACTGAAGATGCCGCCGTAGATGCCGCCGACGATGATCACCGGGAAGCCCAGCGGCCAGAGCGCCATGCGCACGGCGGTGAGGCGCTCCCTCCAGGTGGACCGGGGCTCGGTCGGCACGTCGCGGATGACGGCGTAGAGCACCGAGTAGGCCGCAAACATCACCAGGATCATCAGTCCCGGGCCGATACCGGCGATGAACAACTCGCCGATGGAGGTGCCAGAGATGACCCCATAGATGATCATGCCGATGCTGGGGGGAATCAGGAAGGCAATGTCACTGGCGTTGATGATCAGGGCAAGGGTAAAGGAATCGGAGTAACCGGCCTTGAGCATCTTGGGCCGCAGGGGTGACCCGACGGCCACCACTGTGGCCTGGGTGGAGCCCGAGACCGCACCGAAGAGGGTGCAGGAGGCGGCGGTGCTGACCGCCAGGCCGCCCTTAACATGACCGATGAAGGCCATGACCATGGCGATCAGGCGGTCCGCCGACTGGCCGCGCGTCATGATATCTGCGGCGAGAATGAACATGGGAACGGCGATCAGTGAGGCGGGACGGATGCCGGCCATCATCTGCTGAATCAGCGTGCCCATCTGACCGAAGCCATCGAACATCATGAAAAAACCGATGATGGCCGCAGTGATCAGCGGAATCATCATCGGAAAGCCCAGCAACAGCAGGCCTATCATGGTCACTACCATTATTGTCGTCATCTTGCTTTCCCCCGGACTCAGCCCTGCGTCAGACTTCCGTTTCGGTATCCTTGTAACCGTCGAGTACGGCGGTTGACAGGTAGACATCGCGTGATGTGAGATTCTTGATGGCCGTGAGCAGGTATTGGATTCCGGTGATCAAGAACCCTAGTGGTACCCAGATATAGATGATCCAGATCGGAAACCCCAGCGCCGGCAGCACCCTGCCCTTGGAATAGAGATCGACAATATAGATGACCGAGTAGTAGAGCAGGAAGAACATGATCAGGGAGGTGAACAGCGCGATGAAGATCATCAGCGCCTTGCGCCCTCCCACCGGCAAGGCATCGTAAATCGCCGACATGCGGATATGGCGTCCGTGGCGGGCGGCATAACCGATCCCGGCGAAGGTGATCATGATGATCAGGATGCGATTGACCTCACCGGAGAACATGATGCTCTCGCCCAGCACGAAGCGGCCAATCACGTTGGCGATGGTGTTCACCGCCATCAGCAGGACACCGACCGCAAGTATCACCGCCTCGAGCTTGCTGATGAAGGTGTCAATAACCCCCAGGAAACCGGGCAGGCCGGATCGGTAATTCAATTCGGATTCTTCATCGGTCATCGTCTGCACTCCCCTTGGCATGCGAAGCCTTGCCCTGTCCTGCAAGTCATTATTCTGCAAATAGCCTACTCGCTCGTCGGCGACGCAACTGTGCCTGGCCTCAACGCTGGATGCACGCAGGTGTCGGGCGAGACCCTCCCCAGGCGCTATCCGGAAGCGCCTTTTCAGGGACACCTAGCCAAAAACAACAAGGGGGCAGCCGTTGCTGCCCCCTTGCGACCGGAAAGCCTGCGAGGTTATTCCTCGGTCACGGCTTCCAGGTCGGCCTTGAACTGCTCGAGCAATTCCTTACCGCCTTCACCGGTCATTTCGATGTAGGCTTCCTCGACCTGAGGAGCACGCTCGCGGAACGCCTGGATCTGCTCTTCGTTGAGACGTGTCACGGTGACCTCGTCCGAGGCTTCCTGAATCTTGGCCAGCGACTCGTCGGCGAGCCCCTTGATGTGCTCGATGGTGTGGTCGTAGGCCGCGTTGGATGCCTCGCGCACCAGCGTCTGGTCTTCTTCGGAAAGCCCTTCGAAGAAGTCCTGGTTGGCCATCATGGCGGTGGTGAACCAGCCATGGCCGGTGAACGTCAGGTGCGGGGAAACCTCATAGAGACCGCCGGACTCGATCCAGAAGATCGGGTTTTCCTGGCCGTCGAGAATCCCGGTCTGCAGGCCGCCATAGACTTCGCCCCAAGGCAGCGGCGTCGGGGTGGCACCGAAAGCGTCGTAGGTCTCGGAGAGCAGCGGGTTGGTCATCACGCGGATCTTCTTGTTGTCGAGATCCTCCGGTGAGGAGATCGGCTCGTCGGTGGTGACGACCATTTCCCCTTCCGGATACATCTGGAGCAGCTCGAGCCCTTGCTCGGCATAGAGCTCGGGGAACATCTCGTTGATGGCCTTGCTCTCGTCGAAGAATTTGAGAACGGTCTCTTCGTCGGTAGGCAGCAGATAGGGAATGAAGAAGATCTGCGCTTCGGGAATCAGCGCGCCGGTAAAGCCGGGCGACTGGTTGACGAATTGCAGGATGCCATTCTGGGTCTGCTCCATGATGTCGTCGGATTCGCCGAGCTCACCGAAGCGGTAAACCTGGACCGTATGGTCGGAGTTGTCCTCGACATATTCCTTGAAGGCATAGGCGAAGACATCCTGAACGTCGCCCTCGTACTCCTCATGTGCATAACGCCAGTTGTCAGCGAAGGCGGCGGTGGACATGCCGAACATCAGCGCGCCGATACCTGCCGTGGTCAACAGCTTGTGTGACATCATTCTTGTGTTCTCCTTGCGATGAGGACTGGACAAGATCTTGCGATATTGCCAGACGAGACACAGGCGAAAATCCTGCATGTCTCGTTTCAGGCTAGCGTGGGCGCCAGGAGGGGTCAAGCGCGCTTTCCACGCTATACAGCGCCTGAAGATGAGATTTTTGCTGTAGTTTCAGAGCCCTGGCAAGGTGGCTTGCCAGGGCTGGACGTGGCGTTGGCAGCCGCATCAAGGCGGCGTTGAAAGCCATCTGCTCGAGCCGAGACAGGGTCTCGCGCTCGGCCTCGAGTTCGGCATGCTTGAGCGTTTGGCGCAGTTCG
>Ga0136557_1002172_pt1 | contig 11599 bp, 10 predicted proteins | sample AntRauTorckE6832_FD_104796 | JGI IMG/M metagenome (GOLD analysis project Ga0136557, IMG submission 104796) | Saline lake microbial communities from Rauer Islands, Antarctica - Metagenome Torckler E6 #832 | ecosystem: Environmental > Aquatic > Non-marine Saline and Alkaline > Saline | place...
GGTACCTTGAAAAATTAGGTAATTCGTTCGAGTTCGAGGAACAGTGAAAATAAAAAGCGCAGCATATTAGTCATATGTGAGCATTTTTATTTTCGCTGTGACAAAGAAATCGGGCGAAGGAGCAATTTTTCAAGGTGGCCATAACACTTTTCCCACCTCCATTACCGGCCACATCGCGAAGTCCTTATTTTTTTTATACCCAACGCCTACTGCACCTTTATGAAAATAGAGGACATAGGCCCAGTCAGGTTCAAAAAAACTGGTAGTTGACGACCAATACGCCTCCTGAACTGCGATAAATGGATGGCCATCCGGCAAGGCCGGTGAAGAACGGGAACCATCCACCAGACTTTCAAGTTCATTTATGGTCGGCAGACGCCAAGGCTTTTCTGACTTATCGGCTAGCTCGCCAACGCACGTCAATGCTTCCTTCCAGGTTGAAGGTGTATCCCCCATACTTGCCGGCGGATACCATATCAGGGAGGTAAGATTATCGATAATTCCAGAGTCCACCTGGTTAAATCGAGGGATAGGCCAGATAATCCCCTGCAACAGTTCACCATCCTGGAGGCTGTCCCGGCAATTCATTTCCACACCCTGGTCGTCATAGCAGCTGTTCTGACCGGTACGCGGCAGGATAGTACTTTTGCCGCAGACAGGCCATACAAGGTAATAACTGTCTTTTCTGCCATAAAACATTCTACCGCCTTCCATATGGACATACCAGGCATACCCGCGAGCCATGGCAGAGGTGGTTGAGGTCCAGTACCAGCCAAGAAAAACATTACGAAAAGGGTGTTGAGCAGGGAGTGCAGGTTTTCTGGCTCCATGACTGATAAGGCTCCGCATCTCACGGCGGTTGGGCAGTCGCCAATCAGAACGGCCGAATTGTTTCTCTATATTCATTTCGTTAATCGCGTCAAGCCCTTCCTGCCATGTCATCTGAAAGGAAAAAAGGTTGGCATCTACCGACCAGATAAGATCCGTTGCCCGGTCATGGACAAGATGTTCATCGATGGAGGAAAAACGGGGGTCGGGCCACGCTTGTCCCGGGGTGAATTCGCCATCCTGGCCGCTTGCTTTGCAAGGGATAACTTTGCCTTCAGCATCAAAACAGTCTGTCAGCCCAGTTTGAAGAATAGATTTACTCAAGATTACTCCATGTATATTAGAGCACAACTTCCGAGGCCAATAGCAGTCAACACGCGCAATCAACCTGTCTTTTGCCGCTCACATTCCTCACTTGCCGCCTTTATCATGCGAAACAATTCACGATAATGGGTCTTGTTATGGGTCCGCACATACTGGTAGAGACACCTGCGCAGGTCCTTTTCGTTAATGTTGGGGAGTTCTTCCAGCAGATCGCTGATCATGTCACTTGAAAAATCCGGCTCAAATGCGATTTGGTCGCGACGGCACCTATCATAGAGTTCCATGGCCTCATTTATAACCACATCGCGCCAGCGCTCGGCCCGATGAAAAAGCAGGTTTTTCTTGAGAGCAGAACCCTTCCTCGCCGCCAGGAAGGAATACACATCATCCAGCGGATATTGCCGCAGCACCTTGGCAAGATATTTTATCTGACGTTTTCTGGCGCCGGTCTTCAGACCACCACAGTCCTCTATCGCCTGTTTGACCTCATCTTCCACCGGCAGTTTTCTGCGCTCGTTACCCCCCAGCTCTGCAATCTCCGCCGCCAGTTCCTCAACCTTTTTGAAAAGCCGTTTCTGCTCCGACTTGCTTACTTTCTCAACCATTGATTTCTCCACATGCGGGGGACGGGTCATACCAGTTTGACCAGCGACTTTTCATACTGCTGCGGCGGTTTGTACCCGAGAAGTGTCAGCAATGTCGCGGCAACATTGGCAAGGCCGGGGTTTTCCACCGAGGTCAGAGCAAAATCGTTGGTTTTGTCATAATCCTTGATTATAAAAGGAACAGGATTTTTGGTATGAGCTACCATGGGGGCGCGTTCGCCATTTTTTTCCGTCCACATACAGTCGGCATTGCCATGATCGGCACTCACAACCAGGATGCCGCCCATTTTCTCAACCGCCCTGCGCACACGATCTAGAGAGAGATCAACGGTTTCCACCGCAATCCTGACAGAGGCAACAACACCGGTGTGCCCAACCATATCTCCATTGGCAAAATTACACCTGATAAATTCGTACCGGCCCGAAGAAATTGCTTCTACTACTTTGTCGGCTATCTCATCGGCCTTCATCCAGGGACGCTTGTCAAAGGCCACCTTGTCCGAGGTAACTTCCTCATATTTTTCGAGATCTTCATCAATATAGCCGGATTTATTACCATTCCAGAAGTACGTAACATGCCCGTATTTCTGGGTCTCCGAAACGGCATAGGAAGTCACATTGTTGGTGCAGAGATATTCGCCCAGGGTCCGTTCTATCAACGGCGGCTCAACCAGAAAATTATTGGGTGTACCTGTATCTCCGTCATACTGCATCATACCGGCATAGAAAACATCGGGAACCCTTTTACGATCAAACATAGTAAAATCGGCCTCATCAAAGGCACGTGACAATTCAATGGCCCGATCCCCACGGAAATTGAAAAAGACTACGCCATCACCGTCTTCAATGGTACCGACCGGCACTCCCTGTTCAGCAACCACAAAGCTGCCCAGGTACTGATCGGTGGCCGCGGGATCTTCTTCATAGTACGTTCTGATCGCTTCACAGGCCGAAGAAAACTGTCGTCCCTCGCCAAGCACATGTGCTTTCCAGCCATTTTCGACAATACTCCAGTCGGCCTTATAGCGATCCATGGTGGTGACCATCCTGCCGCCGCCGGAGGCAAAACGATAATCCCGCTCCCCTTGCGACAACTCGCTCAGTTTACGTTCCAGCGGTTCAAAATAGCTGAGCGCACTTTTCTGACCGACATCCCTGCCATCAAGCAGACCATGGATCCGCACTCGTTGGATATTCGTTTCAACACAATAGTCGATCAATGCATTGAGGTGATCGATATGACTGTGGACATTGCCATCGGAAACAAGTCCGATAAAATGCAACGTTCCACCTGCCTTTGCCCTGTTTTCGAGTTGTCGCCAGCATTCGCCGGTAAAAATGGTTCCATCGGCAACCGCCTCATTGACAAGCTGGGCCCCTTGAGGAAAAATGCGGCCGGCGCCCAAGGCATTATGGCCCACCTCCGAGTTTCCCATATCATCATCGCTGGGCAACCCCACGGCAAGTCCATGGGCCTTTAACCGCGTCTTCAATGGTTCCTGAAGAAGTGTATCAAGAACAGGGGTGTATGCCATATGAACCCCGTCGCTCTCATCCAGGGGTCCGATGCCGACACCATCCATAATAACAAACACCACAGGGCCTTTCCTGGTATACCCTGGCAACTTTTGCAGCCCTAATTCAGTCATTTGACCTCCTTCCTGGTTATTTCATTGTGCGTGTGCATCAACAAAACTGACAGTACAATTCACAATATTTTGCTATTTTGCAGAGAATATTTTATAATTTACTATTTTAGGTATATAATAATCATAGGTATTTAGCTTGGGAAAAACAATGCAGCATATCAATATAATGATCGACCATGCAGCCATGCCGCGATTTACCACCCTGCTGCAATCCGGTATTCGCCTGAAAAGTTTTGTCGGAAGCTCCATTGGGGAATTTCTCACCAGTCTGCCCGAACTCGATGTAAAGTACCTCTCAGAGAGGGTTCAGACAATCTTTATCGACGGCAGTGCCGTGGATGATCTGGAAAAATGTTTTACCGGGCCAACCCACGTTCTGGCGCTCTCCGCCGCTATGCCAGGACTTGCCGGAGCAATTTTCCGGCGCAACAGCCTCTATGCAGCTTTACGTTCTGTCGCTGAAGATCAGGGAAAGAGCAGCGAAGAGGAGACGGAAATTGAAATTCGTTTAAAATTATTCAACATGATCGCTCTGGAAAAAGGACCGGCTCTTTTGCAGCAGGGTGGCATTTTCAGCGGGAAAATACTGGCCGGCTTCTTGCAACACAACGAAATACTTGTCGACCAGATTCTTTCTGTAGAAGCTGATGACAGCACTGTCGCAGCTACGAATTTAATGGATTTTCTGCAGGATCAGGAAAATTATCATACAACAATTATACATCAAGACACTCCAAAACCATAATGTCGCAAGCATCTTCAAATACTCCGGGCAATACCGACAATACTAACAATACGACCAATACGACGAATAAGGCCAAGGCTACAGGGAGCGCAAAAATGGCTCCAGCCAGGGATATGCTCGGCCGCATGCCATTGGTCAGCGTTGCCGAGGCCGCGGGTCTTCTCTTGGAACGGCTTGGTGACTGCAATTTAGAAGCTGAACATGTCGCCCTGGAAGATGCACTGGATCGTATCACTGCTGAACCGGTGCTCTCACCGGAAGATCTCCCTCCCCACCCCCGCTCGACCATGGACGGCTTCGCGGTGCATTCCGGTGACACCTTTGGCGCTTCGGAATCCATGCCCTGCTACCTGCAAATAACAAGTGAAGTTCTCATGGGTGAAAAATCGGACACGGAGGTTACCCGGGGCTGCTGCTGCAGGATCGCCACCGGCGGTCTTCTCCCGCCTGGCGCCGATGCCGTGGTTATGCATGAACATACCGTGCCCGTTGATGACACCATGATCGAGATCGTCAAGAGCGTCGGCCAGGGGGGCAACGTCATCCAGACCGGTGACGATATCCGGCGCCACGCACCAGCCTTGAACGCCGGACACAGGCTGCGGCCCCAGGACCTCGGTCTGCTGGCGGGTTTGGGCATCACCGAAGTTGCCGTCCGACGCAGAACACGGATGGCACTTTTGTCCACCGGCGATGAGATCGTCCCTTGCTCGCAAACACCCCCTCCCGGCAAAATACGCAATATCAACTCCATTGTTCTCGGCAGTGCGGCACGCCGCATGGGAGCAGAGGTCAACGACTACGGGATCGTTGAGGACACCGAAGAGTGTTTTTTCCCCGCCATTGAAAAAGCCGTGGCGGAAAATGATCTGGTCGTCTTCTCCGGCGGCAGCTCGGTCGGCACCAGAGACCTGGGAGAAAAAGCCATCAGCCGGCTGGGCGAGCCAGGGGTTATAGTGCACGGCGTTACTTTGAAACCAGGCAAGCCTATTATTATCGGGTTTCACAAAAAGACCCCCCTTTTTGGTCTTCCCGGCCATCCCGTTTCCGCCATGACCTGCTTTGATCTTTTTGTCCGTCCAGCTCTTTTGGCCATAGCCGGAATACTGGCGCAGCCCCTGCAACCGACAGTCTCCGCCTATCTTACACGAAACATTCCCTCATCCGCCGGCAGACGTGATATCGTCCGGGTACGGCTCATCCCAAATGAAGATTCGTTCAGCGGCGAGACGTTCAGCGCCGAACCGGTACTGGGAAAATCAGGTTCCATCTCCACGCTGTCCAGGGCCCACGGCTACATTGTCGTCAATGAATCACTCCAGGGAATACCGCAAAACACAGAAGTTGAGGTACATCTTTACACATGAGCAAACGAAATATATATGTCGAAAATACACCGCTGCTTGAAGCCAGGGATAAATGGCACCGCGCCCTGACGGATAACGGCTTTTACAAAGACACCAATGGTGTCACCCTGCCGGTTGACGACAGTCTGGGGATGATAACGGCCAAGCCGGTATTTGCCCTGCACTCCTCACCTTCCTACAACGGCGCGGCAATGGATGGCATTGCCGTGAGATTTGTAGATCTGGCAAGAGCCAGTGAGGCCTCGCCCGTGCAACTGAAAAGCGAGCAGTACCAACCCGTCAATACCGGAAATGCCCTGCCGTCCGGCTTTGATGCCGTCGTCATGATAGAAGACGTCCATCACTTCGATGACGGCATGGTTGAGCTGACCTCTTCGGCAACTCCCTGGCAGCATGTCCGCACCATCGGCGAGGACATTGTGGCAACCGAGCTGATCCTGCCGCAGGGCCATGTTATCCGGCCCATCGACCAGGGGGCAATGCTTGCCACCGGTGTTACCGAGGTAAACGTCAAACTCCCGCCGAAAACACTGGTTATCCCGACGGGCAGTGAGCTTATTCAGCCGGGAGAAGCTGTTGCCCCAGGACAGATAATCGAATTCAACAGCCGTATTCTCTCCGGCTATCTCAATGAATGGGGCGCCCGGGCCAGGCGTTCACAACCGGTGAGTGATGACCCTGTCCTCCTGGAAAAAGCCATTGTCGAGGCGGTGGAAGAAAATGACATTGTTATCCTCAACGCCGGAGCTTCGGCTGGAACCAAGGATTTCACCTCTTCCGTGCTGGCACAACTTGGGGAGGTCATTGTCCATGGCATCGCCATAAAGCCAGGAAAACCCGCTATTCTGGCGATTGTCAAAGGAACGCCGGTCATCGGCCTTCCCGGCTACCCTGTCTCGGCCATATTGACCATGCGCCTCTTCGTTTGGGAGATGATAAACACCTTTCTCGGTCATACAAATGTTCAAAGCGAACAGGTCAAAGCCATTATGTCCAGACCGGTCTATTCCTCCATGGGTGTCGACCAGATCATTCGGGTCACCCTGGGTCATGTGGGCGACACTCTCATGGCCACACCTTCAGGAAAAGGAGCCGGTGCGGTGATGTCACTTGTCAAGGCCGACGGACTTCTTACTATTCCCAGCGGCAGCGAAGGTGTCGGTGCCGGTGAAGAGGTTGACATCGAACTGCTCAGACCGCTCCGGGAAATCGAAGCCACCCTGGTCAGCATAGGCAGCCATGACAATATCATCGATCTTCTTGCCAACCGGCTCCATCAGAACCGCCCAATGGTCCGCATATCATCGGCCCATGTCGGCTCCATGGGCGGCATTATGGCTATAAAACGGGGCGAAGCACACATTGCCGGCACCCATTTGCTCGATGAACAGACGGAAGAATACAATATTCCCTTTATCAAACGGCTCCTTGGCGATACACCGCTCAGACTTGTCAATCTCTGCTATCGTGAGCAGGGTCTCATTGTAGCCAAAGGCAACCCCCATGGAATCCAGTCCCTGGCCGATATCGCCAATAGCCCTATAACCTTTATCAACAGGCAGGGTGGTGCCGGAACACGGCTGCTCACCGACAAGATCCTGCGCGACAACAATCTTGCACCGCATGACATCAACGGCTATGATCATGAAGAATATACCCACATGGCCATCGCCGCAGCCGTTGCCAGCGGCAGTGTGGACAGCGGTATGGGCATCCGCGCCGCTGCTGTGGCGCTTGACCTGAGCTTTATTCCGGTGGCCGAAGAACGCTATGATTTGATCATACCGGAGAAGTACGCCGATGATACCAAGATACAAGCCCTTCTCAACCTGATCAGAAATGACCAGGATTTTCATGACGAGGTTATGCAATTAGGCGGCTATAGCCTGCGCGACAGTGGGAAGGTTGTCTATCAACAAACCCTAGAATTATAAAAATGAAGTAAGTCGTTGAGTTTACTTTGTGACTAGCTACCAATAAACGTAAGACACATTCAAGATGTACAATTTCATTTTCGCAGATAAACCCCAAAAAAGGAGCACAACATGTCAGACAAAATTTTTCGTATCAACATGACTGATCTTTCCACCAGTGTTGAAGAAGTGCCGGCGGAATGGGCAGCGCATGGTGGCCGAGGATTGACCTCGACTATTGTTGCCGCTGAAGTCAACCCGGCATGCCACCCTCTGGGACCCAACAATAAACTGGTCTTTGCTCCCGGCCTGCTCTCGGGTACACCTGCGGCGAACTCGGGCCGCATTTCCGTCGGCGCCAAAAGCCCGCTCACCGGAACCATCAAGGAGGCCAACGCCGGCGGAACGGCGGCACAGCTCCTCGCTCGCTGCGGCTGCAAGGCCCTGATCATTGAAGGCCAACCCCAGGCGGGGAAATGGTACGGTATCAACGTCAACCCCGATGGTATCACCGTTCAAGAAGAAACGGAACTGGTCGGCAAGGGTAACTTCGCCACCGTCGAGGCTCTGGCAAAGCGCCTTGACACCAAGCACGGTGCCATCAGCATCGGACCGGCCGGCGAGATGAAGATGGCTTCAGCCAATATATCCATCAAAGATCCCGAGTCCAAAATGCGTTCAGCCGGGCGCGGAGGACTTGGCGCGGTCATGGGCTCCAAGGGTGTCAAATTCATCAGCATCGATCCCAAAGACGGCAAGGTGGCAGTTGCCGACCTCGATGCTTTCAAGGCGGCCAACAAAACCTTTGCCAAAGCCCTGACCAATCATCCCATCAGCCAAGGCCTGGGCCAGTACGGCACCAATGTTCTTGTCAACATCATCAACGAATCCGGTGGATTACCGACAAAGAACTTCACCCTGGGTCAGTTTGACGGCCACGAAAAAATATCCGGTGAAGCAATGTATGATCTCATTCAGGCTCGCGGCGGAAAACCCAAGCATGGTTGCCATCCCGGTTGCGTTATCCAGTGTTCGCAGGTCTACAACGACGCCAACAAGGAATATAAAACCTCCGGTTTTGAATATGAATCCATCTGGGCCATGGGAGCAGACTGCTGCGTCGATGATCTCGACCTAATCGCCGAGGCCGACAGCCTGATGGATGATCTGGGCATTGATTCCATCGAGACCTCGGTTGCCATGGGAGTTGCCATGGAAGCGGGCGTTTTGAAATTTGGCGATGGCGAGGGGATATGCCGCATCCTTCGCGAAGAGGTTGCCAAAGGTACCGGACTGGGCCGTATTATCGGCGGCGGTGCCGGAATGGTCGGCCGGTCCTTTGGTGTTTTCAGGGTACCGGTGGTCAAGAACCAGGCCATCCCCGCCTATGATCCCCGCGCCATCAAAGGAATCGGCATCACCTATGCCACCTCCACCATGGGGGCAGATCATACCATGGGATATTCCATCGCCACCAATATCCTCAACGTTGGCGGTTCCCTTGATCCCATGTCAAAGGACGGCCAGGTGGAGCTCTCCAGGAATCTGCAGATCGCTACAGCGGCCATCGACTCAACCGGTATGTGTCTCTTTATCGCCTTTGCCGCACTTGATGATGACACCTGCCTGCCCGCCTTGATCGATCTTATCAATGCACGCTTTGGGCTCAGCCTGACCGGCGATGATGTCACCAACCTCGGCAAAGCAATTCTCAAAACCGAAAAGGCCTTTAATGAAAAGGCCGGATTCGGCAAGGAAGATGACCGTCTGCCGGAATTTTTCTCCACGGAGAAACTCCCGCCGCATAATGTAGTGTGGGATTATACCGGAGAAGAAATTGACAGCTTCTGGAACTTTTAGATGCAGGTTACAGTTAAACTCTTTGCCTTCTTCAGAGACAATCGCTTTAAAGTAAAGGATCTCGCCTTTGAAGAAGGCACCACGGTTGAAATGATAATAGACTCCCTCTGCATCCCTCAAGCTGAGGTAGGTGTCACCATGCTCAACGGACGACACTGCAAACCTGAAACGGTACCTGAAGAAAATGACGTTTTGGGTATCTTTCCCGTGATTGGCGGAGGTTAAAGGGCGAATATGCAAACAATCCATGCACGCATTGAAGGCCTTGTCCAGGGTGTGTTCTTTAGAGATGCAACCCGCAAAGAGGCGCTACGGCTCGGCCTCACCGGTTGGGTCAGAAATATGGACGATGGAGCCGTGGAGGCGGTTTTACATGGTGAAGACGAGCGTATAACAGCGATGGTGAGCTGGCTGAAAAAAGGGCCGCCGCGATCTAATGTTACAGATGTTAGTTTACAGCAAATTGATAACGGTAAAGAGTATACCGATTTTCAAATTCTCCTGTAGAGGCCCGGCTCGCCGGAAGGCCTCCGCAAGAGTTGAATGCTAAATACCCACTACTCGTGACAACCAGCCGTTATGCTGCTCAAAATCGATAAACTCTGCTGTGATCTTGTAAAAGACGACACAACCAGCGAGCAAATCCTGGACAACGTATCACTTTCCGTGGATCATGGCGAAACGGTTGCCATTGTCGGCGAATCAGGTTCCGGAAAAACCGTCACGGCCCTGTCCATCCTAAGACTTATCGAAGAGATAGCAACCGTGCGTCAGACGGGGGCGATTTTTTTTGAAGATCGGGATATTTTTCCGCTCAGCACCGACCAAATGAGGATGCTGCGCGGCAACGACATGGCAATGATTTTCCAGGAGCCCATGACATCGCTCAATCCCGTCTACACCGTCGGCAACCAGCTCCTCGAGCCTTTGCAGCTCCATAGACAAATGAATCGTCGTGAAGCCCTGGCGGAAGCTGCTTCATTGTTGCACCGCACCGGTATACCCGACCCTGAGGAGAGGCTCGGCGCCTACCCGCACCAGCTTTCCGGTGGGCAGCGACAGCGAGTGATGATTGCCATGGCCATCGCCTGCAGACCCAAGCTCCTGATCGCCGATGAACCGACAACGGCGCTGGATGTCACAGTACAGGCGCAGATACTCGATCTTCTCAAGGGACTGCAGGAAGAATTCAACATGGCTATCCTGCTCATTACCCACAACCTTCCCATAGTGAGCAAAATAGCCGATCATGTCCATATCATGAAAAACGGCAGAATCATCGAACATGGAGCGACAAAGAACATTTTCCATGCCCCGCAGCATGCCTATACGAAAAAATTGCTGCACTCCATCCCCTCAACGCACCCAGCTGCCAAAGCATCGGCAAAACCACTGGTAGTAGCCAGAAACCTGAGCTGCCGTTTCACTCTCAAAGGCAAGAAAAAACACATCTTTTCCCGCGACAGCAGGATCCTTACCGCGGTCGATGATGTCAACCTCAGCATTGCCCAGGGTTCAACACTGGGCATCGTCGGCGAATCGGGGTCTGGCAAAACCACCCTCGGCATGGCCCTGCTTCGGCTCGTAGGCAGCACCGGCGAGATCGTTTTCGACGCTCAATCGCTGCAGGGACTCAAGGGGCGGGATTTGCGACCGCTGCGCAAAGAAATGCAGGTTATCTTTCAGGATCCCTTCTCCTCCCTTTCACCGCGCCTCACCGTTGAAGACATCGTTGCCGAGGGACTCCGCGTCCATGAACCACAGATCTCCAAGCAGCAGCGCCGCCGGCAGGTCATGGAAACTCTTACTGAAGTCGGCCTTGCCCCCGAAATGGCTAGGCGATATCCCCATGAATTTTCAGGTGGGCAACGCCAGCGGATCGCCATTGCCCGTTCCGTTATTCTTCATCCCCGTTTTCTCGTTCTTGACGAACCGACCTCGGCCCTTGACATGACCATCCAGGCCCAGATTATTGACCTGCTGACGGAACTGCAGCGAAAATACAATATGACCTATATGTTCATTTCCCACGATCTTCTCGTGGTGCGAGCCCTGGCCGACCAGGTTATGGTCATGCAAAACGGCAAGGTAGTGGAGGCAGGCCCTGCCGATGAAATTTTCACATCCCCCCAGCACCACTATACCCAAACCCTCTTTCAGGCGGCACTGGGGGAATAATCCTATTGCTGATTACCAACAAAGCTCAGCTGATCGACCCAGGAGTCTGCCGTGTTGTTTTCATGGGACGCCATAAACCCATCCCTGGGGGCTTAGCTGCAGCCGTCCGGGCTGCAGATACCCATGAAAA
>Ga0136557_1002174_pt1 | contig 11596 bp, 8 predicted proteins | sample AntRauTorckE6832_FD_104796 | JGI IMG/M metagenome (GOLD analysis project Ga0136557, IMG submission 104796) | Saline lake microbial communities from Rauer Islands, Antarctica - Metagenome Torckler E6 #832 | ecosystem: Environmental > Aquatic > Non-marine Saline and Alkaline > Saline | place...
AAGGCGGCTTTGGACGATAATTTTCCGATACTTTGCCAAACTTCACGCAAATCGGTGGTTAATTCTCTCGTGGCCGCGTTAATGCGGATGGCGGCATGAAATTTTTATAGGAAACTTCAGATCATAGTATTCTGGTCTTTTTTTATAAAGGCTACCTTGAAAAACCCAAAGCCAACATTTCTTGGAAAATACCAAAAAAAGTATTACTATGAGGTTTTTAAATGGTGAAGACAGGAGGGGCATGCGTTTGGGAAAAAACAACTGACACCAAAAGTATTGAGCTGGTATTGAACTTGTATTGAACTGATGTATTGATATCAATGGTAGGCGGGATGGGATTCGAACCCATGACCTTTGGCTTCGGAGGCCAACACTCTATCCAGCTGAGCTACCCGCCCTACTTCCCATTACATTTTGAAAACAGATGAAATAAGACACTCCCCTTGTACCAAAACATCGTATCTTTTGCCAGCCTTTTCCCGTATCAATGTTGACAATGACAACCGGTATACAACTCACACTCGAAACGCAGAGGCCCACAATGTTTCAACCTCGATGCCTTCCCATTCTCATCGGCAGTCTGCCGCTCACTGACCATCAAGAAGCCGTTGACCTGATTCGTGCAGAGGCACCGCAAATACCTCTATGGCCGCAATTGCCCGCTCTGCAAGGGGAAGGTATGGTACGCCAGTTCATCAGTGGTTTCCCGGGGCTGTGTCAGGAAGGATCGCGTTACTGGGTAGATAGTGACAGCGATGATTTTGAGACCCAGATGACATCGTTTTATGCTGAATATATGGACATTGAGGAAGACCAGACCTTGCAGGCGCACTCAAGATTTTGTCTAAGCGATGATACCACACGCGGTTTTTCCGTTTTTCTTCAAACTCTTAAAAACATTCCCCGGAACCATACAACCCTCAAGGGCCAGATAACAGGTCCTGTGACGACCGGCATAGGTGTAAAAGACCGGCAGGGCAAAAGCATCTTCTATGATGACAACCTGCGCGACATGCTCGTTAAAATGCTCGCCCTCAAGGCCCAATGCCAGGTGCGCGAGCTGCAAAAATATAGTGGCGCGGCTCAGCCCATAATTTTTATCGACGAGCCTGGTATCGTCAGCTTTGGCTCCAGTGCTTTTGTCGGCATCACCAAGGAAATGGTCATCGACAGCGTCTCTGAAGTCATCGAGGCCATCCAAAACGCCGGGGGGCTGGCAGGCGTCCACATCTGCGCCAACGGCGACTGGAGCCCTGTGCTTGCCTCCAACACCGATATAATCAGTTTTGATGCCTATTTCTACTTCGATAATTTTGTGCTCTATAAAGAGCAGCTCACCGCCTACCTCCAGCGCGGCGGTATTCTGGCCTGGGGAATCGTCCCCACCAGCGACCCCGCCATACTCCACAACACCACAGGCGAAGAGCTCTTTGCCCTGTGGGTAAAGCAGCTCGAACATTTACAAGAATTCGGTTTTACCGCGCAGCAACTCATGGAACAAACCTTGATAGCCCCGTCCTGCGGCACCGGCTCCCTTCCCACCGATCTCGCCATCAAGGTAATGCGGCTTACAGCAGAGGTTTCCAGCAAGGCCCGGGCCTTGGCCGACACCCTGTAAGCAGACTCTTTTTGCAAAGGTCGTCTGAAAAACCATAGAATTACACAAGAGACAGCCATTTTTCCCTTGAAATAATGGTCCAGCTACGGTATTACAATATATGCAGTGTGTAACAATGTTCTTTTTAAAACACAGCCGCACTTTAAAGAGAGCGGTCAAGATCAACAATTACAATATGTTAAATCACATAACAATATAACACACGAAGAACATTTTTATCTTTACAAAAAACCACTCAAGATACTATCCACGGCGCAACAATAGAAATACAGGGATATAGACTATATACTCCTCACCATTACTTCACCTCGGACCCAATTCGGTAACAATGTTAAAGGACTTGAACCCCGACATCTACAGACGCCTCGAAGCAGCCGTCCTTGAGGTTTTTTCTCAGTCCGACTTTCACAAAGCAAGCATACGCGACGTTGCCGAAAAAGCCGAGGTCAGCTTTACCACCATCTACAAGCATTACGAGAGCAAGGAACGCCTTGTCTTTGCCTTCGTCGATGTTTGGATGGGGAAGCTTACAGACCGCATCGTCGACCATATTCAAGGTGTCGAAAATCTCCAGGAAAGACTTCGCAAGGTATTCTGGCTGCAGCTTGATTACTATGAGCGCCATGAGGGGCTGGGCCGCATTGTTTTTATGACCCTGCCGATGAAAACCTGGATGGCGGATGAGACCTTTGAACAAAAGCGGATGATGACCCTGCTTATCAGAGTACTCAAACAAGGGCAGGAGGAAGGTATTCTGAATGATCAGGTCGATGCCACGGTTTTGTTGGATTTTCTTATGGGCTTCGTGCAACGCAGCTTTTTCATGTGGATCCAGAGAGGCCAGCAGGACAGCCTGGTCGAACGTGCCAATCCGATGTTCGGTATGGTGTGGCGCGGCATGCTCAACCAGCACCTGGTAGACCAGGCAAAGGTTGCTGAGCTCTTATCACAGCATTACTGAAAGAGGCGGCAGAACAGATAGCATCGTCCATGACGCCGGCTTTTGTAAGTTGACTGACATGCCGGCACTATAGAGCAAGGACGGGCCGAAAGTTTTTTCACATCCCCTCATGGGATGTTTCAACCAGGAGGACCACCAGCAAAGAGAGAAGACAGAAAGAGGAGGAGGTAAAGGGGCACGGGATTTCCAAAAACAACCAACCAATGAGGGCTATTATGTCGAATTATGATGCCGTATTTTCTCAAAGTATTAACGATCCGGAAACATTCTGGGGAGAGGCTGCACGAGGGATAGACTGGTACAAAGAGTGCGATAAAGTCCTGGATTCATCCAAGCCCCCATTCTACCGCTGGTTTACAGGCGGCAAAATGAATACGTGCTACAATGCCGTCGATCGCCATGTCGCCGGAGGCCGTGGCGACCAAGCTGCCATCATCTACGATAGCCCGGTCACCAACACCGTCGCCACAATAACCTACAAAGAGCTCCAGGATAAAATCGCTGTTTTTGCGGGAGGACTTCGCAGCTTAGGCGTTACCAAGGGAGACACCGTCGTTATCTACCTGCCCATGATTCCCGAGGCAGCCGTTGCCATGCTGGCATGCGCGCGCATAGGAGCCATACACTCGGTGGTTTTCGGAGGTTTTGCCCCACATGAACTGGCAGTGCGCGTCGATGACGCCAAGCCCAAGGTACTTATCACAGCGTCCGGAGCCATAGAGGGTGTTAAAAAGCTGGCGTACAAGCCTATGGTGGATGCCGCCCTGGATCAATCGGTGCATGAGGTCGACAAGGTTGTGGTCTTCCAGCGCGATTTCATCCATGCCGAGCTGAGCGAAGGCAGAGATATTGACTGGAACCAGCTGGTCGGCCGGAGCGAAGCCGTTGACTGTGTTGAACTCGATGCCACCGATCCTCTCTACATTCTCTACACCTCCGGAACAACAGGAATGCCGAAAGGCGTTTTGCGTGACAACGGCGGCCATGCCGTAGCCCTTGCCTGGAGCATGAAGGCGGTCTACAACATAGACCCGGGCGATGTCTGGTGGTCGGCCTCCGATGTCGGGTGGGTTGTCGGGCATTCCTATATCGTTTATGCCCCGCTGCTCATCGGCGCCACATCAATCTTCTATGAAGGCAAACCCATCGGCACGCCTGATGCCGGAGCTTTCTGGAGGGTGATTTCCCAGCATAAGGTCAAAACACTGTTCACCGCACCCACCGCTTTTCGCGCCATAAAGAAAGAAGACCCCAACGGCGAGTTTCTTAAAAAATACGATATCTCCTGCTTTGAATGCCTCTACCTGGCAGGTGAACGACTTGATCCAGACACCTATCACTGGTCCGTGAACATGCTCAAGGTGCCCGTCATCGATCACTGGTGGCAGACCGAGACTGCCTGGGCCATTGCCGCCAACTGCCGCGGAATTGAAGAGTTTCCCGTTAAGGCGGGCTCACCGACCAAAGCCGTTCCCGGCTACAATGTCCGTGTCCTCGACAATGAAGGGGCTGAAGTGCCCAATGGCACGGAAGGCAATATCGTCGTCAAACTGCCGCTTCCTCCGGGAACCCTGGTCACGCTGTGGCGCAACGACGATCGCTTCGTCAAATCATATGTATCGACCTTCCCCGGCTATTATGAGACCAGCGATGGCGGCTACATCGATGAGGATGAATACATCTATGTCATGGGCCGCATGGATGATGTCATCAACATTGCCGGTCACCGCCTTTCCACCGGCGCCATGGAGGAGATCATCGCCAACCATCCCGACGTCGCCGAGTGCGCCGTTATCGGTACCGATGACCAGCTCAAGGGACAGATTCCAGTGGGCTTTTTTGTTGTCAAGGCAGGTGTCACCCGCGATACGGAAGAGATCCAGAAAGAGCTGGTTCAAATGGTCCGGGAGACCATCGGACCGCTTGCCTGTTTCCGCCAGTCCTCCGCGGTTGCCAGACTTCCAAAGACACGTTCGGGCAAGATCCTGCGCGGAACCATGCGTTCGATTGCCTCGGGCAAGGAGTATAATATGCCCTCTACCATCGATGACCCGACCATCCTGGATGAGATAACCGAAACACTAACAGAAATGGGGTATCCGAAAAAATAACACCTAGAAATACCACTTATATATTCAGCGACAGGGTTCTTCTACATAAGCACCCTGCCTTGTATTCTCGTTTATTGAACAAACCGGCCGCGAATGTGGCTGTTGAAATGTCTTCACAGCCGCAACGACCGGGGTATCTGAAACAGGAACTATTTTATGAAGATTCACGAATATCAGGCGAAAGAGCTCTTTCGCAAGTACAATGTCCCAACACCCGAAGGCGGAACCGCAACGACCACTGCAGACATAGTCAAGGTCGCCGATGAGTTGGGCCTGCCGGTTGCCGTAAAGGCGCAAATCCATGCCGGTGGTCGCGGCAAAGGCGGCGGAGTCAAAGTTGCCAAGACGCAAGAGGAAGTCCAGGCAGCCGCCAAAGCCATCCTCGGCATGACCTTGGTCACCAAGCAGACAGGACCGGAAGGGCGACTTGTCAAAACGGTGCTCATCGAAAAGGGCGTCAGCATTAAAAAGGAACTCTACCTCTCCATTATCCCCGACCGCGAAAGCGCAAGCATTACCATCGTCACCAGTCAGGACGGCGGCATGGATATTGAGGAAGTGGCGGAAAAGCATCCGGAAAGAATCATCAAGGTGCCCATTAATCCATTGATGGGCATACAAGGCTACCACATGCGTCAGGTCATGTTCGGCCTGGAACTCGACCCAGCCCTGATGAAACCCTTTTCGCAGATACTGCGCGGCCTTTATACCCTGTTCGTTGACTACGACTGCTCCATGCTCGAAATCAACCCGCTCATCATCACCGAAGAAGATGAGATCATTGCTCTCGATGCCAAGGTCGACGTTGACTCCAACTCCCTCTTTCGGCACGCCGATGTCGTCGCTATGCACGATCCCAACGAGGACGATCCCGCCGAGGCGGAGGCGCAAAAATACAATCTCAACTACATCAATCTCGACGGCACCGTCGGTAATATGGTGAATGGCGCCGGTCTGGCCATGGCCACCATGGACATCATCAAGCAGGCCGGGGCGGAACCGGCCAACTTTCTTGATGTCGGCGGTAGCGCCAGCGCGGAAATGGTTGAAAACGGCTTTAGAATCATACTGAGCGACCCCAAAGTCAAAGGCATTCTGGTCAACATTTTCGGCGGTATCCTGCGTTGCGACATTCTGGCCAAAGGCGTTGTCCAGGCAGCGGGCAAAGTCCAGCTTAATGTTCCCGTGGTCGTGCGCATGGAAGGGACCAACGTTGAAGAAGGCCGTAAAATCCTGGCTGAATCAGGGATGTCTCTCATCAACGCCAAAGACCTTTCCGACGCAGCTCGGAAAATAGCGGAAATTGTCGCCTGATACATGGGCCCAACATATGAGGCCGGCCTTTAAAACCCCCTGCAAGCGCTTTGCTGCTGCCTGAAAGGCATCATCGTTTACGGAGCAAAATGCACTTTACCTGCATCAAGGGGTAAGGCAGTTAGTATTACTACACTTTCAACTGTACAAAGGAAAACAATGAGTATCTTCATCAATTCTACCACACGAGTTCTTGTCCAGGGTATCACCGGCAAGGAGGGACAATTCCACGCCAGGCAGTGCATCGAATACGGAACAAATGTTGTTGCCGGCGTCACACCTGGAAAGGGCGGCACCACGATGGACGCAGTGCCGGTCTATAACACCGTGGCCGAAGCCAAACACCATACCGGCGCCAACGCATCCATGATACTGGTACCGCCGCCTTTTGCAGCCGATGCCATACTGGAAGCCACCGATGCCGGCGTGGAACTAGTTGTCTGCATCACCGAGGGCATTCCGGTCATGGATATGCTGCGCATAAAAAACTATCTTGCGCAGAAAAGCACGCGACTGATCGGGCCCAACTGCCCCGGAATCATCACCCCCGGTGAATGCAAGATAGGTATTATGCCAGGCTCCATTCATCTCGCCGGCGGCCCTGTCGGCGTAGTTTCGCGCTCCGGCACACTGACCTACGAAGTTGTCCACCAGCTCACCACATTCGGCATGGGACAAACCACCTGTATCGGTATCGGCGGTGATCCGGTCAATGGCACCGGCTTTCTCGACTGCCTCAAGGCCTTCAATGACGATCCGGCAACCAAATCGGTTGTCATGGTCGGTGAGATAGGCGGCAATGCCGAGGAACAGGCCGCTGCCTGGATAGCCGACAACATGGATAAACCAGTCGTTGGCTTCATCGCTGGGCTGACTGCTCCTCCGGGCAGACGAATGGGCCATGCCGGCGCCATCGTCAGCGGAGGTCAGGGAACCGCTTCGGCCAAAATCGATGCCATGCAGGAAAGCGGCATTCATGTATGCCGCGACCTTGGCAGTCTTGGCAAACTTTGCAAAGAAGTCTTTTAGGCCATCTTGAAAAGGTACTCTGTCGAAGCCTCGCTACTTTTTCATGGTACCTTATCGCCTTTTATAATTTCTCTTCCTGTTTTTTAAACATTGCAGAGAGATTGCTCTAAAGGCACGGAACAGTTGCCCGCCACGGGCGGGCAACCCAATCATCTACGGATTGCTCTGCACGAAGGAGACTGTATGAAAGCCAATGAACAGCTTGATCACCTGAAAAAACTGCGTGCCGAAGCTCGGCTTGGAGGTGGTCAGAAGAGGATAGACAAACTGCATTCAGAGGGCAAAAAAACGGCGCGGGAACGCATTGAAATGCTTCTTGACCCGGGATCCTTTGAAGAGTTCGACATGTTCAAAACCCATCGATGCCGGGATTTCGGTATGGAAGACAAGCAGTTTCCCGGTGACGGTGTAGTTACCGGCTACGGCACCATCGACAACCGCATTGTCTATGTTTTTGCCCAGGATTTTACCGTTCTCGGCGGCTCTCTCTCCGAGACCTTTGCTGAAAAGATATGTAAGATAATGGATCTTGCCATGAAAAATGGTGCTCCGGTGATTGGTCTCAACGATTCCGGCGGCGCCCGGATCCAGGAAGGCATCGAGAGCCTGGCCGGCTATTCCGAAATTTTCCAACGCAATGTCATGTCATCCGGGGTTATCCCACAAATTTCCGGTATTTTCGGGCCGTGTGCAGGTGGCGCCGTCTATTCGCCGGCACTGACCGACTTTGTCACCATGGTGAAGAAAAATTCCTACATGTTTCTCACCGGCCCCAAGGTGGTTAAATCCGTAACCCATGAAGATGTCACCGTTGAGGAGCTGGGCGGCGCAGACATGCACGCCAGCAAAAGCGGAGTAAGCGATTATCCCGCGGAATCCGGCGAAGATGCTCTGCTGTATATCCGAAAACTGATCTCCTTTATCCCTCAGAACAACTTGGAGACCACTCCGCTGGTCTCGTGCGAGGATCCCATAGACCGCGTGGCTCCCGAACTGAACTTCTTCATCCCGGATAACCTCAACGCCGCCTATGACATGAAGGAAATAATACTGCAGACCGTCGATAACAGAGATTTCCTTGAAACCAAGGCGAATTTCGCCCCCAACCTTATCACCGGTTTTGCCAGATACAACGGTACCAGCGTCGGCATCGTGGCCAACCAGCCGGCCCACCTCTCCGGGGTTCTTGATATCGACTCCTCAATCAAAGGCGCCCGCTTTGTGCGCTTCTGCGATTGCTTTAACATTCCGGTGGTCACCTTTGTCGATGTCCCCGGTTTTCTCCCGGGAACCACCCAGGAATACGGCGGTGTCATCCGCAACGGTGCCAAAATCCTCTACGCCTATGCCGAAGCGACCATACCCAAGGTAACCGTTATTACCAGGAAGGCCTATGGAGGCGCCTATTGCGTCATGTCCTCAAAGCACCTGCGCGGCGACATCAACTACGCCTGGCCGACCTCTGAAATCGCCGTTATGGGAGCCAAGGGCGCCGTCGGCGTTCTCTATGCCCGTGAAGCACAAAAACAGGACGATCCCGCCGCCTTCCTCGCAGCCAAGGAACAGGAGTACCAGGACACGGTGGCCAACCCCTATGTAGCTGCCCAGCGCGGCTATATAGATGACATTATCGAACCGGCACGCAGCAGGACACGGATCATCCACGCCTTAAAACTCACGGAAAACAAACGGGATACTAATCCGATGAAAAAGCATGGCAACATACCGCTTTAACCGGGATAGTCAAAAAATCGTCGTGGTACCGACTACGGGACTAACTACTTTTACATAAGGAGAACTCCATGGCTGTAAAAATTTTTATAAAGCGCAAAATGGCCGAATCACATGTTTTAGAATTGACTGAACTGCTGAAAAAACTTCGCGCAATGACACTTGAACAACCCGGCTACATCTCCGGAGAGACGCTGCGCCGCATAGACAAATCCGGCGAATCCATGGTTATCAGCACATGGCGCTCCGTAGATGACTGGAACAGCTGGGTCAACGATGAAAAACGGCTGGCTGTCCAGAACGAAATTGACCAGCTGCTGGGAGAAGGGACTGAGTATGCTATTTACGGCTGATCGCATGCAGCCAATAGCGGCCGGTTCAACACTCACAATGGACCTTACGCCCCCATATCACCGCGCATGGCCCCAAGTCGCTTTGCAATGTGATGCTGGTCTCTGCTTTATAGGGGACAGCTTTATAGGGGACACTTAGAAGACATTAAGGGACACATTCATAACCAGGTATATACAAGCAGGTATATTTATGGCAGATACAAGCAAAAAAATGGCTGCAGCCCTTGCAGCCGTCAATGCCTACATGCAGGATGAAGAAGCACTTGCACAGCAGGAGAAAAGCGCAGCCGAGGACAGGCAGCCGCCACCGCAGATCAGTCCGTGGGGGCTGAGTGGGCGACAGCATATAATGTCCATGCGCCAACTTATCCAAATGAAGGCATTTTCGCGATTATAATAAAGAATATTACTTTTTTTATAACTACTCATAGGGTAAAAGACTTGATTTCAACACTCCCAGTGTTTGTAATTGCTTGCAGGGTGCCGGAGGTTCCCGCAAGCAGACTGGAGAAGCGTATACGTCATACGTAAAACAGGCTGATCGTGGGAAGATCCGGTGCCCTGTGAGCAATTACTTTTTTTCATAAATGATCAGGCAAGGAGACAGAAGCAATGAGTGATCAAGTACAAGCAACCGCGCTACAATATGACAATGACCGTCCCAAGGCCCAGAATCCGGTAAAAATAATGGACCTCAGCTTGCGTGACGGCCATCAGTCACTGTTTGCCACACGCGGCCGCACTGAAGATATGATACCCGTTGCCGAGCTGATGGACGATGTAGGTTTCTGGGCAATCGAAACCTGGGGTGGCGCCACCTTTGATACAATGCACCGCTTTCTCAACGAAGACCCCTGGGAGCGTTTGCGCACCCTCAAGCGCTATATCAAAAAGACTCCTTTTTCCATGCTGCTGCGCGCTCAGAACCTGGTGGGCTATAGAAACTATGCCGATGATCTCGCCTATGCCTTCGTCGACCGAGCCGCGGAAAACGGCATGGACGTCTTCCGCACCTTTGACGCCCTCAACGACTACCGCAATTTTGAAACCGTGGTCAAACAGATCAAGAAATCCGGCAAGCATTTTCAGGGCTGCATCTGCTACACCCTCACCGAACCGCGCCTTGGCGGAGAAGTCTACAATCTGGAATATTATGTCAGCAAGGCCAAGGAACTGGAGTCCATGGGAGCCGATACCATCTGTCTCAAAGACATGGCCGGACTCATGGCTCCCTACGACGCCTACCCTCTGGTCAAGGCATTGAAGGAAGCGGTCAGCATCCCCATCCACCTGCACAGCCACTTCACCTCCGGCATGTCACCGATGACCCATCTCAAGGCCATCGAGGCCGGCGTCGACATCATCGATACCTGCATGACACCCTATGCCTACAGAACCTCGCATGCCGCCATTGAGCCGCTGGTCATGGCCCTGCTGGGCACCAACCGTGACACCGGCTTCGACATCAAGAAGCTTGCGGCTATCAACGAAATCCTGGAGAAGAAGGTCCTGCCCAAATACAAGCACCTGCTTGATGACTCCAAAGTCTCCATTATCGACATCAATGTCCTATTACATCAGACCCCTGGCGGCATGCTCTCCAACCTGGTCAACCAGCTGCGCGAGATGGACGCCCTCGACAAGATCGACGAGGTATACAAGGAACTGCCCAGGGTACGTAAGGACCTTGGCCAGATCCCCCTGGTCACGCCAACAAGCCAGATCGTCGGTGTCCAGACCGTCAACAATGTCCTCCACGATACCCCCGATGAGCGCTACAAGATGATCACCGGCCAGGTAAAGGATCTGTGTTACGGTCTTTACGGTAAGACTGCCGTACCCATCAATGACGAGGTCCAGAAGAAAGCACTCAAAGGTTATCCGCGCGGTGAAGAGCCGATTACCTGCCGCCCTGCCGAGGTGCTTGAACCAGAGCTGGAAAAGGCCAAGGCCGAGATCGGCGATCTTGCGGTGGACATGGACGATCTTATCCTCTATGCCCAGTTCCCGGTGACGGGACGTAAGTTTTTGGAATGGAAGTACGGTAAATCAGAGGTGCCAGACAATGTCAAGCCCATCACCCTGGAAGATGTTGCCAGAAAAGATGCAATAATAAAGAAAGCCAAAGCCGGCGAGCTTGTCGAGAAAAAAGGCGACACCCCGGAAAAAACCGAAGCCCTGCGCAGTTTCAATGTCTTTGTCGACAACGAATACTTCAACGTCGAAGTTGACCCGGTGGGTGGCCCCATGATTGCCTCAACCTCTAACCCAGGTGCGGCTCCCGCCGCTCCAGCTGCCCAGCCTGCAGCAGCACCGCAGCAGGCTGCACCGGCACAGCAAAAGCCTGCCCCGGCACCGGCCGCCAGTGAAAGCGGGACAGCGGTGGTCGCACCGATGCCCGGCATGATCGTCAATTACCCTATAAAGGTCGGCGACTCCGTCAGCAAAGGAGATACGGTGGTGATTCTTGAGGCAATGA
>Ga0136557_1002175_pt1 | contig 11593 bp, 12 predicted proteins | sample AntRauTorckE6832_FD_104796 | JGI IMG/M metagenome (GOLD analysis project Ga0136557, IMG submission 104796) | Saline lake microbial communities from Rauer Islands, Antarctica - Metagenome Torckler E6 #832 | ecosystem: Environmental > Aquatic > Non-marine Saline and Alkaline > Saline | place...
AATCACTTCTTTACCCGTTACTGCGCATTCGTTGTTTACTTTTTCCATAATTAGGTTACATAAGTTTTTGATGATAATGTCCCGCCGGACGGCTTATTGACCGGAACCGGCGGGGTATATCTTCTGAATTTTTAGCCAAAAGGCTGTTAATGATGGTGATGTCCACCGGAACCGTTCCCGGCATATTTGGCCGGTTCAAGGTCGAATTTTTCCTTGCAGTCCGAACAGCAGAAGTAATAGGTTGTACCCTGGTACTCACTGCTGGGTGCGGTTTCAACGTCTTCTACGGGATGTCCCATTACGGGGCAGGTGATTTCGTTTTTCATGATATATTCCGTGTTTTGTTTGGTTCATGTTAAAAGATGGAGACCCGGCTCCGACCGTTGTCGGAGAATGTTTAAGGGAGTAATCGTACAGACCGGATCGTCCATCATAGTTGATATTTGTTCGAATGCTTTTTCATTGCTATTGTTGTCTATTAACGGGCGTATTTGTTAGTGTTGAAGCCCGAAGATTAAATGCCCGAAGATTAAATGTGTTACATGTTCAATGTAACAGGTTCATTAGCCATGGGTTTTTCCGTTACAGGTTAAATTGAGTTTCATAAAACACGTATCTTAGTCAGATTTCTACTCCCATTATAATACCTGCTACCTTAAGGCAAGCTTAAATAAGATCAAGGGATCTTTAATAAATTTTTTAGTGGTTTTAAAACTGGAAAAGAAGTGAGGCTGGCATTCCGCCGGGGACCTGTTGGAAAAAGGACGCGATGCCCTTCCCAAAAACAGCATAGACCTGTTAACGGTCGGTCCCCAAGAGGCCGGTGCACATCCGTTTTTCCGGCAACAATCTACCCATACCAAGTCCAAGCATGGGCCAGTGAGAGTATAGGAAAAACGTAGTGATAGCTGAGGAGATCCGAAAAGATTCGGTTTAAAGCGATCTCGTAAAGAATCATGCCGAAGGAGACCAGCGTTAGGGAACAAAGTGTAGATTGGCAGCCGCTATCTGAAAAAGTGCTGCCGACTCCCGTATACCCTTCCCGGTTTGTAACTCCTCATTGTGCAACGGAAGCCCACCGTTTATAGAAAAAATTATAGATGGGCACGTACACCAGGCCGATATAGGCGCCCCAGGCAAAGCTTTCGATCAACCCCAGAAAGAAACTGCCGACTGAAATCCACTCAAAGGCAGGCAATACAATTTCCAGAAACTGATGCATGTGAATACTTTCGGGCGTTACTAATCCATAAATAACGCAAAAAATAAAACTGACCGCCGTAAAAGTACCTGCTGCCCAGCTAACGATTTTGATATTAAGCATAACGATTCTCCATTTGTTTAGTTAATGATATTATGACCATTTTGGTCTCTTAAAATACAGGAAGATTATTATATTTAACTACCTGTTTTACAAATATTTATATGGTTCTTTTGCACGTCTAAAGTCACCTGTGAAAGTTGATATATTTTACATGTATTTAGTTTATACAGATACATTATACTTGGTCTTTTCATTAGATTGTTTTGAGGATCTTGATGCAAACCAGAGGACTATTGAGCCTAATATTCCTGCAATAACCGATGTGAACAAAATGCTGAGTTTGGCTGCAAATCTGAGCTCCTCTTCCTGGAACGCTAGTTCAGTGATAAAGATCGACATAGTGAATCCGATACCTGCCATCAGCGCCACGCCACAAATTTGCCCCCAGTTAATATCCTGTCCAAGTTCTGCTATTTTTAATTTTACCAATATCCAGGCTGACCCTGTAATGCCGATGAATTTTCCTGCAATGAGTCCAAATGCAATTCCAAGACTTATATTTTGGCCCAGGATACCAGTAATATCTCCATGAATATGAATTCCTGCATTTACCAGAGCGAATAACGGAAGAATAAAAAAGCCAACTACAGGGGATAATATATGCTCAATTTTTTGCAAGGGGGTTGTGGCATCATTGGTTTTATTTTCTATTTCTCCCAAAATTTCCACCTGTCGTTCTGAAACAAAACTCCCTTTTATCGGCTGGGCATCCAGAAAACGTTGATGAAGTTTATTGAGATCTTTTAGATACTGTTTTTCCTTAATCTTCACCCTGCCAGGTATAGCAAATGCGATAAGTATTCCCGCTACCGTAGGGTGAACACCAGAAAAGAAAAAGGCCAACCACACCCCTGCAATGCCAATAAGGGCATAGAACCAGGCACTCCGGATTCCTAAATAATTTCCCCCTAATAGTATAAAGAAGAACAAAAAGCCATGAAGCAGATCCATGCCTGAAATTCCTGATGTATAGAATATTGCTATCACTAAAACGGCGCCCAAATCATCAACAATCGCAAGAGCAACTAAGAAAACTTTGAGAGCAACCGGTACTCTTTTTCCAAAAAGTGAAAGTATACCTAATGCTAATGCAATATCGGTAGCCATGGGTATACCCCAGCCATTTTGACTGACAGTCCCGTAATTGAAAAACGTGTAGAACAATGCTGGTACCAGCATGCCACCTATTGCTGCTCCAATCGGTAGAATAGCTTTTCGGGGATCAGAGAGTTCCCCTCCCAGAAATTCGCGTTTTAACTCCAGGCCGACAAATAGGAAAAACACAGCCATTAGCCCATCGTTCACCCAGTGAAGCAAAGACTCCGATAAAATAAACCCATTTATTTGAAGGGTAATTTCTGTTTGGATGAATCTTGTGTAGTATTCATTAAGGGGTGAATTTGCCCATACCATTGCGATTACCATTGCTAATAAGATCGCAATTCCTGCCCATGCCTGATTCCTGCTCTTCAGGGACTCTAAAAAAAATACCAAAGGATTTCGTTTTAACAGATCCATATGTAATCTTCTTTGGACTAATGATAGCGGTGTTTGTTTTTGTCACCTTCGGTTCGGCCCTGGTCGCCGGCTGAACCGTGGTTTTGTCCGTGTCCGCCGCCTTGTTTTCCATGTCCACCATGACCTCCGTGTCCGTGACCGAACATGTGCATGCCCACAAAAAGTATGATGATCAGTATGAGGAACCAGTTTTCAGCTATCCATTCCATTTTGTTCACCTTGTTTGTTAATTGTTAATTATCGTTTTCCCAGTGTTACGCATGGGGTGTTGGTTTTCGTTTTTTTCGTTGGGTTGATCTTTTTTCATATTCCTGTAAATCTTTTTTTAACTCTTCAAAATCGTCCCGGCTTAGTTCGCCCCGGGCATAGCACCGGCAGACATGATCCATCTGTTCCTTTACCGGATCGGCCTTGGTGCGCCGCCATAAAAGGACCAGTATGACAATGCCGGCACCCGAAACAGCCAGCAGAATCCACACCCAAAAGGGGATGTTCCATATATTTTCTAACCACATAAGCGCCTCCTGTCGGGTTAACGGTTGTTGATACTTGTTCTACAGAAAAGGGAAACAGTTCTTTTCTATACACATGTTAACACATGGAGGCTTAAAAAAAGCTTAAATCCGGTGAAGTTATTGAAAAGTAATAATTATTTCATGTTAATCTGTAGCTATGTAGGGAGGGAAAAAATGATTATAAACTAACTCTCTGTCTCAGGTATCTTTTGATTATGTACACCGGAACGATTAATACTGCGATGGAAAACGAGAAATAAGGCAGATGAATATTCAGTGAATACAGGCCGGCTCCCAAAAAGGACCCGGCGGCTAGCCCCAGGCTACTTATGGATGCCAGCAGACCCATCCTTTCGCCCACTCTTTGGTCACTTATTTTACTCGTCAGCGAAGCCAGGCCGGGCGTAATCAGCGCCATGCCCAGGGCAAGAATGAGTACAACGGTGATAATGAGTGCAAAAGCATCGATAAACATCAATAGAAACAGGGCCAGCCCTACCAGCAGGTAGCCGACAGGAAGCAGCCGTTCTTCCCCCCACCGGTCAATTAAAAATCCTGTAAATCCAATTTGGCTAATACTCATACCCAGCGCGCAGGCCATAAAAATATACCCCATTTCAAGTACGCTATATCCAAGCGTCTGTTGTGCATGCAAAGCAAAGGTGCTTTCGAACATGGAAAGAGCTCCCTGGGCAATCAGAGCATAGAGCAGAATCAAAAGCATATCTCCCTTTATCATACTCCATGAGGAAATTTTCTGACGATCTACGGCACTATCAGTGGAAGGTTGTCGATAAGGCAGCCACAACAATACCGCTGCCATGGCCAGCAGTGAAAACCCGCCGGCGATCAGGAAAGGAGCCGTATAAGTGTTGGCAGCCAGCAACTTCCAGGACCATCCGCCAAACCAGTCCACATCCATAAAGAAGGAACTCAGCACCGGCCCGAAGATAACCCCGAGGCTGGCCGCCCCGCCCGTCCACGCCAACACTTTTCCCCGGTTTTTTATCAGGCTTAAATCTGTAACCCATGAGTTGACCGTAGGCAGAACGGAGGCCGAAAAAAGGCCGCCGGCTACTCGGAGCGTATATAACAGAGCCAGATCTTGGGTCCATCCAAAAAAGATGAGGGAAAGTGCATAGCCGCCCATACCGGCAGCCAGCACCGGTGCCCTGCCGATGCGGTCGGACCAACGTCCCCAAAGCGGGGCTGCGAGAAACTGCATTAAGGGGAAAATACCAGTCATCAACCCTACGTGGAGAGCTGGGGTAAGACTAAACAGATCGTTTGAATTTGCTACTTGCTCTACTAAAAAAGGGAGGATAGGCAGGGTTAGGCCATAACCAATCATTACTAAAAACAGGCAGGAAAGCAGGATACCAATTTCTTTTTTTACTATGCCTATATGCATTAATTCAGATTATCAATCTATTATAAAATTTTACCGATTAGTATATATTGACCTTTCATATATTTAGCTTCAAAACTAAAACATATGAGTATGATTTGTTGACGGGATTTTTTTGGAAATATTCGCCCTTATAAAAATCCAATGATACTCTTATATCGGTACATTGAATTAGCTACGTATTATTTAGTTTATTTACTTCCCTTCAAAATCTGTTTTCTTTCTTCGAACTCTTTGCGTTCTATCTCACCGCGTGCCAATCTTTTGGTTAGAATATCCAAAGCATCCTCCTGGAAGTTCCTTCTTGGTCGATAAGGAAGGAAATTAAAAATAGCCCATAGAATAACTATTGAGATAACAATCCACCAGATCCAGTGCATGTCAAAAAAATGATGATCGTAAAACATGGTTCTGAAATTTTAATTAATAGTAATTAATGTAGTATCTGTGGGTACTTCAGTATATATCCAACAAGATAGATACAGGTGTCTTAAATAAAGCTTAAAACGATGTAAGAAAATTATTTCTCTTAGTATTTTGTAACTTAGAGTAGCATTTGGAGAGGCTACATACTATGTTTGAATGATTGAATCTGAAATTTAAATACACTGAAATGTTTGTGTTTAAAGAGTAGTAATTTCGGAAATAACTTAAAGACGAAATCAGTAAAAATGTTGAGTACTACAAATGACGGACCTTAAACTCACCCAGTTTATCCTCCCGGTTATTGTTTATAGTTATAACGTGCTATAACTATTTTGGAAATAAAGCCTCAAATAAACGTGTATTTAAAAAGCTTATTTTAACGATATGCAGCCTGGCTTTTTTACTTAATCTTGTCTGGGAGATTGCCCAAGGGCCACTTTATGAAGGATATGTCTATGATTATGGACATATCTCTCTTTGTGTATTGGCCTCGGCACCTTTTAGCAATTGCTCAAAATTATCATATCCAACTGTAAGGGCAATGGAAAGGCCGATGCTGCTCCAGAGGCTGTAACGCCCACCTACCCAGTCCCAAAAGATGAACATGTTTTCGGAGTCGATACCAAAATCTTTCACCCCCTCTTCGTTGGTTGAAAGCCCCACAAAATGTTTTGCAACGTATTTTTCATCCTTTGCCAATTTTAAAAACCAGTTGCGTGCAGTGTGGGCATTGGTCATAGTTTCCTGCGTGGTAAAGGTTTTAGAAGCTATTAGGAAAAGTGTTTCTTCAGGATTGAGGTCTTTCAACGTTTCGACGATTTGAGTACCATCGACATTGGAAACGAAATGGGCATGAATGCCGTCGACCCAATACGGTCGCAGTGCTTCGGTGACCATTACGGGACCGAGGTCGCTCCCACCGATACCTATATTTAAGATGTTCTTGATTTTTTTTCCGGTATAACCTTTCCAATCCCCATTGTGAACCTTCTCACAAAAAGATTTCATTTTTTGACGGATTTCGCGGACTTCCGGCATAATATCTTCGCCATCTATGGTTATCGGTTTATCCGAAAAATTTCGCAATGCGGTGTGCATGACGGCGCGGCCTTCGGTTTCATTGATTTTTTTACCTGCAAACATCGCTTCTATCGCCGTTTTTACCTTACAATCTTCCGTTAGTTGCAAGAGTTTTTCAAGGGTTTCATCGCTGATGATATTTTTTGAATAATCGAAAAGCAGATCGTTAAATTGGATTGACATCGCATCGAACCTGGTTATATCTTTTTCAAAAAGGCCTTTTATTTGAACATTTTTCATATCGGCGTGATGAGCAAGTAGCGCTTTCCACGCCGGGGTTTCTGTGGGGTTTACTTTAGGGAACATATTTAAATTTTTAAAGGGTTAAAACTATCACTTTTTTCGAGGATCCTATAAAAGGGATGCGGCACTCGTATCAAGGAACCAATGAACTTTTTCCGGTTTAGGTAGGATGAGCCGCGCAGGATATTGCTTAGGTGAACCTTTGGAACCTTGCAATATATGATACACAGCTTCGGCTTTATCTTTTCCAAAAACCAAAAAAGCTATGTGCTTCGCTTGATTAATGAGGGGGGCAGTCATCGTGATTCGATACATACCTACTTCTTTTACGAACACGGGTTTTATGGTTGCTTCGGTTTCTTCAAGCACGGAAGTATAAGGAAAAAGGGAGGCGGTATGTGCGTTTTCCCCCAAGCCCAATAAAATGAAATCAAAATGCACCGGTTTTTCCTGGAAATGCGCTGCTATGGCTTCAGAATAAAGTTGGGCTGCCTCGCAGGGCGTGCCCGTAGTATCTACTGCAAAAATGTGGGAGGCGGGTATTTTCAAAGGATCAAACAAAACCTTTTTTGCCATTAAGGAATTTCTTTGCGGGTCGTTTTTGGCAACAAAGCGTTCGTCGCCAAAGAAAAAATAGGTATGATCCCAATCTATCTTGTCTTTGTAGGATTGTGATGCTAACACTTCATAAAGCCTGCGGGGGGAGCTGCCTCCAGAAAGCACAAAATTGAATTGTCCTTGTTCGGTAACCGCCTCTTGAGAAACCTTTCGGATGGTTTCTGCAACTGCGTTCATCAGTTCACCGATCTCTTTATAAATTTGCAGCTCCATTATAAGTCCTATTTGTTTTTTTCAGGTAGGTTAAACCAGTTAAAGCCATCTTTTGTTATGAGCGCTTCCGCATTTTCGGGACCCCAGGAATCTGCTGGATAGTTCGGAAAGTTCGCCGTTTTACTATTTTCCCAAAAATTGAGTACAGGCATTATAAGTTCCCACGCGGCCTCCACTTGATCTGCGCGCATAAACAGGGTTTGATCACCTGAAATGATATCCAGCAGTAGGGTTTCATACGCTTCAGGCGAATCTGATTTTGTTTTTCCTGAATAGTCAAAAACCATATCCACCGTATTCAAACTCATTTCAAGACCGGGGGTTTTGCCCTCCAGCTGAAATCGAATTCCCATATCAGGTTGGATGCTTATAATAAGTCTGTTCTGTTTTGGAATACTCCCTTCTTCGTTCTGGAACATATTGTGGGGAACTTCACGGAATTGGATTGTAATAAGGGAAGCCGATTTAAAAAGGCGCTTCCCGGTACGCAAATAAAAAGGCACCCCGTGCCAGCGCCAGTTGTCCACATAAAGTTTTAGTGCGGCATAGGTGTCGGTATTGGAGTTGGGATCTACCTCTTTTTCTTCACGATAGCCCGGCACTTCCTTCCCTTCAATCCATCCGGAGCTGTATTGCCCTCTTGCTGAAATGGTATCGATCTTGCCGGGTTCAATTTTTCGCATGGCCTTCAACACATCTACTTTTCGATCGCGCACCTCGTTGGCCTCAAAATTTATGGGTGGTTCCATGGCAATGGTGCAAAGCAACTGCAATAAGTGATTTTGTACCATATCGCGCAGGATGCCGGCTTTTTCAAAATAATCGCCCCGTGTCCCCACGCCGAGTTGTTCGGTAACCGAAATCTGTACATGTTCAATATGGTTTCGGTTCCAAAGCGGCTCCATAATGGCATTCGCAAAACGGAAAGCCATAATATTTTGCACTACCTCTTTTCCCAGATAATGGTCTATCCGATATATCTGTTTTTCTTCAAAGATGGTGAGCAACTTGTTGTTCAGTGTTTGTGCGGATTCAAGGTCCCTGCCAAAAGGTTTCTCTAGTATTATACGAGAAGTATCCGGATCATTCTCCAATTTACTTTTGGATATATTCTCTGCAATGGTACAAAAAAAGTCGGGTGAAACCGCACAATAATATAGTATAGAGGGGGCTTGTTCCCAGTCTTTTTTGAGTTTATCGATTTTGGATTCGAACTCTTTATAAGATAAAGCATCCTTGATATTCGCGGCCTGATAGGAAATATTTAATGAGAACTTTGACCATTCTTCTTTTTTGGCTTTTCCCCTTCGTGAAAATTCATTTATCGCATTCAATAAAGAATTTCTGTATTTTTCATCGGTCATTTTGGTACGTGAAGTGCCTATTATGGCAAAATTTTCCGGTAGCCGGTTGTCAAGAAATAGGTTGTACAATGCGGGGACAATTTTCCGTTTGGTTAGATCGCCGTTACCACCAAAAATTAGGAAAATGGTGGGTTGTGTTTTTTTCAATGTCATTAACATGATACTGGAATGATTAGGAATAACCTGTGTTTTTGGAAAAACCTTTAGCTTTTGGCACTTTGCCATTCGGTATGCAAGACCCCTTCTTTTCCTATGAGTTCATAGGTATGTGAACCAAAATAATCGCGTTGTGCCTGAATGAGGTTTGCCGGCATATTTGCAGTTCTGAAATTATCAAAATACCCCAGAGATGAAGAGAATGCAGGCACCGCGATACCATTGCGGGAAGCATCGGAAACTACAGCTCGAATTCCGGGAATGCTTTTTGACATACTGTTGCGGATTGAATTGTCTAAAAATAAATGTTCTAATTTTGGTTCATTCTTGTACGCGGCATAAATATCTTCCAAAAACGCTGCCCTGATAATACAGCCGCCGCGCCAAATTTTTGCAATCAATTCCAGGTTTAGCTCATATTTATATTCTTCATTGGCCCGGTGAAGCAAATGCATGCCCTGTGCATAGGCGGATACCATGGCGAAATAAAATGCTTCTTCCAATAGGGCGCTATATTCATCCGAATTATCGGTATATATAGCGTCTTTTGGATTTGGATACATTTTTGAAGCTTTGGTGCGCAGATCCTTGTACTTAGAAAGGTCCCGCATGGCCACGGCAATGTCGATAACCGGCACGGGAACGCTCAGGTCCATGGCGGCTTGCGAGGTCCACTTGCCTGTGCCTTTGGCTTTAGCCTCGTCTTTAATATCATTGAGCAACAGGTGGTTTTCTCCCGATTTCTTAAATGCGAAAATATCTCGTGTAATTTCCAGCAGGTATGATTTCAACCTACCCTCGTTCCACTTTTCAAACACGTCGTGGATTTCTTTATCATTCAGATGCAGGCCGTTTTTCAACACTTCATAGGTTTCTGATATAAGTTGCATAAGGGCATATTCTATTCCGTTGTGCACCATCTTTACAAAATGTCCGGCAGAGCGTACTCCCATATAAGCCACGGTAGGCTCGGAATCCACATGTGCGGCAATCTTTTTAAGAATGGGTTCTACCCGATCATAGGCTTTTCTATCACCTCCCGGCATCATACTCGGCCCTTTGCGAGCACCTTCCTCACCACCGGAAACACCCATTCCCAAGAAATGAAAGCCCTTTTTCTCCAAGTCCTTGAAGCGGCGTTCCGTATCCGTATAATGGGAATTTCCCCCATCGATGATGATATCCCCTTTATCCATTACCTCCAGTAACTCTTCAATTACATTGTCAACGGCCTTGCCAGCAGATACTAGCATCATAACCGTTCTGGGGGTTTTTAGACTGTTCACAAAATCTTTTAAATCTGAAAACCCCTGGATATTGTCCCGGTCCAATTGATTAAGGCTATCTACTTTTTCGGGACTCCTATTATATCCGGCAACGCTATAGCCATGGTCGGCGATGTTCTGCAAAAGATTGGACCCCATCGTGCCAAGCCCGATCATTCCAAACACATTCTGTATTTTATTTTCCTTGTTCATAATATTGTTGTTTTCTTGCTATATTTTCGAGAATTTTTGTTGTTCCTTCAAAAGTTTGATGCTGTATGCCGTTTATTCCCAATTTTTTGGCAGCATTTACCAGCATGGGCCTGTCGTCAAAATAAATACACTCCCCGGGGGCTACCTGCACAATTTCCATCGCCTTTAGGAAAATACGCGGATCCGGTTTGCGGATACCTACATAACAGGAAGAGAAGTATCCATCGAATAAATCGTGGAGCCCGAAAGTGGCAATGCGATACGCATTGAGCTCCCTGCTTTCGTTGCTGAGGGCAAATACGTGTAGCTGAGTGTGTGTTTTCCATGTTTTGAGCCAGGCCAACAATTTTGGCAATTCTACGGATTGGGCATACATAAAATCCTTGAACTCGGCTTTCGTGAAATTTCGGGGGCAGTAAAATACGACCGTATCGAGGTATTCGTCGAGCGTAATGCTTCCGATCTCAAAAACATTATAGATGAAATTGTTCAGGGCCTCCATTTCTTCATAGTCAAACCCAAAGACCTCCGCAGCCTTTTGGCGTGACTCATGGCCCCATCCATTGCTGAGGAGTACACCGCCTATATCAAAAAATACGACCTTGATTTTAGAAATGTCCAGACCATTCATTGTGTTACCTTTTTTTTCGCTTCTGGGCATCGATGCTCATAAGCAGTTTGTCGTAGGCGCTACTGAATTTTTCTATTCCCTCTTCTTCCAATTTTTGGGTAATCTGATCTATGTTAATCCCTTTTCCCATTAATTCTTCTAAAGCACTATTGGCATGCTCCATTCCCTGGGTAAGGGTATCCGTCGTTTTTCCGTGATCGCGAAACGCATCAATGGTTTCCATGGGCAGCGTATTTATGGTATCCTTTCCAATCAAAGCTTCTACATATTTCACATCGCTATAGGACGGATCCTTTGTACCGGTACTTGCCCAAAGCACCCTTTGCGGTTGTGCCCCTTCTGCCCCAAGCTTTTTAAAACGATCGCTCGAAATCATATCAAGGTAAATTTGATAGGCTTTTTTGGCGGAAGCGAGCGCAATTTTTCCTTTCAGCTTATCAGCACCTTTTTTCTCAAGCATGGGATCGACCATCACATCGATGCGGCTGAGGAAAAAACTAGCTACCGAGACCACCTCATCGATGGGTTTATCGGCCTTGATCCGGTCTTCAAGCCCAGCCATAAAGGCCTCTGTCACTTCGCGATAGCGAGGAAGCCCGAAAAGTAGCGTAACATTAAT
>Ga0136557_1002179_pt1 | contig 11577 bp, 12 predicted proteins | sample AntRauTorckE6832_FD_104796 | JGI IMG/M metagenome (GOLD analysis project Ga0136557, IMG submission 104796) | Saline lake microbial communities from Rauer Islands, Antarctica - Metagenome Torckler E6 #832 | ecosystem: Environmental > Aquatic > Non-marine Saline and Alkaline > Saline | place...
GGATACTCGGAACAGCTGCTGCAAAAATAACACGAAAATACAATCTTCCATGCATTCTTTTCCAGAGAAACGGACAAGAACTCAAAGGATCGGCAAGAAGCATACCAGGTTTTTCTATATATAATCTTATAAAAAACCAAAGTTCATATCTTAAAAGCTTTGGCGGACATACACAGGCTGCCGGTCTTAGTGCAGAGTCATCCAGCTACTCAGCTTTTTACAGCAAAATTAAAAAAGACGCATTTGATACTTTAACACCTGAAATCCTTACCCCTGTTCAGGAAGCTGAAGATGTTGTTATTTTTGATGATTTAAGCACCCAGTTTTTAAATGAACTTGAATTGTTTGAGCCGTTTGGAGAATTAAACCCTTACCCTTTATTTATTACAAAAAACTTAAAAGTTGAATCAAGCTCAAAAATAGGCGATATTCATTCAAGATTAAGTCTTTACCAGCAAAACTGCATAAAACAAAACAGATTAAACGGCTTTATTTTTAACAACACCGAAAATATTCCGTTTCATTTTAATCAGATTCTGTTAAAACCAGTTCCTGACAAATTCAACAGGGATAAATTTAATATTTTTATAGAAGCATGGGAATAAATTTTACTTGATTTTATTTTTTTATATAATGTATGTAGAATCGAAATATTTTCCCGACACTAAAAAAAGAAAGGGAATATAATGGCGAAAAATTTCAGACCTAGTTCCAAAGAATCTCAGATTCTGTCAAGAATTGAATCTTCAAGAGAAAGAGAAAAGCAGGAAATGCTTTACCTCTTAAAAGAAAAAACTGAAACTGTAAGCAATTCTCTAGCAATGAAGCTTATAGAAAATGATCTTATTGAGACAACAAACAAAAACGGCCTTCAAAGACAGATTCAGCTTTGTCTTGAAGATCTTACAAAAGCAGACGATTTTGATATAGACTACAAAATCGCTCCTGTCAGAAACATTGTAAAAAATCCAAATTTTGTCTCTTTATATGTAACATCTTTTATTATTGAAGATCTTATAAACCACAAAGATGTAATCGATATTTTCGGGGATGATCCAGAAATATATACCTGTGTAAACAAGGAAATTAAAAGGCATCTTTCATAATAAAAAGATATAGCAGGTATTTAATTTTTATTGATTTTTTGTAAAAATATATAAGCTGAAATTATATTAAAACCACCTTTACAAGAAAGGTGGTTTATTACTGCTATGCTCCGCAGCCGCCGCAGCATCCGGAACAACCGTCTTCAGACTTAAGAGACGATTCGATTGTAAAACCGGTTTCTGCAAAATCTATTTTAAGTGGCTGAACTTCATTTAAAAGCGGTTTTTCTATTACAAATTCGACTCCGTTTATTTTATAAATATCATCACCGTCTTTTTTTTCGTCAAGAGCCATAAGTAGCTCCGGGCCTGCACATCCTCCGGGATGAAGAAAAACTCTCAGCGGTTTTAGCTCTTTATCTGCAAAGTATGATGCAATTTCTGCCTGTGCAGCATCACTTACCTGAAACATATATTCTCCTTAATTTAAAAAATTGTTCATTGTTTTTAAATTAACTATATAACGACATGTGTCAAATTGAATATTTCGATTATCTTCAAAATATTTATTCTCTTTGTAAATAATAAAATTTATAAACAGTTGTTAACCCACTTTATTACACAACTTAAAATTATTTTAAAAATTTCATCTGTATAACTTTTATTATACGAAAGCCCGTGATCTGTATTTTCAATTAAAATCAGTTTTGAATTATTTTTTTTTTGTAAAAGATCTTTGATCAGTTCATACCTGCAAAGCTCGTCATTTTCACCAGTAAAAAAAAGTGAGGGCAGATCAATACTTAAAGGAACATCCGATTTTACATTTTTAAAACCGTTTTTTGCATGAAGGGGGTACCCAAGAGAAATAAAACCAGAAGGAAATAATATTTTATCTTTTATCAAAGTTCCAAAAACTTTGGCACCAAGTGACTTGCCGCAAACAATAATTTTTTTCTTTTCTGATTCATATTTTTTTTGAGCATACTTATAGATTGTATATGCTGTTAAGGCATTATCTTTTTTTACTGATTTTGTATAAACATTTTCTTTTCTGAATAAAAAATTAAACCTTATTGCTATTCCCCCGTTTTTTGCAAAAAACAATGCTATGTTTTCCAGCAGAGGATGATTCATGTCATTACTTGAACCATGGGCAAGAAGGAATATAAATCCTGACAAAGGCCCTGGTTTATCAGAAGAATCAATTTTTATACTTACATGTCTGTTTTGTTCAATTTCTACTAAAAATTTATCGCTCATTTATTTACAGATTCAGATATCCAGCTTAAAAATTCAGGGTTTCCTGTCTCAGTCTTAAAAGAAAGAATACAGGGGGTATCATAGGAGTGATTTCTTTTTACAAAATCAATCAACTCTGAAGATTTTTCTTTTGATGTTTTTGCAATAAAAGCTGTTTCTCTGTTATTTTCAACTTTTCCTTCCCACTCATAAAAGGAATTAATTTCTCCGATAATATTAACACATGCGGCAAGTTTGTTGCTTATCAGTTCTTTTGCAATTTTTTCAGCTTCTTCTCTGTTTTCAGCCGTCATGTAAAAAACCAGCGCATCTTCTTTCATTTTTTCCCCTCCATGATTAAACTTAATTCTGAAACAAACTCTTTCATATCAGAAGGCATATCAGCTTTGACATTTACTACTTCACCTGTAATAGGATGCCTGAAAGCAACAGAATATGAATGAAGCATCTGGCGTTTAACACCAGCTTTAAAAACAGATTTTACCCTGATACTTTTTACTTGCTTAACAGGTGTTTTATATCCGTATACTGCGTCGCCTGCCAGAGGATGCCCCATATCCGACATATGAACTCTTATCTGATGGGTTCTGCCTGTAGCTATCTTTATTTCAACAAGAGAAAAATCTTCAAAATATTGGATTACATTATAATATGTAAGTGCATACCTTCCGTTTGAAGTATATGTCCCCATTTTTTTCCGATCTGAAAAATGCCTGCCCACAGGCTTTTCAATTTCCCCCTGCTCAGATGGATGTCCAAAAACAACTGCAAAATATTTTTTTTCTACTTCTTTATTTAAAAACAGGTTTTTAAGACTTAAAAGAGTATCCCCGGTTTTTGCAATAATTATTGCTCCGCTTGTATCTTTGTCAAGCCTGTGAACAATTCCCGGTCTTAAAGGATCATCACTTTCAGGTAGATTATCATAATTAAAAAGCAAGGCATTAACCAATGTGTTTGATTCATGCCCTGGTGAGGGGTGTACAACCATTCCTGCAGGCTTATTTATTACTGCAAGATAATCATCTTCATACAGGATGTTTAAACTGATATTTTCTGCATTTGGGAGAAGCGGACGGGTATAAGGTACTCGCCCGCTTATAAGATCTTTAGCTTTTATTTTATACGATGGCTTTACATTTTTCCCATTAACAAAAACAAAACCGTCGATTACTATCTTTGCTGCAAAACTTCTGGAAAAAAATTTACTTTCACTTAAATAAAGATCGAGTCGCTTTTTTTGGTCCTGATTTTCAGGCCTTAATTCAAAATAATTATCTTTGGGTCTGATTTCATTTTCCATGGTCAGTTTTCGTATAACAGATATATTCTTGAGTCAGACCGCATTACACTACTTAATCAGCTGTTGTCTTCAGTTTCAACTGAGGCAAAAAGTTTTTCAATTTCAGTCATCATTGTTTCTTCATCAGAATTTTTAGCAAGGCAAAGTTCTTTCAGAAGAAGGCTTTGTGCAGTATCAAGAAGCTTACGTTCACCAAAAGAAAGATCCTTTGTGATGCGCAGCAGAAAAAGATCCCTGAAAACTTCAGCAACATCGTACAAAGAGCCGGTCTTTAACTTTTCCATATACTCTCTGTATCTTCTGTTCCATGTCTGAGAATCAGCAGGAAGGTTTTCGGTATTTTGCATAACTTCATAAATTTTGGGAATATCATCTTCGCAGATAACATCCCTTAGTCCTACTGAAACAACATTGTTTGTAGGAATCATTATAACCATTGAGTTTTCTAAAATTTTTAAAATATAAAAATCCTGTTTTAAACCTCCTATCTCTTTGGTTTCTATAGACTCAATCCGTCCAACACCATGAGCAGGGTAAACAGCCAGATCCCCTACGGAAAAACTTTTTGATGTGACTTCTTCAACCATCTCTTTTTCTTCCATTTTGCCACCATTATATTTTGGTTAACTATTAATTACGAAACTATATTTATATCACATAGTTTATACCTTATCAAGCAACTAAAAATAAGTTTCTGTAATTAATAACTAAATTGGGTATACATCTGTATCTTACACATATGTCAGCATAATCTTATTTAAAAAAATACAAGCTGGTATTCCAGATACTAAATTATATATTTACAATCCAGGCAAGGAGTGCACCGCCAATCATAAGAGCTTTCCCTATATTACTTAAAAAACTGTCATCCATGGAAAGTATCTGAACCATAACTTTTTTTACACCGGAAGGGAAAAGAGCGTAAGTAAGCCCCTCTACAACCATCACCATACCTATTAAACTTAAAAAATAATCCAATTAAACACCTTTAAATTATATACTGAAAAAAAGTTACTATAACACAAACCTTAATTTTGATTGTATTTTTTAAATAATTATTTGAATTTTTTTTTTAAAAAGACTAAACCTTAAACAAAATTTATAATTTAAACTATAAAAGCCTAATTCAAATAAAATAACAATTGAATCTGTGATTTTTTTTTATAAATTTTATTATTTAACCTGATTATTATTCATAACATAAATATATTTAAAGGATAAATTATGGAATTTGAACCGGTCATAGGTCTTGAAGTTCATGTTCAGCTTAAAACAAACACTAAAATTTTCTGCAGCTGCCCTGTTGGTTTTGGCAATCATCCCAATGACTCAACCTGCCCTGTATGCCTTGGAATGCCCGGAGTATTACCTGTTTTAAACAAAAAAGCTGTTGAATTTGCAGTAATGGCATCTGCTGCTACAAATTGTGAAATCCAGAAAAAATCTGTTTTTGCAAGAAAAAACTATTTTTATCCTGACCTTCCCAAAGGTTACCAGATCTCTCAATTTGAACTTCCAATAGCTTTAAATGGTTATCTTGAAATATATTCAGACATAACTGAAAACTCAAAAAAAATCGGAATAACAAGAATCCACATGGAAGAAGATGCTGGAAAGCTTATGCATGATTCTTCCATGCCTGTAAGCTATGTAGACTTAAACAGAACAGGCACACCGCTTATTGAAATCGTAAGCGAGCCTGATATCAGATCTGCAAAAGAAGCTGGAAATTACTTAAGAAAACTTCATTCTATAGTAAGATATCTTAATATTTCCGACGGCAACATGGAGGAAGGAAGCTTCAGGTGTGATGCCAACATATCAGTAAGACGCAAAGGGGCAAAAAAATTCGGAACAAGAGCTGAATTAAAAAACCTTAACTCTTTCAGACATGTGGAAAATGGAATTGACCATGAAATTGCAAGACAGATTGCTCTCATAGAAGACGGTCAGTCTGTTGTTCAGGAAACAAGGCTATGGAACCCTGATAAACTAAAAACAGTATCCATGAGAGGAAAGGAAGAGGCACACGACTACAGATATTTTCCAGACCCTGATCTTGTTCCCCTTGAAATCGATTCCAGCTGGGAAGAGTCTTTAAAAGCAAGAATTCCCGAGCTTGCTGAAGCAAAAAAGAAAAGGTTAATAAACGACCTTAAACTTCAGGAAGAGTATGCAGAAATAATAACTTCTTCAAAAGAACTTGCTGATTATTTTGAATCCGTACTTGGACTTACCAAAGATATAAAACTTACATCCAACTGGATTACAGGTACCTTCCAAAGCTACCTGAATGAAAATTCGATTGATGCAGGTAAATCTGAGATATCTGCAAATCACCTTGCAGAAATTATAAATTCTGTTAAAAGCGGCAAAATCAACGATAAAACAGCAAAAGAGATTTTTGGCGAATGTATATCATCTAAAAAATCTCCTGAGTCGATTATTAAGGAAAAAGGACTTGAGCAGGTTTCAGATGAATCTGAACTTGAAGCTGTTGTAGACAAGGTTATAAACGATAACCCGGCTGAAGTGGAAAAATACAAGTCAGGAAACAAGAAAATAATAAGCTTTTTTATGGGACAAGTTATGAAAGAGACCAAAGGAAAGGCAAATCCAAAGCTTGTTAATCCTATGATTGCCAAAAAGCTTGGGGAGTAATTTGTTTAGAGCTTTTTCCATAGCAACTGTTTTGGGAAAAGCTGGAATTCATGAGACGCGATAAATCGCGTCTCTACAGTACCCCAACAAAAATATACCTAATTCAAAAAAATCAAAATATCTTTCAGGCTCGCTACCAATCTTTGATTGGAAACTAGCATAACAGGAGCTTCAGAGCGAGTCTGAAAACAGAATCAAATCAGCCAGAATACTGAGCAGATATAATTTTTCTGCCGCTAATTTCGCTAATTTACGCTAATGGGGCTTTTTTTCAAAAAGCCCTTAAAACCAGTAAAACAGTAAATTCAAAAATTTTTTGCTAAGATTTTTTAGAAAGAAGAGGATTCTAAGGTTTTATTCGAACAGTTAGCGGCTGAAAATAATTATGTGTAGAAACTGAACAAGAGATTGTAAAAACCAGCCTGAAGAAATTTGAATACATTAACAATCTGCAAACGGAGCTCCCGTAGAGACGCGATTTATCGCGTCTTTGAACAACGATCCAGGCAAAACAACCTTTAGAATTAATTACAGTAAAAAGACGCGATAAATGGCATCTCTACAACACCTATCGAAAATGCAATGACAAAATTTCAGTTTACTGAACGTTTTATTAAACAGAAAGATAAAAAAAAGGCCTCCTTTAAGAAAGGAGGCCTTTATATACATTCATTAACTTAATTTAAGCAGATATTTCTTAGAAGCTTAGAGAAAGCTGAGCACCTAATTCCATAGGATCTTCATCACCTGTTGCATCACCAGCCATAAGGTAAGCTGCTACAACGTCAAGATTAAGATTATCCATTAGAGCATAAGATGCTGAAAGGTCGATTTCAGTTCCAAGCTCATCATCTCCTGCTGCATTATCTTCAGCAAGCATTGCATACCATAGGTCTGCACCTACTGTAAGTTTTTCCATTGGAGACATTGATGCGCCTATGTTAAATGCTGTGATGTTTGAAATTTTGTCTGTTGGAGAACCAGCAGAACCGTACCAAGGATCGAATGTTCCATATCCCATGATTTCTGCCCAGTAGTAAGACTGACCTTTCCAGTCCTGTGCATCTTCTGAACCTGATTCAGAAAGAATATCAACAAAAGCATTTATTTCATCAGCAGGGTCATCCTGGTCCTGTCCTGAAGCATGGAACATCTGACCATGAACACTAATATTACCAAGAGTAGCATCACCACCAAAAGCAACAAGATAAGAACTCATGTCTACATCAGTTTTATTTACATCAACACTACCGCCCTGATAAATACCTGTAAACCATGCATTTGCATTTCCAAGAGCAACATCTAAATCAACACCAAGGTCATATGCCATAAAATCTTCAAATAAATCTCCGTCAACTGTCTTCTCTTTCTGAGTAACATAAACAAAGTATGGGTTAACTGTCATATTGCCGGATTGAAAAACAGGAGATACTGCATAAGCATCTTTATCAGCATCATTTGTATCATCGCCGTCAGCAAAACCACCTTCATTAATCTTCATCCAGTAGAAAGGTACTTCCACATTACCGTAATTACCTGTGATTGTAGCACCGCTGAAATCATCCCAGAAAACAAAGCCACGTGCAATTACTGCACCCTGAGTACCAAGCTTGAAGTTGTAGTTACCCATGTTAAAATCTACATAAGTATTTTTTACTTCTATAGCACCATCGCAATCAGCACCAATATCACCGAGATCACCGTCACCCCATGTATTGTCGATTTCAAACTTGTTAACAAGCTTAAAATCATCAGAAAATTTTGCAGTGTAGTAAAGACGTGTTCTTGTATCAACTACCTGATAATCTCTATCACCTGAATCATCTCCGGTAAAATCACTCTGAGAGTAAGCTCTCACTCTGAAATACCCGCCGAACTCGTTTTCAAAAGCACTTGCAGGCACTGCCATAACAGCTGCAAGAGCGACAGCTAAAGCTGCGACTAATACTTTTTTCATGTTTTTCTCCTTCATTTAAATTAATGTTTTTAACAAATTAAAAATTTTGCCAAGACTGACCCTTCCAGACAAAATCATAATATACATAACAAAACCTTTTACAAAAAGTCAATTTATTTATTCAAAACTTTCTTATTTAAAAAGTATTTTTGATTTTTTTTATATAACAAAACAACCTTGATTTTACACAGATATCTAAATATCCTTCGAAACTAATTTTAGTATTTTTTTGCTCACATTTTAGTCACTCGCAATCCCTTTTATAGGTTATTCCTTCAAGAATTGAATCTCTGTATTTTTCTACCTTAATTACAGGATGAACATTGAGCATTCCGTCTGCAATCGCTACATCACCATATGCTTCAAGAAGAACTGCTGCATTTACTGCAAAATAGTCGTCGATTTTATTTATATCATTATCATGAACTGCTGCTCCGACAACAAGATTACCGAGGCTGTGGGCTGCTACGTTGATCTTGTCTTTATACTTGCTCCCAAGGTTTCCTTGGAAGTCTATATCAGAAGTTACTTAGAGGAAAGTGATAAAGGATATTATAGAGTTCTATGCATTCCAGATCAGAGATTTGGAACGAGCAAAAAGAATGGCTGGTGGAATTTTTCTGAGCCGGTTTCAAGAGATAAAATGCTTTTTATTTTATCTCTTGCCTCGGAGTGTCAGCGAGAATGAGGCTCAGAAATAATCCACCAGCCATTCGTCGAAGCCAGGGTAGTTAATTGCTGTTATTGCTTAAGCTTAATAACTGCTAGACAAATTATATGCTAATCATCTTCATTTTCAAACAGGTTATCGAAATATTCGAGGCTACGGTTTTTTGGGTTAAGATAATAACAAAAACTTAATCTCCCTTTCTGACTTATATAAAAATCTCCGTTTTTTTTCCATACATGCCGCCTACAACCTCACCACTATCATTATATTCTGTTCTCACCCTGAAAATATAACGCTGATCTTTTTTCAAATTGGTAAAGGAAGCTTTTTTATAAGGGTCTAACGTATTATGATATTTCCTGTATCGGCTATACTTTTTTATATTGTAACCCTCTACAGGTGCTTTGTATGGCCATTTATATTCACTGTCTATATTTTCAGGTGGATTATACTCCTGGAACCCATCACCTTCATTTGAAAAATATACAGTGTAAGAACCTTCCCAATCAAGGTTACTTCCGTATCTTGATTTATAAATAAAAATAAAATCTTTTACCTTGCCATCTCCATAGGGAGATACCCAGTCTCCTTTTATCAAATCATATCCTGTGGGTTTATTCTGAACCGGAACTTTAACAAAGCCTGTACATTTTCTGTACATCATCACAGGATTTCTTTTCTCTCTTAACACTATTTCTATTGTTGGATTCCAGGGGAGCCATCTTTTGAAGAAGAGGTAGTTTTCTGATTCTTTGAATCTGAAACCGTCTCCGGAGTCATAATAACCTTTTTGAGACACTACTGCTGCCCAGTTGGGTCTGGTTTTACCTCGCGTAGTATAAAGGCCTTTATTATTTGTCCACCCTGTCACCTTGTTTGTATTTATTCCATCATTAAAATAAACATCTACTTCTGCTTTACTTAAAGGTTCATCTTGCTGGTTCATAGCTTTAATTGTTACTTTAGCAACAGGATCAGCACCAGCTATTTCTGCAAAACCTGATATAACCAGTAAAACTATTAAAAATAATTTTTTCATATCTCCACCTATTCGCATAGACTGCTAATTTTATTATAGAATTTGTAAACATTATTATAAGAGGCATTTTTATAATCACTATGCCACCAGGCTCTGGTTAAATTATCGTCATCATCTTCAATTTTTCTCGGCCACTCCAGCTTTTCTCCATAAGTCATAAAATAAAAATCTTGTTCTTCTGTTTTTTCATAAGTGGATATGTCATAATTTTGGTAATCACCCAAGACCTCATTCTTATTACTCCCACAAGCCCAACTACTACCAGGCACAGCCTCAGCAAGAAGAAAATCCCTTACCTTAACATTGGGAGTATCAAGTTTATTGCTGTTATAATAATCATTTAACTCAGGGATCTCTGCGAGTGATTTATTCAGGTACTCGTATCCGGTTTCAGGGTCAAAAAGATCTTCAGGAGTTTTTAAAAAGAACGGCTTTGATTTAAGGTCTTCTATAAAATCTTCATCAAGATCTCCAAGCTCTTCAGGTTTTTTAAGCCTTGTTTCAACAGTTCTTTCTTGTCCTGATTTTATTTGTTTAACCTCTTCAGAGACCACAGTATAGTTTTCGTTTTCAAGGTTACTTCCCCAGCCTGCAAACGGACTTGGGCCTCCTGCTATATCAACAACTATATTCGATCTTCCCTTATATTTCTCCTGTTTTACAAAGGCTTTATCACCAAAATTTGCCGTGGTTCCGTCTACTACATAATTATCACCCTCATAATTGGCCAGAACATTCTCTGTTGATGAATAAAAATTGTACATGTTCGTATTTTCAACAACCTTAATCAGTCTTTCTTTCCAGGTCAGGCCTGATCTTGGGTCGTTATCCTCAAAAAGAGTGTACCAGTTAATTGAGGGGAGATTTATATGGGTTCCATATACATTGTCAAAAGCATTACCATCATCTTCGCTTTTACCTGTATAATCAAGCCAGGTTATACTTTCATCTTTTTTATAGGTTGTTTCTTCAAGAATTGAATCTCTGTATTTTTCTACCTTAATTACAGGATGAACATTGAGCATTCCGTCTGCAATCGCTACATCACCATATGCTTCAAGAAGGACTGCCGCATTTAATGCAAAATAGTTGTCGATTTTATTTATATCATAATCCTGAACTGCTGCTCCGACTACAAGGTTGCCCAGGCTGTGGGCTGCTACATTGATCTTGTCTTCGCTGAGCCCTTTTATAAAGGCTGCAAAATCTTTTGAATAATTGAATGCAGATACTACCGACTGATGATAGTGGGGATTTAAAAATCCGGGCGGGTTACCATACCAGGCAACCCCGTAAAAACCGCCTGTATATCCGGAATGATAAAGCCTTTTAAATACTTCGGCATGTGTGGCTGCTACAGATACTGCTTCTTCAAGTACTGAGCCCTCCATTGAAGAAAGCTCCATAAAAATTTTTGTATTGCTGCTAAAACTGTTTTTAAAAATATTTTCTGTTTCTACCCTATCTGAAAGCTACATATGCAAGTCCTTTTCTTGATGAAACAATTTTTTTATCATCTCTATTGTCGTCACAATAAATTTTGCTAATATTTGACAACACAAAACATAAATGATATTTGAATCAGGTTTATTAAGATATTAATTCCTTGCTCCTTTTGAAAGGGGCTTAAAAACCACA
>Ga0136557_1002183_pt1 | contig 11551 bp, 8 predicted proteins | sample AntRauTorckE6832_FD_104796 | JGI IMG/M metagenome (GOLD analysis project Ga0136557, IMG submission 104796) | Saline lake microbial communities from Rauer Islands, Antarctica - Metagenome Torckler E6 #832 | ecosystem: Environmental > Aquatic > Non-marine Saline and Alkaline > Saline | place...
GACGGCTGCAGTTAAGCCCCCAGGGATGGGTTTATGGCGTCCCAGGAAAACAACACGGCGGGCTCCTGGGTCGATCAGCTGCGTTTCGTTGGTAATCAAAAAAAACATAAAATATGTATTTTCAGTTATTTTGTGAGTTTGTTGTTTGAGAGAAGCAAAGAGTTGAAAACGAGCAGCTTGCCCTGAACTGTAACTGTTCAGGTGTAAGCGCAGACTCCGAGTGCGTTAGATGTGGGCAAGCAACCTGGAAAACTAGAGTATGTCCATGTTTTTCCGGCTGATCGCGTGCAGATGGGGTGTTACTGGATAGTTGTCTTTTTCAATCATCATTTTCCAGAGATATTCCGCCAAGATCGAGATCAAAATCGAGATCGCCATCCATGTCCATATCATCTTTTACTTTCTTCTTGGCGGGTACCGGTTCAGCCGCCGCTTCAGACTCCGGCTCATCAGAAAGCCCAAGGTCATCGAGCGACAGGTCTTCAAGATCATCCTCATCACCCTGTTGCTCAGTTTCATCCTCTATGGTCAAGCTGAAATCGTCGTCCAGCCCCTCCAGATCGAGGTCAAGGCTGAAATTATCGGATTCTTCTTTCTCCTCGCTCGAAGTCAAAGCAGGTCCGGCACCGGGCTCCTCTTTTCCACCACCGGCCGGGGCTGAAAGATCGGAGAGGTCGGATAACTCATCGGGGAACTCCAGGGCTAGCTCCTCATCATCCTCCACGACTTCTTCTTCCTCGAAAGCATCCTCGAACTGACCAAGATCGATATCGGAATCATCATCACTGCCTGCAACTTCCAAATTCTTCTCATCTCCAAAGCCACCAAAAGAGATGGTGGCACCGTCGTCTTCCCCTTCAGCATCATCATCGACAAGAACATCAAGGTCTGGATCCACCATTTCGTAATCATCTTGATCAGGGTCAAAGGAAATCTTCTCCCCCCCCTTCTCTACACTTTCTCCTTTTGTAAACCGCAGGAAAGATGGTGCTGCAACATTGTATGTGGTCCCGGTAACTTTTGAAGATATCGCTGAAATGTCTTTATTGCATTTCAGGCATGTGTCTACATGATCAAACGAGATATATCCGCATTTAGGGCAACGCATAGAGATGTTCCTTGTGAAAATTTATAATTAACCTCATTCCTGGTCACTTTCTACAGTCAAGTATTGCACAAATTCCGCCCAAGAATCAAGATCTTTCATAAAATCAGGTGACTATTCAAGCCAGTCCATTCCAATATCGCAGGCCCGAACAGAATGCGTAAGCCCACCTACCGATATAAAATCAACGCCGGTTTGCGCTATATTTTCAACCATTTCAACATCTATTCCTCCTGATGCCTCCACCAGCGCCCTGCCATTGATGGCTTTCACCGCCTGCCCCATGGTGGCAACGTCCATATTATCGAGCATTATGATATCTACACCGCACCGTAGGCACTCCTCAACCTGATCATAGGTGTCGGTTTCCACCTCAATACGCAATGTATGAGGAATAGTACGCCGCACACGGTTCACCGCCTCGGTGATGGAACCGCATGCGGCTATGTGATTGTCCTTGATCAAAACACCGTCGGCAAGATTGAACCGGTGATTCCTCCCTCCTCCGACACGCACCGCATACTTTTCCAGCATACGCAACCCTGGAGTGGTTTTACGGGTATCGACGATTCTCGCGGAAGATTTTTTGACTTTGTCAACGAATTGATGCGTCAGCGTGGCTATGGCGCATAACCGCTGCAAGAGATTCAGGGCAATGCGCTCTGCCTTGAGCAAGTCGATAACTGGTCCATTGACCACCATAACCGTCTCCCCCGGCCGAACGGCAGCTCCATCGGCCACAGCCTTCCTGGTTTCGATTGTGCTGTTCTGCACCTTGAAAACCTCGGCGGCAACCGTATCCACACCAGCAGCTATAAAAGGCTCGCGGGCCACCATCCTCGCTTTGCCGGTATCCTCGGGGGTAAATATCGACTCGCTGGTGAGATCTCCCCTGCCGACATCCTCTTCGAGGAAAGGGCGGATGATTCTATGTAGAGTATTTCTATCCATCTTCACTATTATCAGAGGGAACTGTTGCGCTCCGGCAACTAGCCCCTAGGCGCTGATCTGGCGCAGCCGATCTTCCTCTTCGGCGATCTTCTCCAAAGTGTTTTCAAGCTGCTGTTTCTTGTCTTTTTCCTTCCCCACAACCTGCTCAGGAGCATTGGCCAAAAATTTGTCGTTGGTCAACTTGCCGACCACCTGCTGCAGTTTGGTCTCGGACTTGGCCCGATCTCGGGCGAGCTTCTCCAACTCAGCGGCTACGTCAATCAGCCCCTTGAGCGGCACATAAATTTCCAGAGTATTATAAATATACGTTGCCGCATCATCCGGTTTCCGGCTTTCCAGCTCGACATGGAAGCTCTCAAGCCGAGTCATATCCATAATGGTGTTGGTGAATGACGCTATAAAATCGGCTGTTTTTTGATCGGGACAAACCACATGGGCGTCGATCTTTTTCGACGGATGGATATCGGATTCCGAACGTATATTACGGATGCCGGTGACAACGCCCATCAAAAGTTCCATGGACTCCTCCGCAGCGGGGTTTCTCCAACCTTCCTCAATTTCGGGGAAACTGCTGTTCATAAGGGCCTGGCGTTCACCCGGCAAAACACTCCAGATTTCTTCGGTGACAAACGGCGTTACGGGATGCATCAGTTTGAGAATGATCTCAAGGACCTGGAGCAACACGGTCTGGGCCTGCCTCTTAGCCGTTTCATCGTTGCCGAACAGATCGGCCTTGATCCACTCGAGGTACCAGTCACAGAATTCGTGCCAGATGAACTGATAGTTGGCCGAAGCGACATCGTTAAAATGATACTCATCCAGTCCCCGGCGGACTTCTTGCACCGTTGTTGCGGTACGACTCAGAATCCACTGGTGGACCAACGCCAGATCGGCGGGTTTTTCCATATCCCGGGATGCCGCCACTTCAATCCCACCAACATGCATCAGGGCAAATCGGGCACCATTCCACAGCTTATTGATAAAATGGCGATAGCCGTTAATGCGCTCTTCGTCCAGCTTTATCTCTCTTCCCTGGGCGGCAAAGGCGATAAAGGTAAAGCGCATGGCGTCGGTGCCGTACTGCTCCATAACCTCCAGCGGATCGATGACATTGCCCGTTGATTTTGACATCTTCTTGCCATGCTTGTCACGGACCAGCGCATGAAGGTAAACGTCTCTAAACGGCACCTCCTCCATGAAATGAAGCCCAAACATCATCATCCTGGCAACCCAGAAAAACAGGATATCAAAGCTGGTGACCAGAACAGATGTCGGATAAAAGGTTGCCAGCTCTTTGCTCTGCCGGGGCCAGTCAAGGGTGGAAAAAGGCCAGAGGGCCGAGGAAAACCAGGTATCGAGCACATCGGTCTCCTGGACCAGCTGCAGCGAGCCGCACTTTGGGCAGGACTCAGGATCAACGGTTTCCACCACGATCTCCCGGCACTCCTCACAGGTCCATGCCGGAATCCGATGCCCCCACCAGATCTGCCGCGAAATACACCAGTCGCGGATATTGTCCATCCAGCTGTAAAAGGTGTTATACCAGGTCTTGGGATATATGCGTATACGTTCTTGCCGTACGGCGGCAACCGCCTTGGCCGCAAGCGGCTTGACGGAAACAAACCACTGCAGCGAGGTGGTGGGTTCAATGACCTCCTTACACCGGTAGCAATGCCCTACAGCATGGTCATAATCTTCTATTTTGACAAGATACCCCTGGGCTTCAAGATCTTCGACAATCTTCTCGCGACAGGCAAAACGATCCAGCCCGCTATATTCTCCCGCCGCATCGTTCATGACGCCCTTGTCATCCATGACCTTGAGCAGATCCAATCCATGCCTGAGCCCGATCTCGTAATCATCGCGGTCATGTGACGGGGTCACCTTGAGGGCGCCGGTGCCGAATTCTCGCTGGACGTGGTGATCAAACACCACGGGAACAATGCGGTCGGTCAGCGGCAAACGGATACCCATTTCACCTAAATGGCTGTAGCGCTCATCCTCGGGATGCACGGCAACACCGGTATCACCCAGCATGGTTTCCGGTCGTGTTGTGGCGACAACGACATACCCGGAACCATCGCCATAGGGATATTTTATGTGATAGAGTTTGCCCCTGGTATCCTCATGCTCCACTTCGTCATCGGACAGGGCCGTATGACAGCGGGGGCACCAGTTGACAATGTAATCGCCTTTATAAATCAAGCCCTCGTTATAGAGCTGCACGAATACTTGCCGCACGGCCGAAGATAGTCCTTCATCCATGGTGAACCGTTCTCGGGTCCAATCACAGGAACAGCCCAATTTCCGCAGCTGATTGATTATGGTGCCGCCTTTTTCCTCGCGCCACTCCCATACCTTTTCGACAAACTTCTCCCGCCCCAGATCATGCCTGTCCCGGCCCTGGGCATGGAGCTGGCGTTCGACGACATTCTGCGTGGCAATGCCGGCATGGTCGGTTCCTGGAACCCATAGCGTATTATCCCCGCACATCCGATGATACCGGGTAAGCACATCCTGCATGGTATTGTTGAGGGCGTGGCCGACATGGAGAACCCCCGTCACATTGGGCGGTGGAATCACGATGGAAAAAGACGGTTTGTCCTCATCCATAGTGGCATCGAAACAGTTATTATCAGCCCAGTACTGCAGCCATTTTTTCTCCACATCGGAGAATTCGTATCTTTTACTCAAGAGATTGTTATCCATAATCGACATTCGCTTCGCGTATAATCTTCCACCTGAATTCCGCAGCCGGTCAGCTTGAATAGGCCATACATTACCGACTGCACCCAAAAAAAATGCGCCATACCCCCGAAGGCAGAGCAAAACATGACAGTACCTGTGAAATTTTTGAAATTCAATCTTTTTTCTGCCGTTTGAACATCAAAAACGGCCTTCAGGAAAACAACCTGAGATCACCAGGGCTGAACCTGACGAATAGTTTTCACGATGTTTATTCATCACTGCACCGACCAGGGTTTTGGAATAAAGAGATAATGATAGAGCTCCAGGGCATATCTATCGGTCATACCTGCAACAAAATCACAGACCTTTCGGTGAGCGGTTTTCTCGTCGGGCCATGCACCAGGCCCCTCGTCGATCCGCCAGATATTGCCATGGCGTTTAATAACCCCATTTTCCAGACAATAGGCATAGAGCTCACGAATGATGCGCTGAGCTTTTTCGAATTCTTTATGCACCCGTGGATAACGATAGACATTTTCAAAGAGAAACGCACGCAAGAGCGTTATCGCTTCAAGCATCTTCTCGCTTATGTGGAGAGAGCCGTCGTCCGCTGTAAGCGTTTCAACGATGAGATCCCGTACCATGGCGGATATCCTGCGTGAATGCCTGGTACCGATCACTTTGGTAATGGTGGACGGAATATCGGACTCGCGCAGAATACCGGCACGCAGGGCGTCATCCATATCATGGTTGAGGTAGGCTATAATGTCGGCCAGGCGTACAATCTGCCCCTCCAGCGTAAGGGCAAGCTCGGATGTTTTCCCCGGCAGTATTTCGTTGCGCCCCTTAGAATGGCGGACGATGCCGTTACGCACCTCAAAGGTGAGGTTCAGGCCCTTGTTATTATTTTCCAGGAAATCGACCACTCTAAGACTGTGGACATAGTGCCTGACCCCCCCCGGATGAAGCTCATTCAATGTAGCTTCTCCGGCATGCCCAAAAGGAGTATGCCCCAGGTCATGGGCCAGGGCGATGGCCTCCGTTAACGCTTCATTAAGGCACAACGCCGAGGCGATGGTCCTGGCAATCTGCGAGACTTCCAGCACATGGGTTAAACGGGTACGATAGTGATCGCCCGTGGGAGCGAGAAATACCTGTGTTTTATGCTTCAAGCGGCGAAATGTCTTGGAATGGGTAATCCTGTCTCTATCTCTCTGGAACGGCAAGCGAAGATCGCCGGCGTGATCTCTCTCCGGGGAAAGCCTTCCCTTTGAGTTCTTATTCAATGTGGCATGACGGGACAGTATGCGCTCTTCCCGTTCTTCAAGCTGTTTCTTTATGGACCTTCCAACAACAGGCGTAAATCCTTTCTCCATTTCGTCCTCTCCAGCATTTTCGGTACACAGCAGTTTTTCTGACAATACACATATGACCTTCAATTGCAAGAAAATAAAGGCATAACAGTACGCTATTAACTTCAGGCGTAGCCCTGTACGCTTTTTAGTACAACATCTTGTATGACATTTTGAGCAATACGTGCTTTAGCCAGGTACTCATCACGGAATGTTTGCCGGAATCGATTGTTTCTGCTAAAGAGTAGTGATGGTATGGGTGCTGCAACACGCTGAAAGGGCAGAAAAAAGGAAACAGCAATGGAACACCGGGGAACGTCGGAAAAACTCTCCTGTACATGCAAGGTCATTTATGACCGTGATGAGCTGCCGCGATCGAACAAACAGTGGACGCGTGCCAAACGCTGCACATTAACTCTAGAGGACAACGGACTCTCCTATGACGACCGATTCATCAGCTATGATGATATACACCATGCCAGGCTGCACATCTATCCATCGGCATTTTTCTTTGAATATGGCATTCTTTCCATTGCGACGCGCAAGGGAACCGACCACTTCGGCATAAAATACTCACCGGAGTGGCAAGGCGACCTCCCCTTTGCAGTGGAAAGAGTCAAAGAGGAACCACCATTCATTCTCTTCCGCAGAATTGTAATGCTCGGCATTATAATCTATATTTTTTGGGAAGTGGTGCAGCATTAATGTTTTAATATCATTTCAACAGAGGATGCCCCATCTGTTCACGTTGCGCAACATACCCCACGGCCACCTTGCGGGCGATATTTCTGATTCGGCCTATATAACGGGTTCTTTCGGCAACACTGATTGCCTTGCGGGCATCAAGCAGGTTAAAGGTGTGCGAACATTTTAAACAGTAATCGTAGGCGGGCAGAATCAATCCCTTTTCCACAATTTTATGGGCTTCCTCTTCACAATCTTCAAAGAAAGAGACAAGTTTTTCAACATTGGCCTCTTCAAAATTGAAGGTTGAATACTCGACTTCCGCCTGATGGTAGATTTCTCCGTAACTGACATCATTGTTCCAGGCAATATCATAGACGCTTTCGACATCTTGTAGATACATCGCTATACGTTCAAGTCCATAGGTTATCTCCACCGTCACCGGATGCAGATCAATCGATCCCGCCTGCTGAAAATAGGTGAACTGGGTAATTTCCATGCCATCCAGCCACACTTCCCATCCCAGCCCTGAAGCGCCAAGCGTTGGAGACTCCCAATCATCTTCGACAAAACGAATATCATGCTCTAAAAGGTTAAGACCAAAGCGCTTCAGGCTTTCCAGAAAAAGTTCCTGTACATCAAGAGGAGACGGTTTGATGACCACCTGGTACTGATAATAATGTTGCAATCTGTTGGGATTATCGCCATACCTGCCGTCGGTGGGCCGTCGCGACGGCTGGGGATAAGCGGCACGCCATGGCTCGGGCCCCAGCGAACGCAACAGCGTGGCGGGATGAAACGTTCCGGCGCCGACCTCCATATCATAAGGCTGCTGGACAACACACCCATGGCCGGCCCAGAATGTACTCAGTTCAAACAGTATCTCTTGAAAATTCATTGAATGTCCCCATCATTGCAGAAAAAAACTAGTAACTGCTCACAGGGCACCAGATCTTCCCGCGATCAGCCTAGCTTACGTATGACCAATACGCTTAACCAGTCTGATCACGAAAATCTCCGGCACCCTGCAAACAGTTACAAATACCGGGGTTAGTTACATTACGTCGCTTCCCCCATTAGTAGTTACAAAAACTATGCAGAAGTGCTCCTCAAAAGCCAATAGTAGGACGAAACAGTAGCAGAACTTCCCAGAACTAATCAAGCACAATCTTGACAAGAGCGTACCCGGTCATCATTATATTACAGGAAGCTATAACGGCACAGCACCAGCCCCTTGAGTTCTACACAGAAGGTTTCGATGTTCATCCTTAATCAAATGAGTGACATACGGCAATTGCTCGCAGCGTCTTCCATTATCGCCATGGTTGGCCTATCGCCCAAAACGCAACGACCCAGCAACAAGGTAGCCCGCTACCTGATCAATGCAGGCTACACCATTATTCCCGTCAATCCCGGGCAGGAGACCATACTGGGATTGCAATGCTATCCCGACATCGGTTCAATCCCCGGGGATATTGATATTGTCGATATCTTCAGGCGCAGCGAAGAGGTCAAGCCCATCGTTGAACAGGCCGTGCAGACAAGCTGCAGCGCTATCTGGATGCAGGAAGGCGTTGTCAACCATGAGGCGGCGGAACTCGCCATACAGCATGGTAAAAAGGTCATCATGGATCGCTGCATTAAAGTCGATCACTCCACCATTCACTCCGAGCAGTAATTCAAATATATGGAACCTCAAGTCCTGAGCATCCGGGGCGCCCGAATGCATAACCTTAAAAACATTGACGTCGACCTTCCCCGCAACCGGCTGATCGTCTTTACCGGGCTGTCCGGCTCCGGCAAATCGACGCTGGCCTTTGATACACTGTACGCCGAAGGCCAGCGCAGATATGTAGAGTCATTGTCCACCTATGCCCGGCAGTTCCTGGGGCAAATGGACAAACCGGATGTCGACTCGCTTGAAGGGCTGTCGCCGGCTGTCTCCATCGAACAGAAAACCACCAGCAAAAACCCGCGTTCCACGGTTGGCACAGTCACTGAGATTTACGACCACCTGCGCCTGCTTTTTGCCCGCTGCGGCCATCCCAGCTGTCCCGAATGCGGCAACGAAATTCGTTCACAATCCATAGAGGACATGGTCAACGCCATTATGTCCTACGCCGAAGGCACCAAAATCCTTCTGCTCGCCCCCATGATTACCGAACGCAAGGGCCGCCATGAGCAGCTCCTTGCCAGAATCAGAAAAGAGGGCTTTGTCCGGGTCAGGATCGACGGCGACATTGTTCATGCCGATGACGTTGACCAGCTTGACAAAAACAAACGTCACTCCATCGAAATCGTCGTCGACAGGCTTGTGGTCAAACCATCCATCCGTCGTCGACTCAGTGACTCCATTGCCACCGCGGTTTCCCTCACCGAAGGGTTTCTCCTTGCTGTCGTGCCGGATTCAGGGAAAGAGGAGTTGTTCAGTGAGCACGCGGCATGCCATAGCTGCGGTATTTCCATGCCGAAGCTCTCCACCCAGCTTTTCTCGTTCAATAACCCGCAGGGTGCCTGTCCCGAATGCGGCGGGCTCGGAGTGAAACAGTATCTCTCGCCATCACTCATCGTGCCGGATACGGAAAAGAGCATTGTCGATGGGGCCATCTCCCCCTGGGGCTGGCGTAATGAGTCGACCTACACCGGCCAGTTGCTGGCGGCCGTTGCCAACCACTATAATTTCTCCCTGAAAACGCCCTTTAAAAAGCTCTCCAGAAAACATCAGGATACCCTGCTCTACGGCTCCGACGATGAAGAGATCCATTTTCAGTATCAAAAGGGCAGTCGAATCATGACCTCGGAGCGAAGTTTTGAAGGTGTTATTCCACAGCTCGACCGGCGTTTTCATGAAACGCAGTCCCCCATGATCAGAGATGAATTGGCCAAATTCATGAATGAGCAGCCCTGTCCTTCCTGCAAAAGCTCACGCCTCAAAAATGAAGCTTTGGCTGTCAAAATAGGTACCTACAATATCCATGAACTGACCCAGCTTTCCATCAATGCGCTTTTTCAGGTCATTCCTTCGCTGCCCTTCAGTGAACTGGAGCGAAAAATCGGCGAACCGATTCTCAAGGAAATTGTCGATCGACTTTCTTTTCTCGAAGACGTTGGTCTGGGCTACCTGTCCCTAGACCGACGTGCCGGCACGCTCTCAGGGGGAGAGGCCCAGCGCATCCGTCTGGCCTCCCAGATAGGATCACGCCTTGCGGGTGTTCTGTATATCCTTGATGAACCCAGCATAGGACTCCATCAACGCGATAATCAACAACTCATCAACACCCTGCTGGAACTGCGCGATCTCGGCAACACCGTTATAGTCGTCGAACATGATACCGACACCATCCTCGCCGCCGATCATGTGCTCGACATGGGGCCGGGAGCCGGTATACACGGCGGAAACATCGTCTATAATGGCGGTGTCCAGGGTTTGCTTGCAGACTCCACATCCATCACAGGGGCATATCTCTCCGGCACAAAAGCCATTGAAGTTCCACGGAAAAGAAATAAGCCCCGCAAAGCTGCCAGATACAACCTCAAGGTCAAAAAAGCCAAAGCCAACAACCTTCGGGGCATTGATGTGACCTTTCCCCTGGGGGTACTGACCTGCGTCACCGGGGTATCAGGATCCGGCAAAAGCTCATTGGTTTTGGAATCGCTCTATACTCTGGCGCAGGAAGGACTGCGGCAAAAACGACCTTCCCTGGAACTTGACGGGACTTCCGTGACTGGTCTTTCAGCTATCGATAAAATTGTTGATATCGACCAGAGCCCCATCGGCCGAACACCGCGCTCCAATCCAGCCACCTATACCGGCGTTTTTACTCCCATCAGGGAACTCTTTACCAAGCTTCCCGAATCGCGAGCGCGAGGCTATAAACCCGGCAGGTTCAGCTTCAATCTCAAGGGCGGTCGCTGTGAAGCCTGCGAGGGCGAAGGTGTCCTGAAAATTGCCATGCATTTTCTCCCCGACATCTATGTGGTCTGCGATACCTGCCACGGCAAACGGTATAACCAGGAAACCCTGGAGATCAGATACCGCGATCAGACCATTCATGATATTCTCGCCATGACCGTCGATGAAGCTCTTTATTTTTTTGAGAACATCCCAGTCGTTAAAAACAAACTGCAAACGCTCCATGATGTTGGCCTGTCCTACATCAAGCTGGGCCAGTCCTCGGTGACACTTTCCGGTGGCGAGGCTCAGCGTGTCAAACTGGCACGAGAGCTATCGACCCGGAGCACGGGCAAATCCCTCTATATCCTTGATGAGCCAACCACAGGACTCCATCCGGAGGATATCCAGCATCTTCTGAGAGTGCTCAACAGGCTTGTTTCTCTTGGCAACAGTGTTATTGTCATCGAACACAATCTTGATGTTATCAAGACAGCCGACTGGATCATCGATGTGGGCCCTGAAGGCGGCGATGGCGGTGGCACAATTGTCGCTCAGGGGAGCCCTGAGCAGCTTTGCACGGCAACTTCTTCTTTTACCGGGCAGTATTTGCAGAAGGTACTGTACGCTGCCGATAAAAACTGACGGCAACGAAAAATCCGTTGATCGTCTCTAACGCCCCTGTAATGTCCGGGAGACAGATTTAATTTTTCTTGGAAAGACTGAGGGGACTGATCTTTTTTTCACGTTGTTTTGTGGTAACTATTCAGCAAAGAGCAAAAAACCAGCAGCTTCCCCTGAACTGTAACTGTTCAGCAGTGCTTTAGATGTGCGCAAGCAGCCTGGAAAATTATAGTAGACCTATGTTTTACGGGCTGC
>Ga0136557_1002186_pt1 | contig 11546 bp, 9 predicted proteins | sample AntRauTorckE6832_FD_104796 | JGI IMG/M metagenome (GOLD analysis project Ga0136557, IMG submission 104796) | Saline lake microbial communities from Rauer Islands, Antarctica - Metagenome Torckler E6 #832 | ecosystem: Environmental > Aquatic > Non-marine Saline and Alkaline > Saline | place...
CAGATACGTTCGCTTTGTCTCCAATGTTGACCCCGATGATGCCGCAGCCGTTATCGACCAGGTCGATCTTGATAAAAGCCTGGTCTGCATTGTCTCGAAGAGTGGAAGTACGCTTGAAACATTGACAAACGAGGAGATTGTCAGGCAACGCTTTATCGCATCCGGTCTCGACCCCGCCAAACACTGTATTGCCGTTACCGGCAAGGGCAGCCCCATGGATGATCCGCGTAACTATTTGCGAACCTTTTATATGTTTGACTCCATCGGCGGCAGGTACAGCACGACATCAATGGTTGGCCTTGTGATGCTGGGTTTTGCTCTTGGTTATGAACAGGTCATGGAGTTTCTTGCTGGAGCGGCAGATGTCGACGGCGAGGCGGAAGAAACTGATATCAGGCGCAATGCTCCATTGCTCCAGGCCCTGTTGGGAGTTTGGAATCATTCGTATCTGGGGATGAACACGCTGGCGGTTTTGCCGTACAGTCAGGCACTGCACCGCTTTCCGGCGCATCTGCAGCAGTGCGATATGGAGAGCAACGGCAAGTCGGTGGACAGACAGGGGAAGGTGCCGGACTACAAAACCGGACCGGTGGTATGGGGCGAGGTCGGCACAGACGGCCAGCATGCATTCTATCAGCTTCTCCATCAGGGTACCGAGGAAGTTCCCAGCGAATTTATAGGGTTTCGTAAAAGCCAGTACGGTAAGGATCAGGTGGTGCATGACACAACCTCGCAGCAGAAACTGGTGGCGAATATGCTCGCCCAGTCGTTGGCTTTGGCCACGGGGCAGAACAACGATAATCCCAATCAATCTTTTCCCGGGAACCGTCCAAGCTCAATATTGCTGGCAGACAGACTGACGCCCAGGCTGATGGGAGCTTTGCTGGCTTTCTATGAAGCCAAGGTCGTGTTTCAAGGTTTTGCCTGGAATATTAATTCGTTTGATCAGGAAGGCGTGCAGCTTGGCAAGGTTTTGGCGACGCGCTTTCTCAAGGAAATGAAACCTGCTGACCAGCGGGAGCAAAGTAGGGAAAGTATACTTCTACAAAGTTGTGCAATGCTCTAATTTGCGTAATAATATATGTGAATGATCATTCATTCCGCGTCATATTCATGTACCGTTTTTTGTTGACAAAAGCATGATACGGAGATATCCTCAACCGCTGAATGATTATTCATTGGTTTGGTGTTTCATGGTGTTTTGACACCGGGGAGGGTGTGAAAACATCTTCAAACAGGGGGGAGGCTGCTGGTCATGGAGTAGTCGGCGATCTTCATCTGTTGTGATTCACAATCCGTTAATAAGTATATTTCAGAAGTTATTAGTGGTTAAGGTTGCAGTATAAACAGTAATTCAAAGGAGGAAATCATGGCAAAACATGAGACACCCTTGTTGGATCAACTGGAGTCCGGCCCATGGCCGAGCTTCGTTACCGACATCAAGAAACAGGCTGAGACAAAGCCTGAGTGTTGGGATATTCTGGGTATTCTTGAGCTGTCCTATAAGGATAGAATTACCCACTGGAAGCACGGCGGCATCGTCGGTGTTTTCGGATACGGCGGTGGGATCGTTGGTCGCTATGCCGATGTCCCCGAGCAGTTTCCCGGCGTTGAGCATTTTCATACACTTCGTGTTGCCCAGCCGGCATCCAAGTACTACTCCACCGAGAATCTTCGTCAGCTCATGAATCTCTGGGAGAAGCATGGCTCCGGTATGACCAACTTCCATGGTTCAACCGGTGATATTATTTTACTCGGTACCCGCACCGAAAATCTCGAGCCCTTCTTCTGGGATCTGACCCATGAAATGGGCCAGGACCTCGGCGGTTCCGGTTCCAACCTGCGTACCCCGGCCAACTGCGTTGGCGAGTCTCGCTGCGAGTGGTCCATGTATGATACGGAAGAAGTCTGTCACCATCTCACCATGCATTACCAGGATGAGATCCATCGTCCTGCATTCCCCTACAAATTTAAATTCAAGTTCTCCGGCTGTGCCAATGACTGCGTTGCCGCCATCGCCCGTTCCGATGTGTCCGTTATCGGTACCTGGAGAGATCAGATTCGCATCGACCAGGCCGCCGTCAAAGAATACGTGGCCGGCAACTATCCCGCCAACGGCGGTGCCCACAGCGACAGAGATTGGGGGCCGTTCGACCTCCAGAAAGAGGTTATCGACAACTGCCCCACCGACTGTATGTGGATGGAAGGCGAAGAGTTGAAAATTGATGATAGAGAATGTACTCGCTGCATGCACTGCATCAACGTCATGCCTCGCGCCCTGCGCCCCGGTGTCGATAAAGGTGCCACCATACTGGTGGGCGCCAAAGCCCCGATCCTTGACGGTGCTCAGTTTTCCACCCTGCTCGTGCCCTTCATGAAAGTTGAAAAAGAAAACGAGTTTGAAGAACTCATCGACTTTATCGAAAAAATCTGGGATTACTGGATGGAAAATGGCAAGAACCGGGAACGTGTTGGTGAAACCATGCAGCGCATCGGCCTGCCGACCTTTATTAAGATCATGGAGCTTGAGCCGATTCCGCAGATGATCAAAGAGCCCCGCTCAAATCCCTATGTCTTCTGGAATGAAGAAGAAGTTGAGGGCGGTTTCGAACGTGATATTGATACATTCCGCGCGTATCATAAGGCTTAAAAGTGGTATACGTTGATTCAAATTTTTAACAACAATATAAGGAGATTTCTATCATGGGTTATAATCCAGAAAAACCGATGGAAGGAAGAATATCTGATCTTGGTCCACCACATTATGAGCAGTTCTTCCCCCCCGTTATTAAAGAAAACAAGGGAAAATGGCTCTATCATGAGATCGTCAAGCCCGGCGTTCTGATGCATAAATCCGAGACCGGCGACGAGGTCTATTCCGTACGTGTCGGTTGTGCCCGTCTGGTTTCCATTGAGTATATCCGTGAAGTATGCGATATAGCAGATAAGCATTGCGATGGCTTCCTGCGCTTCACCACCAGAAACAATATCGAGTTCATGGTCGACTCCAAGGACAAGGTGCAACCACTGCTTGATACGCTGGCTTCCTACGGTAATGGTACGAAATATCCCGTAGGTGGAACTGGAGCTGGTGTTACCAATATCGTTCATACCCAGGGTTGGGTCCACTGTCACACCCCCGCCACCGATGCTTCCGGCGTGGTTAAAGCGGTTATGGATGAGTTGTTCGACTACTTCGGTTCTCACAAACTGCCCGCTCAGTGTCGTATCGCTCTGGCCTGCTGCTTGAACATGTGTGGTGCGGTTCATGCCTCCGATATCGCCATTCTCGGTGTCCACCGTAAGCCGCCCATGATTGATCATAAGCGTATTACCGGTGTCTGCGAGCTGCCGCTGGCCATTGCTTCCTGCCCAACAGGTGCTGTAAAGCCGACCAAGGCGACCGTCGAGGGTGAAGAGATCAAATCCGTCAAGGTAACCGTTGAGCGTTGTATGTTCTGCGGTAACTGCTATACCATGTGTCCAGCCATGCCCATGGCTGATCCGTATGGTGACGGCATTGCCATTCTGGTTGGTGGTAAGGTGTCCAACAGAATTTCCGCTCCTAAGTTCTCGAAACTGGTTATTCCGTTTCTGCCGAACAACACTCCGCGCTGGCCTGAGACCGTCGAAGCCGTCAAAAAGATTCTGGAAGCATATTCCGCCGATGCCGAGAAGTATGAGCGCCTTGGTGACTGGGCTGAGAGGATCGGTTGGGAGAATTTCTTCGAGAAATGCGATATCCCATTTACTGAAAAGAGCATCGATGACTATCGCCTTGCGTACGATACCTGGCGTACTACTACTCAGTTCAAGTATACAAGCCACATAAAGTAAAAAGTGTGATAACGAGCGGCCTGTCCCGATTGACGAGACAGGCCACTACTGAGATGCTTTCTTCTATACATTCTTTTAAAGGAGACAATTATGGCCTTAAGTAAAGAAGAGCTCAAAGCAGCGATAATGGAGAAAGCAAAAACATCTCCAAAGGCGCAGTTGTACATTAAGGATTTTTACAAATGCGATCCTGAATCGAAGCCTCGCGTCATCAAAAATATCGCAAATGAGATGGTTCGCGAAGGAAATTTGATGTTCTGGTCCTCTGGATCAACAACGATGTATGCCGATCCTACCCGGATCCAGAATGAAGAAAAAAAGAAGTAGTTGTTTGTTAGTATCAGGGTAACTGGTAAAAAGTGCGGAGCCGTTAGGCTCCGCACTTTTTTTTTGTAATCAGTAAAGCTGTATTCGGTACTTTTGTAGTCGGTAACGATGGTTGCTAATGAACAGAGTACACAGCCCCTCAGCATGGAGTGAATTATGGGCGCTTTGGCCGATTACCGTGAGACAGTGTTATGCATCCTGTAAATAAAAAGTACGGTAGTAGGTGCGGCATTACCTGCCATTATTATGATTCTCTGCATTCTACCAATATAACCGCTTTTGAGCTGGCGAGAAATGGTGCGGCGCATGGCGAGATAATTTGTGCCGGAGTACAGACCGCAGGGCGCGGTAGGCTGGGAAAATCATGGCAATCCCCCCCTGGAAGGGGACTCTACTTTTCCATCATTGTCCGTCCAGAGATTGGCCCACAACAATACCCTGATCTTACCATGACCGCCGGCCTTGCTGTAGCTACTGCCATCGAAAAGCTATGCGACCTCACGGTTGCGCTCAAATGGCCAAATGATATCTATATTTCAGGCAAAAAGTGCGGAGGAATTCTGGCAGAAGCGGCAGTGAGTGGGAGTAATGTCGCTGACTATTTCGCCATTATAGGCGTGGGGCTTAATGTTGTGACAAGGCAAAGCGAATTTCCCCAAGACCTGAGAGTCTCCGCTACGTCATTATACCTTGAATCCGGTAAAAACTATGACCTTGAAGAGGTGTTATGCGTTCTCCATGCCGGCATATTGCAGCATATCAATGAACTCCAATGTCATGGATTCAAGAGAATTCTACAAAAGTGGAAACGCTATGATTTTCTCAAAGGGAAGTGGCTCAATTGGGTAACCAGTGCCGGCGAGGTGATTCATGCGCAAGCGCAAGGACCCGATGATCATGGTCGACTTATCGTCCGGGATGGCTCGGGGAGAGTCCATAACGTCATTTCAGGAGATGTGAGCGTGGCTGAGAGATAAAAAAAGATGGGGAGTAGCCCGCGGAACAGCACTGACAACTCCCCATGAAAATTGATGTTTTGCAACTCAAGCGCTTAGATGTTGTCAATCGGTGATGCGCGACAACCATAGTGGTTATCGAACTTAGTGGTTGTCGAATGATGTGGACGTGGAAAAGATTCAGTGACATTGCAAGCGGAAAACATTTAACGAATGCCGGCAAGATCCTTGAGCTCTTCCGTTTTATCAGTTTTTTCCCATGAAAACTCAGGAAGTTCCCGCCCAAAGTGGCCATAACTGGCGGTTGCCTGATAGATTGGTCGAAGAAGATCAAGCTGTGCAATGATTGCTTTAGGCCGAAGGTCAAAGCACTGGCTAACCACATTTTTGATTGTGTTGTCGCTTATTTTGCCGGTACCGAATGAGTTTATATTGATGGAAACGGGGTGGGAAATACCAATGGCGTATGCAATCTGCACTTCTACCTCTGAAGCGATACCTGCGGCAACTAAGTTCTTGGCGACGTATCGTCCCATATAGGAAGAAGAGCGGTCAACTTTGGAAGGATCCTTGCCGGAAAAGGCACCACCACCATGAGATCCTTTGCCACCATAGGTGTCAACTATAATCTTTCGTCCGGTGACACCACAGTCCCCGACGGGACCTCCGATAACAAAGCGCCCGGTGGGATTGATGAAGTATTTGGTGTTGCCGTCAACCATATCAGCAGGGAGGACGGGCTTGATAATCTCCTCCATTACCCCTTCAGTGAGCCCACCATGGCTTATGCTCTCGTCGTGCTGGGTGGAGAGGACGACGGCTTCGATGCGCTTGGGTTTACCATGCTCATATTCAATGGTGACCTGGCTTTTGGCGTCCGGTCGAAGCCAGGGAAGTTTTCCCTGCTTACGAACTTCGGATTGTTTCTTGGTAAGCAGATGGGCGTAGGTTATCGGCATGGGCATCAGAACATTTGTTTCGTCGGAGGCATAGCCAAACATAAGGCCCTGGTCACCGGCCCCCTGGTCGAGATCCACACCGGCTCCTTCATCGACTCCCTGAGAAATGTCCGCGGATTGTTTGTCTATAGAGGTCAAAACGGAACAGGATTGCCAGTCAAATCCCATGTCGGATGAATTGTAGCCAATCTCGCGAATGGTGTTACGAACAACGTTGGGCATGTCAACCCAAGCACTGGTAGTTATTTCTCCGGCTATGAGGGCCATACCGGTGGTAACCATTGTTTCGCAGGCAACGCGTGCGTTTTTGTCCTGAAGAAGAATGGCATCGAGAATGGCATCGGAGATCTGGTCGGCCACTTTGTCGGGGTGTCCTTCAGAGACAGATTCCGAGGTAAAAAGATAATTGGTCATGATAAGGCTCCATTGGGGGTGATGCCGGCTGCAGAGAAAAGATGGGCTGCCGGTCCGTTATTTATGCAACTTTTTTATGATTTGATCAAAAATAACTACTTACAGGGGAAACGACGTAATGTAACTACCCCCGGCATTTGTAACTGCTTGCAGGGTGCCGGAGATTTTCGCGATCAGACTGGTGAAGCGTATTGGTCATACGTAAGCCAGGCTGATCACGGGAAGATGTGGTGCCCTGTGAGCAGTTACGATCAAAGTCTAAAAAGGGTATGGCGTTCAGGATCCATCATAGGCTACCTTGAAAAATGAGATTTTTCCACCAAGGTCGAGGCGTGTGAGGAAATTTTACCGGAAGCATATATTTGATAATGGAGTCTTCGCTGACCTCCGAGGATAAAATTTTCCTACGCAACGAAGAGATTTGAGAAAAGGGCCATTTTTCAAGGTGGCCTTTAATAAATCAATTGAAACATTATAAATCATTGTTTACACGGGCGCCATTGAGAAAGAGATCTGAGATCCATAAAAAACTTTTTTTTCGAGTAATATGTCGGTAAAAGGCAGAAGATGTTTTCTTGATCACGCAGGTTTTATGATTAAAGTTGAGTTGGTTCGGCTTGGAGCTGCAATGATTTTTTAGCCTGTATAACCGGTTATATGTAATTGAAGGGGAGTTATGTCGATAGAAGAAGCGCGGAAGGTTCTAAAAATTGAAGAAGAGGGACTTTCTGCAGTACGCCGGCGAATAGGAGAAGAGTTTAACGATGCTGTCGAGGCGATGTTGCGCTGTCCGACAAGGGTGATAATAACAGGCATTGGAAAGTCCGGAATAATCGGTCAGAAGATAGCCGCGACCCTCAACAGTACAGGAACACCAGCATTTTTTCTGCACCCTGTCGAGGCAATGCATGGTGATCTCGGCATGGTGGCTCAAACTGATGTTGTCATTGCAATTTCGTATTCTGGGGGAACGGCTGAGCTTAATGCTTTGCTCACCAGTTTGAAGAAAAGAGGTGTAACCATAATAGGCATGACCGGCGGCGCTGATTCTCCACTTGCCAAGGCCGCAGATATTGTGCTCGACATTGCCATTCCTAGGGAGGCGTGCCCTTTAGGACTGGCACCAACCACATCCACCACCGTAACACTTGCCATGGGCGATGCTCTGGCAGTGGTACTGCTCAATAAAAAGAAATTTCAGGAATCAGATTTCCGCCAGAATCATCCCGGAGGAACCCTGGGACAGAGATTGAAGGTCAAGGTCAGTGAGGTTATGGTCTCAGGGCCCAGAGTTCCGGTGATCCAAGTGGATAGAAGTGCTATTGATGCCGTTCAAGTGCTCAATGCGAAGAATCTTGGGGCGGTACTCATCGTCAATGAAGATGATGAGGTTGCTGGTATATTGACTGATGGTGATGTTAGAAGATACATTGCCGATCAGAAAACGTTTAGAGATCTGATGGTGCGTGACGTGATGACACCAAATCCAATAAGTATTGATGGAAACATGCTGGCGGCCGATGCCCTGAGTGTTTTGCAACGTCATGAGATAACAATATTGCCCATTGTGAGTGGCGCTAAACAATTGCTTGGAATGCTACATCTTCATGATTTGCTGGGGAAAGGGGAATTCCGGTTTCTGGTATAAAACATTGAACGCAGCTACTTATGGGGGAAGCGACGTGATGAAACTACCCCGGTATTTGTAATTGCAACGGGTGTCTCATCCATTGCTCAAGAGGAAGACAAGGAGGTACGAAATGTGTCAGGTAAGTGCGTATATTAAAAGTGGTGAACAGGAAGAACTCGTCAAAGAAAATGTTACTCGCCTGGAAATGCTCAAAAATGGTGTGAGAATCAATACGTTGTTTGAGGGGTCTGAAGATCTTGAGGATATGGCTGTTGACCATATCGATTTTTCGGCCGGTCGGCTGATTTTAGAAAAAAACAGGGTGAAAAAGGGATAACGAACATGAAAGAACTGGAAAAATTGAGAGTACTACTGCCTCATTGGATTGAACATAACAACGGGCATGAGGCTGAGTGCACGAAATGGGCGGAAATCGCACAGAAGGAAGGCAAGGAAGACGTTGCTCAGTATATAACGGAGGCTGTCAAGACGATGCAGGATGTCAATGGGTTACTGGAAAAGGCTCTTGATGCGGCAGGCGGCCCCCCAACGGGACATCACCATCAGCATCACCATCCTTAGCCTCCTCTACCAGCTGCTTTTGTGATAATGGCGTAACTTTTTGAGTGGATCCCTAGTCTTGCGTTTTGCTGTAAAATTTCCACATATCCCGGGCGGGGTCGTAGCTATACAACATTACCAGGCGTAGCTTCCTGCCCCTGTTGCTTTCCAGACATTGGATTTCGTAGAGCTCCTTGCCGTCGATATATCTCAGGAATGTGGCTTTGGGGGCGCTGAGATATTCAGGGATGGCAGCGCTGTAATTTTCTGCAAAGATAGTTTTGTAGTTGTTTTCCAGGTATTGTATTCTTTGTGCAATAGCCGCCTCAGCACGAGTCTTTTCGATGGTTTCTTGTGTTCCTTGTATGATTGCCTTGAACTCTTTGTCACCTTCCTGGCCGCTCGCTTGCACCACATCGATAACTTTGTTGTAGGCGAGTATGGCCTTGTTGTACTCCTGGGTGTTGAGTTCCTGGTCGGCCTTTTGTTTGTGCTGTACAATTCTGGCGCGAAGGATGATGCGCTTGAGCTGCTGTTGGATCGCATCGGGGTCGATTCGATTGAGCAATTCCCGCTTTTCATAGACCAGCCGAATAGCTTTTTGATAATAGGAGATGGCATTTTGCCATTCTGATTGGGAGAAGGAATCTCTGGCGGAAGTGATAAGAGTGAAAAGCTCCGCTTCCGCCATATTGCTGTAGAGTGATGCAGTTTCTTCATCGCTGGTGGCAACAGCTGAAGCACCGCGCAACTGCAGTGCCTTTTCATATTGCAGTATGGCACTTTCCCAGTCATTTGCATCAAAAAACTTTTTGCCAAGATCAAGATGCTGCAGGTATTTGATTTCCCGAAGTTTTGGCTTAATGCGGGCGAGCAGTTGTCCTCCGAGTTCTTCCGGAAGTTTTTGGGCTTCTTCAAGCGCTGAGCTAAACTTTTGCCGGCTCATCTCCAGTTCACTTCTGGAGAGTAGGGAAATCCCACGTTTAATGGAAAGATTGATCTGGGCCACCTGGATCTTGTCTCGTATTTCCTGAAGAAGCACTTTTTCAAAACTTTCAGAAATGGGCTGGGCAGTTTTCAATGCCTCTATGTAGAGGCCAATAGCTTTTTTCCAGAGCGACTTGTCAAAATAGGTGTTTGCCTTTTGCACTTGAATATGAAATTCTCGCACTTTTTCCATATTGTCTTTTTCTACATATTTGCCTTGAAACTTGACTCTACCGGCCAGTCCCTGTTCCATTTTTTCAGAACCTAGAGTCAGCTGGATCTGTCGCTGCAGGCTGTCACGCTCTGTTGTTTGGTAGAGTGTGATTTTTTTCAGTGTTTGCAGGGCTCTTTTACATTCGGTTTCAGCCCGCCGAAATTGGTTGCGTTCCAGAAATTGATTACACTGGCCGTAGAGTTGGTTGGCAGTTTGCAGACTGGATTTTGCAGAAAACATGGGAGTGATAAAGATAAATGCCAGGATAATGACAAGGATGCCACCAAGTATTGGCAGGAGCTTAAAGGTGGTTTTTGAGCTCTCCTCGAAAAACGCTACCCTGCGTTTTGCTTTTTTGCCGGAATCAGCCTGTTCGGCATCAGTATGCTGGGCTGTATAGTCACTTTCCCAGCTATCTGATTCGAGCTCGACGGAGCTTTTGGTTCGTTCGATACTCTCCTCAATATTTGGGAAATCTGGGACAATATCTGCTACTCTTTCAAACAGATCGAGGGCTGCCTGGGGATTGCCCTGGTGTTCCTGCTCATCCCCTTCTTTTTGCATTTTTTTCACTTTTTGCATCAGTGTACTGATTTTCCTCTCGATATCCTCCCGATCCTCGAAATGAGCGTCCTCGGGAAGGTCTTGGAGAAATTCCGCAAGCTCAGCAAAGCGTTTTTGCCGAATGAGAAGATATACGCGGTTGACCGAGTTCTTGCCGCTTTCTTGAGCTCTGGTGGGAAGCGAGAACTCAGTATCATCTTCCTCCGTCTTTTTAACGCTTAAGTAATCGGAGTGGCTCGTAATGTCTGCGTCATCTAAAGTGTCCATTCCGTCGGAGAGCAAGTCCTCGTCAAAGTCAACATCCTCCTCGTGGACGGTGGTTGCGGTAAAATCAATCTTCTCAAAGGGGAGCTGGTGCGAAATTTTTGTGTACCAGGCCACAGCTGATTCATTGAACGCATTTTCCGTGGAGAAGGTTTCACCGCAGATCATCTTGCCGATATGAATAATCAATTCAGGGAGTGTTCGGTCTTTGTTCCAGAATTCACCTATACAAATGGCAGCTTGATCAAAATCAGGATGGAATGTTGCGCTTTGCGGGGTGCAGCTTGGCGGAAAATGAGGGAACCCAAAAGGGATATTGATGAAAACAGAATGTTCTCTGGATTCAACAATATCGCCATATTCATTTTGAATGAGTCCGGGAATAGAGTAGCGTATCTCATACTTTTCAGGGGGATCATCGTCAAACGGGATAATGCTGATGAATGGGCTGCGGTCGAACGTTTCTTTGAGATCCTGGAAAATTTTTCGTAGCTGCTCGTTTGGGATGCCCATAATTTTGATAGCAGATAACGTTGGAATGATAGATTATAGTGTGCATGCAATAATAGCCAAAGGATAACAGAGAAAATCTCTAAAATGTAGAAAAATGTGTTTTGCCCAGCTTTTTCTTGGGAAAAAGTTGAAAAAAATTGCCACCTTTGCTAGAGCTCAGTGAGGAGTAAGAGCATTTCTCTGGTATAATTTGCTCACACATAAAAGCCTCCAGGCTTTAATTTACCTGGTACAGATAACGGCTCAACGCACCTTCGTTGGTAACTACTTATGGGGGAAGCGACGTAATGTAACGAACCCCGGTATTCGTAACGGCTTGC
>Ga0136557_1002187_pt1 | contig 11546 bp, 11 predicted proteins | sample AntRauTorckE6832_FD_104796 | JGI IMG/M metagenome (GOLD analysis project Ga0136557, IMG submission 104796) | Saline lake microbial communities from Rauer Islands, Antarctica - Metagenome Torckler E6 #832 | ecosystem: Environmental > Aquatic > Non-marine Saline and Alkaline > Saline | place...
TGGGCAAAAAAGCCGGGTTCCAGGGTCAGACAGTCACCCCGGGGTGCGACCAGATCCGGATTTGCCAGGTCCAGCGGCCGCCGGCGACGTTTCAGGCTGGCGACCAGTTGCGCGTGCAGGGTTCTGTTCCAGTTCTCACTGCTCAGGAAGATAAAGCCGTCGAATTCGTCCAGTGCCTGATCGGTAATTCCGGGCCGCACCGGCCGCTGCGTAATTGTTGGCAGGGACTGGCTGTCGGACTGCGGGGGTGCAATAACGCCCCAGACGCCCCGCCGGGGTTCACGGGCCAGGGAATCTTCCAGTAGCCAGCGGCTGGAAACGATCTGGTCCTCGGTCACCGCGAACCCCATGCGCCGGTACTTTTCGGTCAGAGCCTGCTGGGTGGCGGTGGCGGCATTCGATAACAGCAGAACCGGTTTGCCGCTGGCCTGCAGGGCCGTCAGGCGGTCCACCGCGCCGGGTATTACCCTCGGCCCGGTGTTAAGCACGCCAAAGGCGTCGAATACGAAGGCGTCGAAACGGGAAAACAGCGGTTCCAGGGACGGAATCCGTTGAGGCGCCTGATAGTTAGGGCCCGCCTTGGGCAGCTGACGTCGTAGTTGCTGGTACTGGCCAAACGCCCAGGCGGGGGTCGGGGTGATACCGTCAAAGCTGGTGGGGTGGTTATCTTTCAGATTGTTTTTCATAACGTCAGATTACCGCCTGACGCACCCTGGCGGATACCCATTCCGAAATAATCACCGTGCCCAGAATCACCACGAAGATCATCGCCACCTGATTCCAGGCCAGGGTTGCCAGTGATGCACTCAGCTGGAGCCCCAGTCCCCCGGCGCCAACCAGCCCCAGAATGGTGGATTCGCGGATATTGATGTCCCAGCGGAATACGCTGATGCCCCAGAAGGCCGGCAGTATCTGCGGCACTATGGCGTAGTCGATGATCTGGGCACCGCTGGCGCCGGTGGCACGCACGGCTTCCACCTGGCTGAAATCGATTTCCTCGATGGCCTCATAGAGCAGTTTTGCAATAAAGCCGATAGAGCGAAGGCCAATGGCAATCACACCTGCGAGCAGCCCGGGGCCGATTATGGCGACCAGCAACAGCGCCCAGATCAGTGAATTGATAGAGCGGGAGGTGACGATCAGCAACAGCGCCAGCGGGCGGACAAATCGCCTGCTCGGTGTGGTGTTACTGGCCGCCAGAAATGCCACGGGCACTGCGATAGTCACCCCGATCAGGGTGCCCAGGGTGGCAATGTTGATGGTGTCCCACAGCGGCTCCCAAAGCTCGCTGATATAGCCCCAGGCGGGCGGGAACATGCGGCCGCCGATATCCATGGCCTGGTCCGGGGCATCGCTGACGAAAGCCCAGATGGTGTTTTCGTTCATCAGTTGCCAGCAGAATACCGTCAACGCCACCAGCGCGAACCAGCCCAGCCACGTCACCAGGGACTGGTTGCGGGTGCGATAGTGCCAGACGGGTGCGGAAGCTTTGGCTGTCACTGGACCCACCTGCGAATATAGGAAGATGAGTATTCCACCACCAGTACGATAGCGATAACGATAATCAGGATGGCCCCCGCCGAGTCATACTCGTAGCGGTCGATAGCGGTATTGAGTGTGGCGCCGATGCCTCCGGCGCCAACAATGCCGATTACCGCGGATTCCCGGAAATTGATATCCAGCCGGTACAGGGAAAGCCCCACCAGGCGCGGCATTACCTGGGGCTGCACCGCGTAATTGACCACCTGCCACCAGCTGGCGCCGGTGGCGCGAATGGCTTCGATCTGGCTGCGGTCGCAGGCTTCAATATCCTCGGCCAGCAGCTTTGACAGGAAACCGATACTGGCAAAGGCCAGGGTCAGGAAGCCGGCGAAGGGACCAAATCCGAACATGGCCACAAGCAGAATGGCGATGATGATTTCCTGGAACGAACGGGACAGGGTAATAATGCCCCGGCAGGCCAGGTAGATCGGCATGGGTGCCAGATTACGGGCCGCGCCTATGCCGATGGGCACCGACACCAGAACCCCGGCAACCGTGGAAGTCAGGGTCATGGTCAGGCTTTCAATCAGCCCCGCGCGGATGTCGTGCCAGCGGGTGGTGAAATCCGGCAGCAGGAAGCCTTCCACGAACTTCCAGCCCCGGTCGAGGCCCAGATAGACCCGTTGCCAGTCGACCTCGATGCTCTGCATCGCAAGAATCAGATAGATGAACGCGCCGGCGTAGATCGCGCGCCGCCACCCGGTATGGGTGAACAGAACCGGCTGTCGTTTCCAGCTCACCGGGTGGATAGAAGGGCGAGGAGAAGGAGAATCCATCAGATTCCGTCTGCCAGATCGACCGCGGGCGTCCGTGATTCGTCGCCCTCAGCTTCCTCGCCGCGCATCTGGGTCCAGTCCTCGTCGCCGTAGATGCGGGTCAGCACCTCGTCCGTCAGGCCACCGGGCGGGCCATCAAAAACCACCTCTCCAGCACGCAGACCGATAATCCGGTCGGTAAACTGCTGCGCCAGCATCACATCGTGAATATTGATAATGGCGGGGAGATCCCGCTCCCGGCAGGCGCTGCCGATCAGCCGCATGATCTGGCGCGAGGTTTTTGGGTCCAGCGAGGCGGTGGGTTCGTCCACTAAAAGCAGTTCGGGGTCCTGTTCCAGCGCCCGGGCAATACCCACGCGCTGGCGCTGGCCGCCGGAAAGCGCATCGGCCCGCTTGTTGTATTGCTGGGACAGGCCGACCTGCTCCAGCAAAGAGAAAGCCTTGGATATGTCCTCCGCGGAATAGCGGCGAAGGAACGAGCGCCAGACCGGGACATAGCCGAGACGGCCCGACAGCACGTTCTCCATAACGGTCAGGCGTTCTACCAGGGCGTATTCCTGGAAAATCATGCCGATCCGCCGCCGGGCACGGCGCAATGCCGTGCCCCTGAGCCGGACCAGGTCCGTTCCCCCCAGCGTAATGGAGCCCCCGGTGGGCTCTACCAGCCGGTTAATGCAGCGAATCAGCGTGGATTTGCCCGCCCCCGACGGGCCGATCAGCCCCAGCACCTGGCCTGCAGGTACCTCGAAGCTGACATGGTTCAGGGCCGTGTCGCCGGTGGCGTAGGTTTTAGACAGCTTGTCCAGCTTGAGTACGTTCAAGAGTCACCAGTTACTGACAGTTATATTGCACACCGTTGGCGGCATCGATCTTGCGGATAACTTCCCAGTGATTCCTGAAGGTAATGGGGATGAACTGGGCCTCGCCGGATTTGGAGAACTCTTCTTCCAGCGCCGTGCCTTCCCACTCGAAGGAGAAGAACGCATCCTGGATTTTCTGTTGCAGTTCCGGCTTCAGGTTGTGGGCCAGGCCATAGGCGGTGGTCGGGAAGGTCTGGGATTTGTAGATGGTTTCGATCTGGTCTTCGCTCACCACATCGCGGTCCAGCATGCGCGCAAGTACCGAGTTGGCGATGGCGGCGGCCGGGTAGTCCTGGTTGGCAACGCCCAGGATGGAATTGTCGTGCTTGCCGGAGAACACCGGCTCGAAATCCTCACCCGGCACCATGTTGTAATCGGCTTTCAGAATGGCGGAAGGGGCTTTAAAGCCGGAATTGGATGTCTGGGAGGTGAAGGCCAGTTCCTTGCCGCGGATGTCTTCCACTTTTTTAATACCGGAGCCGGGATGAGTGATGATTTCCATTTCATAACCGAAGGAGCCGTCTGCCGCTGCCATCATGGCAAACGGGCGAAGGCCTGCGCAGGCGACGGCCAGCGGGTTGGAGCCGGTGTTGAACCCGGCAATATGCAGACGGCCGGCACGCATGGCTTCGATCTGGGCGGCATTGGACTGAACCGGGAAGAACTGCACTTTCTTGCCTGTTTCATCGGACAGGTGGGTCAGGAATTCGGACCAGACTTCGCGATAAACCGCCGGATCCTCAACCGGAGTGTAGGCAAAAATAAGTGTGGAGGGGTCTTTCTGCTTCGCCTGTTCGGTGGGAATGTCGGCAATCAGGTCACCGTCCTTGTCCTGATAACGTTTGTCGAGACTGAAAGCCTGGGTTGATAGAGGCGCTACCAGCACGGCGGCGCAGGCAATAAAGGAAAGCTTCGTCATGTTCATCATCGGACTCCATCCGGTTACGGGAACTTACACACCAGACCGTAAGACCAGATGATGACAATTTTATGACAACTGTCTACTGATCCGGGACTTCGCGGATCCGGCCATGCTCATCAATAGCGACATAAATGAAGAGACCTTCCGTGACCTTGCGGGGCGTTTTGGCGGTGCGGTCCAGGGTCCAGACTTCCACATTGATCTTCATCGAGCTGCGGCCAACTTCAATGAGTTCGCCGTAGCAGCCCATCTGGGAGCCAACCCTTAAAGGAGAGAGAAATTCCATCCGGTCCATCGCAACGGTGGCGTTGCGGCCCTGGGAGATACGGCCAGCCAGGGTAGCGGCAGCGATATCCATATGGCGGACCACCCAACCGGCAAAGACGTCCCCGTTGGGGTTGGTATCGGAGGGCAGGGGAACTATCTGGGTAATCAGTTCGCCGCGCGGCGCAGGATTGTCATCGTTTAGGGCTGTCATGGGTACTGCCTTGTGGCTCTGGAATTATTTTTAGTAATGGCATGTTAGCGCTCTTCCGGGCGTCTGCAAGGAGACTGCAAGAAAAATCCGGCAACCTGTTGACTATTTCAGGGGTTGTAACAAAGATGTCATAAAACATCGTTACCTTTTGTAAATCGGTGAAGCAACCCGACAATAAAGTCAAAGTGACGAATGGAGATTCAACGTGATCAAACTTAGAGCAGCCCTCACATCCGTGGCACTGGCCGGCAGCATTGCCGCCCTCTCAGCGCCTGCCATGGCTCGCGACACTATCAGCATTGTAGGTTCTTCCACTGTTTACCCGTTCGCTACTGTTGTAGCCGAGCGCTTCGGTACCAGCAGTGACTTCCCGACTCCGAAGATTGAATCCACCGGTTCCGGCGGCGGCCTGAAGATTTTCTGCCAGGGCATTGGCACCCAGCATCCCGACATTACCAACGCTTCCCGTCGTATGAAGACTTCCGAGTACGAGCTTTGCAACGGCAACGGCGTTAAGGACATCACCGAGTTCCGTATCGGCTCTGACGGCATCGTGCTCGCCAGTTCCGCAGAAGCTGAGCCGATGGACCTGACCCTGGAACAGCTGTTCCTGGCGCTGGGCGAAAAAGTTCCCAAGAACGGCAAGTGGGTCAAGAACCCGAACAAAATGTGGAGCGACGTCGATTCCAGTCTGCCGAACAAGAAAATAGCTGTAATGGGTCCGCCTCCGACTTCTGGCACCCGTGACTCTTTCAATGAACTTGCCCTTGAAGCTGGCTGTGACGAGCTGCCAGAAGCCAAGAGCCTGAGCAAGGACGAGCATAAAGCTACCTGCCAGAGCATCCGCGAAGACGGCGCCTTCATCGAAGCTGGCGAGAACGACAACCTGATCGTTCAGAAGCTGATCGGTGACAAGGATATGTACGGTGTTTTCGGTTACAGCTTCCTGGAAGAGAACGCTGACCGTCTTCAGGCTGCCGCTATCAACGGTGTTGAGCCAGAGCCCGAGCTGATTGCCCAGGACAAATACCCGATTGCCCGCTCCATGTTCTTCTACGTCAAGAAGGCTCACATTGGTGTGGTTCCGGGTATCGAGCAGTATGTTGCTGAGTTTGTCAGCCCGCGTGCCATGGGTTCAAACGGTTACCTGAAGGATGTGGGACTGATCGTACCGACTCGTTCAGCCCTGATGGATCTTCAGGACAAGGTTGAGAACATGCCTAACCTGGCTATGGAAGAGCTGAAGTAAACCGGAAGGATTCGGTTAACCGGAAGGATTCGGTTAAACAGCGGGGTGCAGGCTTTTATAGGCCTGCACCCCTCTGCCTTTGTATAGAAGGTTGAAGTGATTTGCGGTTCTGAACCAAGTAAACTTCGCCCAAAAATTTGTAGTGAAGACAGGAATCCTCATGCAACCGGCAAACCTGCTTTTATTGACGATAGTGCTGGCGGTGGTCGCCTACGGGCTGGGCTATGCCCGTTCCCGTGCCCTGGCCATGCCGCTTGGTGGCATTCGTCATCTTAAATCCTTACCTGGCTACTATGGTGTCCGCGCGGCAGTCTGGTGCGGGCTTCCTGCGCTGATTATTCTCGCCTTGTGGGCGATGTTCGAAGGCAAGGTCATCCAGATGATAGTCATTGGCTCGCTGCCACCGGACGCCGTGCCGGACTCTGCAGGCCGGGCCAGCCTGATGATGAGTGAGATTGCCAACGTCGCTAACGGTTCCCTGCCACCGGCGATGGTTGACGGCCCGGTTGCTCAGTCGGCTGATCTGTTCAAAGCACTGCAGTTCCAGAGCAAGATGTACATGACCGGGCTGGTCATTTCAGTGGCGTTGCTGGCTGGTTTTGTCGGCTGGATTCGTATCAGTCCCCGGCTCAATGCCCGCAGGCAGGTTGAAGCGGTTCTGCGCGGGTTCTTCTTTTTCTGCGCCGGTGTGGCCATTCTTACCACGGCCGGGATTGTTTTCTCGGTGGTTTTCGAGACGATCCGGTTTTTCGATCGGGTTCCGTTTCTTGAGTTTTTCTTTGGTACTTCCTGGAGCCCGCAAGTAGCCTTACGGGCCGATCAGGTGGGCGCCGAGGGTGCCTTTGGCATGATTCCCCTGTTCACAGGCACCTTGCTGATTTCCGCTATCGCGTTGCTGGTAGCGGTTCCCATCGGGTTACTGTCGGCTATCTATCTGTCTGAATATGCCAACAAGCACGTGCGTAGCACCGCCAAACCGATAATGGAAATGCTGGCGGGTATACCCACGGTTGTCTACGGCTTCTTCGCAGCACTGACCGTTGCGCCCTTTATCGCCGATGTGGCCTCATCGATAGGCCTGGAGGCCTCTTCCCAGAGTGCTCTGGCGGCGGGCCTGGTCATGGGGGTAATGATTATCCCGTTTGTGTCGTCACTGTCTGATGACGTGATCAATGCGGTGCCGCAGACAATGAGGGACGGCTCCCTTGCCCTGGGTGCTACCCAGTCGGAAACCATGAAGAAGGTTATCTTTCCGGCGGCTTTGCCCGGAATAATGGGGGGCATACTGCTGGCCGCGTCCCGTGCTATCGGCGAAACCATGATTGTGGTTATGGCTGCGGGCCTGGCGGCGAATCTCACCGCCAATCCGCTGGAAACGGTCACCACTGTTACGGTGCAGATTGTCACCCTGCTGACCGGGGATCAGGAGTTCGACAGCGCGAAAACTCTGGCTGCGTTCGCATTGGGTGCCATGCTTTTCATCGTGACACTGCTGCTTAACGTGCTTGCACTGAAAATTGTCCGCAAATATCGGGAACAGTATGACTGATCAAACTCAACAGGCCGAACAGGTACGCCGTTCGCTCAAGCAACGCTACCGTAAAGAACGCCGGTTCCGGGCTTATGGCATTCTGGCAATTGCCCTCGCCCTTTCTGCCCTTGCGGTGCTTTTTGTCGACATTATCGGCAAGGGTTATACCGGCTTAATGAAAACCACCATCACCCTGGAAGTGACGCTGGATCCGGATGTGATGTATCTGGACGATCCCACGGATCCGAAACAGGTGCGCATGGCTGATTTTGTGGCGCCGCTGATTGTGGCGGCTGACAAGGCGCTCCCGGGGGCCACCGAGGAGGATCAGGATGCTTTGCGAAGGCTGATCAATCCCTATGCGTCTACTGAACTTCGGGAAGCGTTGAAGAAGAATCCACAGTGGATGGGGACAACCCGTACCATGACTTTCCTGGCCCACAGTAACGTGGATGTCTACGTGAAACACCAGGGAGACACGGCCTATTCAATCAAGTTGACGGAACAGCAGCAGGCCTGGGTGGATGACCTTGTCGAGCGCGGATTGGTGGACACCAGTTTCAATGACGTGTTCTTCACCAATGGCGATTCCCGTGATCCCGCCAAGGCAGGCATATTGGGTGCCGTCGTCGGTTCTTTGCTGACCATGATTATCACGCTGGTTCTGTCCTTTCCGATCGGAGTTGCGGCGGCCATCTATCTTGAAGAGTTTGCGCCGAAGAACAGGGTTACTGATTTTATCGAGGTCAACATAAACAACCTGGCCGCGGTGCCTTCGATCATCTTCGGCCTGCTGGGTCTGGCCGTGTTCATAAATCTCTTTGGCCTGCCCCGCTCCGTGCCTTTCGTTGGCGGCGTGGTACTGACCCTTATGACGCTGCCGACCATCATTATTTCGAGCCGGGCGGCTATCAAGAGTGTTCCGCCTTCAATCCGCGAGGCTGCCCAGGGTGTTGGCGCCTCCAAGATGCAGGTGGTTCTGCACCACGTGCTGCCGCTGGCCATGCCCGGCATGATGACCGGATCGATCATCGGCATGGCCCAGGCCCTGGGCGAAACAGCGCCTTTGCTGCTGATTGGTATGGTGGCGTTTATTGTTGAACCGCCTACGGGCTTTTTTGATGCAGCCACGGTTCTGCCGGTACAGGTGTTCCTGTGGTCGAGCAGCCCGGAGCTGGCCTTTATTGAGCGGGCGTCCGCAGCCATCATGGTGCTGCTGGCCTTCCTGATGAGTATGAACGGACTGGCGATCTGGATGCGCAGGCGTCTTGAGCGTCGCTGGTAAGGAGAAAGAGATGAACACAATGAATCCGAGCATCTCAGCAGAAGCAGCTGAGGCAACAGGCCAGAAAGCGGCAATTCCAGTGACGGAAGACAGACCAGAAGATACGGTTATCGAAGAAGGCAAGACAGTTGGAAAACCGTTTATCGATGATCCCAAATTCAAGCTGCGCAATGTTGATGTTTCCTACGCCGGTGACCGGGCGATCAAGAATATCAGCCTGGATATCGGCAAAAACCAGGTAATTTCCTTCATCGGCCCGTCGGGCTGTGGCAAGACCACGTTCCTGCGCTGTCTCAATCGCATGAACGACAGTATTGACATCTGTCGCGTCACAGGCCAGATCATGCTGGACGACGAGGATATCTACACCTCAAAGCGGGATGTAGTGGAACTCCGGGCCCGTGTCGGCATGGTGTTCCAGAAGCCCAACCCGTTCCCCAAGTCAATCTATGACAACGTGGCTTATGGTCCAAAAATACACGGCCTGGCGAATCGCAAGTCGGAACTGGACGAGATCGTTGAAAACAGCCTCCGTAAAGCCGGATTGTGGGAAGAAGCCAAGGATCGCCTCGACTCAGTGGCTACGGGCATGTCCGGCGGCCAGCAGCAAAGGCTGTGTATTGCCCGGGCCATTGCAGTGAGCCCTGAAGTCATTCTGATGGACGAACCCTGTTCGGCACTGGATCCAATTGCAACTGCAAGGGTTGAGGAACTGATCGCTGAAATGTCCGAGAGCTATACTATTGTAATCGTGACCCACTCCATGCAACAGGCGGCCCGGGTGTCTCATCGCACTGCGTATTTCCACCTGGGGCATCTGGTTGAAGTAAACGAAACCAATAAGGTGTTTACCTCGCCGGAGCACGAGCTCACGGAATCCTACATCACCGGTCGCTTTGGTTAAGCCCGGTACGGACGCACACTGGAGAATACAGTTATGTCGGACAATAAGGATGATGCATACAGCGGTCATACGTCGCACCAGTTTAATGAAGAAATGAAGGCGCTGAAGACCGAATTTCTCGAAATGGGTGGTCTGGTGGAGTCCCAGGTCGAACGAGCGATTACTTCATTGGTGGAAAGCGATGGCTACCTGGCGGATGAGGTTCGCGCTACTGACAAGCGAGTCGACCAGATGGAAATCGAACTGGACGAGGAAGCTACCCTGATTCTCGCCCGCCGTCAGCCTGCGGCCCGGGATCTGCGGTTGGTGATCGCGGTGATCAAGATGGTTTCCGATCTGGAGCGGATAGGGGACGAGGCCAAGAAAATCGCCAAGTTCTCTATCAAGCTGGCCGAGGAGCGCCGGGAGCCACGGGGCTACGTGGAAGTGCACCATATCAGTAAACACGTCCTGTCTATGTTACACGAGGCTCTGGATGCTTTTGCCCGCCTGGATACAGAGCAGGCGCTGCGGATCATAAAAGAAGACAAGCGGGTTGATGAAGAATATCAGGGTGCCGCGCGCACGCTGCTGACGTTCATGATGGAAGACACCCGCAACATTTCCCGCTGCATGTCTGTGCTATGGATTCTTCGGGCCCTGGAGCGGGTCGGCGATCACGCCTGTAACATTGCCGAGAATGTGATCTTTATGGTCAAGGGCGAGGATGTCCGGCATACGCCGGTGGAAGAAGCTGAGAAGGTAATTGAGCGCTGACATTCAGCGCTGCTTCACTTTGTCGGTGTAGGGCGGCCAGCCAAGTGGTTTGCCAGCCAACAGGTGCAGATGGATGTGAAACACCGTCTGCCCTGCATTCTCTCCGCAATTCATGACGGTCCGATAGCCTTCGTCTGCAAAGTCCATGTCTTTTGCCAGTCTGGCGGCCACCCAGTAAAGATGACCAACCAGTTCACGGTCGTCTTCTTCGATGTCATTTATGAATGCAATTTCCTTTTTCGGAATGATCAGCAGATGCACCGGCGCCTGGGGGTTGATGTCCCTGAAGGCCAGGCTGATGTCGTCTTCATAAACGATATCGGCCGGGATTTCGCGGTTGATGATTTTGGTAAAGATGGTTTCTGACATGAGTTTTCCTTCGCGCTGAACGTTTTTTTAAAGATACTTCAGCCCCGGCAGCCTTTGGGCAATCTGGCGGGCCAGGGGTGGTAATTCGTCGTCGATCCCCATAGCGTAACGGGCGACCTGGTTGCGGGCAAAGGGCATGGCTTTGGCAGCGCCCAGACCAAGGTTGCGGAGCAGGTGCAGGGGTGGGGTGCGGTTGCTGAACAGGTGATAGAACAGGTCCATGGCCATCATCATCCGGCGGTTGGCCGGGCGGCGCTGGCTTTCATAGGCAGCCAGTATGCCGGGGTCGGCAAGATCTTTGCCCGCCCTCTGGGCTTCGCGCAACTGGGCCTGCAGGCAGCAGGCATCCTGGAAACCGAGATTCACGCCCTGGCCAGCCAGCGGGTTTATGGTGTGGGCCGCATCGCCGACAAGGACCACACGTTGACTGACGTAGGTTTTCGCGTGCTGACGGGCAATCGGGAAGCTGGCTTTGGCCTCGATGTGAGTGAGCGGTGGTAGCTCAGCCGGGAAAGCCCTGGTGATTTCCTGCATCAGTTGCTCATCGCCAAGTCCTTTCAGCCTCGCGAGGCTGGCGGGAGCGTCGTACCAGACCAGTGAAGCCCAGCTTTCGCCGTTACCGGCGCCGTGCAGCGGTAAAAAAGCACGGGGGCCGCTGGGGTAAAAGCCCTGCCAGGTAATATCTTCGACTGGCCCCTGATAGCGGGCGGAAATTACCATGGCCTGTTGCTGGTACTGGTTCCGGCGTACGCCGATTCCGGCAAGGTCCCGGACCCGGGAATTGGCGCCGTCCGCCCCCACTATCAACAGGCTTTCCAGAGTTTCACCATTATCAAGTGTGACCTGGGCGGTGGAGGTGCCGCTATTGAGAGAA
>Ga0136557_1002188_pt1 | contig 11546 bp, 10 predicted proteins | sample AntRauTorckE6832_FD_104796 | JGI IMG/M metagenome (GOLD analysis project Ga0136557, IMG submission 104796) | Saline lake microbial communities from Rauer Islands, Antarctica - Metagenome Torckler E6 #832 | ecosystem: Environmental > Aquatic > Non-marine Saline and Alkaline > Saline | place...
GCCCACGGTCGCCATCTTGGGCTCGCAGTACATGCCCGGGCGAACGCCGGTCATGCCGCACGCCTTGCCGACCATCTTCTGGGCCAGGGTGAAGCCCTTGCCGGTATCGCCAGGCTGCTCCGGCAGCCGGAAGACGTCGGACTGGGGCAGCCCCAGCGACTCGCGCGCCTTGGTGGTCAGGCCGCGGCCGATGATCAACGGGATGCGGCCGCCGGCGCGCACTTCATCCAGGATCAGCTGCGTCTTGAGCTCGAAGGTGGTGAGCACTTCGTCGCTGTCATGACGGCAGACCTTGCCTGCGTAGGGGTAGATGTCGATTACATCGCCCATTTGCAGCTTGTCGACATCCATCTCCACGGGCAGAGCGCCGGAATCCTCCATGGTATTGAAGAAGATCGGCGCGATCTTGCTGCCGAAGCAGAAGCCACCGGCGCGTTTGTTGGGGACATGGGGGATGTTGTCGCCGAAGAACCACAATACCGAGTTGGTGGCGGACTTGCGCGACGAGCCGGTACCCACTACGTCACCGACATAGGCAACCGGAAAGCCTTTGGCCTTCATTGCCTCGATCTGACTCAGCGGGCCGATGGTACCAGGTATTTGGGGTTCGATGCCGTCACGCTCGTTCTTGAGCATGGCGTTGGCGTGCAGCGGGATGTCGGGGCGAGACCAGGCATCCGGCGCTGGTGAAAGGTCATCGGTGTTGGTCTCACCGGGCACCTTGAAGACGGTCAGGGTGATCTTCTCGGCCAGTGCCGGCTTGGAGAGGAACCACTCGGCCTCGGCCCAGGACTGCATGACATCCTTGGCCACGGCGTTGCCGGCCTTGGCGCGCTCTTCGACATCATGGAAGGCGTCGAACATCAAGAGAGTGTGCTTGAGCTGCTCACCGGCGTCCCTGGCCAGGGACGCGTCGTCCAGCAGCGTCACCAGGGTGCCGATATTGTAGCCACCCTGCATGGTGCCCAGCAGCTTGACAGCATGCACCTTGTCGATCAGCGGCGACTCGGCCTCGCCCTTGGCAATGGCCGTCAGAAACCCGGCCTTGACGTAGGCGGCTTCATCGACTCCCGGCGGCACCCGATTGGTGATCAAGTCGAGGACGAACTCCTCGTCGCCGGCCGGCGGCATCTTGAGCAGCTCGATCAGCGCGGCGACCTGTTCAGCGTTCAGCGGTTTGGGTGGCACGCCATCGGCGGCGCGTTCCTCGACATGGTGGCGGTAGGCTTCAAGCACGGGGGGCCCTCATCTATGGAGACGGCCAAGGCACATCGCATCAACGATAATCGGCGTCGAAACGGGGCGTTGGCGGGAGAAGCAGACGTGTTCGACGTTGCGTCTTCGAATGGCCAGGATTCTACGCCAGACTGTCGACAATGTTAAGCAAGCCCCGTGGTTGCCGGCTTGAACTTTGGTAGGCGCCTGGGCGGGATGTCACTCAAGGCCAGTCGCGTTACCATTGTCACTAATCAACGACGAAGCGGCTGACGGTAGTGATTCCCATGCCGGTGCTCCCTTTACTCCGCTGCCTTGGTCTTGCCAACCGCCTTTCAACTTGCTGACGAGTCGATGCCCATGCATGCCCTCCAAGCCGATTCCAGCGTTGACGACCTGCTGTCTGCAGAGCTGATCGCCTTTCTTGCCTGTCGTACGCCTGATGCCTGGGTGGCGTGGGCCCTGGACAATCCAGAATTGCTGCTGATCGACCATGCCCAGTGCGAGAAGAAGGCAGCGTCGACGGCCATGAGCCTGTTATATCGCTATGTGGACAAACCGTTGCTGCTCAGCAAGATGTCTCAGCTGGCGCGCGAGGAGTTGTTACACTTCGAGCAGGTAGTCAAGCTGATGGAGTCTCGTGGTATCGTTTATCGGCATATCAAGGCGTCTCGCTACGCCGAGGGCCTGCGCCAGGCAGTGCGTCCTCATGATCCCCAGCGCCTGGTCGATATTCTTATCATTGGGGCATTTATCGAGGCGCGCAGCTGTGAACGTTTCGCTTGCCTCATTCCGCATCTGGATGACGAGCTTGCTAAGTTCTATCGAACTTTGGTTAAGTCCGAGGGACGCCATTACGAGGACTACCTGATGTTGGCTCGGTGCCTTGGTTCAGAGCCCATAGAGCCGCGTATTACCTTCTTTGCCGAGCGCGAAGCGTCGCTGATCACCTCGCCGGACACGGCGTTTCGTTTTCATAGCGGCGTGCCTTGCTGAGACCGCCGCTTTCGCCATGCAGGATGATCATGATGCGGGATTCCTCCGACGTCGCCGACAATTCGGAACCAGATCAACTGGCACTGTTCGGCCACTTCTCGCTCAGCCTGGGAGAAGATGTGCTGACACAGTTCAGCTACGACAAGGTCAAGGCCTTGCTGGTCTACCTCTTGCTGCATAGCCAGCCGGTCAACCGGGCAACACTGGCCGAATTGCTGTGGCCGGACCAGGGCTTGTCGTCGGGTCGCACCAACTTGCGGCATGCCTTGCACTGCCTGCGTCAGTCGCTTGGAGAAGAGGCCGAGCGGGTGCTGGTCGTGACTCGTCAGACCATCGCCTTCCGCCGACCGGAGACTTGGCGCTTCGATCTGCATGACGTCCAGACGCTGCTCGATGAAACGCCCGACGTCACCACGCTGGAAGCCTTGCTGAGCTGGTATCAGGGCGATCTGGTAGAGGAGTTGCAGCTTCCCGCCTGTGCGGAGTTCCAGCGCTGGCTGGTGCAGATGCGCAACGAGTGGCGGCAGCGCGTGATTCGTTTTGCTGAATCGGTGGTCGAGCAGCAGGAACCAATCCCTGGCCACTTGCTGCAGTCGCTGGTCAGTCGCTTTCCCGGGTATGGCCCCTTCCATGAACGTTTGGTGCGTCAGCTCGCCGAACAGGGCCAGCCTGCGGCCGCCCACGAACAATACAACGCCTATCTGCAACTTCTGGCGCTCTCCGGCCAGCAGCCCGAGCCGGCTTTCCTGCAACTGGCCCGCTACTGGTCAGATAGCCAGGCGGATAGTGCGGCACTGGGCGGTCACCAGAGTCACTTTTCCCGAACGCTGGCACCGGATAGCGCCCCGTTGCGCGAGGAGGAGATCGAGCAGCGGCAGCTATCGGTGATGGCGATTCGTCTGCGCTTGATAGGCGATCTGTCGTCGCGTGCCGGGACTCGCGCCTGTCTGATGCTGGAGTTCGAACTACTGCGGTGGCTGGAGCAGCAGTGCCATCACCTGGGCGGGTTCTGGTTGCCGGGCGCTACCGGTGGCCTGGGACTGGCATGTTTCGGCACCCACGGCCCGGCACATCAGCTGGCTGAGCTCGTAGCGCTCTACGAGCATTGTCGACGTATGCTGCCCGAAGAAACCGCCCGACACTGGAGTGGCGAAGGAGAGCCGCCCCGTATCGAACTGGCGGCGGGTCTCAACAGCGGACGTGTGGTGTATCTCCCCGAACGCCAGATGGTCGATCCGCTGGGACAGGTGACCCAGGGGTCCCTTGAGCTGATGGGAGCCGCCGAGGGCAGCGAGCTGGTGATTTCCCAGGAAGCTAGCCAGCACATGCCGCCGGCCCTGGATCTTCAGCCTCGTCTATCGTCGCGCCTGGTCGCCAGCGACGGCCGGGTGCGTCTGCGTGCTCTGGTGCTGGGCACTAATGAGGGCGGACGCGAAGCGATGCCGCCAAGCTTGGTCGGCCGTGAGTCGGCGCTGCGTACCTTGCGCGATGCCCTGGCCCGCGCTGGCATTGGCCTGAGGCAGAACGTGCTGGTGCGCGGGCCTTCCGGCATGGGGAAATCGGCCCTGATGGTCGGTTTTCGCCAGCTTGAGCAGTGCCAGGAAGCCGCTGTCTGCTGGCAGCCCACCACGCGCCTTTCGGTACAGGAACCCTATGGCGTGGCGCGCCTGTTGCTCAGATGGCGACTCGGCGGCGAAATCGATAGCGAGGGGTTGGCTAACTTGCTCTCCTCGGCCGGGTTGTTGGAACTCGATTCGGCACGCCGAGAACTGATCGAGGAGGCACTGGGCGTCCGTGAAGCTCGCGAGGTGGCCGTGATCACGCAGAGCGGCGAGGCCGTCGAGCTGGTGGTGAGCATGCTGCATCGTCTCATTGCCATGCTGACCCATGATCGACCGCTGGTGTTGATGATCGATGACTTGCAGTGGCTCGACGAGCCATCCTTCAAGGTGCTGGCTGTGCTGCAGGCTCGCTTGCCGATCAACTGCCCCTTCCTGCTGGTGGCCAGCCATCATGGTCGCGAGGCGCTACCGACACGCCTTCATTGGGATCATCAGATCACCCTCGGCCGGCTGGATGCGATGCAGTCGTCGCGCTTGCTCTCTCAATTGGCGCGTCGCTATCGGCTTCACCTCAGTCCTCGACTGCGGGGTCAGATCATCGAGCGCTGCGATGGCGTACCGTTGTATCTGCAGGAGCTATGCCGCCGGGTGGACATGGATCGGCGCGAAGGGCGCACGGTACAGCTCGACGAACTACCACGCGGTCTGTTGGGGCTACTTGCCAGCCGCATCGATCAACTCGATGGCGATCGCGAAGTGGCGCATGTGGCGGCGGTGCTGGGACGCCGCTTTCGTCTCGATTTTCTCTCCGAATGCAGTGGCTGGGCGATGCCGAGGCTGATGCAGGCACTCGATCAGATGCTGCGGCTGGAGATTATCGAGAACGTCGACAATGAAGAGGGCCGGCGCGAATATCAGTTTACCCACCAACTATTGCAGGAAGCCGCTTACCTGTCGTGTCCGCGCGATGTGCGGGCGAGTATTCATCGCCAGGTGGTCGAATTGATCGAGGAACACTTTCCGGTGTGGATCAGCCGCCATCCCGGTGAATTCGCCACCCACCTCAGACGCAGCGGCCACTATGCGCGTGGGGCGCGCTATTTCGAACTGGCCGCTCGCGAGGCGTTGAAGGTGAGCGCCAATCGCACGGCATTGAAAATGGCCGACTTCGGTCTGGTCAGTTTGCGCCACGTGGAGCATGAGCCGGAGCGCGAGATCAGCCTGCTTACCGTGCGTGGCCAGGCCGCGTTTACCCTTGAAGGACATGGCTCACCCACGGCCCACGAAAGCTTCGCCCGTGCCAGGGAGCTGCTGGCCGATAGTGGCGACGAGGCTGCCGATCTCGAACAGGCCTTCCTCGTCAATTGGGGATTATGGGTCGGGTGTAGCCAGAGGCATGCCCATGCCGACGCCTTTTCGTTGGCCTCGCGGCTGGCCGATCAAGCCAGCCAACTTGAGGATCCTCGTTACCGGCGCCTGGCAGATTATGCGCGCGCCAGTTGCGAATACTGGGCGGGGCGTATCGGCCAGGCCTACGATCACCTGGAAGAGATCGATCCCCTCAATTCGCCGATGATGATCGAATGGTTGCCCTTTTCGGATCATCCGCAGATCGCAGCGGCCTGCTTCCAGGGCTGGGCGCTGTGCCTGCGTGGTGATTACCATCGTGCAGAACTGCAAGTGGAGTCGGCGATCCGCCTCGCCGAACGGATCAATCATCCGGGTAGCCTTGCCATGGCCCTGATGTATGCGGCCGCGCTCTATCGACAGCTGGGGCACGTCCATCTGGCGACGGCCCGGGCAGAGCGCGCTTTTGATCTGACCGGTACGCCCGATCTGCACCTCTGGCAGAATGCCGCGCGAGTCGTACTCGGTTGGCAGCGGGCGTTAGCCGGTGATCGCGACGGCCTGGCTCAGATCGATGGGTCTCTGGAAGAGCTCGCCGAAGTCACCGGACGCGATCGCTACCAGCGCCCCGCGCTCTGGTATGTTGATGCCTGTATTGCCTTGGGCGAAATGGTCAAGGCAGAAGATTATCTCGATCAGACGCTGCTGATCGCTCGGGAGCGCACCACGCTCTTCGTGCCGGAGCTAGCCGTACATCTGGCACGCGTTCGCCTGAGCCTTGGTCACGACAAGAAAGCGGTCAAGGCCCTGGTCGAGCAGGCACGAGCTCAGGCTCGTCAGGACGGTAACCTGCACCAACAGTTGGGCGCGCTGGAACTCTGGTTGACGCATCTCGAACCCGAGGATCAAGGGGCGCGAGAGGAGTTCCGGCGTTTGCTCGCCGAAGTGAGCCACAGCGATGCGCCGGTGTTGGTGCGCTGGAGGGCTCTCCTGGACAAGCGTCTTCCTCAGGCGGCGGGCGTCTCTTCATGAGTTCGTGATGGTGATGCGAGCGTGGGCGGTGACGGTCAGGTAGCCAGTTCCATGGCCGCGATTCTTTCCAATGCTTGGTGACGGTGGTCGCCACAGAGGTCGCGATCGAAGTGGAATGCTTCACATATCTTGGGTCGGCGTGGGTCATTAAAGAGTCGGCATAGATTGGCATCGTCCAGCTGCACGCAGCGTTCCCCGGCCGCCTTTCCGTCGGGCATATCGGGAATCGCTGAGCTGATCGAGGGCGCGATGCAGCAGGCGCCGCAGCCGGGACGGCATCCATCGTCGGTGTTGGTTTCGTCTCTGTGACTCATGGTCGTGCCTCCGCGATGGCTCCCTTGTCGATGCCCTCGAAGGCCTGGACGCGAGTGGCGGTGCCGGTCTCTCGGGTGATCGCCTCGGCCAGCCAGGCGGCAATCTGCTCGACGGTCGTCGGTGTCGGCAGCACCGCGCAATGCTCGCGAGGCAGGCTCAAGAAGAAGCTGCCCTGGGGTGACAGATAGCGGCTCGCGACCTGGCCTTGGCACCCGGATTCGCCGCCATCGACGATATCCTGTTGGTCGAACAGGTAACGATCGTTCAGCCAGTCACTCCATTGCTGCTCGAGGGCCGGGGCGCGGTGGCCTTGCTGCCAGATATGCAATCGCGAGCGATGACCATGAGCGATGCGCTGGCAGTTGCCGGCATGGCGTCTCAGCCCGTGGCTGTAGGTGTAGGCCGGCCCCTCGATGGCTTCCTCGCGCAAGTGGAGGCGGATGTCGCTGACCCTCGGAGGAGGGCGTCGCATCAGTTCTGCCGCCAGATGGTCGGCCAGGCGCTCGGTGCTGATTTCCTGCCAGGGCAGCAGCGTCAGGGCCTGGCGAGGCGCGCGCACTTCGAACTCGTAGGGCAGGGAGGCGCGCACGCACAGGCCTTCACGACAGTCATGCAACTCCACCCCGGCAGCGCGAGTGGGCACCAGCAGGGTGTGGTCCGCGCCGGCATCCAGCCGCGACTTGATCCACGGCTTGACCTCGCCGAAGTCGAAGAGCATGCCATCCTCGCCGAGTTCCCCGTCGAGTTCCACATCCACGTGCCAGCTGGCGCCGATCAGGCCGCGACGCGGGCTCCATAGCGATACGTCGAGCTGCGTCAGGCGGTTGACGAAGAGCGTCATCAGTCGATCCCCGTGATCTTGTGAGTCTGCAACGACAGACGCCACTGTGGATTGTCCAGACAGTAGGCCAGGGTGTCGTCCACGGTGGAGGTGGTCTGGCCCATAGGCGTGCGATCCATGGGTTGCAGGAAAAAGAGACGAAAGCCCAAGTCGGCAAAACGCTCGGGTGGGGCGTCGGGTTGAGGATAGACCAGCTTGAGCTCGTCGCCCTCGGTCATCACCAACGCGTTTGCGCCCTTGGGACTGACGCACAGCCAGTCGATACCCGCCGGCGCCGGCAAGGTGCCGTTGGTTTCCACGGCGATTTCGAAGTGTCTCGCATGCAGGGCATCGATCAAGGGTGCATCGAGTTGCAGGAGCGGCTCGCCACCGGTGAACACCACGTAGGGCGTGGAGTGGCCACCCTCGTCTAGCCAGAGCGCGGCGAGGTGCCCGGCCAGCGCCTCGGCGTCCGCAAAGCGTCCGCCGTTCTGGCCATCGGTACCGACGAAATCGGTATCACAGAAACGACAGGCGGCCGTGGCGCGGTCACGTTCGCTTCCCGACCATAGGTTGCAGCCCGAGAAACGGCAGAACACACTCGCGCGGCCGGTCTGGCCACCTTCGCCCTGCAGGGTATAGAAGGCCTCCTTGACCTGGTACATCATGCGCCTCCCGTCGCATAGGATAATGGATCCTCAACGCCATTGGCGGCAAACGCCGCGAGGCGCTCACGGCAGCTGCCGCAGCGACCGCAGGCCAGTTCACCGCCCCGGTAACAGGTCCAGGTGTCGGCGTAGTCGAGCCCCATGGCAAGGCCTTCGGCGAGAATTTCCGCCTTGTTCGACTGCAGATAGGGGGCATGTAACTGAACGGGGTCGAAGTTGGCGATGCCGGCGACAGCGTTCATCGCCTCGACGAACTCGGGGCGGCAATCCGGATAGAGCACATGATCCCCGCCATGGGCGCCATAATCGACCCGGCCGGCGCCTATGTTGACCGCCTTGGCGATGGCCAGCGAGAGCAGGATCATGTTGCGGTTGGGCACGACGGTGGCGGTGAGATTGGCTTCACCATAGTCGCCCTCGGGCATCTCGCGGCCGGCATCGGTGAGTGCCGAATTGTCGATCAGGCCATGAATGGCACGGATATCGACCACCTGGTGTGACACGTCCAGCGCACGGCAAACGGTGGTCGCGATCGCCAGTTCGCGGCGGTGACGCTGGCCGTAATCGAAGGAGAGGGCATGCACCGTGCGGCCCTCGCGCAGGGCGCGATGCAGTAGCGTGTAGGAATCCATGCCGCCGGAGTAGATCACGACGGTGGTATCGGTAGCCATGCCTGGCGGGCAAGCGGAATTAGTCATGAGGGAGACTCTTGTCGGAGAATTTGTCGGGCGGCCAGGTATCGCTTACCTGGTGCGCTGTCCGGGGTCCGGTCCGGCGAGTCGCATTTTACGCAACCCCTTCCGATCTGGCCAGAGTGGGCGCCAGTTGCTAGACTTTCGCGCCTTGCATGACTTCTGTAAGGAATGTTCTGTATGGAATGCGGGATCATCCATCTTCCCGCGCCATCGTCCTGACAACGGTGACCCTCCATGAAAGCCCCTGAACTGCTGTCGCCCGCCGGCACCTTCAAGAACATGCGCTATGCGTTCGCCTATGGCGCCGATGCGGTCTATGCCGGTCAGCCGCGCTATTCACTGCGCGTGCGCAACAATGACTTCAAGATCGACAACCTGCACAAAGGGATCGCCTACGCCCATGATCGGGGCAAGCAGTTCTACGTGGCCTCGAACATCGCGCCGCACAACAGCAAGCTCAAGACCTACCTGAGGGACATGGAGTCGGTGATCGAGGCCGGACCCGACGCGCTGATCATGTCCGATCCAGGGCTGATCATGATGATCCGTGAGCGTTGGCCCGAGCAGGTGATTCATCTTTCGGTCCAGTCCAATGTGGTGAACTATGCAGCGGCACGGTTCTGGCAACAGCAGGGCATCAGTCGCATCATCTTGTCGCGCGAACTGTCGCTCGCAGAGATCGGCGAGATCCGTGCCGAATGCCCCGATCTGGAAATCGAGACCTTCGTGCATGGCGCGCTTTGCATCGCCTATTCGGGGCGTTGCCTGTTGTCCGGTTACTTCAATCATCGCGATCCCAACCAGGGCACCTGCACCAATGCCTGTCGCTGGAAGTACAACACCGTGGCGGCTGCGGAGGACGAAACCGGCGATCTGGTGCCGGCCAACTCGGCGCGGGCACATGCAGCAAGTGGCATCTGGACGCCCGAGCAGTCTCGACAGCAGGGCGGCTTGATCGCCTCCGGCGGCGGCAGTGCGGCCGAGGAAAGCACCGCGACAGCCGGTGGCGTCGAAGGACAGGATGAGCTCTCGGCGCTGATCGAGGATCGGACGCGTCCGGGGGAGCTGATGCCGGTGCACGAGGACGAACACGGCACCTACATCATGAATTCCAAGGATCTGCGCGCCGTCCAGCACGTGCCGCAACTGGCCGAAATGGGCGTCACCTCACTGAAGATCGAGGGGCGCACCAAGTCGCATTACTACGTAGCCCGCACCGCCCAAGTCTACCGTCGTGCCATCGATGATGCCGTGGCCGGACGGCCGTTCGACATGCGCCTGATGGACGAGCTCGATAACCTGGCCAATCGTGGCTACACGGAAGGCTTTTACCGCCGTCATGTCCATGATCAGTATCAGAATTACGAACAGGGCAACTCGGTGGGCGTCCACCAGCAGTTCGTGGGTGAGGTCATCGGCTACGACCCCGATCGCAACGTACTGGAAGTCGACGTCAAGAACCGCTTCGAGGTGAATGACTCGATGGAGCTGATGCTACCCGGCGGCAACCGTCGCTTCACCCTCGAGCATATCGAGAATCGTCGTGGCGAATCCGTTGCGGCGGCACCGGGCTCCGGCCATGTGGTGCGGATTCCCGTGCCCGGTGAGGAAATCGCTCCCGAGCGTATCGAGTTCGCGTTACTGATGCGCGACCTTTGAGGCGTCTGTAACTGGACATCTGCTTGACTCGGCGACATTGTGGGGACGTTAGCATGCCGAATAGGGAACCGCATGGCCACCATTGAACACAGCGCGATCGTCAAGGCCTCTCCCAAGCGAGTCTTCGCCTTGCTCGAAAGGGTCGAGGACTTTGCCGACTACTCGGACCTGATCGAGCGGATCGAAGTGTTGGGCGACGACCGTTACCGCTGGCATGTCCATGCCGTCGGGCGTGACTGGACATTCGATGTGGTCATCACCGAGTGTCGGGCGCCGGAAGTGCTGGCCTGGGAATCGTTGAGCGGTGTGGAAAATCAGGGGCGTTATCGCCTGACGCCGGTCGAAGAGGGCACCGAGGTGGCCTTGACCCTGAGCTACTCGCTGCGCAACCGTCTGGTCGAAAAGGCGGTCAACAAGGCGGCGACGCCGCTTGTCGGTAAGGTCAGTCGGCAGATACTGGCGCGCGTCGAAGCCAGACTATGAGCTTCTGACCGCTGATCGGAAAATATCATAAGCGGGCTATCTGTGCCTTGAGGGCCGTCAGAATTACGCTGTAAATGCCGACTTTATCGGCATTTATGAGGAAACAACGGTGATAACGGGCCTATTGTTGTGTCTGGTTGTCCTGATCGCCCAACTCGGTGTCTTGCATTATCTCGATAAGCGCGTGGCCGCCATGCCGCGGCTGTCGGGTGATGCCGCGAACCAGCTTGAAGATTCATTGATAACCGCGACTGAAACGTTGGAACCCGACGTAATGCCGGGCCGTATGGCATGAGGTGAATGGCCCGGCCCTGGCCCCGACATGAGGGTGTGCCACGTCAGGACACGACGGTCGTTCGGGAGGTTCGCCGATCCTTGCGTTACTTCTTGCGCAGGGATGCATTCAAGTGGTCGACCACCTCCGCCCAATCGGCATCCTCCTCGATGGCCTCGCGCAGGAATTCAGCCTGACCCTCGTTCCAGCAGGGAGTATCAGGTAGGGCGATCTCATCAGGTATCGGCGCATGGCGATCAATGAAGCGCTTGATCGATTCCGGATCCGAGGCGAGACCTAGCTGCTCGAATAGTTCGGTAAACGGGTGGTCTGGGTGTTCCATTGACCGCTCCTTGTGGCATGTCGGGGTAACTCCCATTCACCATAGCCCTTTCGCCGAAGCGATGCTCGAGAGACATCAACGCTTTCTCGATCGACCCGGTCAGCGGGGAAGACGCTGCCAACAGCACTATCGCTCAC
>Ga0136557_1002195_pt1 | contig 11521 bp, 11 predicted proteins | sample AntRauTorckE6832_FD_104796 | JGI IMG/M metagenome (GOLD analysis project Ga0136557, IMG submission 104796) | Saline lake microbial communities from Rauer Islands, Antarctica - Metagenome Torckler E6 #832 | ecosystem: Environmental > Aquatic > Non-marine Saline and Alkaline > Saline | place...
GAACTCGAGCACAAGATGACCGCCGAGACCCCGGCCAAGACGACGGCCGCAGGCCACGATCGCGCCAAAGGCCGACAGGCTGCGGGGCACGGTCACGGAAAGCACGCGTCCGCCGAGGCCTCCATGCAATACACCTGCCCGATGCACCCTGAAATCATCAGCGATGAACCCGGCTCCTGCCCCAAATGTGGCATGTTTCTGGTGCCCGCCGAAGACGCAGCGAAACATTCCGGGCACGACCATGAAGCCCACGGCAAAGGGCACGGGAGCAAGGGGGACGACCAGGGCGGTCATGGCGGACATGGAAATGGTGAGGCTATAGAAGGTGTCGAGGCGCATTTCATGTCGATGGCTGATCTTACCCGCGATATGCTGGTCAGCAGCGACGGCCTCAAGATGGAGTGGATCAACGTCCCCTTCGGGCCATTCTTTCCCGGCCTGCCCGGTGGGTTGCGGCTGGACCTGACACTGGACGGCGACGCGGTGGCGCGCAGCAGCGCTGCTAGCGCGGTGGGCACGCGGAAATTGCTCCACGGTGACGCGACCCCTCCCGACGCCTTTGTCAACCAACTCGCCACGTTATCTCCCCTCAGTCCAGTGAGCTATCGCCTGCTGGCCTGTCTGGCGCTGGAGCACGCCGCGGGGCAAAGCGTGGCATCCGACGTCGCCCGCGCCCGCATTGCTGCAGTTGAGCGCGAGAGACTGGCCAGTCATCTCGGCTGGCTGGCAGGGTTCGGCGCACAGTCGGGCTTTGTCTGGCTTGAGAAACACGCGACGGCATTGCAACTGAAACTGCGCAGCGCGACAGTCATCGAAATCGCAGCATTGACCCCAAAGGTCACCGCATTTCTGACACGGGTTCAACGCACCCCGTTGCTGAATTCCAGGTTGAAGGGGATTGGCCGATTGGTGGGCGGCGATGCCCTGCCCGGCCTGGTCGCGCGAGCGAGCGGCATCGCCCGCGACGCGCGCAGCGATGATCCGATTTATGCTGAACTCGGCTTTGCTGTTCAGACGGCGACGGGGGGAGATGCGCTTGCGCGGCTGGCGCTACGCTGCGGCGAAATTTCCCAGAGTCTTGCCTTAATCTCACGTGCGGGCGCGATTGCGCTGCCAGAACCGCAGATCATCGGCACGGTATCAGGTACCGGCGAAGCCGTGGTCGAAACGCCACGCGGCGCAGTCCGACTAAGCCTGACATTGCACCAAGGCAAGGTTACGGTCGCCGATATGAGTACGCCGACTGCGGCGCATATCGCGTTGATCGCGACCGTTGCGGACGGGCAGGAACTGGGCGACGCGCTGACCGGTATCGGATCGCTGGACATCAGCCCTTGGGAGGTGATGGCTTGACGGTATTAACTGTGTTATTGTCGCTCGCAGCTGGCGCCTATCTGATCGCCATGCTGGAAGGCTGGGCGGTACATGGACGGTTGCAACCCGCGCGCCCGGTGATCTCGGCGCTGGCGCTTCTGGGGCGTGAATCGCTGCTGGCGCGCAAGCCTGACCGGCTGTTCTTTGAAGTCGGGCCGGTGCTCTTGCTGGTGGCCGGGCTTTTGGCGGTGGCGGTCATTCCGCTGGCACCGGGGATCATTGTCACGGATCTGGCGACCGGGGCGCTGTTTTTGAACGCGGCTCTGGCCTACGTGCTGGTCGCGCTGATTATGGCCGGATGGGGTCCGAACGGCGCTTACGGTATGATTGGCGGTTGGCGGTTTCTGGGGCAGTTTGTGGCCTATGCGATGCTTGTCGTGATGCCGATCACCGCCGTGGCGCTGCGGGCGGAATCGCTCTCAACCGTTGATATCGTCATGTCACAATCAGCCCTCTGGAACATCGCCTATCAGCCACTGGGATTCGCGTTGTTCATCGCCGCGGCGATGGGTCTGTGCTGGTTGCCACCGCTGGACCTGCCCACTGCGCCGGGCGATCTGGCTGGCGGAATCGAGGCCGAATACACTGGCGTGCGTCTTGCCGTTCTGCGTCTGGCGCGCATGGTCGTGATCCTGGCGCTGGCGGGTGCGACCGTGACCTTTTACCTCGGCGGCTGGCTTGGCCCATGGCTGCCGGGTTGGGCGTGGAGCGGGGTCAAGATCCTGATCGTCGCAGGCGTTATGGTCAGCGCCGGGCGGCTGGTGCCACGGGTCCGCGAAGCGCGTTATCTGGAACTGAGTTGGAAGCTCGGTATCCCTCTGGCCCTAGCAAACATCTTCGTTGTTGGCGTCATTGCTTTGGTGGTTCCGATATGACCGTACAGATGATCTTTCTTGTATTCTTCGGCGGCGCAGCGGTGTGGTTCGGGATTGTCGTCTTCCGCACCCATTCCATGGTGCGCTCGGCGCTGGCGCTTTTGTTCTCACAGACTGCGGTGGGGCTGATGTTTCTGGTCATGCAGGCCGAGTTTCTGGGCGTCTTGCAGATCATGATGATGGCCACCGAGATGAGCGTTATGGCGATCTTCATGGTGATGTTCATGATGGATCCGGGCGGCATGGGCGCGATGGATATGACGCATCAAAAGCGGTTGTCGCTCTGGGCCGGGGGCATTGGTCTTGCTGCGGCGCTGGCGGTTATCTGGCTGGCCGACTGGGGCCCGATAGGGACCGACATCCCGGGTGCGGCGCAGCAGACCGCAGATCTGGGGCGCGAGTTGCTGGGCCGTTCGATGTTCATCTTCCAATCCGTCGGTCTGACGATCCTGACGGCGATGGTGGCGGCGACGATGGTCGCAATTGCTCCGGCGAAGGAACAGCCGAAATGATTCTTGAGTTGATGATTGCCCTGACCGCAGGCGCGGCGATGTTCGGCACCGGGCTTTATGGCGCATTGAGCCAGACCAATCTGGTGATGATCATCATGGGAGTGGAGCTGATCCTTGCGGCCGCACTGGTCAACCTGGTGGCTTTCTGGCGCTATCTGCACCCTGAGGAACCGGCGGCGCAGATGTTCGTGCTGATCATCATGGCGGTGATGGCGGTCGAGATGACGGTGGGCTTTGGCATCGCCATCGCCCGGTTCCGCTCACGCGGATCGGTCGAGATGGAAGAAGCGCGCGAGTTGAAGGGGTGAATTTTCTGGCTCTCACGCTGTTGGCGCCGCTGCTGTCAGGCCTGACGATCCTCGCGCTACGCCGCGCGCCCGAAGCGCTGGCGCTGGCCGGTGCCGTTCTGGGCCTGATCGGCGCTGTGGGGCTATTCATCGCGGCGTCCGACGGCACAGTGCAGGCAGTCTTGCCGGGCCTGCCCGACATGCCGTTGCGGCTGGTGGCGACGCCATTAACGGCAGTGCTGGCGCTGGTCGTGGCCACAGTCGCAGGCTTCGTTTTAACCTATGCAACCGGTTACATGGCGGGAGACCCTGAAAAAGCGCGCTTTTTCGGCACCATGCTGCTGTTTGTGACCGCGATGCAGGGGCTGGTGCTGGCGGGTGACTGGATCATGCTGCTGGCCGCTTGGGAAATGATCGGCTTCGCCAGCTACTTGCTGATCGGCTTTTGGCATGGTCGCGCGGGGGTGGCCAGTGCCGCAACCCGGGCTTTCCTTTATACTCGCAGCGCCGATTTGGGACTTTACCTTGGCGCCTTTCTGCTCATCGGCGTGGCAGGAACGTCAGAGATTTCCGGCACGCTCGCGATCACGGGCGCGCCTGCGCTGATCGCCGGGTTGTTTTTGCTGGTCGCAGCAATGGGCAAGTCGGCGCAAGTACCATTACAGGACTGGCTACAACGCGCGATGGCCGGGCCGACGCCGGTGTCAGCGCTTTTGCACTCGGCCACTTTGGTAGCCGCGGGGGCGATCCTGTTGATCCGCACGGCGCCCATGCTGCCCGGCGGTGCGCTGCTGGCCATCGGTATCGTTGGTGGCCTCACTGCGGTCATCACCGGACTGATTGCGCTGGCGGAGCGTGATCTGAAACGGCTGCTGGCGGCATCCACCGCAAGCCAGTACGGGCTGATGCTAGTGGCCATCGGTGCTGGCGTGCCGATTGCGGCACTGCTGCACCTGATTGCCCATGCAGCAATCAAGAGCTCTCTTTTTCTGGGCGCAGGTGTGTTTCAGCACGACCGTGAGGGGACCGGGCTGGATACGCTGGCAGGTGCCGGTCGGGCGCGTCCCGGCATCTTTGCGGGCTTCGCCATCGCCGCGCTGGCGCTGGCGGGCATCCCGCCCCTGGCGGCTTTCTTTTCCAAGGATGCAATTATCGCTGCGGCCCTTGCTAGCACCGCCGCACCGTGGCTTTTGCCGCTGGCGTTGGCCGGTTCGGTGCTGACCGGGACTTATATGGGCCGGGCGCTGAAAGTGCTCTGGACTGGCGAGGCTGGTCCCGCACGTACTCCGGTGCCGTTCATGGCCATCGGCATGAGCGTTCTGGTGGCGTTGGCCGCCGGGCTTGGTTTCAGCTTCGGTGCGCTTGAACATGTGCTGGGGGCCGAGATCGAAAAGCCCGGCTGGATCGTGCCTGTAATAGGGCTGGCTGTGGGCATTGGCGGGCTGGCGCTTGGCTGGTTTTTTGCGCCTGCGCGGCTGCTCGGTCCGCTACTGGCGCCTGCGCAAAACGGCTTCACTGTCGCAGGAGGAATGGACGGACTGATCCTGCGCCCCTCCCTATCCATCGCCGCCGCCTGCGAGGCGTTCGAGCAGCGGCTGCTGGCCGCGCAGATTGGGCTGATCCGCAATCTGGGCCTTGGCGCCGCGCGCCTTGTGGACCGGGGCGACGGTCAGCTTTTTAAGTTCTCGATATGGATCGGCCAGCAATCGCTACGGCTGGGCCGAGGCACAAGGTCCATGGACACAAACCGCATCGACGTCGCAATCTTCGGCCTTGTGCGGCGGATAACAGCAGCCAGTACTCGTGCTCGCCGCCTGCAAAGTGGCCTAATCCATCGCGAATTGGCGCTGACGGTGATCGGCATCGGGCTGATCGTCATCGTGCTGCTAACCGCACCGCATTATTTCTGAGGAGCCACCCCAATGCCGCTACTGACCATTGCCACCTTCCTGCCGATTTTGGGCGGGCTGGCGTTGATAGTGTTGCCAGACCGATCGGCTCGGATGGCGCATGGTCTTTCGATCACGGTGACGGGCCTGGTCTTTTTGATCACACTTGCAATCTGGTCGCGCGGAATCGTGCCGGGCGGCTTCGCGCAGGTAGAGGAAATCGCCTGGATCCCGGCCATCGGGGCCGCTTACCGTCTGGGGCTGGACGGGCTCAGCCTGCCGCTGGTGCTGCTCACGTCACTGCTGTTCCTGCTGTCGGCAATCTATTCGGCGCGGATCAGCGCACGTGCGCCAAGCTACGTCGTACTGATGCTGATGCTGGAAACCGCCTCGCTCGGCAGTTTCATGGCCCTCGACGGACTGCTCTTCTACGTCTTCTTCGAGGTTTCGCTGGTTGGCATGTATTTCATGATCGCGGGATGGGGCTATGAAGACCGGCAGCGCGCGGCGCTGATGTTCTTTCTCTATACGCTGCTCGGCTCACTGCCGTTGTTGCTCGCCATTCTCGGACTTTATCTCAGCAGCGGCACTTTCGACATGCGGGCCTGGATCGACGCCCCTCCGCTTGCCGGTTTGGGCGCGATGCTGGCGTTGATTGCGATGCTGTTTACCTTCGCGGTCAAGATCCCGGCCTTTCCGGTACATACATGGCTGCCTGCTGCACATGTCCAGGCGCCCACGGCAGGCAGCGTAATCCTGGCCGGGGTGATGCTGAAGTTCGGGACCTATGGTCTCGTGCGGTTTGCGCTGCAAATGACGCCCGAAGCGTTCACGCGGGCGGGTGTCGTGATCCTCGCCGTCGGGGTGTTTAGCGCGCTCTACGGTGCGTTTGCAGCGCTTGCGCAAAGCGATCTGAAAAAGATGATTGCCTATACGTCGGTGAACCACATGGGCTATGTGGTGATGGGCGTGGCTGTGGCGGCACTTGCGAGCGATCCGGCGATCCGGGTGGTTGCGCTGGATGGCGCGGCCTTGCAGATGATCAGCCACGGGCTGGTCACTGGGGCGCTGTTCTTTCTTGTGGGCATGTTGCAAGATCGCGCCCACATCCGCGACATGGGTGATTTCGGCGGATTGCTGAACCGTGTGCCGTGGCTTGGCTGGGCCTTCGTTGTGTCGGCCTTCGCCTCACTTGGCCTGCCGGGTCTGGCGCATTTCCCGGCGGAGTTTCAGATCTTCCTCGCAACCCTCGACGCCCAGCCCTGGGCGGTGGTGGCGATTGTCGCCATCGTGGTGACCGCTGGGCTGTATTTGCGTGCTATAGCGGCGGTATTTTTAGGCGAGGTGAACGAGAAGTGGACGGCAATGCCCGATCTTGACCGGCGCGAGATGCTGGTGATCGTGCCGCTGTTGTTCCTGACAGTCCTTGTTGGCGTTGCACCGTCGTGGCTGTTGAACATGATCCATACCACCATGGCGAGCCTGTCGTTCTGATGGGCCGAGATCTGCCCTTCCTGATCCCCGAGATCCTGCTGTCGCTGGCGGTCGTGGCGATGCTCATTGCCGAAATGGTGCGGATGGCACGGCTGGCGCTGTGGTTCGGGCTGGCCGGGCTGGCAGTGGCGACCGTGGCCACGCTGCCATTGCTGACGACCGACACCACCGTTTTTGGCGGCACCTACCGGATCGACCTGCTCAGCGGCTGGGCCAAACTGATATTGCTGCCGGGGACCGCTCTGGCGTTGTTGCTGGCACGGGCAGAAATCGCGGGACAGCCGCGTGAAGGCAGCGTCTATTCGCTTCTCTGCCTCGTCACGCTGGGCGCGTTGATGCTGGCGGGCAGTGGCGACATGATGCTGCTCGTGTTGGGCGTGGTGCTGACCGGGTTGGGGTCGTTTGCGCTTGTGGCCTATCCGCGCGACGACGCCGCGACCGAGGCGGGGATGAAATACCTCGTCTTCGGCGCGGTGACCGGATCAGTGATGATTTACGGGCTGACCTTCTGGTTCGGCGGCGCAGGATCAACTCTGTTCTCAAACCTCGGAGCACTGGAGGGCAAGCCCCCGATCGCCATCGCGGGTTTGACCGCAGTGATCGTGGGCCTCGGCTACAAGGCGTCACTGGTGCCATTTCACTTCTGGGCGCCTGATGCTTATGATGGCGCTCCCGTTTCCGTGGCCGCCTATCTGTCGGTCATCACCAAAATTGCGGCACTTTTTGCGTTCGCGCAGGTGTTACGCGATCTGCCGGTTGAGAGTAACTGGCCTCTGGTGATCGCAATGATCTCGGCTGTGACCATGACCTACGGCTATCTGACGGCGCTGGTGCAGACCAATCTGGTGCGGTTGATCGCCTATTCCTCTATCGCGCAATCAGGCTATTTTCTGATGGGTATTGTTGCGCTCGGTGCCAGCCCATTTGCGATACCCGGGCTGATCGTTCTGGGCGCCGCCTATGTCGCGATGAACCTCGGCGCTTTTGCCATCATTCTGCTGGCCGGGCGGGGCCTTGACGATATCCGCGGGTTCGGGCGGCGACGCCCGGCGGCAGGGGTGGCGATGGTGGTGTTTCTGCTGTCATTGACAGGCATCCCACCGCTATTCGGGTTCGTCGGTAAGGTCTACCTGTTCGGAGCGGCCATTGACGCTGGTTATCTCTGGCTTGCAGTGATCGGCATCCTCAACTCGGTGTTGGCACTCGGTGTCTATCTGCGGATCGTGGTGCCGATGTATCAGTCTGCACCGGACGCCACGGAGAGTTTCGATAAACCGTCGCCCCGTTCGCTCACTGCAGTCATCGGCGTGACTGCGGTTTTGACGCTCTGCATGGGACTTCTGGCGGGTTTACTGCCGGGCTGAGACCCGAAATCGCGGGCGCCTGGCGCCCGCTGCTGGCCAGTATTTCACCTATAGGGCACCTCTAAAAATTGCCCAGACCTTGGCGATGCATTACAAAACGGGGATGAACTGACATTGGGCGATGTAGTGATGGCGCCGCCGGGTTTCTTTGATCTTTCCGACCGCTACGCAAGTTTGGACGTGAAGAAGGACCCGCTGCTTGAGATTATCGCCATGGTGCCATGGAAGGAGTTTCGGCCTTTGCTGGAGCGGGTCTGGCGCAAGCCGGATGCAGACCGCAAGTCCCGCGCAGGGCGCAAGCTGATGGACGCGGTGCTGATGTTCAAGACGCTGGTCTTGAGCGCGCTTTACAATCTTTCGGACGACCAGATCGAGTATCAGGTCCGTGACCGGCTGTCCTTCATGAGGTTTCTGGGGCTTGGCTTTGAGGATCGAGCGCCGGATGCCAAGACGGTGTGGCTGTATCGCGAGTCGCTGGCGCAGACGGGCCAGGTGGAGGGGCTCTTCCACCAGTTTGACGGGCATCTGGCGCGGCAGGGCTATATCGTCCGGGGGCGGGCAGATACTGGATGGTGAGCCATTGGAACGCCATTGGTCCGAGAGACAATGGCGAACGATTGTGCCGGTGCCGCGCAACCACAACACGCGCGACGAAAACGCATCCATCAAGAAGGGCGAGATGCCCGAGGTAGCGTAGTCAATTTGGGCATCAGCATACCCGAAGGTGTCTCCACCGTGGCCGCCGAAGAAGGGTTGCTGCATCACGTCACCCTGACCGCCAAGCTTGGTGTGATCGGCAGCCAACTCGCATCGGGCCTCGAAATGGTCGCGTGAAATGAAGCTATAAGTCTCCGATAACCTCGGGGCGGTTCAATGAATTTCTGAAGCCAATCTCGCGTTGATCCTTGGTCATGAACATATCATTTTCCCCAAATCTGGGAGTTTAGAGAAGATGTCCCGCGAGTAACGGCATATCTACAATAAAAAGGGATCAATCCGATCACTGATTGTGAGGAAGATCGACAGTCGCCTCTCATGCTTCTTGGGACTCCGCCCGTTTCCGGCGGCGTTCCATTATAAGAATCGGGAGTAGGCCTTCTCGCTACTAAGGAATGCCGTGCGATTTCAGCGGTGCAGCATGGCATTGGTTGCGCGACGCACCTACTGCACGCCCACGCCGCCGACGTTGCAGACGACGTCGGGTAAGGATACGTGCGAACTATGAGCCTATTCAGCGAAGAACAAGGCGGGTCCGTACACGGCGGCACGCCGCCAAGTACGCAAGCCGACGCCTCGCTCTGCGTTCCGGAACTCCGTGAGGGCCGGGGCGCGTTCCGGCTTTTCGTAGAAGGCGATGCTCTTTTCGACGCAATGATTGCGGCGATCGAAAACGCCAGGTGCGACATCCGCATGGAATCCTATATATTCGCGGCCGACGAGGTCGGTGCGCGCTTCGTGGCCGCGCTCGCGGCCAAAGCACGCGCCGGACTTGACGTGCGGCTGCAACTTGACGCGTTCGGTGCCGGCCAGCGGAGCTTTCAGAACCTCCAGCGCGAGCTCGAAGGCAGCGGGGTCCAGTTCCGCTGGTTCAGGCCGTTTCGTGCCCTGCACCCGCTGCAATACCTCCAGCGCAACCACCGCAAGCTGCTGATCGTGGATGACGGGGACGCGTTTCTGGGTGGTTTCAACATCCGCCGTCTGAACTCGCGTCGGCTGCATGGAGAGACGCGTCAGCGCGACACCCATGTGCGCGTTTCGGGTCCGCTCGCAACGCTTGCAATCGGACATTTCGACCGGCTCTGGCACGATGCACACCAGTTCCCAGCGAGCGCCATTCCCAAAGACCCCAAAAATATGGAGGCGTTGCTGGTGCCGAGCTATTCGCGCCACTGCCAACACCGCCTCGCCTGTCTACACGCCGGATTGATCGCGAAGGCCCAGGCTCACGTCTATCTGACGTCGCCTTATTTCGGGCCGGGAATCATGATTGACCAAGCGCTCCAAACCGCCGCGATGCGCGGCGTGGACGTGCGGCTGTTAGTGCCCCGCAGGGGTGATCCGCTGGTTGCAGGCTGGGCGACGAAGGCACCTATGCGCTGCTACTGACTGCGGGGGTGCGGATTTATGAGTATTTGCCACGCCAGTTGCACGCCAAGACCTCAGTCATCGACGCGACCTGGTCGATCGTCGGCTCCGCGAACCTCGATTACCTGAGCCTGTTCGTCAACCAGGAACTCGTTTTGCTCGCACGCGATCAAACCCTGACCGAGCAACTGCAAGCCCAATACATGGACGACATCGCTGAGGCAGAAGAAATCACCCTTTCCATCTGGCACCGACGTGGCTGGCGCGCGCGCGGCCTCGAAGCGATCGGCTGGACGGCGCGACAGCTGCTGTAAGCGGCATCGCCAGCACATGACCGGCCTACGATTTATCGATGACACCGGCCCAGTACTGATCGAGGCTGTTGCGCCAGCCCTGCCCCGAGCTCGCTTCGAAATTCCGCCGCTCCACCTTGGGTGCCGCCGCGAAGGCTTCCGGCGACACGTCTAGTACATAGATCTCGTGGTCGTCGGTGGCGCGCAAATCAGCCCAACGCACGGCGATCAACTCCTCGGCCAAACCCAAAAAACCGCCGCGGGAAGCCAACACATATGTGATCGTCTGCCGTTTTGGATCGAGTACGATGTCCTTGATCTCGCCCAGCATCGTGTCGTCGGCGGTGCGGAGATCCACGCCTATGATCACACCCGCCCGCATCAGCCGATCCATTTCGGTCACCGGAACGGCCTTAGCCAGATGAGCACGCCGCCACGCCGTCCGGGCCTCCGGATTATCGGTTTCAAAACTAACCAGCTCGTCATGCGCTTCATAAATTTCCCGCATGGAAGCAAGCACCATCTGGCAGGCTCTCTCATCGCCTGCGAGCGCATATACCCCGGCTGCGTCGCGCAGCATTTGCATCTGCTGACGCGGCGTGCCGATCAGGCCGTAGCCCGTCTTGTATCCGGCATATCCGCCAACATAGCCGCCTGGCGCCAATACTCCGAACCCAGCCTGTGCCAACTCGTCCTCGAACGCCAGCAGATCGCTCTGGCACTGCAGGATCTCCTGTCCCTCAGAAGCCCCCGCGTCCGGAAGCGATTCCATATCCGCCGCGCGAACGGCGAATGCGAGGCTCGCCGCTGAAACGATCGTTGCAGAGGCGAATAACTTTGTTAGTCGCATGAGAGTATCCTTTCCTTGATCACGGTTCGACCGGCAATCGGTCGACTTTCCGACATCCAAATTCTAAAGACGCTTTCACGGTCCGGTTATTCCACTTCGATCATTATACCCCGATGCTTGCAGCTGCTGAACGAACTGAGAGACCGGGCTATACCACTTATTGGTGTAATGATTCTGGGACCATTACGTCTTTAGAGAGCGGATGCTGCTCTCTGTGCCTTCTAAAGCGATGCGGCGGGCGACGAATTTCGGGAAAGAAGGAAGGGAGGAACGAATGCATGACAAATAAAGTGGCTAGCGTCACCTGAACAGCCCCACTTGAGTGGCCCAGATTGAAAGTGAGTGCTGATCCATCGGGATTCTGGCTTCCGGTGCCGGTGGGCGGAAGCCAGAAGCACTGTGGGGTTGTCTGGAGGGTTCTGTCGCAAAGATTTTGGGTTTGATGTTTGCGCAGTATGATGCATCGCCGTAGAAGGTGACGTCGCAGCGATGATTGGA
>Ga0136557_1002202_pt1 | contig 11504 bp, 9 predicted proteins | sample AntRauTorckE6832_FD_104796 | JGI IMG/M metagenome (GOLD analysis project Ga0136557, IMG submission 104796) | Saline lake microbial communities from Rauer Islands, Antarctica - Metagenome Torckler E6 #832 | ecosystem: Environmental > Aquatic > Non-marine Saline and Alkaline > Saline | place...
ATGCCAGTTCTGTCGCCTCCGGTTCAGAAATCGAGGGGAAATCTACAAATTTTTTAAATTTGCGGCCGGTTACTGCAAAATTATCCTCTGCTTCTAGATTAAAATCAGCCAGCATTTTCTTTAAAGTTTTAGCTGCATTGCCCTGATGGGGCAGTGAATTATGTTCTAAAACTTTTAAGTTATTACTATTTCTAGTTGTTTTTACAATTTTTATATTAGAGGCTCCCATACAGATACCTATATTATTCAAAGTTATCCCCTCCTGTTTTTGTGATATTTATAGCTCAGAAGAATAATTTTTCTTGATAAAATCACTGTAATTAATAGTAAGCTCCCACTTATCTACCTCAAGTTCTTTTAAATCAACCAGTTTATAATTTTCAACTTTTCCTTTATCATTTTCCAGGCTGCTCCGGTGATGACCTGTAGTTAAAACTGCTTTGGAAAAATTATAACTGAGCTCTTCTAAACTGCCTTTAAATAAAACTATCTGATCAGTATCACCATTTTTAAGGTGGGCAGAACCACAGTCATAAATTAAATCAATGAGAGTTTCCTGCTGAGTCTGCGAAAGTACTGAATTAAAGCGCTCTAAAAATTCAGCTCCCTCATTTTCTGCAGCTGCTTTTTCTATACTTTTGGCCAGCTCTGTCTTGACAGCAGTTTCTAATTTAAAGTTTTTAAGCAGTTTTTTTATCTTGTCTACTTTATTATTTTCCTGGTTAAGCAGTCCTGCTTCACTTTTTAAGTTAATTTGATATTTAGACTGCGGCTGATAATCCAATTTAACTTTTAGCATCTTATGCTGCTCATCATATTTTATATCAGCTTCTTTTTCCTTAGCATCAACTAATATTTCAACTTCAGGCTTATTAACCGCTTTAAAAATTAATTCCAGACTGCGATTTTGAGGAATAACTCCTTTTGAACCTGTAAGCGGCAGTATCTCAAATTTTAGCTGTTTCTGCTGCCAGCTGTTTTTGAAAATTGTTTTAGCAGTTTTTAACTCAGATCTCACGGCCGCACCATTGTCCTCATAAAGCTCAAAGCTGTTATCGGCTCCCGGAAAAATTTGTAGTTCCAGCTTTTCGGGGTTAGCAGCATTCCCAAATTCAACTTCTCCTGCCAGCGGAATTATTGCTCCAGCTTTAGCAAAAAGAGGAATCTCTGAGAGGTCCCCATATTTATTCAGCCAGCTTTCACCCTGATAGTATTCTCCTTCAAAAAAATCAAACCACTGACCTTCAGGCAGCCAGAGATTCTTTTGGCTCAGATTTGTCATCTGATCTGTCGGTTCCAAAAAGGGTGCAACAAGCAGCTCACTGCCGAAATAATACTGATCAGGCAGTGAATAGGCAGGCTCAGAATTTTCCTGATAATACATCGGTCTGATCAGAGAAAGAGCAGTTTCTTGGGCCTGGAAGCTCTGAGTATAGAGATAGGGAATTAACTGATGTCTAAGCTGCATATATTCTTTTGCAATCTCAAAAACTTCAGCACCGTGGCCCCAGGGTCTGCGGTCCAGATAAGGATCTTTGGTTGAATGAAGCCTCATAATCGGACTGAAAACTCCAAACTGCAGCCAGCGGGTATATAATTCTCTGTCTTCAGTGCCCATACAGTGGCCGCCTATATCGTGGCTCCACCAGCCATAAAGCACATTGGAAGCTGTAGAAGTAAAGTAGGGCTGAAACTTAAGTGAGTCCCAGCTGACTACTGTATCACCGGAAAAGCCAATTGGATAGCGGTGGCTGCCCATTCCTCCCCAGCGAGAAAAAATAAAGTTGCGCTTATTCTGATTACGGGCCAGATCATAATAATGGAGGTGATTTAGACCCCAGAGTGGATCTACTCCTTTAAGCCCACTATCAGTGCCCTGCTGCCAGTCGAGCCACCAAAAATCAATCCCCTCCTTATCTTCCAGTGGATTATGTAAAAATTTAAAATAGCCGTTGATAAAATCATGATCACTTAAATCAAATTCAATTCCTTTTTCACTATCTGGATTAAGTCCCTTAAATTCAGCAAATTGCTGATAATTGTCTTCATGAGGATGAACTCCTTCAGCTGGGTGTAGATTTAGCGCTGTTTTTAGTCCCTTTTGATGCAGCCAGTCTGTAAATTCTGCTGGCTCCGGGAAAAAATCATCGTTCCAGCTGTAACCAGTCCAGCCACTGGTATATTTATTTTCTACCTGGTGCCAGTCCATATCAACAATACAGACTGAAAGTGGGATTTCTTTTTCTTCAAATTCCAGCATTAATTCTTTTAACTCCTGATCAGAATATTCCCAGTAGCGGCTCCACCAGTTACCTAAGGACCAGCGGGGAAGCAGAGGGATTTCTCCGCTTATTTTGCTGAAATCTTTTAAAGCCCTCTGATAGTCATCACCATAGGCCAGAAAATATAAATCCTGATACTCTTCAGCCTTTTTACGAGCTTCAAGCCAGCCAGTCTCATTAAAAGTAAGGCTTTCAGTGTCATCAATTAAAGTCCAGCCTGACTTAGAAAGCAGTCCTTTGTCCAGCTCAACTGCGCCATCTGCTTCATCCAGAGTCCTATAAGTACCTTTTAGATTTTGATCATCATCTTTACCATAAAACCATTCTTCCTTATTTTCTTTAACTCTTATTTTTAAATTATCGGAAGTTAATTCTCTGCCATCTCTTAGATATTTTAATTTCAACTTCTCAGTTTCTATAATTAACTGCTGCTCATCTTTTTTTAAAGAAAACTCTGGCACTTTAAGTTCTCTCTTCCAGACAAGCTGAGTTGGTCGGTCATCAAATTCTTTTTTTGGATCAAATTCAAGCCGCAGCAGACCGACAGTTAAAACAGTAATTCTCAGCTTATCACAAAAAACTACAGCTTTTTTGGAGGCTACAGCGTTAAAATTAATCTGAAAATGTTCGGCAAGTTCTGTCATTATCTCAACTCCTATAGTTTTATTTCTTGAACCTTATTTTTTTTATAATTTCCAATTCAGAGGAAAACCTGCTTCTTTCCATTTTTTAAATAATAAAGCATCATCAACATCCCATTCAAAAGACATCAATTCTAATTCATCTGTTTCTTCATTTCGATGACTGAGTGATTCAACAATATGCATTAGTTCTAGTGTTGAAAACAAATTCGCTTCTGCAAAAACGCTAATAGTCTCATCTGATTTAAGTTCTTCATAACTTAAATTTTTATCTTTTTTTAAACAATAATTAGCTATATTTGCAGAATATATCTCCTTCAGAACTGTATCAAAATCAAGGTCTGAAATTTCATTAATTTCTCTAGCTTTCTTTAATAAATATTTTCCACCTTTTTCACTTTCATTCCAGAGCGGCTCTCTACTTTTAAAACAAATATTAAAATTTGAGCTGACTACTGTCGCTTCATTTTGACAGCTGCTGCAGTTATGACCCTTAACTTTAGTATGATAATTAAAATCCTCAACTAACTTTTCATCAGCGTTTCCAATAAGTATTTTTTCTATATCTTCTTTTTTGAAATGTCTGCTATCACTTATATTCTTCAATTAAATATCCTCCTCTTATTTTCTGCTGCATTTAATTATACTACTGATCAAAACAACTCAAAAATTTTATATTAAACTCTATCTAATATATTTCTTTATCATCTGCTAATTTCCTTTAAATTTTCTAATAAGAAAAATATAAGATGAATTAAATTTCTAAAATAATAGTAATTCTATTTTTATATATAAGACATAAAAAATCCCCTTTCTGATAAACAGATTTTTATTATTTAATCTGTCTACCAGAAGGGAATCATATCATCCAAAATAATGGTCCTTTTAGTATATTGTTGCTGTAATTTTATTGCTAATACTAAAACCATCATTTGAGATGGTTTACTTAAGTCTTTATTCTTTTTTAGCTAAATCGACTAGAGCTTTGATTGCAATATCAATTGATTTAGACTCAGCTTCTTTAAAGAGTCTATCTTTTTCTTCCAGACTAAACTGTTTTTTCTTAATGATGTTGGAATCAGTACCAACAATAGCTCCAACCCTTAAATTTCTTTTAGCAGCTACTATAAATAAGGTGGCACATTCCATTTCTGAAACTATCATTTGGGTATCTAAAAGTTCCTGGTTTAATTCCTCGTTCTGCATATAATAAGCATCTCTGGTATAACTACCGCCGATATAGACATCTTCTCCTAAATCTGCAGCGGCTTCTTTGAGTGCATCTGTAATTTTATCGTCTGCAACCGCCGGATAATTAGCCGTTAAATATTCAAAAGAAGTCCCTTCACCTCTATAAGCAGAATTAATAACTGCCACACTACCCACTGGCATATCCTCTTTTCTACCACCAGCTGAACCAACTCGAATGAAAGTATCTGCTCCAAGTTTAGCCAGCTCTTCCATGGCTATTGCTGCAGAAGGACCACCAATTCCGGTAGAGCAAACACTTAATTCTACTCCATCTTTTTGACCGGTAAAGACAGTATATTCTCTATTGACAGCTATTTTTTCTGCCTGATCAAATTTAGCTGCAATTCTTTTGGCTCGACCAGGATCACCTGGAATTAAAACGTATTGAGCTACATCTCCTTTTTTACAGCGAATATGTTTTTGTAATGTTTTATCGTAGTCCACTTTTAGTTATTCCTCCTCATCAATAATTAAATTAACAATTTCCATTTTTTCTACATCTATTAAACCCTGATCAGTAATTTTTAAAGCTGGACTTACTGGTAAAGTGTTGGTACTTAATGACATTATTGGATTATAATGTTCGTAACCGAGGTCAATCATAGCCTTTCTAATATTAGAAATTTTTTCTGCAAGTAAATTTAAAGGCTTTTCAGTTAAAATTCCAGCAACCTCAAGCTGCAGTGAAGCTTTAATATCGCCGTTTTCTACCACACAGTATCCGCCCTGGTTTTCAATTACCCAGTTAGCAGCTAATAAAGCGTCATCCATATTTGAAGCAATTAAATATAAATTATGATGATCATGGGCATATGTAGTTGCAACTGCTCCTCTTTTAATTGTACTCCCTGTAATCAATGCCTTAGCAGAATTATCATTTCCATAACGAGAAATTACGGCAGCTATATTAAATTTACTTGCTTCCCAATCCAAAATTCCATCTTTCAGATTCAATTCTGCAGTTTTTTCTGCTGTATAAGTACTTTCGGATTTAACTTCTATCAGCCGGCACTTTACTTTTTCATTATCAGAAGAAATTCTGATCTGCAGCTGTTCTTTAGTTAATTTATCGATATTAACAGATTTATAAAATTTAGCTGGAAAAGCCTTAGAATAATTTTTAGACTCTGATTGAGCCTGATTATACACTTTTTTGCCCTCTGTATAGACTTCTTCTATTACAAATGACTCTAAATCATCTAAGATAATAAAATCTGCTCTTTTATTAGGAGCTAAAACTCCTCGATCATGTAATCTCATTCTTCTGGCAGGAGTATAGGTTGCCATATAAATAGCATTTTCGAGACTAACTCCCATTTTAACAATTTTTCTTAAGATATGATCTAGATGACCTTTTTTTACTAAAGTATCAGCCATTACATCATCAGTTACTAAAGCGAGGTGTTCATACAAATCATTTTCAATAATATAATTAATAACTTCTGGCCTCAGAGACTTTTCCTGGATTTCTACAAAAACCCCATTATAAATTCTATCCTTCAGTCTTTCAACTGACTGCAGACAGTGATCAGAATTAATTCCCTCTGCTGCAAATTGAGCCAGATCTTCTCCTACTAAAGAGGGAATATGCCCTTCAATGATATAATCTGGATGATTTTTATTTAAATAACTTAAAATTTTATTAATCGGCAGGCTTTGCTCTCCAGTTAAAATAGCTTCATTATTCATTACCTCACCCAGACAGATAACTTTTTCTTCTGCTATTAATGCTTTAACTTCTTTAACTGAAATTTGAGCACCTGTTGTTTCCAGTTTAGAAGAGGTGGAAGGAACTGAGCTTGGAATAGCATAGTAAATATCAACTGCTGCATCTTCCCCAGCTTTAATCATTGCTTTAATACCTTTGATTCCAAAAATATTGGCTATTTCATGCGGCTCAGAAACAATAGTTGTTAAACCATGTTTAATAATTTCATCTGCAAACTGTTTTGGTGCTGCCATAGAACTTTCTATATGCATATGAATATCAATTAAACCCGGGATAATAAATTTTCCTTCTGCTTCTACTTCCTTTATTGCCTTTATATTTTTTGGATATTTTTCTGCAGTATATATAATCCACTTATTTTTTACTGCTAAATAGCCTTTAAAAAACTTTTTGAAATAACTGTTATATATATTTGCATTTTTAAATAAGATATCTACTTCTTCCACCATTAATTCCTCCCAAACTGCTTAAATAATTTTCTTGTGATTATTAAAACTTTAAATTGTTATCGTAATTTACTTTCATTAATTTGAATCGATTTTAGTAAGCGAACATTCTGTTCCAGCGGCTCATCCATTCTTCTTTATTTTTATTAATTGTACCCCAGTCAATAGTATTTAGACTATTAATTGTTTCTGCACCATATGTCAGGCCTTCAGCTTCTGCTTCAGTTAATTCAACCTCCATATTTAAAGGAGATTCCACCTGATCTAAGGCCATCTTAGTCTGTACTTCTTTGCTGATAGCATAATTAATAAATTTCTCAGCTAATTCCTGATTATCACTACCTTTAATAACATTGAGAGTATTAAAGTTAGCAAAAGAACCTTCCTCAGGATTTAACCAGACTGCTCCATCCACCGCATCTTTTACTCTGAAGTAGGCAAAGTCCAAAGCAGGTGCAGCAGCAATTTCTCCCTGAGCAAACATATTTGCCAGGTCAGAAGAACGAGCATAATTTTTTACTACATTGCCCTTTGCTTTTTCAAGTTCAGCAAAAGCCTGATCAGAATTTTCAGCAAGCTCAACTCCTGCTTTTTCAGCTGACATTATTAACATTGCAGGACCGGCAGTTGTATTAAAATCAGGTATTGAAACTTTCTCTGAAAGATCATTTCTCCAAAGATCAAACCAGGACTCTATTGGCTGATCTACAGAATTTTGATCGTAAATAATACCGAGTTTAATTAATGTGTAAGCAGGTCCATAGCTATCACCATGAGGACTTCTGGCTACAGGATATAATTTTTCTATGTTAGGTATATTATCTCTATTTACCTCAGCAATGATTCCAGAATCAATTGCATCCAGTGCAAAAGATTCGGCTAAATAAATCACGTCTACTGTTGATCCCTGACGCATTCTAACCTTATTTAAACGAGTAGAATTATTACCAACTTCTAATTTGATTTCACAGTCATATTTTTCTTCAAAAGGGGTATAAAGGTTCTCCCATAATAAGTCTTCATTATAACCCCAAGTAGATATTACAAGAGTTTCCTTGGCCATTGCTGCAGTAGATACTAAGGCAGATACAATAAATAATGTAATTAATAAAACTGAAAAGTATTTTTTAAACATTTTATTCCTCCCTGACAAGAATTATTTTATCTTCTGGAAAATACAAATTAACTTTTTTATTATTTTCAACTCGTTTTTCAGTGGCTGCATTAACAACAAATTCTCCATACTCTGTTTCAACATTATACTGATATTTTTCACCTAAAAAAGTACTAATTTTAATTTCTCCGATGATAGTATTTTCTTTTTGCTCACCTCCAGCTAAAGTTATTTCTATATCATCAGGACGTATAGAAGCCCTGAATTTATCTAAATTATCATCTAAATCAGCAGAACTCACCTTAAATAACTGATCCTTAGATGTTTTAAAATGATCCCCCTCTTGAAATAGATCAAAGAAATTTTCAAAGCCCACAAAATCTGCAACAAACTCTGTTTCAGGTTTTCTATATATTTTTTCTGGACTATCAAGCTGTTCTATTTCGCCATCCTTCATGACTACCACTCGATCAGAAATTGAAAAACATTCTTCCTGATCATGAGTTACATAAACTGTAGTCAGTCCTAACTTCTGCTGAATATTTCTAATTTCAACTCTCATTTCTACCCGCAGTTTAGCATCAAGATTACTTAAAGGTTCATCTAAAAGTAGTAAATCTGGCTCAATTACTAAAGCTCTGGCTAAAGCAACCCGCTGCTGCTGTCCACCTGATAATTCTGCTGGATATCTTTTTAAAAAGCCACTTAAACCTACAAGTTCAATAATTTCTTCTACTCTTTTTTTGATTTCAGCCTCAACTGTTTTCTGCATTTTAAGCCCAAAAGCAACATTATCGAAAACATTTAAATGTGGAAATAAGGCATAGTTTTGAAATACAAAACCAAAATGTTTTTTATGTACCGGCACCTCTGTAAAATCTTGATTTTTAAACATTATCTTACCTTTTTGAGCTTTTACAAAACCGGCTATAGATCTTAAAGTGGTAGTTTTACCACAGCCACTGGGACCTAATAATGAGACAAATTCTCCCTTGTTAATACTTAAATTAAAATCTTCTAAAACTACATTTTTACCATATGCAACTGTTAAATTTTCTAATGAAAGAAAAGACATCTCTTACCTCCTACTAATTTTCTACAAAATAATTTAGACCTAAACTTCTTTCAATGATAAACATTAAAACTGTGGTCATCAGCATTAATAAAACTGAAAGTGCTGCAACTGTTGGATCAAAATAGTATTCTACATAACTCATCATCTGAATGGGCAGGGTACTGATACCCGGACCGGTTAGAAAAACTGAGATAGGAACATTATTAAATGAATTTATGAAAGCAAGAATAAAACTTGCAATTACTCCTGAACTAATATTGGGTAATACTATAATAAAAAATGTTTTCAAAGGACTTGCACCAAAAATAACTGCCGCTTCTTCTATCTCATAATCAAAATTCTCTAAGTTGGCAGATATTACTCTTATTATGTATGGAATTATAAAGATTGTGTGGCCGATTAAAAGACTGGAAAATACCGGAAGTTTTAATTTAATGATTAAAAAATTGAATAATGAAAATCCAAATACAATCTGTGGAATTAAAACCGGTGAAAGGAAAAATGATTCTATTAATCTTTTGTGTTTAAAATTGCCTCTGCTGATAATATAAGAAGCGGGAATCCCCATTAGAAGTGCTAAAAATGTAGAAATTACAGCAACTTTTAAACTTATTATAAAAGTACTAATAAACATTTCAGTTTGAAAAGCATTAACAAACCACCTGATAGAAAAAGACTCAGGTGGAAATTTCAAAAACTCTGACTCGCCAAAGGCTGTTAAAGCAATTATTACAAGTGGTGCTATTAAGAAAAAATAAACAAGTAATGTAAAAATGCTTAAAGTCTTACCTTTTTCATTCACTATTTTACACCTCCTGGATTAAGCTTGTCTGAGAAATAATTGATTAAAATAACTATCGTAAAGGTAGTTATAATCATTACAGCAGCAATTAAAGACGCCTGATCCCAGTTAAATAAAGCCAGTGCATTTTCATAAATTAAAGTTGATAAAACTCTTGTTTTGTCGCCGCCTAAAAGCATCGGTGTAGTATAAGCTGTAAAACTACCTGTAAAAACAAGGGCTGTACCAATAATCAACCCAGGTAAGCTCAAAGGAAAAACTATTTTCATAAAGGCCTTAAACTTTGAGGCACCAAGACTCTCTGCTGCTCTAATTAATTCCCCATCAATATTTTCCATAACTCCTACCAGTGATAGAATCATTAAAGGCAGAAAAAGATATAAAAGACCTGTGATTACAGAAAACTCTGTGTACAATAAATTAAGGGGCTCATCAACTAATGATAAAGCCATCAAAATATCATTAATAATCCCATTTTTACCTAAAATTATCATCCAGCTAAATGAACGGACTACAGGACTTGTCAGAAGTGGAAAAACTGCCAGAACTAAAAAAATACCTCTATATTTCTTGGCGGATCTGGAAATATAATATGAAGTAGGAAAACCTAAAAAAGCCGCTAAAAGAGTTGTTATCCCAGCGATCTTGAGTGTTCTAAAATAGATATCTCTTAAATAATAATCTTTAAAAAAATTAGCATATCCGCTTAATGCCCAGCCATTATCTACCTGGACTGTACTGACCATTGTTAGTAATATAGGCACTACTAAAAAAAATATTATAAATAATAAAGCTGGAAAAATCAATAAATAACTCCACTTTCCTTTCACAATAACCCTCCCCAAATAAAAATTTTTGAATCGATACTATATACTATTCATTATAAATTTCGTGATTCCTGCTTAAATATCAATAAATCTACAAATATCCATGTATTTCGACATAATATTACATTTAAGATATTGTTAGTAAAATTAATATGTATATTAAAATGTTTGTATCATAAAATATTAATAAACATCAAAAAGACCCATCACCTGTCCAAAATGATGGGCCTTTTTGCATATTGTTGCTGTATCTTATTTTGAATCAGCTGAATTCAGATCCGGTTAATGGAAAAAATCTCCAGGTACCCGGTATCAAAATTATTCAGCCAATTTAAAATCATTTGCTACTAAGTCAAGCAGAGAAGTTACTGCCTCTTCCTCATCACTGCCAGCTGCCTGAATTGTAATCTTATCGTTCTGAGTTGCTCCCATGGTCATAATTGAAATTATACTTTTGGGATTATATTCCTTTTCTTCATTGCCATTTTTAAATAATACAATATCTGATTTAAATTTACTTGCCTGTTTGGAAAAATTACCTGCCGGTCTGGCATGAAATCCTTCCTCATGTTCTAAAATAAATTCTGCTTTTTTCAATTTCTTCACTCCTATTTTATTATAATTAATTACTTAGTGAAATTTTCAAGTAAATATTCTTCTGCCTCGGCTGACCAGAGCCCATTATTGTCTGCGATAATTTCTGCAAGTTTGGCATACTCAGGATCTTCTTCACCTTTTTTAGCAAAATCCTCTAGAGCTGTCAGCTCCATATCAATTGAAGTATAGATTAACTTTTTGCCACCTGGAATCTTCGGCAGATTTTGAATTGTATCAGCTGCACTGTCCAGCCCACCGACATGAGTAATCATGGTAGCTGGATTTAGTCTACCTTCAGCTGAAAGCTTAAGTGATTCACGCATATCATCATCATTACCACCTGTAGAACCCATAATATGAGTTGGGGAATAATGAATATTGTATAAATTGAATTCTGCAGAAAGTTCTTTATCGGTTGGACCTGCAAAAAAGTTCATACAGCCATCTTTACCAAGAATCTGATCGCCCTGTTCTGCCAGCTCTGGTATTGGTGCATAGACAAATACATCATCATAACCATCTCCACCAACCAGCTCTTTAAGTTCGGACGGCACATCGTCCATCTCAGCAGTGTTAACAAAGTGCAGTTCAACCCCCTGTTTTTCTGCCTCTGCCTGAGTAAATAAGCTTGCTGCTCTATCCAGACGATCCTGATTAATATCAGTAACTACAACTACTGAGGGTTTACGGTCTGCATGAAGGGCATAATCAATTGCTCCTAAGCCCATTGGGCCAGCAGC
>Ga0136557_1002203_pt1 | contig 11504 bp, 10 predicted proteins | sample AntRauTorckE6832_FD_104796 | JGI IMG/M metagenome (GOLD analysis project Ga0136557, IMG submission 104796) | Saline lake microbial communities from Rauer Islands, Antarctica - Metagenome Torckler E6 #832 | ecosystem: Environmental > Aquatic > Non-marine Saline and Alkaline > Saline | place...
AAGCCACGGTGCTTCGTCAGGGGCGGGTCAGTGGGGACTGCCGGCCATCTGAGGTATCCGCGACCGATATTGCGCGGTTGATGGTGGGTGATGACACGCCGATTTCGACCGAGGTCACCCGGGTTGAGCCTGGTGATGTCCTTCTTGAAATCCGCAAACTGAGCTGGAAAAGCCGCGATCCCTTCGGCACCAGCTTGAATGAGGTGAACCTGGACCTCCATCAGGGCGAGATCGTGGGCATTGCCGGCGTCGCCGGCAATGGTCAGGATGAATTGCTCAAGGCCCTGTCCGGTGAAATCCGAGTGGACAAGGGTGGTATAGACCTTGGTGGGCTGGGGATTGGTTCACTGTCGCCAGATCAGCGTCGAAAGCTGGGCGTGGCCATCGTGCCAGAGGAGCGTCTGGGCCGCGGCGCCGTGCCCGGCATGACGCTGGCTGAAAACGCGCTGTTGACTGCCTCCGGGCAGGGCCTGGTGAAACAGGGGATGATCCGTTTTGACCGCGTGCGAGAGTTCGCGCACGCGGTGATCCAACGCTTCGGGGTTCGCTGCAACGGTGAGAACAGCAACGCTGCCAGTCTCTCCGGCGGCAATCTGCAGAAATACATCATTGGGCGCGAAGCGCTACAGAATCCCAGGCTGCTGGTGGCATCCCATCCCACCTGGGGAGTGGATGTGGGCTCGGCGGTGGCCATTCATGAGGCACTGGTGCAACTGCGGGATGCAGGTGCTGCGATCCTGCTGATTTCCGAGGATCTGGATGAACTCTTCCAGCTTTGCAATCGCATTGGCGCGCTCTGCGGCGGCCGCCTGTCGCCAATGGCGCCCGCTGCTGAACTCGGAATAGAGCAACTTGGGCAGTGGATGGCCGGAGACTTTGATTCCATGGAGGCGCCTCATGCTGCTGCTTGAGCGACGCCCTGTTGATTCGTCCCTGATGCGCTGGGCTTCACCGGTGTTGGCCCTGGTGCTGACCGTGCTGACCGGATTCGTATTATTTCTGGCCATGGGTAAGGACCCTGTGGAAGGCCTTCGCTTCTTTTTCATTACCCCGATCAGTGACTTGATCGGGCTTGCCGAATTGGGACTGAAAATGGCACCGCTGCTGCTGTGTGCGGCGGGGTTGACGGTGTGCTACCGGGCCAAGCTCTGGAACATTGGCGCTGAGGGCCATTTCCTGATGGGTGCCGTGGGTGCAAGTGCTGTCGCCGTGCAACTGGTCGATATGACCGGTTTCTGGGTGCTGCCCGTGGTTCTGCTGGCCGGAATTCTGTCCGGCGCCCTATGGGCAGCCATTGCTGCGGGGCTCAAGACGCACCTGCACTGCAACGAAATCCTCACCACCATCATGCTCAACTACATCGCCCTGAACCTGCTGCTTTACGCGGTTCATGGGCCGCTCAAGGATCCCTACGGTTTCGGTTTTCCCCAGTCCGTCATGTTTGCCGATTCGGCCCTGCTGCCGGAGCTGATCCCTGGCACCCGGCTGCATCTGGGGCTGGCATTCGGGCTACTGGCGGCAGTGGCGGTATGGGTGATGTTCGCCCGCAGTTTTATCGGTTTCCAGCTCAAGGTGGTGGGGCAGGACCACCGGGCCGCCGCCTTTGCAGGCTTCGGTGCCCGTCGTCTGACCTGGTTCGCCTTCCTGGTTGGCGGTGCCACCGCCGGTTTGGCAGGTGCCTCGGAAGTGACTGGGCCCATAGGCCAGCTGGTGCCCCAGGTCTCGCCGGGCTATGGCTATACCGCCATTATCGTGGTTTTCCTCGGTCGCATGCATGCTCTGGGTATTATCGCGGCCAGTGCCCTGCTGGCGCTGACCTTTATCGGTGGTGAGATGCTACAGATCGCCATGAACATGCCCAAGGCTGTGACCGGATTGTTCCAGGGGCTTCTGCTGTTCTACCTGCTTACCTGTGACGCCTTTATTCATTACCGCATCCGTCTGAGACGACCGGCACGACAATTCACCCCCAGGGCAGCGACGACTGCAACCCAGGAAGCCTGACATGGAACTGCTGACCAATATATTGGCCGCTACGGTGGTTGCGGGTACCCCGCTCCTGCTGGTGGCTCTCGGCGAACTGATCTGCGAGCGCTCCGGGGTCCTCAACCTGGGGCAGGAGGGCATGATGCTGATCGGCGCTGTTGCTGGCTTCGTTGCCGCCCTGACCAGTGGCAGCCTGATAGTGGGCGTGGCTGCCGCCATGCTTGCAGGTATCGGCATGTCGCTGCTGTTTGCCTTTATGGCGGTGACCCTGGCCGCTAACCAATACGCGGCTGGACTAGCGCTTACCATCTTCGGGACCGGGCTGAGCGCCTTTTTGGGAGCCGGTTTCGTTGGTGAGCCCATTGATGGTTTTACCCGTGTGGCAATCCCGTTACTTAGCGACATCCCGGTGATTGGCCGCGTCCTGTTTGATCAGGATCCTATGGTCTATCTGTCCCTGTTTCTGTTTGCCAGTGTTGCGGTGTTTCTGCGTCGCAGCCGTGGGGGGCTTCTGCTGCGGGCTGTTGGTGAAGACCCGGAAGCCGCCAATGCCAATGGCCTCAAGGTGCTCGTGGTGCGCTACATGGCGGTGGCGTTCGGTGGCGGCATGGCGGGTATGGCGGGCGCCTACTTGTCCCTGGCCTACACCCCGATGTGGACCGAGAACATGACTGCAGGACGAGGCTGGATCGCCCTGGCGCTGGTGGTATTTGCCACCTGGCGCCCCGAACGGTTGCTGCTGGGCGCCTACCTGTTTGGTGCCGCCAGCATCCTGCATCTGGTGCTTCAGGGCCTGGGGTGGAAAAGCTCTCCTGAGCTACTGGCCATGCTGCCTTACATGGTCACCATCCTGATGCTCGTACTGCTGTCCTGGAACCCGGCCCGTACTCGTTTGAATACACCACTTTCCCTTGGCCAGCCATACCGGCCAGGCCGCTAACAATAACCATCAACCCCGAGTTAACGATGACTCAAAAAGCAAGCAACCAGAGAGGTACTACCATGAATGTACTACGCAAAACACTGACTGTCGGCTGCTTGGCCGCCGCTTCCTTTGCTCCCGCTGCCCATGCCGAGAAGTTTTTCGGGGGCTCCAGTATTTCTATCCTGCACAGTGATCAATATCAAGGGGTGGAATTTGATGCTGGTGGCAACGGTGGGAAAGATATTGAAGCTACTTTTTTCACCTTCGAGAACGCAACCGCTCATAACTGGGGTGGTACTTTCTTCTTCATGGACCGGGACCAGAGTCAGGGCAGTGATGAGGGCACCGATGACGTCTATGGTGAATTTTCTTCGACACTCAACACCAGTTGGCTGACGGGTCAAGATATGAACTTTGGCCCGGTCAAGGATGTCTTTCTGGCCGGTACCTATGAGTTTGGTGGTGGCACCCAGACCAACAACTATTTGACCGGTTTTGGATTTGCCTGGGATGTGCCCGGCTTTATGTACTTCAATACGATGTTCTATTATGTCACCAACGAACAGATCGACGATGACCTGCAGTTGACGGTGACCTGGGCCGCGCCCTTTTCAGTGGGCCCAGCACTCTTCCTGATCGACGGCTACATCGACTGGTCCTCTGCCGAAGCTGATCATAAATCCGAGTTCCAGTTCACGCCACAGATCAAGCTGGACGTCAGCAACTTCTGGGGTGAACCGGGTGTCCTATACGCCGGTGTGGAATACCATTACTGGAACAACAAGTTTGGTCTGGGCGAAAACCTCGTTGATACCCAGAGCTCTGTCAGCGCCCTGATGAAATTCCACTTTTGATCCGTTGCAGGAATCCGGCAGAATCATCTGTCGGATTCCTGCATAATTGGAAAATAAGTGAGAACCGCATGACTAACAATCCAGTTGCCGAGACCTCTGTTGCTGACAGGGGCGGTAACAACGGCAAAGCTCGCAAATACCGTCCGGGCCGCATACGGGAGCGGAACCGGGAAAAGATTATTAAGGCTGCGGAGGAAGAATTCGCCCTGAATGGATACAAGGGAGCCACTATTCAGAATATTGCCGAGCGTGCAGGGCTGCCGAAATCCAATGTGCTTTATTACTTTAGCAACAAAAAGCGAATGTACAGCGCCATGTTCGACGACATTCTTGGTCGTTGGAACAAGGTGTTCTCAGACGTCACGCCGGAAGATGATCCGGCCAAAGCATTATCCAGTTTTATTCGTACCAAAGTTGAGATGTCTCATCGCTATCCGCTGGCGTCTCGCTTATTCGCCACGGAAATCATTCAGGGAGGGCCATTTTTGATGGAGCACCTCCGCACCAACATGCGCGAATGGATGCGCGGACGGGCAGAGGTGATTCAGCAATGGATCGATGAGGGACGGATGGCAAAGGTGGACCCTGTGCAACTGATATTTCTGGTCTGGTCATCCACACAACATTACGCCGATTTTCAGGTTCAGATCCTTATGGTGGAGAACAAGGCCGAGTATGAGCAACGGGATTTCGACCATGCTGCGGACTTTCTCACCGATGTGATCCTGCGAGGGTGCGGTCTTGAGAAACCGACATGAATGACTCTGCTTCATATCTGAGGGACATGAGGGGCTATGGCAAGAATCCGCCCCATGCCCAGTGGCCCGGCAACGCCCGGGTTGCGGTTCAGTTTGTGCTGAACTACGAGGAAGGCAGCGAGAGCTGCGTTCTGCATGGTGATGAGCACTCCGAGACCTTCCTTTCCGACATCATTGGTGCAGAGGCCTATCACGACCGGCACATGAGCATGGAGTCACTCTATGAGTATGGCTCCCGCGCTGGGGTCTGGCGCATCCTGCGGGAATTCAGCAAGCGTCGCCTGCCACTGACTGTTTTTGCGGTCACCATGGCCATGGCCCGTAACCCGGAGGTAGTTCAGGCCTTCGTTGATGATGGTCACGAGATTGCCTGCCACGGCCTGCGGTGGATTCATTATCAGAGCATGAGTGAGTCGGAAGAGGCTCGCCACATGGAACTGGCTATCCACGAGCATACCCGTCTGACCGGGGAGCCGCCGCTGGGATGGTATACCGGTCGCGACAGCCCGAACACTCGGCGACTGGTGGTGGAGCAGGGGGGCTTCGAGTACGACAGTGATTATTATGGGGATGACCTGCCATTCTGGACCACGGTCACCACTCGTGATGGTGCCGACGAGCCACACCTGGTGCTGCCCTATACCCTGGACGCCAACGACATGCGCTTTGCTTCCCCGCAGGGTTTCAATTCTGGAGAACAGTTCTTCCAGTACCTGAAGGACAGTTTTGATGTGTTGTACGAGGAAGGCGCGGACACACCGAAAATGATGTCCGTCGGCCTGCACTGCCGGATTGTTGGTCGCCCCGGCCGGTTTCGGGCGCTACAGCGGTTCCTGGACTATATACAGCAGCACGAGCAGGTCTGGGTCTGCCGGCGTATCGACATCGCCCGCCACTGGAAACAGCTGCACCCCTACCAACCCGACTGATACCGGAGCAACAGAATGACTGACTCAGTGGTGGCACCCGTTATCGAGGGGCCTGATTTTACCCGCCAGGGGCTCAACCTTGCGGATAGCAGCCTGGGAGCGGAAGTAGTCCACGTGACCGACGAGTTCTTTGGGCCGCGGGAGCGCATGCTAAATCCTGAGCAGCCGGTCTTCTACCCGGAACGTTTCGACGATCACGGCAAGTGGATGGATGGCTGGGAAACCCGTCGTCGCAGGACCACAGGCCATGACTGGTGCATCGTGCGTCTGGCCACGCCCGGCGTGCTTATGGGTGTGGATTTCGATACCAGCTTCTTTACCGGCAACTTTCCCCCGGCCGCATCGCTGGAGGCCTGCTTCAGTCCCGACGGCGATCCGGATGAGCACAGTGACTGGCAGCCCCTGGTGCCTGCCACCGAACTGAAGGGCAACGATCACCGTTTCTGTGGCGTCGAGTCGGATCAGCCCTGGACCCATGTGCGAGTGCAACTCTTCCCGGATGGCGGCCTTGCCCGACTGAGAGTCTATGGTAAGCCTTTCTGCGACTGGTCTGCGCTTGCAGCCAGTGAATTCCTGAATCTGCTGGCGCTGGAGCATGGTGGTGACCAGGTGGCCTGGAGTGACGCGCACTATGGTGAGCCCCGCAAGCTCCTGCGCCCCGGACGTGGCATCAATATGGGGGACGGCTGGGAGACCCGGCGGCGGCGCGAGCCGGGCAATGACTGGTGCATCCTCGCCCTCGGGCACAAAGGTATCGCCGATCGTATCGAAGTGGATACCGCGCACTTCAAGGGCAACTTCCCGGCGGCCTGCTCCATTCAGGCAGCGTGCGTCGAGCAGGGTATGGCTACCCCGCAGTCGCTGATTACCCAGAGCATGTTCTGGCACCCGTTGATGGATGATCAGCCGCTGACTGCCGACAGTATTCACTTTTTCGATGAACTGAAGAATTTGGGGCCGATTACCCATGTCCGCTTCAACATCCTCCCCGACGGTGGTGTCAGCCGGGTCCGTTTATTCGGGAAGCCGGTGTCATGACCGGGCTCCGGGAGATCGCCGCCGAGCCCCTGACCCGGGAAGCCTTTGCGCCGTATGGTGAGGTAATTGATACCGGGGGCGAGGATGTCTTTCCCATCAACCAGGGACGCACCGAGCGGTTCCATGCCCTGGCGGCGGTTGAGTTGCTCGGCGAGGAAGCCCGGGGCATCCTGTCCATCTTCAGGGGGCAGCCTCTGACCCCCCTCGAGATCACCCTGATGGAGCGTCATCCTCTTGGCAGCCAGGCATTTGTTCCCATCAACAACCACGCCTTCCTGGCGGTAGTGGCGCCGCCAGGAGAATTTGACGAATCCGCCGTGCGGGTATTTCTGGCGAGCGGCCAGCAGGGCTTGAGCTACCGGGCTGGCACCTGGCACGCCCCATTACTCCCCCTGGAACCGGATTCCGATTACCTGGTGGTGGACCGCCAGGGGCCGGGTAACAACTGCGATGAGATTACACTGGCGAGACCAGTAGCACCGGTTTTGTCACGAAATTGAGGTTTTATCAATGCCTGATGTTCTTCCTCTAATAAAAACTACAGGGAAATCGAGAGTGGGTGTGAAGCGGGATGCCTGAACACCCACACAACCTTTTGAGAGGAGAGTGTGCATGACGATCAAGACAAGTGCTTCAGTGACAATGACTCCACCCCCGGGTCGCGTAGCGGCCACGCTCATGGCAGCGGGGCTGACCATGATGGCCGCATCGAACTCGGTATGGGCGCAAGAACTGGAGGAGGTGACCTTCCGCACCAACTGGTTCCCTCAGGCCGAACATGGTGGCTGGTACCACGCCGTGTCCCAGGGTACCTATGAGGATTACGGCCTGGAGGTGGATATGGAACCCGGGGGTCCCCAGGTCAACAATATCCAGTTGCTGCTGGGTGGCCGCGCCGATTTTGTCATGCTCCATTCCAGCGGCCAGGTTCTCAACGCCGTTGAGGAAGGGCTGCCGCTGGTGGCATTGGCAGCGTTCTATCAGAAAGACCCACAGATCATCATGACCCACCCCGGTGTGGGGCACGATAGCCTCGAAGATCTCAAGGGCAAACCCATCCTGCTGTCCCAGGATGCCCACCAGTCATTCTGGCCATGGCTGAAGCAGAAGTACGACTACACCGAAAACCAGGTTCGCCCGTACACCTTCCAGATGGGGCCGTTCATCACGGATCCGGAAGTCATCCAGCAGGCCTATGTCACCTCGGAAACCTTTGTCGTGAAGGAGGCGGGTATCGATCCCAACGTGTTCCTGCTGTCGGATCACGGCTGGCAATCCTACTCCACCATGATCGTCACCACCCGGCAGACCCTTGAAGAGCGACCGGAAGTGGCGCGCAAGTTCGTGGAAGCTTCCATCGAGGGCTGGTACCAGTATCTGCAGGACCCGGAGCCCACCAACGCCCATATCACCCAGCTCAATGAAAACCAGGGGCCGGACCAGCTTGCCCATTCCCTCCGGGAAATGGATGAGCGTGGCATCGTGCTGTCGGGAGATGCCCTCACCCAGGGTATCGGCATCATGACCGACGAACGCTGGCAGGACATCCATGAGCAGCTGGTGAGCCTGGACCTGATCGATGAATCCGTTGATGCCACTATGGGCTACACCACGGAGTTCGTTGGCACCGAGGCCATCGACGAGATTATGGCCCGGTACCCGGACGTATCGGGTGCAGGCAGCGACTGAGTGCAGCCTTTGCAAGAGTTGGTCGCTGACCGGCAGGCGGTCCGGGTCATGCGCCCGGAGTCGCCCCGCCAGGCGGTCAGTTTCGCCAAACGCTTCAGGGCACCCTACATGGCCGGCGGCACCTGGCTGCAGCCGGTATGGGAGCGTGACCGTTGCTGGCCCGGGCGCCTGGTGATGCTGAATCCTGGCTGGCCCGGATTCCGTGGCGTTGACGAGAACAGCGAAGGTCTCACCGTAGGCGCTCTGACCACCCTCGATGAGTTGGCCCGACACCCGCTGACGGACCCGTATCTTCCTCCGTTGAAGGGGCTGATGAACCATGTGGCCGGCCCTGGTGTGCGTCACCTGGGCACGGTCGGTGGCAATCTGCTGGCCGGTGGAGACTTGCTGGCACTGGCCCTCGCCCTGAATGCGACGGTGGATCTCGTCGGCGGAAAGGGTGTCAACAGCGAGTCACTGGCGGAGTGGATTCGGGAGCCGTCACCGGGCGACCTGCTTCGGTCAGTCACGGTTCCGGATTGCCAGGGCTGGCCTGTTGCCGTGGAAAAACTCGGCCATCGTGAGCGTTTCAGCCCTACCCGGGCCACCGTGGCCTGTGCCCATGATGGCCGTCAGGTGCGGCTCGCGGTTTGTGGCGAAGGGGGCGCCGGCCGCCTGGTGGTTACCGAGGCCATGCTGCGGGACCAGGGCGTCCCCGGGCTGAAGGACCTGGCGACCGTTGCCGGCAGTGAGCTGCAGGCCCTGGGCTGGCGGGATGCCCGGTTGCGGCTGGCAGTGCGGCGGATACTGTCGTTTCTGCTGGAGGAGGTGAACCGTGGGGTTTGACCGCACCATGGAAACCAGAGGCGATATTGTCACCCTGGACACCGGCTCCGCTGCCGACAGCCCGTCAGCGGTGAACCTGCATCGACGTATCGAAGGCCGGCTGGCGTATGCCACTGATCAGCAGGAACTTCCGGGATTATTGCATGGCGCCATCCTGCGCAGCGCCCATCCCCATGCCCGGATCATCCGGGTGGATTCGGCCCGTGCGTGGGGGATGCCGGGCGTACAGGGCGTGGTGACGGCGGCGGATGTGCCGGGGCTGAACCGCTTTGGCATCGTGGTGCGGGACCAGCCGGTACTGTGCGATGACCATGTTCGGTATGAAGGCGATGCCATCGCCGCCGTTGCGGCCGATACCCGCGAGCAGGCCCGGGCGGCTCTCGAGGCCATCGAGGTGTCGTACGAGCCGTTGCCGGTGATCAGCGATGTCACCATGGCGGAGCAGCAGGCTGCCATTCATGACACCAACGGCAGCAATCTGCTGGCCCGGGAAACGCTCCTCCGTGGAGACGTCGACGACGCCTTTGCCCGCTGCGCGGCGATTGTTGAACACCAATACCAGACCCCGCGCCAGATGCATGCCTTTATGGAAACCGAGGGTGGTGTTGCGATTCCGGACGGCCAGGGCGGGTTGGTGTTCCGGGTGGGTTGCCAGTCCGGTCACCGGGATGCACAGCAGCTGGCGGATATTCTCGGCCTCGCCCCCGATCAGGTTGCGGTGGAAGCCGTGGCGACCGGGGGAGCGTTTGGCGGCAAGGATGAGTTGACCATTCAACCGGTGGCGGGGGTGCTTCCCTGCAAACCGGACGGCCGGTGATGATTCACCTGGACCGCTTCGAATCCTGCCGCGCCGGCATGAAACGCCATCCGGTGTCGGTGAAGATAACCACCGGTTGCGATGCCGGCGGTCGCCTGCTGGGCCACCGTGTCGAGGCGGTGCTGGACACCGGCGCCTACGCCAGCCTGGGACCGGCGGTGCTGGCAAACTACCTGGATCACGCCACGGCGCCGCTGTATCGGATAGAAGCGTACCGGGTGTCCGGGCGGTTGGTGTACACCAATAACGGTGTATGCGGCGCTTTCCGTGGTTTTGGTGGCAACCAGGCGACCTTTGCCGTGGAGTCGCAGCTGGATGCGCTGGCCCAAAAACTCGGCATCGCGCCTACGGCGCTTCGCCGTATCAACCTGCGTTCCCCGGGGGAGCCCGGCAGCCGCAGTCAGACGGTACGCTGGACCGCACCGCCGGCCGATGTGCTGGCAGAGGCGGCGGCATCGCCACTCTGGTCCGCTCGGCATGCCGGTGCCGGTCGCTGGCTGACCGGCACCGGCATGGCCATGGGCGCTCAGGGTAACGGCCTGGGGGATGACCTGCCGGACAGCGGTGGTGGTCAAATCAGCCTGTCGCCCGCCGGCCGCATTCGCGTGGCATTCGGCTTCTCGGATTTCGGTCAGAACATTGCCGAGGCCATTACCTGCTCTGTCTGTGATGGCCTGGGCTGCCAGGAGGACGATGTTGAGGTGGTCCTCGGGCACTCGCGGGGGCCGGATTCCGGGCCCACCAGTGCCTCCCGCAGTTCCGTGCTGATGCATGGTGTGCTGACCAGCCTACTGCCCCGGTGGAAAGCCATGGTGTGCCATCAGGCCGCCCGGCTGACGGGCTATCCGGAGGATGGGCTCGAGCCCGGCCCGGGTGGCCTGTTTCTCAATAATCATCAGGTACTGAGCTACCGGGAGCTGGCAGAGAGCAGCGACCCAGACTGCATGGTGGCCGAGGCCAGCCAGGATTTTCCGGTGGCGCCGGGGCACGAACAACCCGTCGGCCGCTACCTGCAGCTGCAGATTGCCACCGTGGCCCGGGTAGCCGTGGACCGGCTGTCCGGCCGAGTCCGGGTGACCGACCTGCACCATGTCACGGCAGCCGGGCGTGTGATCTACCCACCCGGCTACCTGGGGCAGATCGAAGGTGCTGCGGTGATGGGGCTGGGCATGACGCTGACCGAGGACCTGCCGACCCGCGATGGCCGCTATGTGGCGGACAACCTGGACCAGTACCTGATTCCCGTTTTTCACGATGCCCCGCGCCAGCGCGTTGATGTGCTGGATAACACCCCGAAGGATGACCCCTTCCCGGTGAGAGGCGTGGGTGAGCTGGGCATCGAGGCGGTTGCGCCAGCGATTACCGCGGCCATCGAGGCGGCTACCGGCATCCGCGTGCGGCAACTGCCGGTTGACCCCGGCGACTTGCTGATGGCGCTGTCTGCACAGGAGCAGGATCTATGAACGTCCGTGACACAGCGCCGGAAGGTTCGGTACTGGAGGAGGTCAGCTTTGAACTCAATGGCCACACCATCAGCCGATCAGTGCCAGCGGCGGCGTCCCTGCTGGATATTCTGCGGGCCTCCGGCCAGGTGACCTCCGCCCGGGCCGGGTGCCGTGTCGGCCGTTGTGGTGCCTGCCAGGTGTTGCTGGATGGCTGCGCCATACCGGCCTGTCTGGTGAT
>Ga0136557_1002205_pt1 | contig 11500 bp, 7 predicted proteins | sample AntRauTorckE6832_FD_104796 | JGI IMG/M metagenome (GOLD analysis project Ga0136557, IMG submission 104796) | Saline lake microbial communities from Rauer Islands, Antarctica - Metagenome Torckler E6 #832 | ecosystem: Environmental > Aquatic > Non-marine Saline and Alkaline > Saline | place...
GCGACGATGCTCACCAACCTGCTGTTCGCGGCCCTGGCCCTCGCCGGGGCTCACCTGCCCATGCTGGTGATGACCATCGTCGGCGACAATCTCTCCAACGGCCTGGCCAGCGCGGTCTTCATCGCCTTCCTGTCGAGCCTGACCTCGCGTGCCTATACCGCCACGCAGTACGCCCTTTTCTCGTCACTGATGACGCTGCCGGGCAAGTTTCTCAGCGGTTTCGGCGGCCTGGTGGTCGAAGCCGACGGTTACGCCACCTTCTTCGTGATTGCCACGGCGCTGGGCTTGCCGGCAATTGCCCTGGCGATCTGGATCAGCCGCGACCACAACCTGGTGCCGCCGCCGGTGCCTCGCGCGGCGTAAGCGGGCCCGTTAGCCTCGAGGCCGAAGCGGGCGACTCTTCAACGCCGGCGTGTCGTCTCGACGAGGCGCGAGTTCAGCCAGGCCAGGGCCCCCGGCGTCACGCGCCATTGGTCGCGCATCAGCGTGCGGTACTGCCAGGCCTCGTCACGACTGCCGGGCTCGGCGGCGGCATCATCCCCCATCGGCGCCGCGCGGGCATTCTCGCGGCACAGGATGCCCAGCGCATGCGCGTTGTGGCTCACGGCCTCGTCCAGTGCGGCCTCGGCGTCATCGCGACGCTCCAGACGAAACAGCGCCAGCACGCAGCCCATCAGCAATCCCAGCGGAGGTTCATCGGCATCGTCATTGGCAAGCTCGCTCTCGCTCATCTCGAGGGCCTCGAGATCGCGTCCTTCACGCAGCAGCTGATCGAGGACCAGTTCACGCAGTCCGAGGCTGTCCTGATCGTCCAGCGACAGCAGATGTTCGGCAAGCTCCCGCGAGCGCTGGCGAGCGCCACGCTCCATGCCCACCACCAGGGCGAGACCGGTGCGCAGCAGCACGGCATTGTCGGCATCGTCCCAGTTGAGCGAGCCATCGCCCTCGGCGCGGGCCTGTTCGAGCCAGCGCTCCAGTCGGTCGGCCAGCGGCGCGAAGAGACTCGGCGCCATCCACGGCAAACTGCCGAAGCGGCTGGTCAGCGCTAGCGAAAGCCCCTGCAGCACCCGCGGTGAGTCCAGCCACTCGGGATGACGACAGAGCTCGTTCAGCCAATCGCCGGCGCGTGGCCAAGGGTCGTCATCGAAGCCCATCGGCGCGTCGCCCAGCACCTCGGACTGGAACTGTGCGTGCCAGGCGGCGAACAGTGTGTCCTCGCGGGCGCTGGCGTGATACTCGAGTGTCCCGGTTTCGCTCTGGTGGATACTCAATCGCGGGGCGACCGGCAGCACCTCGAGCAATGCCTGCAGCGCCGCCAGGGGCCCGGCCAGGTCCTCTTCGGCGTTGAGCAGCTGCTCGGCCAGGGTGGCACCGGGATTCTCGGCCAGGTCGGCGAGGAACTGCAGCTGTTCAGGATCCAGTTCGCCCTGGCGCGACAGTCGACGGAACCAGAAACCGGCACGCTCGGCGGCTTCGCGCTCATGCCCTTCATGGAGCAGCAGCATCGCCTCGATATAAGCGAGCGTGGGGGAATCCGGCAGGGCCTGCTGGGCACGCACGAACGCCTCGCGCGCGCTGTCCAGGTCATCGTTGTCCAGATGCATCAGGCACAGTCGCTCGAGAGCCACGCCGCGCAGGAACAGTGGGCCGCGATCGAGCACCTCGTCTAGCAGCGCCGTGCGCTTGCGATGGAAGCCGCGTTCCTGATAGAGATCGACGAGGATCTCGAAGGCCGGCTCGGCCTGTTCGGGCAGCGTCGACCAGTCGGCATGCTCGAACAGCGATTCGAGGATTCGCTGGGCGCGTCCACGCTGGCCGCTTTCGGCGGCAATCAGGCCGGCCTCAAGCAGCGCCTGGGCCGGGGCCCGGCCGCTTTCGAGCGCCGCCTTGAAGACCGGCCCCTTCCAGTCGCTCAGCGAGAGCATCCACATCAGGTGATCGGGAATATGCCCGGGCAAGGACACGGCACCGCAGCAATCCTTGGTCATGCGACCGGAATCACACCAGCACGGCTCGAGGCGCCCCGGACGGGCCAGGGTTTCGCAGGCGAAGTCGAGCCTTGCCAGCGGGGTCTGTGACCACAGCTCCGGCGCCAGCGCCTGGGCCAGTGCCGGATTGCCTCCGACCAGCGCCGGGCCTTCTCGACGCGCCCAGGCCATCAGGCTCGGGTAACGCTCGTCTTCGCGAATGGCCACCAGCGCACCAGAGGCAAAGCCAAGCAGTTGTTCCACCCAAACTGCCAGCATCGCAGCCTCCGCAATCCACAAAACGCCATAGTCTACCAGTCCACGGCGGCGCTGGGCAGGCGGCAGTCAATGGCGCTGGACCCTCGCCAGCAGGGGCTGGGTGCGGGCGTGCATGTCGAGCCGGGCGCCGAGCCGCACCAGGTTCCAGTAGTGGCCGTTGAGGGTGCGCGATAGCAGCAGGGTACCCGCCGGTGGCTGCAGGCGATCCATGGCGGCCCAGACCTTGGGACTCAAGTCGCGCAGGCGGCGGTGCACCCGGACGTCGCCGAAATCCTGCTCGCCGGGCTGGAACAGCGCCGCGATAGCCTCGGAGGCCTCGCTATAGAGCGACAAGGGTGCCCCCTGGCCCTGACGCCCGCCCAGTTCGAGCATGGCGGTGTCCATGGCCATGGGATCGCCATCGAGGGTGGCCTCGAGCAGGTGCATCATCGCCACCAGACGCGCCTCAGGCACGGGAACCACCGCACCAAGGTCATAGATCACCAGTCGTCCCTGGTCATCGGCGGCGAAGTTGCCGGCGTGCGGATCGGCGTGCAGTTCACCATGGGTGAAGAGTTCCTCGGTGAGCCAGTCGGCCAGGGTCGTGGCGACGGCCTGGCGGCGCGCATCGTCGGCCGACTCCAGGTCGCGAAGCGGTGTGCCGGGCACGTAACGCATAGCCAGCACCCGCGGGCCGGAGACATCGGGCAGCGGTTCGGGAATCACCAGGTCATCACGATGGGCGTAGCGATCGCGATAGCGCGCCAGCGCCTCGGCTTCGGCGTGGTAGTCGAGCTCGCCACGCAGGCTGGCCGCCAGTTCCTCGAAGAGCGCATCGAGCCGCGCCTGGGGCACCTTGAACCAGCGCCCGAGACGCAGCAGGCGACGCACCTGCACCAGGTCGCTTTCCAGCACCTCGGCGAGCCCGGGGTACTGCACCTTGAGGACCAGCGTCGCGCCGTCGAGCGTGACGGCACGGTGCACCTGGCCCATGGACGCACTGGCGAAGGGGCGCGGTTCGATCTCGCGAAAATGCGTGTCGAGATCACCGTACTGCTCGATCAGGGTGCGACGAATACTCTCCCAGGGCATCGGCTCGGCCTGGCGCTGCAGGCGCGCGAGTTCCTCGGCGAGATCCGGCGGCAGCAAGTCGTCCCATTGCGACATGATCTGCGCCAGCTTCATGGCCGGTCCCTTGAGCTCCGAGAGCCCTTCGAACAGCGCCTCGCCCAGGGCCCGCCAGTCGGCCTGGCCGCCAAGGCGGGTGCGGAGCATCGCCCCGCCGGTGCGGGCACCGAGCCCCATCAGGCGTCGCGTCCGGCCACGTTCGCGCATCGCGCGTCTCCTTCGATATTATCGATACAAACATTGTACAACAATTGACATAGGTTACACCTGGCGATGCGCGATTATTACTGGAAGAATATCCATGTCATTCATCGCCTGCGAGATACGATGCGACTGATCATCGCCGAGAAACCCAGCCTGGCGCGCGCCATCGCCGAGGCGCTGCCGGGTGGCCTGCGCCGCGAGGACGGCGCTCTGGTCGCCGGCGACACTACGGTCACCTGGTGCCTGGGCCACCTGCTCGAACAGGCCCCGCCCGATGCCTACGACCCGGCGTTCAAGCAGTGGCGGCTCGATCACCTGCCGATCCTGCCCGACCGCTGGAAGCATACCCCGCGACCCAAGGCGCGTGGCCAACTGGCGGTGATACGTCGTTTGCTGAAGGGCGCGCAGGAAGTGGTGCACGCCGGCGACCCGGACCGTGAGGGCCAGCTGCTGGTGCAGGAAGTGATCGAACACCTGGGCTGGAAAGGCCCGGTGTCGCGGCTACTGGTCAACGATCTCAACCGGCCGGCGGTTCAGCGCTCGTTGGCCAGGCTCGAGGACAACGCGCGGTTCCAGCCGCTCTACCGGGCCGCTGAATCGCGCGCGCGGGCCGATTGGCTGTACGGCATCAACCTCACCCGGGCCTGGACGCTTACCGGTCGCCAGGCCGGACACGACGGCGTGCTCTCGGTGGGCCGGGTGCAGACGCCGGTGCTGGGGCTGGTGGTGCGTCGCGACAATGAGATTCGCGATTTCCAGCCCCGGCCCTTCTTCGTGCTCTGGGTCGACCTCGCCGTTACTCACGGCATGCTGCGCGCCTGGTGGGCGCCCGGCGAAACACACCCGCTGGACGGCCAGGGCCGACTGCTGTCCCGCGAGCCTGCGGCGGCCCTGGCCGAGCGACTGCCCGGTGCCGAGGGGCGGCTCACCGCCCTGGAAAGCCGCGACCGGCGCCAGGCGGCGCCCCTGCCCTACTCTCTTTCGGCCCTTCAGGTCGATGCCGCGCGTCGCTTCGGGCTTTCCGCCAAGATGACGCTGGATGTGTGTCAGCGCCTGTATGAGCGCCACAAGCTGATCACCTACCCGCGCTCGGACTGCCGCTATCTTCCCGAGGAGCATTTCGCCGGGGCACGCGACACCCTGAAAGGCGCCTGCCAGGCCGACGACACCTTGCGCGGCTGGTTCGAGGGCGCGGATTTCTCGCGACGCTCGAAGGCCTGGAACGACAAGCAGGTCGGCGCCCACCACGCCCTCGCGCCCACCGGCAAGCCTGCCGCCCTCGCGCGGCTGGAAAAGGCCGAGGCGGATATCTTCCGCATGATCACCCGCAACGTCGTCGCCCAATTCTACCCGCCGCTTGTCACTCGCGAGGTGAAGGCCGAGTTCGGCATCCTGGATAACGTCTTCCGCGCACGCGGCCAGGAGATCCTGGCCCCCGGCTGGAAGCCGCTGTTCAACACCCGTGATGAGGCCCCGCCGCTGCCGCCACTGACCGAAGGCGAGGCATGCCGGGTCGCCGATGTCGGTGTGGAAGACCGCGAGACGCGCCCGCCGGAACCCTTTACTGACGCCAGCCTGATCAAGGCGATGATGAACATCGCCCGCCACGTCGAGGACGCGGCGGTGCGCCGCACCCTGCGCGAGCACGATGGCCTGGGCACCGAGGCGACCCGCGCCGGCATCATCGAGACGCTGGTCGAGCGCGGCTATCTGGTGCGCCGCGGCAAGGCGCTGCGTGCCACCCGAATCGGCAGTGCGTTGATCGCATCCCTGCCCGAGGCGGTCGGCCGGCCCGAACGTACTGCGCTCTGGGAGCAGCGCCTCGGCGCGATTGCTGAGGCGGGCGACGATCCGGCCCCGTTCCTGGCCGCCCTGATCGAGGATCTTCAGGGCTTGCTCGGCGCCGCCGATGCCGGCCGCCTGAGCCTGGCCCTGCGCGACGCCCGCGGTGAAATGCCGCCGCCCTCAACGCGCGCCAAGCCCTCACGCGGCAAGGCTTCGCGACCCCGACGCGGGAGAACAGGCACCAGGACCGCCAAGCGCTGAGGTAGCCTGTTCATTACAACCGAGACCATGAACCTGAAGCGATGAACCCGAGTAGACTGCCATGACCCTGCCCTCCCACTGGATCGTCGGGCCCGGTGCCCTGGGCCGCTTGATCGCCCTGCGGCTGGCCGACCATGCACGAGTCACCCTGATCGGCCGACGCTCGCCATCCACTGACCAGCGGTTACTGACCCCCGAGGGCGAGACGCTGACCCGCCGGCTGTCCGTTGCGGTGATCGATGTCCTGCCGGACGAGACACCCTCGGTCGTGCATCTGACCACCAAGGCCACCACGGCGCTACCTGCCTGCGATGCCCTGGTGCGGGCGCTGCCCGCGGACACGCCGCTGGTGCTGTGGCAGAACGGTGTCGGAAGCCAGCAGGCGATCGCCCGGCGCTGGCCGGGCCCGCTCCTCTGCGCCTCCACCACCGAGGGCGCCCATGTGCAGGGCGATACTCAGGTCACCCATGCTGGGCATGGCCGGACCTTTATCGGTGCGCTGGATGGCCGCCACGGCGAACTCGCCTCGCAACTGGCCGACAATCTCAGTCTCGCCGGGCTGCCCGGCGAGCCGGTTGACGATATTGGCGTCAGGCTATGGCGCAAGCTCGCCGTCAATGCCGCCATCAACCCGCTGGTGGCCCGCTTCGGCATTGCCAATGGCGAGCTTCGCGACCCGCCCTATCGCCTCCAGGTCGAGGCGCTGATCGAGGAAGTCGCGGCGATCATGGATGCCGAGGGCGTGACGCCCCCCGAGGGCGATGGCATCGATGGCTGGCGAAGGCTGGTCTGGCAGGTGATCGACGCCACGGCGAACAATCTTGCCTCCATGCTGCAGGATGTGATGGCCAGGCGCCCTACCGAACACGAGGCGATACTCGGCCCTCTGCTCGCGGCGGCAAGACGCCATGAACTTCAGGCAGAGCATATCCAGATGCATTTTCGATATCTCGAGGCTCGTCAATCGACTTGACGACGGGCGCGGCGCTGGCGCTATGCTTGTGCCACCCGGGTCACGAGTGGCGAGACGTCATCAGCCCCGCCCATGACCGACTTTTCTCACATAGGAGTGAACCGTTATGGGCTTACGAATCGGCGATACCGCGCCCGACTTTACCGCGCAGACCACCGAAGGCACGCTGAATTTCCACGACTGGATCGGCGATAGCTGGTGCGTGCTGTTTTCCCACCCCAAGGATTTCACGCCGGTCTGCACCACCGAGCTTGGCTACATGGCCAAGCTCAAGCCTGAGTTCGACAAGCGCAACACCAAGATCATCGGTCTGTCGGTCGATCCCGTCGAGAATCACGCGACCTGGTCCAAGGACATCGAGGAGACCCAGGGCGCCGCACCCAACTATCCGATGATCGGCGACACCGACCTTCAGGTGGCCAAGCTCTATGACATGCTGCCGGCGGAACTCGAAGGCAGTGCCGAAGGCCGCACCCCGGCAGACAATGCCACCGTCCGGGCGGTATTCATGATCGGACCCGACAAGAAGATCAAGGCCATGCTGATCTACCCGATGACCTCGGGGCGTGATTTCAATGAGGTGCTGCGCCTGCTCGACTCCCTCCAGCTGAGCGCCAAGCATACGGTGGCGACACCGGTGAACTGGCGCAACGGAGACGATGTGATCATCCCGCCGTCCGTCAGCGACGAGGAAGCGAAGAAGAAATACCCGCAAGGCTTTACCACCCTCAAGCCCTATCTACGCACGGTCAAGCAGCCCACCTGAGCGACCCGCCTTGGCGAAAGACGTCCTCCCGCCCCTTGCCAGGGCGGGATATGCCATCGTCGGACCTTGACCTGATCGCCGAAAAAGCCCGCAATTGGCGCAATTTGCCTACCATTGCTATCTTGGTAAGGGACCGAGGCATTGCCTGTCCTTTTTCGAGACTCGCCCTGCACGCCTTTTCAGCACTTGTCTTTCACACCTTCCTCCGTACCGCTACACGTAGGGACAGGGACCATGAAAACCGGACGCCCCCGTGCCGCCTTGCTGGCAACCCCGTTGGCGCTTCTCGCCAGCACCGCCGTGCTGGCCGATGCTGCGCCGCCTGCCTACGTCGCGCAAGAGAGTGATCTCATGTACCTGGACAATGGCGTGGTGATCGAGGGGCAGGATCTGGAGACGCAGGATGGCTACACCTCCGGCTTTCGACTGACCGCCGGTTTTTCCCCATTACGACTGCCGTTCCTGGATCTCGGCGCCGAGTTCAGTTATCGCCAGAGCGATGAGGTACCCACCCGCTTTAGCGGCGAGGCCCTCATGCTCGACACCACCAGCCTCGGCGGCAGCCTGGTGGCCGGCTTGCGGCTCGGCCAGTGGGGTCTTTACGCCAAGTCGGGATTTGCCGAGTGGGAGGGTGATCCCATCATCCCCAATGATGCGCTGGCCTTGGATACCGGCGGCACGACGAGGGTGCAAGGCTTCGGAGTGCGCCTGCAATTCAACGGCCTGGTCAGCCGCGTGGAATACGAGGAATTCGACGCGCCCAGCATGGCACACCTCAATCTAGTGACCGCCTCGTTGCATATCCCTTTCTAGGAACCTGCCGGACTTAACGTTGATCTACTGCGAGATCCGGGCTTTCGGCCAATTTCATTCGATCTGATTCGTTAACTTGAAGAAGGGAGAAGCCTTTCTTCTCTCTTCCTTCTTTGCTCTTCTCCCTTCCTCAGCCCGTATTGCGCAGCCCGGTGGCGATCCCGGCCATGGTCACCATCAAGGCGCGGGAAAGATCGGCGCCGATGGCCCCGTCGGCATCCCGATTGCGCTGCAGGAGTTCCGCCTGCAGGCCATGGAGCGGGTCGATATAGGGATTGCGTACTTCAATCGCCTGGCGGATCAGCGGCGTCTTCTCCAGCAGCTCCTGCTGGTCGAGTATTTGCAGCACGACCTCGTGCAGACACGCATAGCGGCCACGCAGACGCTCCCCCAATGCCTTGAGTGTCGGCTCGTCGACCAGCCGATACTCGTAATAGGACGCAATGCCGACATCCGCCTTGGCCAGCAGCATCTCCAGCATATCCAGATAGGTCCCGAAGAAGGGCCATTGGTCACGCATTTCCCTGAGCCTTTCGAGACCGCCCTCTTCTTCAACGCGCTGTGCAAACGCCTCTCCACTGCCCAGCCAGGCGGGTAGCATCAGGCGAATCTGGGTCCAGGCGAAGATCCAGGGAATCGCGCGCAGCGTCTCCACGCCGCCGTCCTGGCGACGCTTGGTGGGTCGCGATCCCAACGGCAGCCGACCCAGCGCGCCTTCGGGCGTTACCGCCCGAAAATAGGGAACGAAGTCGGGGTCTTCACGCACCACACTGACATAGGCGTCATGGGCCACCTCAGCCAGGCGATCCATCTCCTCGCGCCACTCGGGCTTGGGCGCCGGAGGAGGCAGCAACGACGCCTCGAGTACCGCACAGGCATAGATCTCCATCGAGCGCAGGGCGATCTCCGGTTGCCCGAACTTGAAACGGATCATTTCACCCTGTTCAGTGACCCGCAGGCTGCCATTCACCGACCCGGGGGGCTGAGACAATATAGCGGCGTGAGCCGGGCCGCCACCACGGCCGACGGTGCCGCCACGCCCATGGAAGAGCGTCAGGTCGACACCATGCCGCTGGCACACCTCCACGAGCGACTCCTGAGCCCGATACTGGGCCCAGGCGGCGGCCAGCTGGCCCGCGTCCTTGGCAGAATCCGAATAGCCGATCATCACCTCCTGACGATCGCCCACCAGGGCCCGATAGCCGGGAAGCGCCAACAGGCGGTCGATGACTTCACCGGCATGGTTGAGATCGTCGAGGGTCTCGAAGAGCGGCGCGATGGGCAGGCTGACCCGACCACCGACCTCTTTCATCAACAGCGCCACGACCAGCACATCCGAGGGCTGGGCCGCCATGGAGATGATATAGGTCCCCAGCGCTTCGGGCTGCTCGCTGGCAATGACGCGGAAGGTATCGATCACCTCGCGGGACTCGGTGGAGCACTCCCAGCGGCGTGGAATCAACGGACGCCGGGACACCAGTTCTTCGAGCAGGAACGCCTGGCGTTGCGACTCGCTCCAGTCGTGGTAATGACCGAGCCCCAGGCCGTCCGTCAGCTCCTCCATGACCTGGGCATGGCGGCTGGCCTCCTGGCGCAGGTCGAGCTTGGTCAGCGTCACGCCGAATACCGAGATGCGGCGCAGGGTATCGAGCAGGACGCCGTTGGCGATGGTGTCCAGGCCCACATCACACAGCGAGCGATAACAGGCCAGCAGGGGTGCATAGAGCTGGTCACGGTTCTCGATGATCGCGCCACCCTCGAAGACCTCGCCGTCCAGCTGCGCCTTCGCCCAATCGCGGGTCGCCTCGACCCTTGCCAACAACCGCCGCAGCAGTTCCCGGTAAGGCTCTGCGACGTCCCCCACTTCCGCCTTGAGCGCGCTGTTGGCCTTCCACATCGAGAGCTCTGCCTTGAGGGCTTCGAGATCGCGAAGGTAGAGATCGGCGGCCATCCAACGCCCCAGCAGCAGCACTTCCCGGGTGACACGGGCCGTGACATGCGGATTGCCGTCACGATCGCCCCCCATCCAGGAGGCGAAACGAATCGGCGCGGCGTCCAGCGGCAGCCTTTCACCGGCGGTTTCCAGCAGTAGATTATCCAGATCGCGATGGAAATCCGGCACCGCCTGCCACAAGGAGTTCTCGATCACTGCGAAGCCCCACTTGGCCTCGTCAACCGGCGTGGGCCGCTCGTGGCGAATCTCGTCGGTGTGCCAGGCCTGGCTGATCAGCTCCTCCAGCCGGCCCTGGGCACGCACACCTCGCTCGGGATAGTCATCGGAGGATTCGATCGCCGTCAGGCAGTCGCCGATGGCGTCGTATTTCTGGATCAGTGTGCGGCGGATGACTTCGGTGGGATGCGCCGTCAGCACCAGCTCGACCTGCATGCCGGCCAGGGTCTCCACCAGACGGCGTGGCGAATGACCGGCTTCTCGGGCCCGCTGGAGAAGCTCGGAGAGTACCGGCTGGGAGCCGGGACGGTAATCCTCGACCCGCCGGAAGCGAGCGCGATAGTGCTGCTCGGCAATATTGGCCAGATTGAGAAACTGGTTGAAGGCGCGGGTTACCGGCAGCAGGTCACGATCGGGCAACCGCCGCAGGTACTCGATCAGCTCGCCGCGGCTCTGTGTCTCGCCTTGGCGGCCTCGCTTGGCGAAGGCGCGGATGGTCTCGATCCTGTCAACGAACCCCGTGCCGAGGTCATCGGCGATGGTTCGGCCCAGGCTGTCGCCCAGAATGCGGACATTGTCGCGCAGCGATTCATGCAGGTCATGGCTCATGGCCGATGATCTCCGGAAACAGGGGAAAAAAGGGAGCGGGAGGATATCTCGAAGGAGGCGTCTTCTTCCACCGCGTCGGCACGTTCCCGGGCCTTGGCAGCGATCCAGTGGCGCTCCATGGCCGCGAGCCCGGCATCCGGCAGGGAGACGCCCTCGGCATCCAGGGCCGCTTCGACATGACGGAATCGACGCTCGAACTTGGCGTTGGTGGCCCGCAGGCACTGCTCCGGGTCGGCCTTGAGGGTACGTGCCAGGTTGGTCACCGCGAACAGCAGATCACCGATCTCCTCGACGGCGTGGTCGTGATCGTCGTGGTCCAGGGCTTGCTCGACCTCCGCCAGCTCTTCGCGGACCTTGGCAATCACGCCGCGTGAATCGGGCCAGTCGAAGCCGACCCGGGCGGCCCGCTTGGAGAGTTTCCCGGCCCGCGAGAGGGCGGGTAGCGTTCGTGGCACATCATCGAGTACCGAGACCGCCTCGGTGTCTTCAGCACGCTCGGCACGGTCCTCGGCCTTGAGGTGCTCCCAGCGTGAGTGCACCAGACGCGCCTCGACTTCCTCGGCGCC
>Ga0136557_1002206_pt1 | contig 11498 bp, 8 predicted proteins | sample AntRauTorckE6832_FD_104796 | JGI IMG/M metagenome (GOLD analysis project Ga0136557, IMG submission 104796) | Saline lake microbial communities from Rauer Islands, Antarctica - Metagenome Torckler E6 #832 | ecosystem: Environmental > Aquatic > Non-marine Saline and Alkaline > Saline | place...
ATGCACAAGTACCATGCTTTTGGAGTGGGTCGTAAATTTATATCAGTAACCAGTCGTGTAAGGCTCGCAAAGTCGTGGTCGCCTTTTACAAGAGCGGGTTCCGGTACGTATTGGTATTTACTCATGTTTTGGATGTATTCCTGATTAATATCTTAAGCCAAAGCGGGGTTTGGGTTGGTAAGTTTAGCCATATATGATGTTCTCGGGCGTGTATTTAATTCCTCGAGCATCTGGAAATTTCGTTCGTTGCGTTTCATCTGTGCAACTTCACTGTTATCGTCTGTCAGATCGCCAAAGTAAATAGCATCGGCAGGACAAGCTTGCTGGCAGGCAGTTTTCACAGTACCGTCAGCAGGTTTTGGTGAACCGGTCTCTTTCTTGGCTTCGATCTTCGCGCGATTAACTCGCTGCACACAATAGGTGCATTTCTCCATCACACCGCGGAAACGCACGGTTACTTCCGGATTCATCGCCATTTGGATGATATCAGGATCGTCACCTGTTGTTAAATATTCTTTAGGATAGTTGAAGAAGTTGAAGCGACGAACTTTGTACGGACAGTTATTGGCACAATAACGGGTTCCGATACAACGGTTGTAAGCCATTTGGTTCATCCCGTCTTCACTGTGGGTTGTTGCCGCAACAGGACAAACCTGCTCACAAGGAGCCAATTCACAGTGCATACATGGAACCGGTTGGTGAACTGCTTGGGGAGAATCTGTATCATCGCCAACATAATAGCGATCATTACGGATCCAGTGCATTTCACGGCCGTTCTTAACTTCTTTTTTACCAATTACCGGAATGTTGTTCTCGCTTTGGCAAGCAATTACACAAACTCCGCACCCAAAACATGAGTTCAGGTCAATAGCCATTCCCCATTGTGGTTCGTAGTCAGGATAGGTTTGCTCGTCAAAGAGCGAAATAGGACCGTCATCTTCGCCCATTTCATCCGCTTCTTTTAATCCCGGAATGGGATAGGTATGAACTGATTCAAAAGAAGCAAAATCCGGATTGTCTTTGTATTCAGAAAGTGAAGCCTGTCGGTACATATCACGGCCTTCGAGGCTGTGGTGATCCTGAACACAAGCAATTTCATAAGTATCACCTGTTTTGGAAACTTCTGCTGATGCAAAGAGCATATTTGATGTTTCCAGAAGAGGATAGACATCTACTCCACCAACGGTATAATCTATATAAGAAGTGGCAACACGGCCAAGTCCTTTTCTTCCATAACCTGTGGTTAGTGTAATTGCATCATCAACATGTCCGGGCTGTACCCAGGCTACAATGTCAATGCTTTTTCCGTTGACCGTAATTTTAACTACGTCATAGTCATCTTTCCCGGCACCCGGTTCTTCAATGCCTAAACGTTCAGCCGTAGCAGGACTCATAAGTGCTACGTTATCCCATGTGACCTTGGTCATTGGGTCAGGAAGTTCCTGAAGCCATCCAAGATTGGCATAACGGCCGTCATATAAAGTTGCGTCCGGGCGAATTACGACTTCAATACCTGAAGTAGAAGAAACGTTGGCTGTAGCTGTGTTCATTGTAGAAGCAAATCCGGAGCTTAAACTCACGGAAGCAGCATTGAAGTTTCCAGTATTGTCAATTCCATCATGCAGGATATTGGTCCAGCGATCGCTGAATCCTGAACTATAATATCCCTGAAAAGTTTCTTGTACAAGATCATAACCGGAAGTCATTTCACCGGAAACGATCATATTTAAAAATTCAATTTCACTTAATCCATTATGTAAAGGCTGGATCTGAGGCTGTATCACAGAACGTGCACCACCATAAGAATAACCATCGCCCCAGGCTTCCAGGAAGTGGGTGCGATTTACATGCCAAGTTGTTTTCTTAGAAGTTTCATCAACGTAATCTGAAATATTGACTACGGTTTCAACATTTGATAGGGCATTTTCAAAATCAAGAGAAGCAGCGGTAAATACCGGATTCACCCCAACCATAACAACAGTGTCAATGTTACCGGCCTTCATTTCAGAAATAGCACTTTCAAAAGCAGCATTGCTGCTTTTTCCGTCAATATGCGGTACTTCAAGGTAGTTAACGGTACTGCCTGCATTACCTAAGGCTTGATTGATTGCTGCAACAGCTGCGTGAACTTCAGCTTTGTGCTGAGATCCGGCAGATAAAGCAGAGCTTCCGGCGTTGGCTGCAAGTTCATCAGCCAGAACTGTGATCCACTGATGATCGCTAAATTCATTTGAGTATCCGCTGAAAGTATTTAAACCATTAACCCGGCTTGAAAGTGCAGCAGCCAGAGCGTAAGTAAAGGTTTCCATTTGGCTGGCTTTCACTTTAAGGCGGTGATCGGCATAAGAACCGGTCAGTGAAAAAGAATCTTCTATGGCATAGATACGACTCATTTCACCATTGGTATCGGTTACTTTTCTGCGGCCGGATACCTGCTTGGCGTATTCAACACTATTTGGATGGGTCGAGCTCATAAAGTCATCATTCAAAGAGACGATGACATCAGCATTTTCAAAATTGTAGTGCGAGCGTAATCTACTGCCAAAGGCAATACGATTTCCTTCAAGTACATTGTCTTCACCAAAAGGTTCGTAATTAACCCAGGTAGCATTACTGAATTTAGAAAGTGCCTGTTCCTTTATAGTATTGTAGGTAGGAGAGGAATTTGCTTCCGAAATAAATGCAATACGCTGATTGGTGTTGGAAAAATGGTCGTTAGCAAAAGTCGCAAAGTCCTCAGCGGTAGCTTTATTTCCATTATTTAAAGGAGAACGGGAACGGTCAGGGTCATACAATCCAAGGATCGCAGCCTGATTGAAAATACTTGTTCCACCTTTGCTTGCGGGGTGAAGGTCATTTCCTTCAAGTTTAGTTGGACGGCCTTCATGGTTTTCGGCGATCAATCCAACAAGGTTACCCTGAACCGGCATTGCTGTTGCATAATATAAAGGAACACCGGGAACCACATCTTCGGGCTGATTGGAATATGGCAAGATCTTTTGAACCGGCCGTCGGCATGCTGCTAATCCGGCTAAAGCTACAGATGCTCCCATAACGCGGAGAAACCCCCGGCGAGAAACACCGTCGGTCAGTTCAGTAGCATTTTCAGTAAATTCACGCTCGGCAAATTTTTGATACTCTTTATTATTAGCTAATTCGCCTAAGCTCTTCCAATACGTGGTTTGTTTAACTTCTTCGCTCATCTGTTGATCTGTAATTTCTGAATCCTTCATTATTAATAATGACAACCCTGGCAGTAGGTCGGAGCATGAATGTTCTGCTTATCTACCAATTCTTTTCCTATCTGTAACTGATCTTCAACGCTGTATCCCATAGTGGTTACTTCATCAACGGGGCGCACATATTTTTCTGGCTCACGGTGGCAATCCAAACACCAGCTCATGCTAAGTGGCTCAGCCTGATATACAACTTCCATCTTATCAACCCTTCCGTGGCAACTTTCACATCCAACACCAACAGTAACGTGTGCAGAGTGATTGAAATAGGCATAATCAGCTAAATTGTGTACGCGTATCCATTCAATGGCTTTGCCGGTTTCCCAGCTTTCTTTTACCAAATCAAGATTTTCAGGATTCTGAGTTTGAACCTGATTATGGCAATTCATACAGGTTTGAGTGGCAGGTATATTTGCTTGCTTGGAATCAAAAACACTGGTGTGACAATATTGGCAATCGAGGCCAAGTTGGTCTACGTGCAATTTGTGACTGTATGGAACCGGTTGTTCGGGAGCATAGCCAACGTCAGTGTATTCAGGGGAAAAGAAATACCAAACACCAAAAATGAGTGCGTTCAGTACAACGATTAATCCAATTAAAATTTTTCGGGGAACCTGATTTGTCCACTTGGGGAAAATCTGCGCCATAAAGATTGCTGATTTAAGTTTACGTATAGAGCAATAATGCTCCCGTTTAGAAGCCGCGCAAATCTATCAATTTTTTCAATGGAAATTGAACTAAAACGATAAACAATTCATTATTTAAAACAATTCTAAATAGACTGGCGACGACTTTGGAATCCACTTGGGATTGAATGGCTGAAAAGATAGTATACATTTGGCAAAAATGCCGAGAAAGGAAACGAAAAATTAAAAGATTCTCTTTTTGTTGTCTTACCTTTGGTGAGCAACCATATAGAAGCAAAAAATAATGCCCGAAAATTTTACTCTCCCCGAATCCTCTAAAATATTAGAACAGATCAGTGCGAAGAAAGCTTTGTCTTTAATAATAGGGCTCAGTGCGGCTGCCGTACTTTTCTTATTCTGGCTGATCTATTTTAAGGAAGGAGCTGAAGCACCTGTGCCATGGATCAAAAATCTCTCAGCAGTAAATGCGGGATTAAATTCCCTGAGTACAGTCTTTTTACTGTTGGCTTTTCGGGAAATAAAGCGCAGAGATTTTCAAAAGCATATGCGATTTAATCTTGCTGCTTTTGTGACTTCCTCTTTATTCCTGGTGAGCTATGTGGTTTATCATCACTTCGTAGGTGATACAAAATTTATGGGAGAAGGATTTGTCCGCCCCGTTTACTTTTTCATATTGATAAGTCACATCATCCTTTCTGTTTTTGTGGTGCCGCTGGTGCTGGCCAGTTTTTACTTTTCATTAAGTGGGAAGTTTAAAACTCATAAAAAAGTCTCCCGATGGACCTTCCCCATCTGGCTGTATGTTTCGGTAACAGGGGTGGTAGTTTTCTTTATGCTGAGGATCTGGGGGTAGGGAATATTGAATATCGAACAGAGGGATATTCAATATTGAAGAGATGTAACTACGCCCCACCGGGAGTTACTCCGCCAGCCACTAAGTAGATTCCAAGAGCGATGAGTACAAGGGCAAGCGATACCTGCAATTTACTGGCTTTAATGCGTTGGGCAATATACCACCCTGATATTGTACCTATTAATAGAGGAACTGTCAGGAATAGAGCAAGGTACCAATCGACCGCACCGTGGATCATATATCCGAAGGTTGCAAATCCTGAAATAAAAATAGACTGAACCTGTGCTAAGGCAACGGAAAGTAACATGGGGACACCTAAGATCACCATAAATGGAACGGCGAGAACCGGGCCGCCAACTCCAAGCAATCCGCCGGGCAATCCAACCGCGAGTCCAACCCCCGCCAGCCATGCTAATCCTTTGAAAGAATCGATCTGTAGTCGACTGTCTGGTTTGAGCTGCTTTTTTTGTCGGTAGAGGATCAGAATTCCCGTAAAGAAAACGAACAGTCCTAAGAGTATGGCAAATAAGGAAGCATCCAGCAAGGTATTGATCTGAGCACCTGCAAAGGCCCCGATCACGGAAGTCAAACTTAACACCCCGGCGGCTTTTCCGGCGATTTTACCCTTCAACTCTCCTGAGTGCAAATATCCCAAACTTCCTACGATTCCGGTTGCAATGAAAGTAGCACTTGCGGTACCGGCTACGGTACTGGGGCTAAGAGGGAGTAACGCAAAAAGAGCGATGGTTACAAAAATTCCGCCGGGTCCAATAGTAGTAATACAAACTCCCCCCACCAGCGCAATGATAAGCAGTAGGATCATGATCTCCATACTCATTGCTGTCATAGCGGTAAGAAAAAGGCTATACACTAAAGTCATTTATTTGATTGTAGATCAACCGGGTTTATGAAAACATTCCACCAAAAATAGCTGCAAGAACCCCTTGGGCAGAATTGATTGCAATATAAGCGGAGAACAATACAAGAAGAAAATTAGCAATATTCAATTTCCATGAATTGGTATTGATGCCCATTAGCTTTTTATCGTTCATAGCCCAGAATAGCAAAGCTGCAGTGATCGGCAATCCAAATACGCCATTGTAAGCAGGAAATAGAGTGATCATTTCTACCACACTTAAACCGGTTACCTTGGCAACTAAAGGAGAAAACATTCCGATCAAAATTCCGCCGGCAAAGATCATTTTGAATTCTTTGCTGCTTCCTTCTTTGTGATCAATGTCGAGCGCTTCGAGGATCATATATGGTATAGTCCACATGATGGGCACAATGCTGTTGAAGGCGGCAGCAATTACTCCGATCAGGAATACGATCATAGCCCAGCGACCTAAGACAATTTCCAGGGCTTCTCCCGGTGCCACAAAGGTTGAAAGCTCAGTATAGCCTGCAGGTCGCAAAACAGCGGCTGCCACAATAATAATTGCTACTGTGATCAACCCGCCAACCGTATATCCCATCGTGAGATCAGTTCGCATGTTCTTTACGTGCTTGTCACTATTCCAACCTTTGCGTTTTACTAAAATTGATTCAAGAAAGAAGTTTGGCCAAAGTGCGGTGGTACCAAGAATAGCAGCTCCCAGAAGCATAGCTCCTGTGTCAGGTATCGAAGGAATGAATCCCTTTGCTACTTCCACCATATCCGGACCGCTTGCCCCGGCTACAAATAAATAGAGTACGAGAAGCATAAACATCATGCCCGTCATTACTTTTTCAACGTAATCGTAATTTAGGCTTCCTACAATAATAGCGACAATTCCGGTGACTACAGCAAGTGGTTGCCAGGTAATAGCTCCACCGGTTAGAACTTCAAAACTCATGCCAACGGCCGCCGTCAATGCAAGGGTCCATGCGATACATCCCAGGGAGAGAAATAGAGCTAAGATCAATGCTCCATTTTTACCCAGTTTATTGCGGATGAAGGTCATTAGGGTATCTCCGTAGATTCCAAGCCGTGCACTCATGTCCTGCGCCATAAAACCAAGCATAACAGCGCCTATTACAGCCCAGATCAAAACATAACCATATTCTACACCGGCCTGACTTGCAATGAAAATGGAGCCGCTGCCGAAGTAGCTGGCAACCATGATGAAAGACAGTCCATATTTATCAAAGAAGTTTGCAAAAAATTCTTTCATGTATCAGAATCAAGTTTAATAGTTGTTGGATTGTTTAAAGGACTTACAAAAATGAATGTATATCTGGAGGTGGTATAGAGAGTTGATGAATAGTTGTCGTCCTTCTTTTTTATGGTAAATAATAAAATTATTCAGAAACTCATTTTATTCAAACATTAAGCCGGCCAATGGTAAGGAATTAGAGGCTAAGTTCGAAATAAGAATCTTTGATTTGCGCGATAGGAGGGTGTTTTTGGATGGATATGTTGGTTCATTTTTATTGAACCTAGGTAAGATTTTAAGTTTAAATGTCCATTTTCTATTTCACATAATCTTCAAAAATAACCGATATCATCATCTCATAAATTTGTGAGGAATGATGAATAATGAGCTAATTCGAAAATACAATGTACCCGGCCCTCGATACACAAGCTATCCCACGGTTCCGTATTGGAGTAAAAGAGGTATAAAAACAGAGGACTGGGAATCTACGCTCATAAGCGCTTTTGCTGAATCTTATGACGAAGGCATCTCTTTATACATACACCTCCCATTTTGTGAAAGCCTGTGCACCTTTTGCGGATGTCATAAAAGAATTACCAAAAGACATGAGGTTGAAGATCCGTATATAAAAACGGTACTTAAAGAATGGAAACTGTACACAGACTTTCTTCCAATTCCTCCTATAATAAAAGAAATCCATTTGGGAGGAGGAACCCCGACCTTCTTCAGTGCCAATAATTTGAAACAGCTGATCTACGGAATTTTGGATGAAGCTGAATTGGCTGAGGAAACTGAATTCAGCTTTGAAGGCCATCCCAACAATACTACTAAAGAGCATTTACAGACTCTATATGATCTGGGATTTCGGCGGGTTTCTTATGGCGTTCAGGATTATGACCCTCAGGTTCAGTTTGCGATCAATCGAATACAGCCTTTTGAAAATGTGAAAAAGGTGCACGAATGGTCAAAAGAGATAGGATACACATCAGTAAATCATGATCTGGTTTTTGGGCTTCCGCACCAAACCAAGGAAAGTATTCGGAATACGATCGATATGACCAACGAACTTCGTCCCGACAGGATCGCCTTCTACAGCTATGCGCATGTGCCGTGGATGAAAGGAAACGGTCAGCGTGGGTTCAATGAAGAAGATCTGCCGAAAGACCATGAAAAGCGAGCCTTGTATGAACTCGGTAAACAGATGTTTTTTGAGAATGATTATGTAGAGATCGGAATGGATCATTTTGCATTAAAGTCTGATTCATTATACAAAGCCATGCAAAGTGGAAGACTTCACCGAAATTTTATGGGCTATACGGCCGGAAAAACCAAAGTGATGATCGGGTTGGGAATGTCAGCTATCAGTGATAGCTGGTATAGCTTTGCACAGAATGAAAAAGACCTTGGTGAATATCAGCGAAGGGTAGAGGCCGAAGAGATTCCTGTTTTCAAGGGGCATCTGCTTTCTAACACCGACCTGATGATTCGTAGCCATATTCTAAATTTGATGTGCCGATTTGAGACGAAATTCGAGGGAAGTGAAAGTCAGTTCAGGAAGATAAAATCTAATTTGAATGATCTTGATCAGGATGGTTTGGTTGAAATTTCAGGAAGAACCGTCAAAGTAACCGAAGCCGGAATTCCCTTTGTACGAAATGTGTGCATGGCTTTTGATATTAAATTACATCAGCATCAACCCCAAAAGCCGACGTTTTCGAAGACGGTTTAAGTTCAACCAATAATTCTAATTGTCGAACCAAAACATTCTGCGTAAATTAAGACAATAAACTCTTAAATAAGATCTCAACTATGCTGTTATCAAAATCTTGCGTTTATGGATTGCGGGCTTCTCTGTACCTGGCTTCAAAAAGGGATGGTGGTTTTTATTCCCTTAAAGAGATCAGTGAAGAATTGGATATCTCCTTCCATTTTTTAACCAAGATCTTGCAGCAGCTTACCGCCGATGGATTGATGGAATCATACAAAGGACCTAATGGAGGAGTAAGACTCTCGGGTAAGGGCAAGAAAGCGACTCTTTTCGATATGGTGATAGCGATTGACGGGCCCGGACTTTTTACCCAGTGTGCGCTAGGCCTTCCGGGTTGTGGTTCACAAGATCCATGTCCGCTTCACGAAAGCTGGGTTGATACTCGGGGGGCTATTGAGAATATGCTAAAGAGAACTAATTTGGTCGAGATCGCAAAAGAAGGAAAAGAAAAACATTTTCGATTAACTGCAGAAGGACAGTTTTCCTGGCAATAGGCCGGAAATAAAAACCTTAAAAAAATTTCTAAATAAATAAGATAAAATACTCTTAAAACTTTATAACATCATGAATACACAAACATTATCCCAAAAACCGGTCGGTGAGATCGTTGCAAAAGATTACAGAACTGCGCAAGTGCTGCGTTCCTATGGACTCGATTTCTGTTGTGGCGGGGGAAGAACTCTCGAGAAAGCATGTTTATCCAAAAAAATAGAGGTCGAGAATGTGCTTTCTGATCTTAAAGCTCTCGATCGATCTGATAATACCGGTGACAATTACAACGAATGGGCGCTCGATTTCCTGGCCGACTATATCGTAAACAATCATCATACGTACGTGCGAAAGATGTTGCCTGAGATCAATTTCTATTCTGAAAAAGTAGCCCGGGTACATGGAGAACGTGATCCCGAATTATATGATATCCTACAAAGGGTCAGATTGCTGAGGGAAGAAATGCTTGGGCACCTGCAAAAAGAAGAGCAGGATCTATTTCCGCAGATCAAGGTTATGGTTCAAACAAGCAAAACGGGAGAAGTTCGTGAAGCGGTTGTTGAAGCATTGGAAGAAGAACATGATAAGGCCGGAGCAATTATGGAAGAGATTCAGGAGTTGACCAATAACTTTAATCCACCCGCCAATGCCTGCGCCTCTTACCGGGTGCTGTTTCAAAACCTGGAAGGCTTCCAGCAAGATCTTCACAAGCATGTGCATTTGGAGAATAATATTTTGTTTCCAAAAGCTTTGAAGTTCGAAAAAAGTTTGAACTGATAGATAAAAAATAGGCAGGCCGGTTTCTGTGGTAATCATAGAAATGGGTCTGTTTTATTTTAACGGCCAGACTTCATCAACCCTTCACAAGTATTATATATCCTAATTTGGGAGAGATCATATTTCCCTCCGCTAAAGTTTTCATTCAATAACAAACTATGAAGCACTCACTTCACTCATTTTCAATTCCCGTAATGGGCACCGGTCACTCTATAGACTCACCCATACGCGTAGCTCCTTTTGGTATCAACTCGGTAATTTCTATTGTGGATGATCTGCTGGTTGAGCGTATTCGGAAGCATTATTCAGAGATGCTGGATATACCATATAAGAATATTCCCCGAAACACAGAAGATGGTCGTGCAAGGAGAATCACGGCTTATTTGGATATGGTTCAGGATGTAGTTCAACAGAAGTTTGAGGAGATCAAAGCCCAGCCTTTTTTTAAAGAAAATGAGAAATCGAAATATTTTGAGATGCTTCCGGATAGCCTGGAACTAAAGAAAATGTATCAGAAGATGATCAATTCATCGGATGAAAGTGAGCAAAAATCGTTGGCATTGAATCTAACAGAAGGAATGAAAGCAGGTTCTATTGATGTGAATATCATGGCTAAAGTTGATGGTTTCAGCTATACCAATAACGGTCAGCCAATGACATCGGAATTCAGTGATGGAAGCGCGGCTCTCCGAGGATATGCCAACAGTAAACTTTCTTCGAGCCTGATACTATCAGCCGGATTCAATCCAAGACTATATAATTACCTGGGTGAATTTGAGGATTTTTACAGGGATGTAACCGGAAATATCAAAAAGAAGATCATCCTGAAAGTAAGTGATTTTCGTTCGGCTTTGATACAAGGAAAATACCTGGCCAAAAAAGGACTTGAAGTTTTTGAATATCGGATCGAATCCGGATTGAATTGTGGGGGACATGCCTTTGCATCCGATGGTTATTTACTGCCCTCATTACTCAAAGAATTCAAAGAAAAGCGGGAAATGTTAAGCAATGCCATTCAGCCTTTGATCGAAGGTTTTTATGAGGAAAAAAGTGATGGAGGATTTAAGCAGGAATGGACTTTAAATGAGCCGCGGCTTACTGTTCAGGGAGGAATTGGAACCAGAGGTGAAGCACGCCGGCTGCTGGAAGATTTTGAGATGGACGCCACCGGTTGGGGAAGTCCGTTTTTAATGGTTCCCGAAGCAACTACAGTGGATCAGCCAACCATGCAACTTCTTCAGAACGCAAAAGAAGAAGACCTATATTTGAGTGGGGTATCCCCACTGGGAGTGCCGTTCAATAACGTGAGAAGTACAGGTTCTGAAAAATGGCATGAAGAGCGGATTGAAAAAGGAAAACCAGGTTCACCTTGCCCAAAAGGATTTCTAGAATCAAATACAGAGTTTACGGAGAATCCTATTTGCACAGCTTCGACCCAATATCAGCTGCTTAAGATAAGTCAGATCAACGACAGCGAAATTCCGAATGAAATAAAAGAAGAGCAGCGAAGCAAGGTGTTGGAAAAAGCTTGTTTGTGTGATCACCTTGGCAATGGAGCCTTGATAAGTCTGGGAATTCTGAAAGAACACAGAG
>Ga0136557_1002208_pt1 | contig 11495 bp, 16 predicted proteins | sample AntRauTorckE6832_FD_104796 | JGI IMG/M metagenome (GOLD analysis project Ga0136557, IMG submission 104796) | Saline lake microbial communities from Rauer Islands, Antarctica - Metagenome Torckler E6 #832 | ecosystem: Environmental > Aquatic > Non-marine Saline and Alkaline > Saline | place...
AGGTTCCACCACCTGCTACACCCAGAAATCCAATGGGTTGTGGAGGAATTTATTGTGATGAAGCATATGATAATTATAAGGAACTAAATTGCGCTTAAAAGAATTACTGTTTTAGATGCACAAGAACGATGAATCCCGGGAGCGGTTTTTGCTCCCGCCCCGAAGGGGAAAGAACTACTACGAACTATTGTTCGGGAGCGCATTATATTACCCGTAAGGGTAATATAAGTAAGAACTAATATATGTATTAACAAATGTATTAACAAATGTATTTATATTTATATTAATTAATTATTACCCACGCGCGTGACCCGCGCGTGACCTGCGCGTGAGAGAGAAAATAATGTGTTTTTACTGGGAGTGTATAAAAATCTTTTTGATTAGAGCTAAAGTACTGTTTCTGGTAACAGAACTATGTCATTTGTGGACTTAGAGATGTGTCGTGAGTATTTGTACGTTTTAAGACTGAAACGCTTATATGCGTAAATTTGAGCGTTTTAAGCTATATTGCTATTTTTTGATTCCTGAAAGTAGTGATTATTCTATCTGAGGGACTCAAAATCAAGCCTTGACAAGTTATTTGAGTAGTGATACAATGAATTTACAGTAAAAAGCGCGAAAGAAAGAGTGAAACGAGAGAAAGAAGAAAAGCGCGTAAAAAGAGAAGAGTTAGTTAAAATAGGAGGTATAAAAAATGAGTGTTGATAGAGTCAGAAGAGTAGAATCTAATAATCAATTAGAGAATGTTGTCGATGATTACGTTACTTTGGGTTACCGCGTTGAGTCGAGAGGTCAAAACTCAGTTAAACTAAAAGAGAAGAAGAGTTGGGGTAATCTTAGCGGACACGTTATTATCGCTTTGTTAACTGTATGGTGGACTATTGGAATTGGTAATCTAATTTATGCGATTGTTAAGCATGTTGGTGGAGAAGAGATTGTAGTTAAGTTAGATAAAAATGCTAATCAATAAGATTAAAGAGAAGATAACGCGCCGAAGAAAGCAAATTTTAGTCCACTCCTGTATATATTATAGACTAAATAGTAATTTAATATCAGACCATACTTATGATGAATGGGCTTATGAGTTAGTCAAGTTACAGAATAAATACCCTAATCTTTCTTCGCGCTGTCCACACCATAAAGCGTTTAAAGATTTTTCTGGAGACACAGGATACCATTTACCTATCGGAGACAATGAAGTAGTAAATATAGCATTAAGACTACTAGAATATAGCAAAAAACGCAGTAAAGGAGAATGACTATGAGTTTAGAAGATAATCTGAGATATGATATTTCGAGATTAGGGTTACCTACTGACTTTGATATTGACTTGAGAGATTATAGTAAAACTTATAACGGTAGATATGACCCTAACCGCGAATTAGTAATACTTTATACTAAGAATAGACTGAGAATGAAGATTAGCTACCATAGGCTTCTAAAAGCGTGTGTACATGAAACAATCCACCATTATCAATGGAAACACGACGAGAAATTTGTTAGAATAAAAGGTACAATGCACAATCAAGAATTTAAAGCGCTGGAGAAGAAGTATTTAAATAGATTAAATTGGCGCTGTGAGGGGGAGTCGTTATTTGCTGTATGATATATTAATTGAGATAAAAGACTTTTTAGCTGAGAGTATACAGACCATTCAAGTAATACTGATGTACATTGTTTCGTTATCTACATTTTTAGTTATTACAATTTCAGTTTTTTACACGACTTATTATTTGTTTTTCGAGTTTGCTCCGATAAAAGTTTTAACAGCTTTAGCTTTAAGTGTCGTATTTATTCATATCAATAAAAGTTTTCAGGAGGTATAAAATGAGCGAAAAGAGTTTAGTTGGAAAGTTGATTGACGGAGACATTGAAGAAGTTGCAGACGCAGTTAATGATTTAAGTTACACTAAGTTATTGAATCTTAAAAAACAGATTGAGATTGAATACCAGCGGTTAACCTTAATGAAAGATAAATTAATTGAAAATCGCGAAGAAGAAAACAATGCTATTAGAGAAAACGAGATTAAAAAGACAGTTAATGAGATATATGTTGCGATGCAGAAAATCGAAGATATTGCGACTGTGGTAGAGAAGATTAAAGAAGAGCGTTCCTTAGACAGCAATTAGGGGGAGGAGTAAATTGTTAAACGAAGGCGATAGAACTGAAATAGAAGTTAAGAATGTTCGTAATTGGGGTAAGAGAATGAAGAATGGAGAAAGAAAATTTGAAGTGTACGACGAGAAGGATAACTGCTATTTATATTACGCTAAAGGAGACACTAAGTTATTAGATTTTTCCGAGAAAGAGATTAACGACTCTGACACTAAAGCTAAGTTTAGCTGTACAGTTGAGTACGTTAAAGACTTTGGTAATGTTGTTACTGAGTATTATGATTATGTTGTTAGTAACCCTAGACTTAAGTTTGTAGATTAGGGTTCTGAGATACTGAAAATGAGCTGTTGACAAGAAATTGAAACAATGTTATACTATAATTGTACTTAAGAAATTGAATCATAAAATTCTAAGGAGGAATAAGTGATGAGTGTAAAAGAAAGTATTGCAAAAATTATCGAAGGTTTTGAAATGTTGTCAGAGAGTCTTGATGGAGAAAGTACTAGATGGGGAGATAGAGATGAGGAAGAGACACAGCCTGAGCCTGCCCCTGAAGCTAAAGTTGAAGACGCTGAAGAAGAGACTGAAGAAGTTGTTGAGAGTACCGATAAGAGCGAGGACTACCCTGTCGCGCATTACAAAGAAGAAGAGTTTGTCATGTCTCCTACTAATGTTAAAGGAAACTTTAGTTATAGACAGTTAAAATCATTTTGCGCTGAGTTAGATTTAGGAGGTACTGGAAAGACTGAAGAGTTGCAAGCTAAGTTGTTAGACTTTATTAATGCCGATGTTCCTGAAGAAATTGCTGAAGAATTGGAAGAAAACGAAGAAGAGGAAAAAACTGAGAAAAAAGGAGCTAGTCAGCTTGAGAAAGAGCTAGAGACACCTAATCCCGAAGAAGCTGAAGCAGAAGAGTTTGAAACTGAAGACGAGACGTTATACGATAAAGTAGAGACAATGATAGAAGACGAAGGTTTAGATGTTGAAGACCTTGCGAGTCTATTATCAGATATTGGATATTCACCTAAAGGTAAGAAGCAAGCTCTAATCGCTAAAATTGTTGAAGCTATTGAAAATGGAGACCTTGAAATTGAAGAAGACGAAGAAGAAGATACTGTAGAAGAAGAAGAAGTTGAATTGAAGATTGAAGATTATATGAGCGATTACCTTGAAATCGAGCCTACAGAAGAACGCGCTGAAACAATAGAAGATAGAATGGAAGAAGTTGACGAGTTACTCGCAGATGATGAATTAAGTGTAGACGATATGCAAGTATTCTTAGAGGACTACTTCAGCTTTGATGATGAAATCGTTGTTGAGTTAGGTGAATTAGAAGATAACCAAATAGAAGTGACATACATGGAGATTATTAAGAATCTTGTAAATGATGATGGCGAGCCACACGAGTTAGAGGTTGGATACCTTCTTGATGGAGAATATGCTTGTTGTGGTAAACATCTTGTAGAAACTGATGATGGTAACTTATTCTGCGAAGTATGCGAAACTGAATACGAAGTTGAATAAATTTGTTGTCACTCTCCTTTAATATAAATAGTACCGTGAGGGTTACTTAATTGTAACCCTCTTTTTAATTCTAATTTGGAGGTAATTAAATTGATTGAAAAATTAATAAATTTATATGAGCGTACAGAAAAGTCCACGCTCTTTTATTTAACTATTATTTTAGTCGCTATGTTTTTTATTATAGGAATGAGTTATAGTTACAGAGTTTACGAAAAAGCTCAATTAAACACTAAGTATGAGAATCTAAAAGAGAAGCACGAGCTGTTAAAAGCTGAAAATAGAGACTTAGAGCTTAAAACCGAGTCTTTATATGAGGAAGTTAGTAGAGTCGCTAATTCACGCGATATAGACGAATATACAAAACTTTTAATGAGCAGATATATTGATAATAATAAAGAGATTGATATAATCAGGAATGAGATACTTTACAGAAATGAAATTAGTGTCGCTGAAGCGAGTTATCAAGCTATGTGGATATACGTTGCTTCTGTTGAGAATAATGTAGACCCTTTATTGACGCTTTCAATCGCGCTAAAAGAAAATAATTTGCGCCACAGAGTAGATAATAAAGTGACTGTTAATGAGAAGAGAGCTAAAGGAATGTTTCAGATAACTCCGATTGTAGAGAGTATTTATAATATGAATGCGTTAATCTTTGAAGAGAATGTATTAATGGGAGCTAAGTTTATCTCTAAGCAGTTAGAGCGTTATGACAGTACGAGATTAGCTTTAGCTCATTATAATGCAGGGAGCAAAGTACATACTGCTTTGAAGAGCTACCCTGAGACTATAGATTATGTAAAAACTGTATTAAATTATTATGCTATTTTTCAAGAAAAAATGTCGCTTGATTAGAAAGGAGGATTCTATTGGACAATAAACCTTTAGTAATTCAGATTAGTGGGGGATTTTTTAATGGAAAAGACACTTTAGCTGAAGAAGTGCATAAAATATTTAGAGAAGACTACGCTATGCAAATGTCAAGTTTTAGTACTCCGATTAAAGAGTTAGCTTATGAGCTTGGTTGGAATGGGGAAAAAGACAATAATGGTAGAGTCTTATTGCAGTTTATTGGTACTGAATGGGGGAGAGATACTGTTGATAAAGATATTTGGGTTAAAAAACTCTATAAAAAGATAAGTGACTATACTGAAATACTCATTATCCCTGACACGCGATTTGATAATGAAGTTGAGTTTTTGCGCGAAAAAAGTTTAAAGACAGTAGTCGTTAAGATTGAGAGAGAAGACCCTCCCGAGTATAATAATAAGGAGCTCCACGAACACATTAGCGAGAAAGGTTTATCTGAAGAGTTTATTGATATTACCTTATTCGCTGAAGAGAATTGTGATTTTGAGAAATTAGCGCGCGAAGTAGTAGAAGAAGTAGAAATGGAGTTGATAGAAGAGTGGAGACAGAGTCAGTCACAGAGCCGAGAGTCAGACTTGTCAATAGACCCGAGAGACTAGAAGAGATTATCAGTTTAGCAGGAAAGTTATGTTATAGTGCTTCTAGTATTGGCGAAGTAATGAATAAAGCATCTGAAGAGCCTGAGAAAATGATTGATAAATTAATGAGTTTAGGGCATAATAGTGTATTTGAGCACGTTGGTTTTACGTTCGCTATCGAAGATATATCCAGAGTGTTGACCCATCAGTTAGTGAGACATAGAATATCTTCATTTAGCCAGCAGAGCCAGCGTTATGTGCGGGAGAGAGATAATATTAAGTTTATCATTCCCGAGAGAGTTAAGAATGCTTCTTATAACTCTAAGCGCTATTTTGAAGACAGCGTTGAGAGAAGTATTCGAGATTATCACGCGCTGACAGAAGAATTGATTAATACAGGGTACACAGAGAAAGAGGCTATAGAAGACGCTAGATATTTATTACCTAATGCTATGGAGTCTAAAATGGTGTTTACAATGAATATCCGCAGTTTAATGAATTTCTTTGAGTTGAGATTATGTAACAGAGCGCAAAAAGAAATTCGCGTTTTAGCTGAAAAAATGTTATTTATTCTCCGCGAAGAAATGCCTAATGTATTTAATAAGATAGGGGCACCATGTACTTATGGAGATTGTCCTGAAGGTAAAATGAGTTGCGGAGTAGAGAGAATAGAATTAAGGGTAGATAATAATTAAAGGAGTGATTGTTTATGTTTCTTGTAAAATTTGAAGTTGATTTAAACCGTAAGACTACAATTGAAATGAAAGAATTAGAGAAAGCTGACCCTGAGTATATTGAAGAGAGACTACACGATTGGGCTGAGAGAAAAGGAGCTAAGAATCCTAAAGAAGATTCCCTTTATGAAATAGTTAAAGAAAAGTAGGAGGTAAATTAATAATGCAATTAATGTTGGAAAAAGAAGATTTAACTTTTGAGCCTGTAAACGATAAAATTGTTAATATAGAATTAGAAGAGTTTATTGGTTTACTTGAAAAAGGAGAATTTAAGGGCGATATCTCTAAGAGTGCTGTTAGAGTTATACCTTTTTTGAGTATTAGAATTGAGAATAGCTATTTAACTTATAATCTTTCTATGAAAAAGTCTGCCGTTTTAGTGTTTGGTATTACAGAAGATTTTGAGGGAGATATTGTACAAAAATTGTTCGCTAACATTAAAGACGAAATGTTAAAACGTCTAAAATTAAAGTCTACTCAAATGATACCGGGTTCTAGATTATTATTTAATGGTGTACTTTGTAGTGTTACTAACGCGGGGTATATAACTCTTTGCCCGTTAATTACTCTTTTATTTGCGCCTGAGCATAGAAATAAAATCAGCGCGAAAGAAGAAGGAGTGACGACAGAGTTTGTAAGTATACCCGATATGCAAGAAAATATAAATGATTATTATGATACTTCTCATTTTATAATAAATCACGCGACCAAGTATAGTTTAGGGTAGATTAATAGGAGAGTGTCTTTATGTATAAAGTTATTACTAATGTTGGGTGTAAAAGGGGTCTAAAAGCAAAAAAGATTTTAGACTTAAAAGATGTGAGTTTTACTTATATTATCCAACAAGACTTAAAGACCGATGATTGGGAGAGATACGCAGAGAAAGCGAGAAAAGCTGATAATAAAGATTTCCCTATAATATTAAATTGCGAGGGAGAGTCAGTTAGTTTAGAGAGCTTAGAAGACCTATAAATAGAGAGGGGAATAAAAGCGTGCCTTTAAAAGTTATAAAAAGAGATAAAAAAGAAGTTGATTTTGACAGAAATAAGATTAAAAATGCAGTTGCAAGCGCTATTAATGATACCGACGTTGAAGAAGAAGAATTGAGCGAAAAAGTAACTGAAGCTGTTTATGATAAATTAAGAGGGAGAGAAGAAGTTAAAGTCGAAGAGATTCAAGATTTAATCGAAGAAACTTTAATCGAAATGAATCAAGCAACAGTCGCTAAAGAGTTTATTTTATATCGCGCAAGAAGAAATGAAACTAGAAGTAAGAGAAAGAAGGGAAACTCTTTATTAAGCGAAGAGTTTTTAAGTCAATATAAGCATAAACCTAACCCGTTCCCCACAGAGCTTGGAGAGTTTATTTACTACAGAACTTATTCGCGCTGGTTAGAAGAAGAGCAAAGAAGAGAATATTGGTGGGAGACAGTAAAGCGTGCTGTAGAGTATAACTGTTCTTTAGCCCCTACCACTAGAGAAGAAGCAGAAAGATTGTTTGATGGAGTATATAACTTTAGAAACTTCTTAGCGGGGCGCACACTCTGGACTGGAGGAACTGAGGCAAGTAGAAAATACCCTATGAGTAATTATAATTGCTTTACCCGTGATACTGAATTTGTTACTGATAAAGGTATTAAGTCTTTTGAAGACTTTGAAGATGGAGAAAAAGTAAACATACTTGATGGTTACAGTTCATTCACAGAAGCAGAAGTGAAGAACTTTGGAGAGAAAGATATATATGAACTAGTTGTTAATAAAGGGCGTAGTGAAAAAACTTATAAAGTTACTGACGACCATATTTGGTTTGTTAGAGAAACACCGAATGAAAAAAGATATAAAGAAGTTCAAACTAAAGATTTAAGTATTGGAGATATACTCCGTAGTAGTCATTACGGTAACTTTAGTAAAGGAGATATTGAGAACACATGGAAAGTTAAAAGTGTATGCAGTTTAAATCGAAAAGAAGAAACTTGGTGTGTGACTAACTCTAGAACTGATTCATTTACCTTAGACACAGGAATCCATACTCATAATTGTGCGTTTACTGTTATAGATAATTTTAAAGCTTATGAAGATTTATTTTATCTGCTTCTTATTGGAGCTGGGGTCGGAGTTAGAGTACTTCCAGAAGACGTTGAAAAACTACCTCCAGCTAGGACAGAGATTAAAGTTAAGCATGAGTACTATACTCCCGCCCATAAATCAGAGAGAGACGAATTTTCTCATTATGAATTTAATGATAATAATTCTGCTATTCGTATTTATGTCGGGGATTCAAAAGAAGCGTGGGTGCAAGCTTTAAAGATTTACTTTGAAGTAATAACCCGTCACGAGTATGAAACAGTTAATGAAATTTATTTCAATTATGATTCCGTTCGCCCAAAAGGGGAGAGACTTAAGACTTTCGGTGGTACTGCTTCTGGGCACCAGAGTATTAAGAAAATGTTCGATAAGTTAGATTCAATACTAGAGCTCAAGCAAGAAGAGAAAGTTAATCTAGAGCCTTTAGATTGTTTAGATATAGCTAATATAATAGGGGAGAATGTTGTTAGCGGTGGAGTTAGAAGGACTTCCGAAGTTGGTTTATTTGACGTTAACGATGAAGACGTAAAAACAGCTAAAAATGACCTTTATACGCAAGAGAGTGGAGAATGGGTTATTGATGAAGAAATTTCCCACCGTCAAATGAGCAACAACAGTATTTATTATGAAGAAAAACCTTCCAGAGAACAGCTTCATTGGCACGTTGAGCAAATGCGTTATTCTGGAGAGCCCGGATTCGCTAACGCTGAAGTTGGTCGCGCTAGAAGAGAGAACTTTAAAGGAGCTAACCCTTGTATGGAAATACTTTTAGATAGTAATGGAGTGTGTAATTTAGTTTCTCTGAATGTATTCTCCTTTATTGAAGATGGGGAATTAAATAAAGAGAAAATGTTTGAAGCACAAAAGTTAAATGCACGTTCTGCTTATAGAATGGCACTTGTTGATTTTGAGCTTCCTGCTTGGGACTATGTTAATAAGAGAGACAGACTTATTGGTTTATCCTTAACGGGTTGGCAAGATATGAAGAATGCTCTAGATTTAAGTAAAGAAGAAGAAGCTGAGATTTTAAGAGAGCTTAGAAAAGTTGCGCGAAAAGGTGCTGAAGAAATAGCTAATGAAATGAATGATGTAGTACCTGAGTTAGTAACTACTGTTAAGCCAGAAGGTACACAGACACAAATGCCTACTGTTTCTAGTGGTTTACACTATTCACACAGCCCTTATTATATTCGCCGTGTAAGAATAAATGCAGACGACCATTTAGTGAGTGTTGCTGAAGATTTAGATTGGAATGTTAAAAATGAAGTAGGTCAAGAAGGAGACGACTTAACTACTAAAGTTATAGAATTTCCTGTAAAAGCGCCGAAAGGTAAAGTTAAGGGAGACGTATCAGCTTTAGAGCAATTAGATACTTATAAAATGTTCATGCAAGAATATGTAGACCATAACGCTTCCATTACAGTACATGTAAGAGAAGACGAATGGGACGATGTTGAACAATGGTTATGGGATAATTGGGAATACGTGTTTGGAGTTTCCTTCCTTCCTTATAGTGACAGTTTCTACGACTTAATGCCTTATGAAGAATGCTCTAAAGAAGAATATGAAGAATTAGCCGAGAAGATGAATACCTTTAAACCTTCTTTAGTAAATAAATACGAAAAAGCGCACCAAAAAGAAAGAGAATTAGATAATGATGGGTGCGAAGAGGGAGTGTGCCCTGTACGGTGATGTTTAAACTAACAGAAGATAAAGAGTTGTTAGAGACACTGAGACAAGGGTTAAAGAGAAAAGACGGGTATTGTCCTTGTAAGTTTGAGATTAGCGACGATACTATCTGCCCTTGTACTGAATTTATTAAAACTAGAGACTGTCATTGTGGTTTATTTGTGAAAATAGAAAATGAAGAAAATAAAAAACGATTAAAGGAGACTAAATAATGCTGAAAGTACAGAAGTTACACGAAGATGCAATTATTCCGACAAAGAAAGAAGAAGACGCGGGGTTTGATATTTACCCTGCTTTTGATGAAGAAGAGTTAGCTATCCAACCTCTAGAGACAGTAATGATTCCTACAGGTATTGCTACTGCTTTTGATATTGGTAAAGTTGCTTTATTGCGCGAAAGAGGTAGTACTGGTACTTTAGCTATGTCCCTGAAAGCTGGGGTAGTAGATAGCGGGTATAGAGGAGAATGGTTTATTGCAATTAACAATACTTCTCGGAAAATCATTGTTATTAGTAAAGAGGTTAGTAGCCCTTTTGAGAGCGGAGAATATCAGTTCTATCCTTATAGAAAAGCCATCGCACAGTTTAGCTTAATTGACGCTTATCACGCTGAAGCAGAAGAAGTAGAAGATATTACTCAGTTTGATAGCGAAAGAGGAGAAGCTATGCTTGGAGCGAGCGGTAAATAACTAAATGAGGTGAATTAATGAAAGTCGTAATAGACAAGATTAGTTTAATGACCTGTTGTTTCCGTCCCAGTAGCATTAGAAATGCTGTCGATAAAGCGCTAGAAGAAGCAGGATTTAAAGAGAAATATTACGACCCAAAGATAGAGAACGAAGTATTTGTAGTAGAAGATATGCCTAAAGACCCGTTGATAGTTGACGTAGAATTTAAAGAGTTATAGTTAGTTTTACTAAGTTTTAGCTGAATAGGGTTTATAAAACTTAATAGTTACGTTATAATTAGGGTAGAGATTCTTTTAACGAGAGTCTCTACCCTTTTTGTGTTTGTTTAGAGAGGAGGTAATTGATATCGAATTTATTGAAGAAGAAATAAGATATTCTAAACTAACAGATGGAGAGGCTAAAAGTAAAGTCGAAAAAGTTTTAGACCATTTAAACGTTAATGTTTATGCTTCAGGTAAGATAAAAACTAAAGTTATGATTGAGAAGATATTTCAATTCTGTGAGCTTTATTCAGGTATAGAGTTCTTTCCTTATCAAGAGCAGTTTTCTAAACGAGTTATTCGAAGTGTTTTAGAGAATGATGGGGCTGAGTTAACAGCTTTATTTTCGCGCCAGTCAGGTAAGTCAGAGACTATAGCTACTACTGTTGGTGGAATGATGATTATTCTACCGAAGTTAGCAAATATGCCTATGTTTAAGGGAGACAAGAGATTTGAAATGTATTCTGACGGTATGTGGACTGGTATTTTCGCGCCGGGGCAGAGACAGGCAAAAGTAACATTTAATAGAATGAAGTCCCGTCTACAATGTAAGAGAGCAATAGCAGTACTTAGAGATAAAGACTTTAAATTAGAATTTAGCACGAGTAACGGTCAGACTGTTGCTTTGACTAATGGTAGTTACGCTACCGCTATTTCAGCTTCTGACACGAGTAACATTGAGGGAGAATCGTTTAAATTTATTATCTGTGAAGAAGCTCAAGATATATCAGACTTTAAAGTGCGTAAATCTATCCACCCGATGGGGTCTGCTTATAACTCTACAATAGTTAAAGTTGGTACACCGACTACTCATAAAGGAGACTTTTATGAAGCTATTCATAGAAATAAGAGAGATTATAATGATAATCATATAGCTTATAAGAATCACTTTGAGTATGATTGGGAGATTGCCGCAAAGTATAATGATAAGTACAGAAAGTACGTTAATAAA
>Ga0136557_1002209_pt1 | contig 11494 bp, 7 predicted proteins | sample AntRauTorckE6832_FD_104796 | JGI IMG/M metagenome (GOLD analysis project Ga0136557, IMG submission 104796) | Saline lake microbial communities from Rauer Islands, Antarctica - Metagenome Torckler E6 #832 | ecosystem: Environmental > Aquatic > Non-marine Saline and Alkaline > Saline | place...
GGTGCTTGCCTGTATGAGCGATGCCAGCAAAGACATGGTGCGTTTCCTCCTCCGGTAAAAAGTTGCCGGGAAATTGTCAATTAGGGCTACTTGGTGGTTAATGCAGGTTTCGGGCCAGTTTTTGGGGAGGCGGAGAGGGTATAATCAGTAACCGTTTGACGGTTTTGAAAACGTGTAAATGATCTGCGTCATATAAAAAATTCTGTCTGGCTATAAAGTTATCGGCCAATCAGCCGTCAAGATTGACAGATCATAACCATTGCTCAGCAATCACCGGGGCGTCATGAAAAAACAATATTCAATCCGCTTTTTGCTTCTGGCCGCACTGGCCGCCGCGTTCACTGTCATTCTTGTGTTCACGGTGGCCTACAGCGCCTGGTCGCAGCGTGCGCATCTTGAGGAATACAGCCACAAGTATGTGGACGGGCTGGCGAAATCCTATTTCGATGGTCTGAACACCATGATGGTGACAGGTACCATCGGTAATAAGGATGTGCTGCGAGAAAAAACCATGGCACCCGACGAAGTGCTGGATGTGCGTGTGCTTCGCAGCGATCACCTTATTGACATGTTTGGGACAGTCAATGCCGATGAGCAGAACCTGCAAGCCATTGACGAGAAGGCGTTGAATGGAGAGCGCATTGAGCATTATTCAGTAAATGAAACCGGTCGGGTTTACACCCTGATTGAGCCCATGCGCGCCAGTGAGAATTATCAGGGTGTGAATTGTCTGGGCTGCCACCAGGCCGAAGAAGGGCAGGTTTTGGGTGCGGTAAGGGTTGATTATTCCCTGGCCAAGAGTGATGCCCGGCTGGAAAAACAGCTGATGTTCAGCGGTGGCGTGCAGATTCTTATCTTTGTGGTTATTTTTGTGCTCGTTACTTTTGTGCTGGGTCGGCTGGTGTTTTCCCGCTTACAAAAGCTGCACGACCGCATGGATCAGATTTCCACCAACTCTGATCTGACCATTGAACTGGATGTTTCCCGTAACGATGAAATCGGTTCGGTTTCCCGGGCGTTCAATCGCATGGTGGCGAATATTCGCAAGAGTATGCTGACGGTCGTTGATAACGCTGCCCGGGTTGAGCAGGCAGCCAGAACGATCGCCGGCAAGGCAGAAACCACCGAGCGTGAAGTGCTGGCCCAGAAAGACAACACTGACCAGGTGGCCAGTGCGACGACCGAGATGGCTGCCTCGGCGGTGCAGGTGAGAGAAAACGCGGTCAACACGGCGCGTAAATCTGCCGACACTACCAAAGCGGCGCAGGACGGCGAGCAACTGGCACGCACGGCGGTGCAGGGTATTGAATCGCTGAATACCGAAGTTCAGTCTGGTGCCCAGCGGATCGAGCAACTTGACCAGCGCACTACCGAAATGGCGGATCGGCTGGAGATGATTTCCGATATCGCCGACCAGACCAACCTGTTGGCTTTGAACGCCGCCATCGAGGCAGCCAGAGCCGGTGAGCAGGGCCGTGGTTTCTCCGTGGTGGCTGACGAGGTTCGGGCATTGGCGTCTCGTACCCAGGATTCCACTGAGGAAATCCGCAAGACGATCGACGGTCTGAAGAAAGAAGTTGTGGACTGCGTGGGTACCATGCGCCATGCCTCGGAGATGGCCCAGGACCAGGTGGACGCTATCCTGAAGGTCGAGCATGAGCTGCAGACCATTGCGGAAGCGGTACGCGAGATTACCGGCCTCAATGAGGAAATGGAGAACGCCGCCAACGAGCAGAGTGATGTGTCTGAGTCCATCAATCAGAACGTGATCGAGATCAGCCGCTCTGCCGAGCAGACTTCCACCGACGCCCAGGAAACTGCAAGGGTTGCCGGGGATCTTCTGGCCATGGCGGAAACACTGCACAAAACCATTGAACAGTTCCGGCTGTCCCGGGACTGATTCCATGCGCAGGGAGGCGCGGGTCATTGAAACGCTATCTGGACAAGATTCGTCAGAACCAGCCAATCAATTACCCGGCCTTCCTGAAAACGCTTCCGGTGGGGGTTCGTAGCCGCCACCGCGACGTTTTCCAGCCACACAAAGTTTCCGCCAACCGTTGGCGGGTTGAAGTTATCGATCAGCGCGCCTTCGATGCCTTGCAGGCCCGCGCTGCCGCACCTGAAAGCCGTATCCAGGCCGCCCATCAGGGTGATTCTCATCGCCACGGCACTGGCGTTTCCTTCCTTCTGTTTTATCATCACGGGCAAGCCACGAGTCGGCCGGACACGGTTGTGCTTTCCGGTACCGGTACGGATATGGGCTTTACGCCTGCATCTCGTGTGTTGGTGGTGGAAAACGAACGTAACTTCTACCACTTTCGAGAAATGTTGGCGTTTGCCCGTGATACCGCCGGCGCCGATCTTGCGTTGAGCAATTGCGATGTGGTGTTGGGGGCCGGTAACCGCATTACTGGCGCGGAAACCCTGGCCTGGCTTGATCGCAGCTATCAACAGGTGCTTTGTGCTTTTGATTTCGACGCCGGGGGTCTGCAGATGTTTGCGACTGTAGCTGGAGCGCTGGGCCATAAGGCCGGTTTTGTTCAGCCGGCAGATTGGCAGCCCTGGCTCGGCCATTTTCGGAAAACACCAAACACCACAGAACGGTTTACAAAAGCGGTGTCGCTGGCGGAAGATCTGGGGTTTATGTCCCTTGCTCATGCGTTTCGAGAGACCGGCAAATTCATGGAACAGGAGATGATTCTGGATGAGTGATGCGCAGGCCAGTCCGGGTGCTTTCAATTTTGGTATTCGCCGGCTGGTGTTGGTGGATTCCGCCGGGTTTTGTTATGTGGAAATCCCGGTTGACAACCACGGGCTGATTCTTGGCCCGGGTAACCTGGGTAAATCCAGCCTTCTGAATTCCTTACGCCTGTTTCTGTTGCCGGAAAACAATTTCAGGAACAGTCGCAAGAAATTCGCCTTCCGCAACGCCAGTGCCGGCAGCTTCTACACCAATGAAGAAAGCTACCAGCATTACTTCCCCAGCCAGTTCAGCTTCCTGATTATGGAGGCGGAAAACCCCGCCGGGGTGCACTGCCAGATTCTCTATCGCGATAACAGCAGTCAGCTCAGTTATGGGCGCATCTTTGCACCCTTGAGTTACGACCAGCTACGCCCAATGTTCTGGCGTGGCGACGATGCAGACGGCATTGGTCAGGCCGTGCCGGAGCTGTCTTTCAAAAGAGTGTCGGAAGCTCTGAAGAAGCTTTCGAAGGAAACCCGGTTTGTCAGTGATACCTCCAAACTCAGGACCCTGCTTTATAGTAGTGAACTGATGAACGCTGATGCCGTGCGTTATTCCGTGTTGCCCCTGGGTGAATCGGACGAACGGCGGGTGCAGTCCCTGCGCACATTGATTCTGCTGCTGTTCGAGATGAAGTCCGATGATCAGGCCATGGCCAATGCCGTGGCGAGCATTGTTGAAGCCGACAAGAAATTTGCTGACGATGCCTTTGACTTCAATATTGATGAGTTTCTTGATCGCCACGAGGAACTCAAGCAGCGCCAGACCCGGCTCAATCGAATTGAAAAGGAACGCCCCAGGTTTGAGCGGCTGAACCGCGACTACCAGAATTACCAGACGTTGCTGCGCAGCCAGCACGATTTCGCGGCGTTTCGCGACGGCCTTGCCAATGCGTTGAAGGACATTGGCACCCAGCGACAGGCGGTGGTTGAGCGTTACCGGGAGCACAACGAGGCGCTTAAACATGTGGCGCAAACGCTGAAAAAGCTCGAGCAGGAAGCCAGTAGCCTGAAAGGTGAAATCAAATCGGCGGATCGCAACCTGAAGCGCGCTGAGCAGGATCACAAAGATGGTGAACTGCTTGCCTCCCAGTATGGCGACATGAGCCTGCAGGAGATTGATGAGATCCTGAAGGAGGAGCTGGAGCGCAAGCAGGGCCATCTGGCAGCGCTTAAAAGTGCGGCTCAGGCAGAGGTTCGCCTGGAGCAGATTGAAAAGAACCGCAATAACCTGGAGCGCCAGCTGACTGCTGTGGGTGAGCGTGAAAAACGTCAGCAGTGGCAGTTGGCGAATCAGTTGGATGAGTCTGTGGCGGCGCCCCTGAGAGCGGTGGATCAACGCCTGATGCTGGCCAGCCCGGGGCAGCCACTGGATGCCGAAACCAGGGAAACGATTGTCGCCTTTTCGCAACTGTTTACCGGCAATGACCGGGGCTATGACTGGTTCGATACCGAATATCCGGCCCAGCCTGCTCGCCAGGAAGACTACGCCGGTCAACGACAACGCTTGCAGGGCGAGCTTAATGCGTTGGATAAGGAACGCTCAGAACTGGCCGACAACGCTGGCCAGCAACAGGACCGGCCGCAACTGATTGAGCGCACGGAAAAGGAAATCCGGGGTGCCCGCAAAGACCTGGAAACGCTTGAGCGCTTTCCCGGGGCGGCAACCCGGCTACGGGATGCCAGCACCGAAAAAGAAGCCGCTGAAGAAGCCCTGGCGAAAGTGGACGAACAGGCCCGGCTGGAACAGTCGCGGCTGGATGCGGTGCAGGAAAAGGCCTCCCGGGCAAAAGCCGATAAAGATCGCGTTGAAGAGCGTGAGCGGGAGCTGGCGCAACTGAGCCGCAGCGTGGGTACAGCGGAACACCGGTTTCAGCATCTGAAAACGGCCCGGTGTGATGAGCCTCTACCGGTCGACCAGCTGTCTGTGGCGGCATTCGACGAGCTTCAGAACAAGCTGGACGAACTGGAAGCTCTGCGACGCAGTATTCTTAACAATCTGAATCAATTTGTATTCCAGGGTTTGCTTGAAGATAGCGAGGGCGAGCTACAAAAAGATAGCCCGCCTGTTTCCGCCATACGGGACGCCTTTAAAAGGCTGTCGGACCTGTTTGCCGGGCTTGCCGAGGAATGGCAGGTGCACCAGGAACAGGTAGAGATTCACAATGAAACGGTGGCCAGTTACCGGCAGGCCCTGAAATCCAACCACGAACACATTTCCCGCTTTGAAGCCCAGCTTAACCGGGAGCTTGATGGGGTGCGGATCAACGATCTGGTGGAAATCCGAGTGGATATCCATACCGACCCGAAGTTCCGGAATCTGGTGGAGGAAGCCAATAACATGGACCCCTACGGCAACCAGTTGCAGTCTGATGCCTTCTACGACCGGTTGCGGGTGTTCGTTGCTGATTTCTTTGGTGACCAGGCCGGCAGCAAGCACCTGACCATGGATCGGGTGATTATTGGCATTTCCTATCGCACCCGCAAAGAAAACGCCACCACGCTGGATCGCAAGGGACAGTCCACATCCACCACCGCCCTGATCAACCTGGAGTTGGTGTATCGACTGCTCAGGCGTGTGCTTTACCCGGGCGTACATCTGTCATTCCCGCTGGTGCTGGACGAGCTGGCCAGTGTTGATGTCAGCCAGATGCCGTCTTTGCTGGAACGATTGAGCGAGCAGGGCTTCAACCTGTTCTCCGCGGCCACCCACAGCGCCAGTACAGAAATGATTTACCTGGTAGGCCGACATCTGGAAGTCGGCCAGATGCGCACCGCGGTCCCATACAGCTCTGGCCGGACCCTGGTTTTCTGGGGCGGCGCTGAAGGTTTTACCGGTGGCGAGCCGGTTAGTCACTGGGCCGATCATACTCAGAACAGCCTGCTGGAGGCGGCGGATGAGTAAGCGCTTCAGCACGCTGGATACCGCGCGCCTGCTGTTCGAGCATCCGAAAATCCTGTTCCGGCTGATCGAGCGCATGGACCGCAGCGAGACCCGTTACGTGCGAGAAGGCGACCTGGTGGCGGAAGTCATGGACTACACCCGCACTCTCGGCAGGGCAGACAAGGACCGGGTGCGGCTGGCCCTGAATACCGACAACCTGTTCCGAACTGGCCTGGTGATCGACATTATCAAAGCCGAGGGTGAACGCCGGCTGGTATTTCAGGATGCCCTGATCAACCTGATGCGAGCCTGCAACGCCTCGCTGTATCAGGAACTTACCGATGCCCGGTTGCGGGGCCACCTGGTGACCCTGAGAGATGTGCGTGACCGGCTGGAATTCAGCAGCTTCAGTGAGGCCGACCCGGACTTCACCGAACTGCGGGACGATCTGAACGAGCGCGTCAGCCAGTTGATCGGCCTGTTGCGCCAGAACGTGATTCGCATGCAGACCATCAGTGGCCAGTTGGCGGACATGTCCGGTGATGCCAGCCGGGCACCGGAAAAATATCTGCAGTTCCGCCAGACCCTGTTCGAGCAGATCGTTACGCTTTATGAGCGACACATCAAACCGACGCTGGTGTTTCTGAACCCGGATACCCGCCTGCCGGATGGCAGCAACCTGTTTGAAACCCTGGAAGCGATGGTGCGTCTGCTGGAAAATAACGGTGACCATAATCTGGCCGACCAGTTGTTTCGTTCGTCACTCAGCCTGAATGCTCTATATAAGCCCATTCAGGCCGTGGCCCGTGAAGTGGAGCACTTTTTGCGCAAGACCCGCCAGGGCATGGTGCAGTACAACGCCATGGAACACTTCTATGCCAAGCTCCGGGCATTGAAAGACGAAACCGAAACCCTGAGCCTGCGCCGGAAATGGCTGGAAGGTAGCGGGTTTGCGCGCAGTACCGGTTTCCTGGTGGGCCTGCGGGCCCGGCAACGGCCAAAACATTATGCGTTTGGGCAATCATCCAGTTATTACCAGTTGTTGTTCAGTGAACTGGATTTGCGGCTGGCGGATATTCGCCGGAGACAGGAAGTGCCGGTGCTGCAGGAAGTGGCGGGTAGCGGGCGTAATACCCGGGTGGATGTAGAGCGCATTCGAGCGCTTTATGACTGGCTGGAAAGCCTGGATCTGCGGCCTACGGCCGATCTGGTGCGGGAGCTTCATGGTCGACTGGATGGCTTTATGCCGGGTTATCGCCCGCCGGATCTGCTGGCGGCCCTGAACCGACTGGTTAATACGCCACCGGCCGGTTTCCGGGTAGTAACCACCAACCGCTTCCGCACCCTGGAAACCGAAGAGCCGGATGAACACGTGTCGGAACAGTTTGTGTATCGAAAACGCCGTCTGGAACCCCGAACAGAGATGCAAAATGAATGAACCAACAGCTCTTCATGAGTCAAACGAGCCAGTGCAGGAATCCTCGGCTACTCAATTTGATGAAATCCTGCCGGCCCACAGTGCCGCCATCTATAAGGAATTCCAGTCTGGCCGGGTGATCGTGCGGGACATATGGGACAGCAACCGTTCTGAGCTGGTGGCCAACCCGTTGTATAACGTGCTGTACAACCATTTAGGGCATTTCCGGACACTGTATGAGCACCTGGGCAGCGAGCTGGTATTCAGCGAAAATGGGTCTTTTTTCTTTCTCAAGGAAAGCAGCGACGACGAGAGCGAGGAGCACGACGAAAACGCGTTCCGTGTGCAGGTGGTGCTGCTGTTGATTGGCCGCTACTTCGCCCGGAGCGGGCGCGATCTGGACTTTCTCGGGCGACCGGAGGCGGGCCTGAACGAGCAGGATCTGATAACCATGGCCGCCGATGAAGAATACCAGGACATTCTGCGCGCCGCCCGCTTTGAAAAAGGCCTGGCGGAAGCACTGGATTACCTGGATAAGCGCAACCTACTGTTTCAGGCAGGCGCTGAGCGTTATTTCCTCAGTTCCGCGGGTATGTATTTCCTTCAGGAACTGGTGCGGGAATACGAACAGGCTTGAGGTCAGGCAAAGCCGACGGCATTGCGGCCACTGGCTTTTACCTGATACATGGCGGTGTCGGCGGAATTCACCAGATCCATGGCCGTAACGCCGTCATCCGGATACAGGGCGACGCCGACTGACGCGCCAACGTCAACGATGTGCCCCTTGACCTCAAAGGTCTCGTTCAGCACTGCCACTACTTTTTCGGCGATAGGGCGGGCATCTTCCGGGCGTCGTAACGGGCCGGTGATGATCTGGAACTCATCGCCACCACGCCGCCCCACAAAGTCGCCTTCGCGCAGGCAGTTGGTCAGTCTTTTGGCGACATTAACCAGTATCTCATCGCCTGCCTGGTGGCCATAGATGTCGTTCACTGGTTTGAATTTGTCCAGATCCAGAAATAACACGGCAAAGCGTGTGCCGGTTGTGTGGCATTGATCAATGGCCTGTCGCAGGTGCTGTTCCAATGCCGCGCGGTTAGGCAGGCCTGTGAGCTCATCACAGTGGGCCAGCCGTCTAATCCGGGTTTCGGATTTTACGCGTTCGGTTATGTCGGTGAACGTCAGTACGTACTGTTGAGTGGCTCCCAGCCTGTCGGTAACCGGTGAAACCGTTACCAGGAAAGGTGTTGCCCGGCCCTTGGCCGTCTGTAGCCAGACCTCTCCCTGCCACATTTTTTCCGTTGCCAACTGTGTCTGTAGCCAGTCAACAATCTCCTGCTCGGCCATCTCGCTGACCAGAAAGTCGGTTACCTTTTTGTGGACCACTTTCCGCCCGGGTAATCCGGTGACATCAATAAAGGCCGGGTTGGCGCGAATAATGTTGAGCGACAGGTCCGAAATAACCACCATTTCATGGGTGTGTTCGAACACCTGGTAGGCCAGCCGAAGCTCTTCGGACGACCGGGCAATTTTTTCCGCCTGATTGCTAAGGGTGTGTACCAATGGCTTGAGCGCGCGCTTGACCAGAAGCCCGGAAACCCCGGAAAGGCCAATGATAATGAATATTGCAATCATCGCTTCACGGAACACGCCTGAAAACACCTGAGACGATTCAGAGCGTATATGCACTTCCCAGTCGTACCCTTCCAGTGGTCGCAGGAAACTCATCACCTGAGTGCCGTCAACTTCCTCGGCCAGCTGGTAATCTCCGGAACGACCTTCTTGGAGATTATCGCTGGAATGCAGGCAGCCAACCGGCTTGGTAAGCGCCACTTGGTGGCTATGCTCATTCAGGGCAAGGCGTTTTGTTCTGGGCTTGTCCAGCATGCAGACAACGAAATTGTCAGTATTTTCAAACACCCGCTGAAAGGGGGCAGGCTTGAACATGAGGAGATCATAACCAACTGTCTGCCCGTTGGTTTGTATTGTCCCGATGGTGTGCAGCAGCGGCTGGCTGCTGGTGCCGTTTTGCAGCGCGTATTCCCGGATGTCCAGATTTGCGGGCAAGGGGATGTCCTCGGGTAAACGCTCGGCCAATGAGCCAATACGCGCAACTTCGTTGCCGGCACTGTCGTAACGCACGATGGCCGCGAGGTGGTCGATATCGCGAGCGCCATCGCGCAGGCGAGGGTAAGTGAACGTCTGCAACTCGGTGAGGGTAGTTCTGCCCTGTACGTATTCCCCCAGCATGCGTGCCAGCTCTGAACGGCTGGCGGTTTGCCGGGCGAGATCCTGATGCTGATCGAGGATGGTGCGGATGCTTTCGGTTTTCGTGTTGGCAACGTTGGTTGCCAGCTGTCCGGTCAGGCGATGAGTCTCGTTAATGAGCGGGACAGAGACGGCAACAGCGACGATGATGCCGGTCATGACGGCTGCAATGACCGCGCGCGTGACTATCTGACGCCTCTGATCCTGAATATTCATATAATAAATTAGTTTGTGCGGTCGGTTGCAAAGCCGTGATTCTAGACTATTTAGCAATCAACAAGCCAGTTTTGTTCAAAAAAACACCGTGTTAGCCAAAGGGCGAATAGATTGCTTCAGTCCGGGCCCCTACTATCGCGACGAAATTCTCTAGTCGTGGATTCTCGTATGTCTGAGCAGAACGCCAAGAACAGCTATCTTGAGCAAAGGAAGCCAAGATCCGAGTTTGCAACTCGCGAGGAATATCTGGAGCACGAACTTCAAGTTATGGCGCCACGGCGCTGGCGGCCGAACCTGCCATTCCGGGATTACAACTTCGAGTGGGAAGACTGGGTTCCGGCCATGGCTGCAACCATCGGTAAGGTGGTCATGGTGGCGGCGATTGTTGCTGCGTTCGCCACGCCGCTGGGATTGTCGAAGGAATTTATTACTGAAAACGTGCGTTTCGAGCTGGTGATTGCCGCCGTTCTGTTCGTTATTCTGATTTCCGGTTTTTTGAACCCCAGAGCCAACCTGGCCGGTACCCACGGCCCGTTGATCGCCATGATCCCACTGATCGTTGCCTCAGGCGGCCACCCTATGGCGCTGGGTATCATGATCGGCGTGCTGGGCTTCATTCTTGGCATTACCAAGGGGGGCAGCCTGCTGACCAAGCTGACCAGTAACGGTGTGGCCGGCGGGTTACTGCTTTATCTGGGCTTTATTGGCGTGAGCAGTCAGGTGGAGCGTCTGTTTAGCTGGGCCGAAGGTTTCGGGCACGGCTACATTGCCTTTGTGGTGTTGTTGTTGACGGTGGTGATGTACGCCTGGCTGGAGCACATCAGCAAGCGCTGGCTGGCGGTTCCGCTGGGCTGTTTGCTGGCCGGTGTAGTGGCCTTTGCTCTGGGCGCGCCGTTTGAGTTCACAACCGAGCCTGGTCTTCCGATTATGAATCCGGCCTACTGGTGGGGTGAGGATACCGGTTGGCAGTTAGGTCTGCCGGACTTCCAGGCGTTCCTGGCTGTGGCACCATTTGCCGTTCTGGCTGTCGCTATGTGGTCACCGGACTTCTTGGGCCATCAGGTGTTCCAGCGTTTGAACTATCCGAAGAACAGTGAGCGGGTCATCATGAACATTGATGACACCATGATTGGTGCCTCTGCCCGCCAGGTGGTCGGTACCGCACTGGGCGGTGCCAACATTGCATCTTCCTGGGGTACCTACATGGTGCCGGCAGCGATTGCCAAGCGACCCATCCCGGGTGGCGCGATATTCACCGGTATCCTGTGTCTGGCAACGGCTCTGCTCGGTTTCCCGATGGATCTGGCCGTGTGGCCACCGGTGCTGAGCGTTGCCCTGATCGTAGGTGTATTCCTGCCGCTGCTGGAAGCCGGCATGCAGATGACTCGCAAGGGTAAGACCACCGAGTCTGCAGCGGTTGTGATCTTTGCCTCCTCCATGGTGAACCCGGTGTTCGGCTGGTCGCTGACCGTACTGCTGGACAACCTGGGGCTGATCGGCAGCAAGGAGCGTAGCGCGGATCTGGGCCACACCGGCCGCTGGATCATCCCGGGCGTTGTGTTCGCCGTGCTGTGCCTCATCATGCTGGCCATCGGCATGTTCCCGGGCATTGAGCCGATGGTGGAAGCCTTCCGCGTCGATTAATTCCCCCTGTTGGCCGGCGGGCACCATGCCCGCCGGCCGGTTGCTTCTGGTATCCTGTTGCCCCTCATTCAACAGTCGGAGCAGTCAATGCCTTCTCTGGATTCCCTTGTTATTGAAACCGGCCCTAACCCGGAATCGTCTGTAATCTGGCTTCATGGCCTGGGTGCCAATGGTCACGATTTCGAGCCCGTGGTGCCGGAGCTGGCGTTTGCCAAAAAGCGCGCTGTTCGCTTTATCTTCCCCCATGCTCCTGACCTGCCGGTGACCATCAACGGCGGCATGCGCATGCCCGCCTGGTACGACATCCTGGCCCTGAACATGGA
>Ga0136557_1002212_pt1 | contig 11485 bp, 9 predicted proteins | sample AntRauTorckE6832_FD_104796 | JGI IMG/M metagenome (GOLD analysis project Ga0136557, IMG submission 104796) | Saline lake microbial communities from Rauer Islands, Antarctica - Metagenome Torckler E6 #832 | ecosystem: Environmental > Aquatic > Non-marine Saline and Alkaline > Saline | place...
CCAACCTGCGCAATGGCTTTGGAGTTGGTGCAAGGCGTGGACAGCTTGCTGATTTCTTCGACCATGGCCTTTACTGCCTTGTCGATACCGCGCTTGAGGTCCATCGGATTCATGCCCGCGGCAATAGATTTCAGACCTTCGTTGAGGATAGCCTGAGCCAGCACGGTGGCCGTGGTGGTGCCATCGCCGGCAACGTCAGAAGTCTGGGAAGCGACTTCCTTGACCATCTGCGCGCCCATGTTCTCGAACTTGTCCTTCAGCTCGATTTCCTTGGCAACGGAGACACCGTCTTTAGTGACGGTCGGGCTACCAAAAGATTTGTCCAGTACCACGTTGCGGCCTTTGGGGCCCAAGGTTACCTTGACGGCATCAGCCAGTACGTTTACGCCTTTCAGCATTTTTTGACGGGCGGAATCACCAAATTTTACGTCTTTAGCCATGTTATTTATTTCCTGTATCTGAAATTGGGCCGAAATTGGGCCGAAATTGGGATAATCGGACGAATTAGCTGAGTGAGCGGCTTATCAGCCTTCAATCACACCAAAAATTTCGTTTTCGCTCAAAATGAGCAGCTCTTCGTCGTCTACTTTCACGGTATTGCTGGCATATTTGCCGAATACCACGGTGTCGCCGACCTTCAGGTCTACCGGACGCTTGTCACCGTTCTCCGAAATCCGGCCCGGGCCGACGGCAAGTACTTCGCCCTGAGCAGGCTTTTCAGCGGCAGAGCCTGGCAGCACGATGCCACCGGCAGTCTTGGTTTCCTCTTCCTTGCGGCGCACGACAACACGGTCTTGCAAAGGTCGAATCTTCATTATTCGTATTCTCCTGACTTAACATCTAAAGGTGATGATGGACAAAACGCTGCCCCGGCATTTACCGGCACAGCAAAACTAATCAACTGCTTGTGCTGCGTTAATGGGGTTCAGGCTGCAGATTTCAATGGCGGGGGCGAAAAATATTTCACTTTTTTGTAGTTTCAAGGCGCTGGTATGGCCTGGATTCGATCACAGCCAGTTCAGGAGATGAGACTGCGCTGAGACAGCCTGTAAACGTCGGCGACGTCAGGGTTTGTTTTTCTCATCCTCTGGCAACTGCCCGGCGTTGCTATCACCGTCCCGACCCACGATTTCACCGTCTATTGTGGTGCCCTCAGCCTTGTCCGGGCCGCGGCCGCCGCGATAGCCCGAAAAACCAGCGCCGAATCCTGAGGCCCGACCGCGCATGCCACCCACAAAAAAGCCGGTACCGCTGCGCATCAGCCGCAGCGCCAGTTTACGCCTGATCGGCGGTGTGAGCAGCGCAAAACCAATCGCGTCGGTGATCAGCCCTGGGGTCAGCAGCAAAGCACCAGCAAACGCGAGCAGCATACCTTCAACGATCTCCTGCCCCGGCAACTCCCCGCCGGCCATTCGCTGGTTAGCCCGACTGATGGTGTTGAATCCCTGTATACGCAAGACATTGATACCCACAAATGCGGTGACGATAACCAGGCCCAGTGTCGCCAATCCGCCAATCAGGTCTGCAACCTCGAACAACAGCAGCAACTCAGCAATGGGGACAACAATAAAGGCCAACAAAGGAAAAGGCATAATCGCTCTCAAGACGGCGGGTTCGTCGTTATGGAATCAATGGGCTGGGTATATCCGGTTTCGAGTTCGTCAGACGGGCTGTCGATCCCGATACTCTTCCACCTGTTTACCGATGTACCATAACATCAACAGACCCGGAATCACCATGGCACCGGTCAGCACAAAGAACAAAGCCCAGTTGCCTCCCAGCGAATCCACCAGAAAACCGCTGCTGGCCGCCAGCGTAGTGCGCCCGAAATTGGAAACAGAGGACATCAATGCGTACTGCGTGCCGGTATACGTGCGGCTGGTGAAATAGGAAATAAAGGAAATGAAGGCTACCGTGGCGAACGCGGCGGTGAAGTTATCCACGACCAGTGTCACCAGCAGCAGCGGTACACTGGGCCCGACAATGGCAATGATAGCGAACATGCAGTTCGCCACACCCATGGCTACGCCGCCAACAAAAAGTCCGCGCAAGACGCCAAACCGCGTATTGATCAAGGCACCAGCGAGGCAAAAGAAAGCCGTCATCAGGCCGCCGAAAAACTTGGTATAAAACGCTATTTCGTCTCGACTGAAGCCGATTTCGACATAAAACACCAAAGACATGCGGCCGAGCATGGCATCCCCCAGTCGAAACAGGATCAGCAGTGCAAAGATGGAAAGCGCCAGCTTCCAGCCACAGCGCTGGAAAAACTCGCGGAAGGGTCCTATCAGCAAGGTACTGAACCACAACTTGACCCTGGGCCAGACCGGCAGGTCGGCAATACTGGTGGCCCCATCCAGACTGGCCGAGCGCAGCGCTTGCGGATCAGTCACCGCCAGCAGGGAGTCAGCGTTTTCAGAAGCCACGGCAGCCTCTTCGGCAGGCTCCCTGACCAGCATGACGCAAATCATCAGCGCCACGTATAGCATTGCCAACACCCGGTACACATCGGGCCAGGCCATACCAATGGTTTCGCCACCCAGCCCCAGCGCCAGCGCACCGCCAATAAAGCCGTAACCTGCCCACCAGCCAGTGGTCGTCACAGCGGCAGCAAAGGGCATTTTGTCGTCCATTTCCTGGCGCGTAAAAATATTGATACGGTAGGCATCTACCGCAATATCCTGGGTCGCGGAAAAAACGGCGACACTGAGCGCGCACAGGCTGACCAGCATCAGATTTTGCCGTGGGTCTCCAAAGCTGAGCAGTAAAATCGATATGACAATGAATGTCTGGGTGAGCAGAATCCAGGAGCGGCGCTGACCGAAAATTCGGTAGAGCAATGGCAGGCGGATCTTGTCGACAAACGGCGCCCAGATCCAGTTGATGGCATAAACTGTGGCAACCGCGCCGATATAACCAATGGCCGAGCGCGACAAGCCCGATGACTGCATCCACAGGGTGAGCACGGAACCATGTAACACCCAAGGGAAGCCACTGGAGAATCCCAGCAGGAAAATAGCAATAAAGCGCCGGTCTTGCAGCGTCAGCAGGGACTCACGAATGGTTTTGACATGGACCAATGGCAAAAATCAGTCCCGGAAGTTGTCAAATTGCAGCGGAATGTCGAGCTTGGCTTCGCGCAGCATGGCGATCGCTTCCTGCAGATCATCACGCTTTTTACCCGTGACGCGAAGCTTCTCGCCTTGAATAGCGGTTTGCACTTTCATTTTCTTGTCCTTGATCATCTTGACGATCTTGCGCGCCATGTCCGCCTCAATGCCCTGTTTGATGACGACTGTCATGGTGGCTTTTTTACCCGTCTCGACGATATCACCTTCTTCCATGCTTTTGATGTCAACATTACGTTTGACAAGCTTGCCCTTGAGGATATCCATCATCTGCTGAATCTGGAAATCTGACTCCGCCACCACGGTAATGTCGGCCTCGTTGAGCTCGAAACTGGCATCGACACCCTTGAAGTCGAAACGGGTGCCGACTTCGCGGCTGGCCTGGTCAACGGCATTGCGGACTTCAGGCAATTCAACTTCGGATACAATATCAAACGATGGCATGGTCAAACCTCATCACTAAAATCATCTTCACGCGGCGCAGACAGCGACCGTTAATGGCGACTATACTATCACCATGACCCTGACGGATAAACCACTACCACAAGCGGCCCGCTGGCATGTTCTGGGCGCCGGTGCGATGGGCTGCCTGTGGGCAGGCGCCATGCATCAGCACCTGCGGCAAACATCACAATCCAGCAGTGTGGTCACGTTGTTGCTGCGAAACCGGCAGGCATTGTTGGCCTATCCCGGTCATGTGACCTCCAGCGATATGGCGCAGCCCATGGCCATGCCGGCTCGCGCGATCGAAGATCTGACCGGGCACGACCTTGAACCAATCAACAACCTGCTGGTCGCCACCAAAGCTCAGGATACCCTGAACGCCATCGAGAGCGTGGCGGCAGACCTGTCGCCAACGTCGCGCATTGTGTTATTGCAGAACGGCCTTAAAGTGCAGTACGAGGTAAGCCGCCGCTTCGGCGCCGAGCGCGTTTTCTGTCTGTCGACCAGTCATGGTGCCTGGTTGTGTGCGCCTTACCATGTTGTCCATGCAGGTGACGGTGACGCCTGGCTCGGACAGCCCGGCGCCGCGGGTGCCAAGACGCATGCGCAGCTGCAATCCCTGCTGCGCCTGCTACCAGCGCAACAGTTCAATATAAGGCCTGACGGCAACATCGAGACTCGATTGTGGCGCAAACTGGCCATCAATTGCGCCGTCAACGCATTGACCGTCATTCACGATTGTTGCAATGGCGATTTGCTGCAGATACCTGAAGCCAGCGATCATCTGGCCACTCTGTGTGACGAAATCAGCGCCCTGATGCACGCGATCCCCGCTGCTCCTGCAATTGACGATTTGCACTCACAGGTTCGCGAGGTGTTAACAGTCACCGCAGACAATGTGTCCTCGACACTGCAGGATATACGTCGCGGTCGTCGCACAGAAATCGATCATCTTAACGGCTATCTTTGTGAACGGGCTCAATACCACCACCTACCCTGCCCGGCCAACAAAGCGGTTTTGCAGCAAGTGCGTATGATAGAATCCCGGGCCAGGCGGGCGACCAGCGACGACACCAACCAGCGCCCGTCATAGCCACATCATTGGAGCATTTTCCGGCCGTGAGCCCGATTCGGCAGTACACACTGCTGTCAGCACTGACAGTATTGCTCGTCATCAGCGTCATTGTTGCGTTGACCAGCGGCAGCGTGTCTATTCCCGTAATTACCGTTTGGCAGCAACTGCTGCAGCCAACGCCGGGAATCGAGCAGCAGATCCTGTGGGAACTCAGATTGCCCCGGGCCATGGCGGCCTTCGTCACCGGCGGCCTGCTGGCGTTGTCCGGTGTCATTATGCAGGTGTTGCTGCGCAATCCGCTGGCTGACCCCTACATTCTTGGCATATCAGGCGGGGCAGCCGTCGGTGCGCTTGCCGTCATCCTGCTGGGCGTGGCGAGCATCTGGATCGCCCAGGCGGCCTTTGCCGGCGCTTTGCTGTCGGTGTTTGTTGTGTTTGGCCTGGCGGGCACGCAACAGTGGTCGGCCACCCGGCTGTTGCTGACCGGTGTCGTGGTCTCCGCCGGCTGGGGGGCCGTGATCAACGTCATGCTGACCACCAGCACTGGTAACAATGTGCAGAGCATGTTGTTCTGGTTGATGGGTGATCTTAGCCAAAGCCAGACCAACGGCTGGCATTATGCGCTGCTGTTCAGCGGCCTGTTGCTGATACTTAGCCAGGCCCGGGCGCTCAATGCACTGGCACGCGGTGAATTGCTGGCGGCAGCTCTCGGGGTAAATGTAACCCGTCTGAAACTGATTCTGTATTTCAGTGCCTCGATATTGACCGCCACCGCTGTCACTGTCGCCGGCTCGGTAGGTTTTGTCGGTCTGGTGATCCCGCACATGTTGCGCCTGATGGGCGCGCGTGATCATCGCTGGCTGGTGCCCTGTTCAGTCATACTGGGCGGCAGTTTTCTGCTTCTCGCTGACAGCCTTGCGCGCACCATCGTTGCCCCTCAACAGTTACCCGTGGGGGTTCTGACGGCCATGATCGGTGTGCCTGCCTTTCTGTTCATTCTGCATCGGGGGGCGCGTTCGCCATGAGCTCACCCATCGTCCAGACCCGACAATTGCGTTTGCAGATTGGCGAGCGCGTGTTATGTGATCAGCTCAATCTGTCGGTGGTTGCAGGCCAACGACTGGCTGTGCTCGGTCAGAATGGCAGCGGTAAAACAACACTGTTGCACTCGCTGTTGAAACTGTGCCGCGTTGACGAAAGCCAAATTGAGATCGGCGGGCGCTCACTGGCGCATTGGTCGAGGCGCGAACTGGCAACAATGGTCGGCATCCTGTTTCAGGAAAATCAGGATGATATGCCCGCCTCCGTGCACGAAACCGTGATGCTGGGCAGGTTGCCACACCTTAGCGGCTGGCACTGGGAAAGTGCTGAGGATTTCGCAATTGCTGACCGCGCGCTGAAAACCGTCGGCCTCGACACCATGAAGGAGCGCGATGTCGGCAGCCTTTCCGGGGGCGAGCGCCAACGACTCGCTATCGCCAGCCTGCTGGCACAGAACCCGACATTGTACCTGCTTGACGAACCCGGCAACCATCTGGATATATCATTCCAGATAAAAACCCTGAAAACCCTGACAGAAACGGTGATACAAGATAACAGCGCACTGATCATGGCGACGCATGATATCAATCTTGCCGCCCGCTTCTGCGATCAGATTTTGCTGTTCTACGGGGACGGAACCTACACAGTGGGTGATACCAACGAGGTACTGACAGATGACGCCTTGAGCCGGGCATACGGCTGTGAAATTCGTCACGTATCAACTGAAACCGGCTTTCTGTATTACCCTGCCGCGTAATCATGAATCCATGGTGTTCAGCCCTGATTAAGGACACGCTCATTACAATTGATAAATATGTCTCGGTGGTTTAGTCTGCTTGACGGCAAGCTAAATGAAAATGATTTTCATTTCAAATTATTACAAATCTTTACAGTTGTAACATTAAGGAAGTACTCAAATGAAAAAGAAATGTCTGTCCGCACTATTTTCTGTACTGACGATTGCTGGCCTGGCCGCTGCACCTGCGATGGCGCAGGATGATGTGCGCCTGAATCGAAGCATTCAGACGCTGGAGAACGGCGATCCGGTTTTCGGCCTGTTCACTGGCAATTTTTCGCTGGCCAATGCGCGCGGCCTGGCGCGCTCGGGCCTCGACTACATTCTTATTGACATGGAACACACCGCGCACGACATGGAAACCCTGCAAGAGTTCCTGCTCGGCATGACCGACAAGGCCGCCATTGCAAGGCAGGGTCACGCACAGATGCGCACAACACCCATCGTGCGCATTCCGGCCAACGGCCGCAATGACCCAGAGTGGCTGGTAAAGCAGGTTCTTGATATCGGTGCTTTTGGCATCATGTTCCCCTATGTTGAAACCGCCGAAGAAGCAGAACGCGCCGTCAAGGCCATGCGCTACCCGCAGCCACGCGGCTCTGATATCGCCGAACCACAGGGTCTGCGCGGAGCCTCACCAGGCGTATCCAGCTGGTACTGGGGCGCGTCTGATTACGTCCAGAGAGCTGACACCTGGCCGTTGAACGAGCGCGGCGAGCTGATCTCCTTTATTCAGATTGAATCAGCCAAAGGCGTTGCCAACGCGGAAGAGATCATTCAGGTACCGGGCATCAGCGCAATTTTTGTTGGCCCTGCCGATCTGGGCATGTCGATGGGAGTGCCCAGCAGCCACCCCGATGTTCAGGCGGCCATTGATAGCGTTCTTCAACTTTGTCTGCAGTATGACGTACCGTGCGGCATTACCACTAATGCCGGTGACGTTGCAGCGCGCCTGGAACAAGGCTTTTTGATGCCCACTGTGGGTTACTGGGGTGATGCCGGTATCGCTGGCGGTACCGCTGAAACGCTGCGAGTTGCCCGCGAGGCATCAGGTCGTACTGATTAATCAACGCACGACACGGCAAGGGCGATTTGATAAAAAAGAGACTTTATAAAAAGACGATTTTATAAAACAGCAGCACAAAAAAAGGCCGGGGAGCGGTTAACGCTTCCCGGCCTTTTTTTGTGCAAGTCAGTTACATCATCAACAAGCGGATATCAGACAGTATCTCAGCCAGGCGAGTCGAGAACAGACCAGCGTCAACACCGTTGACGGCTCGATGGTCGTAACACAGCACAAACGGCAGCATCTGGCGAGGCACAAACTCGTTGTTGATATAAACCGGCTTGACCTGGGTTTTGGATATTCCCAGAATGCCGACTTCCGGCGCATTAACAATCGGCGTGAACGAGGTTCCGCCAATCGCGCCAAGACTGGAGATGGTAAAACAGGCACCTTGCATGTCTTCCTTGCTCAGCCGGCGATTTTTGGCCTTGTCAGTCATTTCGGTCAGTTCGGCAGCAATCTGCCAGATGCTTTTCTGATCCACGTTACGAATCACGGGAACTACAAGCCCTGCTTCTGTTGCTACCGCAACACCGATATGAATGTACTTTTTCTGAATCAGTACTTCACCGGATGAATGCAGAGATACATTGAACTGCTTGTACTCGTCCAGCACCTTGGCACATGCTTTGAGCATGAACGGCAACGGCGTCAACTTGACACCGCGCTTTTCCGATTCTTTACGCTGAGCATTGCGGAATTCTTCCAGCCCGGTCACATCCGCCTCGTTAAACTGCGCCACCGCGGGCACGTTGAGCCAGTTACGGTGCATATTGACTGCCGTAACTTTATGCAGCTTGCTCATCGGCCGCTCTTCAACCTCACCAAACTGGCTGAAATCAATGTCAGGAATAGCCGGAATACCGGAACCGCCTGCCGCACCTGCAGTGGCCGGGCCTTTCAGACGAGCCTTGACGAAGTTCTGCACGTCTTCTTTCTGCACCCGGCCTTTGTTACCGGAGCCGTCCACCAGCGAAAGATCCACGCCCAGTTCACGCGCAAGTTTGCGCACCGCCGGACCCGCGTAGACCTTGGTGTCGCTTCGCGATGCAGCCGTTTCCGCGAACTCGGCCTGCTTTCTGGCCAGGCGCTTATCGTCGAGTTTGGCCGTTGCCGGCGCTTCTTGCGCAGAGTCAGATTGCTTGCCGGCACTGCCCGATTGTTTGCTGTCGCCGGGTTTGGCAGAGCTGCCGCTGGATGACACCACTTCCATTTCCAGTACAGGTGAATCCTTGGAAACCTTATCGCCTACCTTGATCTTCAATGACTTCACTATGCCTGAAACAGGCGATGGCACATCCATGGCTGCTTTGTCAGACTCAAGTGTGATCAAGGTGTCTTCCGCCTTGATTTCATCGCCTTCAGCAACATGAATTTCAATGACTTCAACGTCGCTGTCGCCGCCGATATCAGGAACCCGAATCAGCTCAACGGATTTTTCGGCAGGTTGGTCCGCGGTCTTTTCGTCCGTGGCCTTGTCCCCGGAATCGTCGGACGCTTTAGCATCGGCCTGGCTTTTCTGTGCAGCCGCAGACTTACCACTGCCAGCATCGTCCTTGTCGGACGTGCTGGATCCGCCTTTATCTGATTCATCGTCAGCGTCTGTGTCGCCTTCAACTTCTATACTGAAAATTTCATCGCCCTGGTTCACTTCGTCACCAACTTTGGCAATGACCTTTTTGATCACACCGCTGCGCGGTGATGGAATCTCCATGGCCGCCTTGTCACTCTCCAACACCAACAGGGAATCATTCTCCTGCACGCTATCGCCTTCCTTGACCAGGATCTCGATAACCTCGACGTCTTTGGTATCACCCAGATCGGGCACTTTTATACTTTCTACAGGCACCTTACATGCTCCTGAACTGTTATTCGTTTCAGTTTTTGTTGTGTGTCACACCAACAGCGGATTGGGCTTGTCAGGGTCGATCCCCATTTCCTTGATTGCCTTGGTAATTACATCAGCACTGACGATACCCTTGGTCGCCAGTTCGGTGAGTGCCGCAACCACGATATAGCCGCGATCCACTTCGAAGAAGCGACGCAGCTGCTGACGTGTGTCACTGCGACCAAAACCATCGGTACCCAGGACACGGTAGACAGCAGGCACATATTCACGAACCTGGTCAGCAAAAATACGCATGTAGTCAGTGGCGGCAATAACCGGGCCTTCCTGTGATTCCAGGCATTTAGTGACATACGGCACTTTTGCTTTCTTGCCCGGGTGCAGCATATTCCAGCGACTGACGTCCATGCCGTCGCGACGCAGTTCATTGAAGCTGGTGACGCTCCACACGTCTACAATCACCTTGTAACGCTCGCGAAGAATGGCCGCCGCTTCGCGCACTTCACGCAAAATCGTGCCGCTGCCCAGAAGCCGCACATGCTGCTCACTGAGCGCCTTGCCACTGACCTTGTATTCCTTAGCGGTACCGTCTTCCAACTGGTACATGCCCTTGAGAATACCTTTCTCCACGCCTGACGGCATTGCCGGGTGCGTGTAGTTCTCGTTCATTGTTGTGATGTAGAAGTAAACGGACTCCTTGTCCTGAAACATACGACGCAGACCATCATTGATGATAACGGCCAACTCGTATGAGTAGGTCGGGTCATAGGTGACGCAGTTCGGAATTGTAGATGCCAACAGGTGGCTGTGACCGTCCTGATGCTGCAGGCCTTCGCCATTGAGCGTTGTACGGCCAGCGGTTGCGCCGATGAGGAAGCCTCGCGCCTGCGAATCACCTGCCGCCCACGCCAGATCGCCAATACGCTGGAAACCAAACATGGAGTAGTAGATATAAAACGGGATCAGCGGGAAGTCATTGACACTGTAAGACGTTGCCGCTGCCAGCCACGAAGAAAATGCCCCGGCTTCGCTGATACCCTCTTCCAGCATCTGGCCGGTTTTGTCTTCACGGTAGTACATGACCTGATTGGAGTCGGCCGGATCGTAGAGCTGACCGACCGCTGAATAAATACCCAGCTGCCGGAACATGCCTTCCATGCCAAAGGTGCGTGCCTCATCCGGCACGATTGGGACGATACGGTGACCGATTTCCTTGTCCTTGCACAAAGTGTTCAGAATGCGAACAAATGCCATGGTTGTGGACACTTCACGGTCGCCGGTGCCCTTGATCTGTGCCTCGAACGCACTGATATCAGGCACTGGCAAGGAATAGCTCTGTGCCCGGCGGAATGGAACGGCACCACCCAGCGCTTCGCGCATCTTGCGCATATAACGCATTTCCAGACTGTCTTCAGCCGGACGGTAATAAGGCACCGACTCCAGCTTGTCGTCGGCAATAGGAATATTGAAACGATCACGGAAGCGCTTGAGCCCTTCAACGTTCAATTTCTTGGTCTGATGCGAAGCATTTTGCGCTTCAGCACCGTCACCGAAAGCATAACCTTTGACGGTTTTTGCCAGTATCACCGTAGGTTTGCCCTTTGTACTCATGGCATCAGCGTAGGCTGCATACACCTTGAACGGATCGTGACCACCGCGGTTTAACGCCATGATGTCATCGTCCGACAAATGCTCGACCATCTTCAGCAGTTCAGGGCTTTTGCCAAAGAAGTGTTCGCGTGTATAAGCGCCCCCACGACCCCAGTAATTCTGGTACTCACCGTCCACAACTTCATCCATGCGCGCTTGCAGCAGGCCATCCTTGTCATTGGCCAGCAAGGTATCCCAGTGGCGACCCCAGATTACTTTGACAACGTTCCAGCCGGCGCCACGGAAAATGCCTTCCAGTTCCTGAATAATTTTGCCATTACCACGCACCGGCCCGTCAAGGCGCTGCAGGTTGCAGTTGATGACAAAAATCAGATTATCCAGCTTTTCACGACCCGCCTTGCCGATAGCGCCCAGAGATTCCGGCTCGTCCATCTCCCCGTCGCCCAGGAATGCCCAGACCTTGCGGTCGCCCGTGTCA
>Ga0136557_1002214_pt1 | contig 11472 bp, 6 predicted proteins | sample AntRauTorckE6832_FD_104796 | JGI IMG/M metagenome (GOLD analysis project Ga0136557, IMG submission 104796) | Saline lake microbial communities from Rauer Islands, Antarctica - Metagenome Torckler E6 #832 | ecosystem: Environmental > Aquatic > Non-marine Saline and Alkaline > Saline | place...
GCCAGCAACAAGTCTGCCCCGATTCCTGCAGACATCCATGCCGCCCTTCAACGGATACAAACCCAAGCCGATTAACTGTACATTTATACAGTTTTGCAGTATGTTTTCTGGCAACAACCACTCACCGAATTTTTCAAGTGAGCCCGAATGAGACCAGAAACCCAGCCTGCAAGCTTTGCTACCATAAGACGGCGCTTCGAGTTTCGCAGCATTGAAATCGGGCGATGGGTATCAGAGCCTGAAAAGGACCGGGCCGCTATTCGGTTCCAGCAGGCCCTGAACGATCTGATGGACGTCCTGTGCGGCCCGGAGCATCTGATCTCCCTGCGCCATACCCTGGGACTGCAGTACGGGATCGGTGGTCGTCCCGGAGTAGCCGCGCACTACATTCCCATGACCCGGCAACTGGCACTGGCGAAAAACGCCGGGGCAGGCAGTCTGGCCCATGAATGGTTTCACGCCTTCGACCACTACATGGGCAACCGAATGTTTCAAAAGCCGGAGAAGGGCCTTTTTGCCTCGAAAGGCTGGCTTGAGAGTGCTCCGCTGAAACCTCATCCGCTTAACGGACTACTGGCGGATTGTTTCAAAGCCGTAATGCTGAATGAGAAGGGTACCGAACCCAGCGAGCTTTTCCTTTGCTCGCGCAAGGCAGACAGCGCCATGGGCGTTCTGTACTACGCCAAGCCGGAAGAAATGTGCGCCAGAGCCTTCGAAGCTTACATCGAAGACGCCAGGCCCATGAGCAGCTTTCTGGTTCGTGGCAGCCGGCACTCAGACGAAGCCAAAGCCGGACTGTATCCGCGAGGGGAGCAACGGGTCGTGATCAATGCCGCATTCCAGCATTATTTCCAGTCTCTCGGTGGCGCGCTTTACCGGGAACTGGCGGACGCCACCATATCTTCATAGCGCCGGCGGAAAACCCCGGCTTTCCCGGATGGATCGTCGATCGCCAGCCCGACGATCTCGTTGACCATGGCTCTGGCCACCAACGCCGCATCAATACCCCGATAGCGCTTCATCGGTCCTTGCAGCAGGCAATTGACAGCGGGCATCGCTTTGATTCCCAGAGATTCCGCCAGCCTCTGCTCGGAACGCCCGGTCATCAGCAATCCGGGCTGATAGATCGATAAATAGCGAAACGCCAGATCCTGCAGGCCATCTTCCAGCTCGCCTTTCACCCGGTTATAAAACACCGGAGACCCGGAAGATGCCCCAATGGCCGACATCAGAATGAACGCAGTCACGCCCTGTCGGTGCCCCATTTCCGCTGCTTTCATCGCGTATCCATAGTCGACCTGCCGGAAGCGCTCGCGGGAACCGGCTTTCTTTATGGTTGAACCAAGGCAACAGACAATCACATCCACCTCGAACAGACTTTCATGCCGTTCCAGATGATCAAAATCAACTGCCTCTTCCTGCAGTTTTTCGTGCTCAATGGATATTGCACGGCGCACCGGCGCAACCACTTTGGCCACCGAGTCAGACGCGAGCAATCCTTCCAGAACCAGCCCGCCGGTCAACCCGGTTGCACCCAGCAACATCACTTTCATGGCTGATCTCCCTGCAACGTTCCGGGGCCTAGCGCTTTTCCGCGCCTTTGAGAATGGCATCCAACAGTTCTTCCGCATCAAACTTGGTCAGCGCTTCGTCAGCTCCCACCTGGGTAGCGTAGCTCACGCTCATTTCGCTGTTCAGGGAGGTGTGCAAAATGATGTAGGGCTGTTTCAGATCTTTTTTATCGCGGACATTGAACGTCAGTTCGTATCCGTCCAGTCCCGGCATTTCAATGTCGCTGACAAGAATGTCTACCGGCTGCCCTGCACTGTTGGCTTCCAGCAACCGGTCCAGAGCGTCCTGACCATTCGTGGTCACAGAGTAGGACACATCTTTACTGTCGAGCATATCCGACAGTTGTTTGCGGGCCACCTGGGAGTCATCCACCAGCAAAATATTCAGGCCTTTCAGGGTTTCACGCTGCACGTCCGTCAGCGCCACCTCCGACGGATTCACCGATTCCGGATACACCCGGGCCAGCAGCAACTCGACATCCAGCAACTGGATAATTTCCTTGTCCATCTGGAGTAATCCGGTAATGAATGCCCGGTCGCCAAGGCTCTTGGGCGGCGGCATCACATCTTTCCAGTGGGTTTCAACGATCTTACGAACGCTGCGAACCAGAAATCCGATTTCCTGGCGCTGGACATCCGTCACGATAATCGAAGCATTCTGCCGGTCAGCCTGACTCATGGGGGGATAACCGACGGCGTACGCCATATCAATGACAGGAACCGTCGACCCGCGAAAATTCATGGCACCCACCACTGCTGCATGACTCTCGGGCAACCGTGATAACGGCGCATAGGGCATGATTTCCCGGATTTTCAGGGTTCCCAGACCAAACATCCGATGGTCATTGAGATAAAACAGCAGTAACTTCTGGGGGAGTGATTTTCCCTCGGCCATAAACGTCATTCCTGTTGAGAGCGCTTGAATTACTATAGCATTCTGGTCATTTGCTGCCCGTTCGGCCAATTCATTACAGCCTGTCAGCATCTTGTCCAACTATTTTTGAATCTGGCCAGCCACGAACTGCGTAAATTCTGAACAGTTAAAGTGCGGGGGACGAGCCATGAAATCTTACAAGCAGACCATTCTAAACTTCTCGACGGCTATTGTGCTTGCACTGATGGCAGTGCCAGCGACCGGCGATGAAACCGACGAGGCCATACAGAACATTATACTGTCCCAGATTGAGGCATTTGCCAACGATGACAAGGACGGTGCCTGGGCATTTGCCTCTGACGGAATAAAACTTCAGTCCGGTTCGGCAGACATTTTTTACGACATGGTAAAACTGTCTTACGGCCCGGTTTACCAGGCGTCGTCACTGGAATTCCGGGAGCGAATTCCCCACCCGGGCTTCCAGGTTCAGGTGGTTAGATTGATCGGCCCCGACGGGAAACGCTGGCGCGCTGTCTATCGCATGGTGATGAACGAAGACCAATGGCGTATAGGCGGTGTCGTTCTGAAGCAAGCGCCCGGTACCATCTGAAGCCTGGCAAGGGGTTCGAGAAAGCATTAGCGAACCGGCCAGACGATGAAGGGCCCCTGCTAACAATCATCGGTCACATAACTGATTGTGGCCGTAGCGCCGGCTAGGCCGCGACGTTGTAACGGAGATAACAGTTGGTGTTTTCTATGGCGTTACGATTGACCTGGCCACCCGACCGGCCTTGTACTGCTGATGTAGCGATCACAACATAGGTTTCGCTGAAATCTGTGCCCCAAGACCGGTCACTCTCAAAGCCGTTTTCCAGATTGCTCAAAAGGTTATTTGGATCGCGAAAACCGCTCGCCACACGACTGGCCGTTGGGTGGCCGAACCGGTTCTCAATAAGGCAAATTTCGGCACTATCGCTGTTTCAGCCCCAGCCGTTTGATGCGCGACGTCAGTGTGGTGGGCTTCATGCCAAGCAGGGCGGCGGCGCCATCATCGCCAAACAGCTTCCAGTTACACCGCTCAAGCGCTGCCAGCATGTTCCGGCGAACCCGCTCCTGCATTTCCTCATCGGGCAGGATCTCACGGCTTTGCTCGGCCGCCTCGAGCTGCCGGGGTTCAGCAGCAGCTGGGGCCAGAGGAAGATCAAAGGCCAGGCGTCCGTTTTGGGAGGTAATAACAGCTCGCTCGACAACGTTCTGGAGTTCCCGAATGTTTCCGGGCCAGGCGTAGGATTGCAGAAGACGCAGATCGTTCTGGCGGAGCTTCAGGGTCTTCTTTCCAAACTTCTGACAGGCCAGTTCCAGAAAGTGATTGGCCAGCATCGCTACGTCGTCTCCCCGCTCACGCAACGGTGGTGAGTGGATGGGAAACACATTGAGCCGAAAGAACAGATCTTCCCGGAAGCGGCTCTGATCAACTTCGTGGCGGAGATCCTTGTTGGTCGCGGCAATGACCCTTACATCCACATTGCGTGTCCGCTCTTCGCCCACCCGTTCCAGTTGGCCTTCCTGAACCACTCGCAGCAGCTTGCTCTGTAATTCCAGGGGAATTTCCCCCACCTCATCCAGAAACAGTGTGCCACCGTTGGCCAACTCGAACCGGCCCACCCGGTCACGGACTGCACCGGTAAACGCGCCACGAATATGCCCGAAAAATTCACTTTCAAACAGTTCATGGGGTATGGCCGCACAGTTCACCCGGATCATGGGTTTGTCGCGACGGGGACTGGCTTCGTGGATGGCACGGGCAATCAGTTCCTTGCCACTGCCCGACTCGCCGGTAATCAGCACACTGGCCTCGGTTTCCGCCACCAGTTCAATCTGCTGAAACGTGCGTTTGACCGCTGAACTGTCGCCAAGAATGCCGTGATAGCGCTGCTCGATCAAAAACTCCTGTTGCAGATAGGCGTTTTCATCTTCCAGGCGCCCCTTGAGTTCTTCCAGCTCCGTCAGGGCATCGCGCAACTGCTTTTCAGTTTCCAGGCGTTCGGTGATTTCCCGGAAGACGACCACGGCCCCGATAATACTGCTGTCGGAAATAACCGGCGTACTGGTGAACTCCACCGCAAAAGGCGTTCCGTCGTGCCGCCAGAACACTTCCTGCATGCCTTCGTGAACCACACCGTCACGGATAGCAGCATAGATCGGGCATTCCTCAACCGGGTAATGGCGCCCGTCCTCGTGGGTATGGTGATGGACGTAATGAATGTTCTGCCCCAGCACGTCATCACCGCTGCGGCCCAGCAGGCGTTGCGCCGCCGGGTTGATAAAGGTGCAAAGCCCATTGGTATCGACGCAGTATATGCCGTCACCGACGGCCGTGAGCATCAGCAGATTATCACGGTCGTCCTCGCGGAAGATCGACTGCAGATGCTTCCACTCCAGAAGCCCACCGCGAACGATCCGGTCCGCTTCGGCCTTGTCACGAAATCGCTCTTCAGAGGAGATATCCCGCAAAGCGACTACCAGATATTCCCGTCGCTTGATCACCGCGCGGGCGCCGGACAGTTCCACCGCGATGTGCTCATCATTGCTCAGCCGGCAGGAAATCCGGTCGCTTTTGGCCCGCCCCTGGGCCATCGCCTGCTCGGTAAACACGATCAGCTGGCCCAGTTCCCGACCGTGAATGGCGGTAATCGGCATTTTCAGCAGGTCCTGGCGGGCGTAGCCAATCAGGTTGCAGGCCGCGACATTGCAGTCCACGTACTGGTTGGCGATGGGGTCGAGCAGCATCAAGGGCTCGGGGCACTGCTCAAACGCCGCATTGCGCATCCAGTACGCCAGTTTTCCCCACTCTTCTGTTGAGTCTCCTACGTCCAGCATGATGCTGTCCCCGCCGTTATTACGCGTTTGAGTAGGTAAAGACTACGCAAACGCGGAGCAATGCGCAATCGCGTAGTTTTGCTGCACCCAGCGGGTCTGAACGCGCATCTTTAAAGAGACTTTCACGCAATTGTTTTTAGGATATTTTTCCTGTTTTGACCGGGTTTTCACCATCCTCTAAAAAAGTTGGTACGTCGCTCGCACTGTCAGATTCAGGTACCTCGGGACTACCCGGTGCCGAACACCCGAATCCTACCCGTTTAACAATTAAGGAATCCGATCATGCCCGAAGTCAACAAGCCCCAGCATCAGGACGGCGATTTCCTCGTTGATTATGAGGAAAAGGTTTTTGAGGATGTCCAGGCCGAACCCGGAGCCAAAGCACTGGTGACTTTCCACACCATCGCCTTCGAAGGCGATGGTGTGGAAAGTCACCAGTGCTTTGGCTCCGGGTTCGGCCTGGACATCCTCAAAAACCTTTTCCTCATAATCAACGAGGAAATCGCCGTCCTGATGCTGGGGCTTGTTGACTTCGGGCATGATCGGATTCCTTAATTGTTAAACGGGTAGGATTCGGGTGTTCGGCACCGGGTAGTCCCGAGGTACCTGAATCTGACAGTGCGAGCGACGTACCAACTTTTTTAGAGGATGGTGAAAACCCGGTCAAAACAGGAAAAATATCCTAAAAACAATTGCGTGAAAGTCTCTTTAAAGATGCGCGTTCAGACCCGCTGGGTGCAGCAAAACTACGCGATTGCGCATTGCTCCGCGTTTGCGTAGTCTTTACCTACTCAAACGCGTAATAACGGCGGGGACAGCATCATGCTGGACGTAGGAGACTCAACAGAAGAGTGGGGAAAACTGGCGTACTGGATGCGCAATGCGGCGTTTGAGCAGTGCCCCGAGCCCTTGATGCTGCTCGACCCCATCGCCAACCAGTACGTGGACTGCAATGTCGCGGCCTGCAACCTGATTGGCTACGCCCGCCAGGACCTGCTGAAAATGCCGATTACCGCCATTCACGGTCGGGAACTGGGCCAGCTGATCGTGTTTACCGAGCAGGCGATGGCCCAGGGGCGGGCCAAAAGCGACCGGATTTCCTGCCGGCTGAGCAATGATGAGCACATCGCGGTGGAACTGTCCGGCGCCCGCGCGGTGATCAAGCGACGGGAATATCTGGTAGTCGCTTTGCGGGATATCTCCTCTGAAGAGCGATTTCGTGACAAGGCCGAAGCGGACCGGATCGTTCGCGGTGGGCTTCTGGAGTGGAAGCATCTGCAGTCGATCTTCCGCGAGGACGACCGTGATAATCTGCTGATGCTCACGGCCGTCGGTGACGGCATATACTGCGTCGATACCAATGGGCTTTGCACCTTTATCAACCCGGCGGCGCAACGCCTGCTGGGCCGCAGCGGTGATGACGTGCTGGGGCAGAACATTCATTACGTCCATCACCATACCCACGAGGACGGGCGCCATTACCCGGTTGAGGAATGCCCGATCTATGCTGCTATCCGTGACGGTGTGGTTCACGAAGGCATGCAGGAAGTGTTCTGGCGGCACGACGGAACGCCTTTTGCGGTGGAGTTCACCAGTACGCCGGTTATTTCCGACAGCAGTATTATCGGGGCCGTGGTCGTCTTCCGGGAAATCACCGAACGCCTGGAAACTGAAAAGCAGTTGCGCGATGCCCTGACGGAGCTGGAAGAACTCAAGGGGCGCCTGGAAGATGAAAACGCCTATCTGCAACAGGAGTTTTTGATCGAGCAGCGCTATCACGGCATTCTTGGCGACAGTTCAGCGGTCAAACGCACGTTTCAGCAGATTGAACTGGTGGCGGAAACCGAGGCCAGTGTGCTGATTACCGGCGAGTCGGGCAGTGGCAAGGAACTGATTGCCCGTGCCATCCACGAAGCCAGTCCCCGTCGCGACAAACCCATGATCCGGGTGAACTGTGCGGCCATACCCCATGAACTGTTTGAAAGTGAATTTTTCGGGCATATTCGTGGCGCGTTTACCGGTGCAGTCCGTGACCGGGTGGGCCGGTTCGAGTTGGCCAACGGTGGCACACTGTTTCTGGATGAGGTGGGGGAAATTCCCCTGGAATTACAGAGCAAGCTGCTGCGAGTGGTTCAGGAAGGCCAACTGGAACGGGTGGGCGAAGAGCGGACACGCAATGTGGATGTAAGGGTCATTGCCGCGACCAACAAGGATCTCCGCCACGAAGTTGATCAGAGCCGCTTCCGGGAAGATCTGTTCTTTCGGCTCAATGTGTTTCCCATCCACTCACCACCGTTGCGTGAGCGGGGAGACGACGTAGCGATGCTGGCCAATCACTTTCTGGAACTGGCCTGTCAGAAGTTTGGAAAGAAGACCCTGAAGCTCCGCCAGAACGATCTGCGTCTTCTGCAATCCTACGCCTGGCCCGGAAACATTCGGGAACTCCAGAACGTTGTCGAGCGAGCTGTTATTACCTCCCAAAACGGACGCCTGGCCTTTGATCTTCCTCTGGCCCCAGCTGCTGCTGAACCCCGGCAGCTCGAGGCGGCCGAGCAAAGCCGTGAGATCCTGCCCGATGAGGAAATGCAGGAGCGGGTTCGCCGGAACATGCTGGCAGCGCTTGAGCGGTGTAACTGGAAGCTGTTTGGCGATGATGGCGCCGCCGCCCTGCTTGGCATGAAGCCCACCACACTGACGTCGCGCATCAAACGGCTGGGGCTGAAACAGCGATAGTGCCGAAATTTGCCTTATTGAGAACCGGTTCGGCCACCCAACGGCCAGTCGTGTGGCGAGCGGTTTTCGCGATCCAAATAACCTTTTGAGCAATCTGGAAAACGGCTTTGAGAGTGACCGGTCTTGGGGCACAGATTTCAGCGAAACCTATGTTGTGATCGCTACATCAGCAGTACAAGGCCGGTCGGGTGGCCAGGTCAATCGTAACGCCATAGAAAACACCAACTGTTATCTCCGTTACAACGTCGCGGCCTAGCCGGCGCTACGGCCACAATCAGTTATGTGACCGATGATTGTTAGCAGGGGCCCTTCATCGTCTGGCCGGTTCGCTAATGCTTTCTCGAACCCCTTGCCAGGCTTCAGATGGTACCGGGCGCTTGCTTCAGAACGACACCGCCTATACGCCATTGGTCTTCGTTCATCACCATGCGATAGACAGCGCGCCAGCGTTTCCCGTCGGGGCCGATCAATCTAACCACCTGAACCTGGAAGCCCGGGTGGGGAATTCGCTCCCGGAATTCCAGTGACGACGCCTGGTAAACCGGGCCGTAAGACAGTTTTACCATGTCGTAAAAAATGTCTGCCGAACCGGACTGAAGTTTTATTCCGTCAGAGGCAAATGCCCAGGCACCGTCCTTGTCATCGTTGGCAAATGCCTCAATCTGGGACAGTATAATGTTCTGTATGGCCTCGTCGGTTTCATCGCCGGTCGCTGGCACTGCCATCAGTGCAAGCACAATAGCCGTCGAGAAGTTTAGAATGGTCTGCTTGTAAGATTTCATGGCTCGTCCCCCGCACTTTAACTGTTCAGAATTTACGCAGTTCGTGGCTGGCCAGATTCAAAAATAGTTGGACAAGATGCTGACAGGCTGTAATGAATTGGCCGAACGGGCAGCAAATGACCAGAATGCTATAGTAATTCAAGCGCTCTCAACAGGAATGACGTTTATGGCCGAGGGAAAATCACTCCCCCAGAAGTTACTGCTGTTTTATCTCAATGACCATCGGATGTTTGGTCTGGGAACCCTGAAAATCCGGGAAATCATGCCCTATGCGCCGTTATCACGGTTGCCCGAGAGTCATGCAGCAGTGGTGGGTGCCATGAATTTTCGCGGGTCGACGGTTCCTGTCATTGATATGGCGTACGCCGTCGGTTATCCCCCCATGAGTCAGGCTGACCGGCAGAATGCTTCGATTATCGTGACGGATGTCCAGCGCCAGGAAATCGGATTTCTGGTTCGCAGCGTTCGTAAGATCGTTGAAACCCACTGGAAAGATGTGATGCCGCCGCCCAAGAGCCTTGGCGACCGGGCATTCATTACCGGATTACTCCAGATGGACAAGGAAATTATCCAGTTGCTGGATGTCGAGTTGCTGCTGGCCCGGGTGTATCCGGAATCGGTGAATCCGTCGGAGGTGGCGCTGACGGACGTGCAGCGTGAAACCCTGAAAGGCCTGAATATTTTGCTGGTGGATGACTCCCAGGTGGCCCGCAAACAACTGTCGGATATGCTCGACAGTAAAGATGTGTCCTACTCTGTGACCACGAATGGTCAGGACGCTCTGGACCGGTTGCTGGAAGCCAACAGTGCAGGGCAGCCGGTAGACATTCTTGTCAGCGACATTGAAATGCCGGGACTGGACGGATACGAACTGACGTTCAATGTCCGCGATAAAAAAGATCTGAAACAGCCCTACATCATTTTGCACACCTCCCTGAACAGCGAAATGAGCGTGAGCTACGCTACCCAGGTGGGAGCTGACGAAGCGCTGACCAAGTTTGATGCGGAAGAACTGTTGGATGCCATTCTCAAAGGCGCGGAAAAGCGCTAGGCCCCGGAACGTTGCAGGGAGATCAGCCATGAAAGTGATGTTGCTGGGTGCAACCGGGTTGACCGGCGGGCTGGTTCTGGAAGGATTGCTCGCGTCTGACTCGGTGGCCAAAGTGGTTGCGCCGGTGCGCCGTGCAATATCCATTGAGCACGAAAAACTGCAGGAAGAGGCAGTTGATTTTGATCATCTGGAACGGCATGAAAGTCTGTTCGAGGTGGATGTGATTGTCTGTTGCCTTGGTTCAACCATAAAGAAAGCCGGTTCCCGCGAGCGCTTCCGGCAGGTCGACTATGGATACGCGATGAAAGCAGCGGAAATGGGGCACCGACAGGGCGTGACTGCGTTCATTCTGATGTCGGCCATTGGGGCATCTTCCGGGTCTCCGGTGTTTTATAACCGGGTGAAAGGCGAGCTGGAAGATGGCCTGCAGGATCTGGCGTTTCGCTATTTATCGATCTATCAGCCCGGATTGCTGATGACCGGGCGTTCCGAGCAGAGGCTGGCGGAATCTCTGGGAATCAAAGCGATGCCCGCTGTCAATTGCCTGCTGCAAGGACCGATGAAGCGCTATCGGGGTATTGATGCGGCGTTGGTGGCCAGAGCCATGGTCAACGAGATCGTCGGGCTGGCGATCGACGATCCATCCGGGAAAGCCGGGGTTTTCCGCCGGCGCTATGAAGATATGGTGGCGTCCGCCAGTTCCCGGTAAAGCGCGCCACCGAGAGACTGGAAATAATGCTGGAATGCGGCATTGATCACGACCCGTTGCTCCCCTCGCGGATACAGTCCGGCTTTGGCTTCGTCTGAGTGCCGGCTGCCACGAACCAGAAAGCTGCTCATGGGCCTGGCGTCTTCGATGTAAGCTTCGAAGGCTCTGGCGCACATTTCTTCCGGCTTGGCGTAGTACAGAACGCCCATGGCGCTGTCTGCCTTGCGCGAGCAAAGGAAAAGCTCGCTGGGTTCGGTACCCTTCTCATTCAGCATTACGGCTTTGAAACAATCCGCCAGTAGTCCGTTAAGCGGATGAGGTTTCAGCGGAGCACTCTCAAGCCAGCCTTTCGAGGCAAAAAGGCCCTTCTCCGGCTTTTGAAACATTCGGTTGCCCATGTAGTGGTCGAAGGCGTGAAACCATTCATGGGCCAGACTGCCTGCCCCGGCGTTTTTCGCCAGTGCCAGTTGCCGGGTCATGGGAATGTAGTGCGCGGCTACTCCGGGACGACCACCGATCCCGTACTGCAGTCCCAGGGTATGGCGCAGGGAGATCAGATGCTCCGGGCCGCACAGGACGTCCATCAGATCGTTCAGGGCCTGCTGGAACCGAATAGCGGCCCGGTCCTTTTCAGGCTCTGATACCCATCGCCCGATTTCAATGCTGCGAAACTCGAAGCGCCGTCTTATGGTAGCAAAGCTTGCAGGCTGGGTTTCTGGTCTCATTCGGGCTCACTTGAAAAATTCGGTGAGTGGTTGTTGCCAGAAAACATACTGCAAAACTGTATAAATGTACAGTTAATCGGCTTGGGTTTGTATCCGTTGAAGGGCGGCATGGATGTCTGCAGGAATCGGGGCAGACTTGTTGCTGGC
>Ga0136557_1002216_pt1 | contig 11465 bp, 11 predicted proteins | sample AntRauTorckE6832_FD_104796 | JGI IMG/M metagenome (GOLD analysis project Ga0136557, IMG submission 104796) | Saline lake microbial communities from Rauer Islands, Antarctica - Metagenome Torckler E6 #832 | ecosystem: Environmental > Aquatic > Non-marine Saline and Alkaline > Saline | place...
ATTTATATAACCAACGAATGTAAGCCACTATTCAAAAATATTTAACATGTGCTGCCAGGCTTTCTCTACCATAGCAGTATTTGTAACATTATGCAGATAAGGAGATGCCATTTCTTGCAATAAAATCAACCGGATCTGTTCGTCTTTCACTTTTTTATCAGTTCTCATAAACTCGGTCATTTCAGATGGGGTTGCTTTAATACCCTTAAAAGATAAATTATACAACGACTTAAACTGTAATAAATTGGTTGCATCTACATTACAGCCAAATTCATTGGAAGCCTTCACCGCTGCTATCATGCCTGCATATACTGCTTCACCATGTGAATACTTCTTATATGCTCCCAGCTTTTCGATAACATGAGCAAATGTATGCCCAAAATTTAAGTAAGCACGCTTACCTGATTCCAGTACATCATCAGCAACAACATCCACTTTGATCTGAGCACTTTGCTGAATCAAAGAGAGCCAGGAGTTACCATCAGTAAATAGGTTCGACTGTATCAACGATTCTATGTCGTCCAGCATTTCAGGGCTGTGAATCATACCGTATTTTATTACTTCGCTGAGTCCATTCACCCATTCTTTCTTTGGCAGAGTTTCAAGGTATTTTACATCAGCAAAAACCGCTTCGGGCTGATAAAAACTACCTACAAGGTTCTTGCCAACCGTGTGATTGAGACCTGTTTTTCCACCAATTGAACTATCAACCATCGCAAGCAACGTGGTTGGGATATGAACCAACGGAATGCCGCGTAGTACTGAGGCTGCCACAAAACCTGAAAGGTCACCAGTCACTCCACCTCCAATGGCAAAAAGTGGTGTTTGGCGCTCAGCCCTATTCTGTAAGATAAAATCGGTGGCACTGCTGAACACTTCGAAGCTCTTCGCTTGTTCACCGCGAGGGACTTCAAAAATATGCAGCTCTTCAAAATGGTTTTGCAAAACCTCTTCAAAGTGATTTCGATGATGTTCCAGCACAAAAGCATCTACCATTACAAACGCTTTTGAAGAGCTATATTTCTGAATAAACCCCCCTAAATCATCTAAAAGATCGTTTCCGAAATGCAGATCATAAGAACTGGATGTTGCTGTTTGAACGGAAATTGAATCAGACATGCCGTGAAATTTTCGCTATTAGTCCATCGGCCATTTCATTAACCGAATTATATAACTGAGTTTTAATATGAATTTGCGCCTGTTTATAGAGATCTTCTCGCTCTAAATATAAGGTTTTAAGCTCTGTAAAGAGAGTTTCTTTCGTTTTTATTTTCCCCTCCTTATCAAATAAAATAGGTCGCTCAGAATTGTTAAATACTCTTTCGCTGATCACCTCCAAAGAAGTATCTACAAATACCAATAATCCACTAACTTTCAGGTGATCTACGATGTGTTGATTGTGCAAAGCCCCGCCGCCTAATGAAACAATACCTTTGAACTCCCGGGTTAATTCCAGTAAGTATTCCCTTTCCTTTTCTCTAAAATAGACTTCACCATTTTCATCAAAAATTTCCCGGATCGATTTTCCTTCTTTCTCAACTATCACCTCATCCAGGTCACAGTCTTCTCTCTCCATCCGAGTGGCAAGGGTTTTAGCCAACGTACTTTTTCCAGAAGCCATAAATCCGCATAAGTAGATATTTCCCTTATAATACTCGAGACGGTTCTTATTCATACTTTCGGCTTTTTAGGCGTTACCATCTCTACTTCTTCTTTATCAACTACTACAGCCCCTGGCGGAGAGCCTTTTGGTTTTCGAACATATTTCTTTTTGGTAATGATTACAGGTGCCAACTTCACCCCTTTAGCTTTGGAATTGAAGGCTGCATACGAAGCTGCTTCAAGTAATACTTTTTTGGGTGGCATCCCTTTGTCATTGCCCATCCTTATAACTAAATGTGAGCCAGCTACCCCCCGGGCATGCATCCAAACATCCTCTTTATGAGCGCGTTGCACCAGCTCGTCGTTGCTCTTTGCGTTCTTCCCGATCCAGACCGGGTAACTTTGAATTTCAAGCGTATGAAACGGTGCTGACTCTTCCTCATCATCTGAATTACCGTGCTGCCTATATTCTTTTAGTTCCTCTTCGTGCTCATTCTCCCAGTCCTGAAATTTCCATAAGTCCGTAATAGATTCAGCCTGTTCAAGTAACCTTTCGGCTTTATCTTTTTCTTTTTTCATTTTTGGAATTCGACTCATCGCCTCCTCATACGACCTTTCGGCCCCGGCCGATTTCTTGTAATACCGCTGGGCATTTGCCGCAATATCTAATTCTCTTTGCAAAGGGATAGTCACTTTTTCGCCTTCGGCATATAGGTCATCTACTTCAATCTCTTCTGTATTAGTTTGCCCCAAGTGAGCATTAGCCATTAGTATATGCCCCCACTGCTCATATTTTTCGGCACGTTCGAGGCCTTTATCAGCTTGCTGCAGATTATTCAATCCCGATTTGGTTCGTTTTATTTTGCGCTTCAAACTCTTAACAAGTGATGATTTACGCTGTTTGAGCCGTTGGTCTTTTGAATAGTTTTTATACCGATATAGAATGAGGTCATTAACACTTTCAAAGTGTTTTTTTGTTTCTAGCGGAAGCGTTTCGTGAGAGAGCAAAGTTGTTTCACCATTTTCAAGCAGACGAAACACAGCACACTCCTCCATCTCCTTTGTAATTTTGCGTACAAATGTTTCAAGCTCCTGCTTATTAGCATCTTTAAGATCATGAATAGCTATAAGCTCTTTGAGATTTTGACGGGGAAGCATCGCGTTAAAAGCCAATAGTTTATTTTTCGGACTTTTATTGGTGATATCGCCGTCTGGGCTAAACAACTCAAGTTTTTGAGGCTTTGGAGCTTCTTCCCCCACTTTCTCATATTCCTTAAACACCTCTGAAATGACCCCATCCTTCACCAAAAAAACATTAGCCTGGTTACTAAAAAGTTTGAAATGTAGCTGGTACCCATTTTTAAAATGCAGAAAAAGCCATCGATCTGTTTCGGGGATCACCACTTCTTCAATCTCAACATCATAAATAGATTCAAAAAAATTGATGGTGTTACTTTTTTTAGCCCCGCGATAGCTATCATGATATACAGCAATATTTCCGGGAGATGAACTAAAACATAATCTAAATTCATTATCATCACCGCGCACAAAAAACTCAATGTAGTTTTTGTAAGGGCTCACAGATTGATCAAACTGCCGTCCGACCAACTTGTTTTTAAGGTCGTGCTTTAAATATATTAATTCGTAAAAGTTCATTTAAAAAAGAGGGGATATTTCAAGTTCATGCATCATCCGATCTTTAATTCTGTCGTTAATACCGTAGAATCACAATTAGGAAAACGGGGTATAAAAACTAACAAATTTAAGACGTGGGAAGATAATAAGATTCACGCAACAGGTTTAGAATTATTGATCGATCTAAGTGACGCCTCCGGCTTCATGAATAACCTTTCTATTAACTTCGACTGGGATAGTTTTCGAGAAACCAGCATGGCCAAAGAACTCGAAGGTATGGAAGGACATCCTTTCCTGAAAATTGAAGCCCTCACACAATCTACGGTTCAGCCTACCATTGATGTTGAAATGAGCTGGCTTTTTGATATTGGAACTTGCCAGCCAGAAATACCTGGTGAAGCCGGAAACTACCGTATCAAAAAAGCTTCAAAGTGGATGGAGTCTATCAATAAAGAAGTAAATCAGTTGTTAGCTGATGACGATATCATAACCCGCTGGCATATTGAAGTGGACGGCGATGAGAACGGACGCTATCTTTCGGCTATAAACTTGATCTCATATTTCCAATACGAGCTTACTTCCCCAAAAAGCCTAGCTGAAGTTCAGCACTTGGTCAGCCGTAAACTTCAAGATCTCCTGCTTAAAGCCAATAAAGTCATTTTTACTTCCAACCAGATTCTGGAAGAGTCGTTAGCAGCTTGATGAAATTAGTACCGGCCTGACAGCGACAAGCCATTAGACTGGTTTCCCAATTTCATACTAAGATGCCTTATCATCGATCAGTTTGGTTATCGGTCAAATCGAGTTAGTAAATCCTCAATCGTATTTGTAGAATCCTTCCCCAGTCTTATTACCGAGCTTACCAGCATCTACCATTTTAACTAGTAAGGGTGCTGGACGATATTTGGGGTCTTTGAAGCCTTCATAAAGTACACCAAGTATATCGAGGCATACATCAAGACCAATAAAATCGGCCAATCGTAACGGCCCCATAGGATGCGCCATACCGAGTTTCATTACCTCATCTACGTTTTCAGGTGTGGCAACGCCTTCTCCTACACAAAAAATCGCTTCATTTATCATAGGCATAAGTACACGGTTGCTTATAAAACCTGGCGCGTCATTTACCGGAACAGGGACTTTACCAATTTTCTTGGTAGTCTCTTCAACAATCTGATAGGTTTCATCATCCGTTTGAAGTCCCCGTACGATCTCGACCAGTTTCATCACGGGAACGGGGTTGAAGAAATGCATCCCAATAAATTTCTCAGGCCGTGAGGTGAGTGCTGCAAGCTTGGTAATTGAAATTGATGATGTGTTAGAACCTAAAACAGCATGCTTGGGTGCAGCTTTATCAATTGTTCGCCAAACTGATTTTTTGATATCAAAATTTTCGGGAACAGCTTCTACTACCAAATCAGCATCCTTTACGCCGTCAGCAAGGTCTAACGAAATCGTAATATTTGAAAGAGTGGCCTTTTTCTTTGCCTCAGCAATTTTTTCTTTCTTGACCATGCGATCCAGGTTTTTCTCAATGGTGGCTAGAGCCCGGTCAGCAAATTCTTGTTTAGTTTCTATTAAAGTGACTGAAATATCATTCATGGCAAAAATATGGGCTATTCCATTCCCCATAGTTCCACCACCTATTACGGCTGCTTTTTTAACGTCCATTCGTATCGCTTTTTTTGGTTAGAAAATTAGTTTTAATGTGTACTGCTTGTCTGCGATTTCATTAAAATGAAAATCTTAGATTTGCCGTAACGCCAGGCTCTCCAAATTCATTGATGTATGAAAAACTCGCTTCTGGAACATTCTCCCATTTATCACGAGCCCTGATATATGCACTTAATCCGCTAACCAGTCTGTTAGTCACCATTAGTGCTATTAAAGTGGGTAGCTGACTCCGGTTACGGTCTACCCTTTCACGGGCATCTTGGTATTGAATTCGTGACTCTCTGCTATCCCAATCCCATTGGTACTCTGGGGTTTCCGGAAACAAGATATCCCAATTCCGTGTTCGGAGTTGCTGCTTGTTATATGCTTCCAGGTTATCAAAACTACCAATGGCTATCCGGTAATTCCTGTTTTTTCCTGATAGATCTGCACCTGCTTTACTCAGCGCTAAAGTAGTATAGTCGTTTTCAAGCTGGTTAGCGCGTGCATCCAATCCAAAATAAGAAAGTACCAGAACAACCTCGCCAGCAAGGTGGTATTGGCCTCTCGTCCAATTGTCGCTATCGACATAATGATGCCCCCATCCGGGAACAGCCATTGACCGCCAAAAAGCACCTCTTGCCGAAGGAGTCGATTCGTCCCCCTGAGTTTGTGCAAAACCTATGGTCGGAAATAAAAGGATCAGTATTAACACTAGTAGTTTATGAACAGCAAATATAGAATAACCCGCTTCACTTCTTGAAGTTATTCGATTTGAGAAATTTAATACGTTCATTGTATTCATAAAATATCTGGTTGCATGTTCTTTATTCCTTGTTTTTCGCTCTTTCCTTTCCCCAATGTCGGAAAATGGAGATGCTAAATCCAATCATCAATATAAAAGTGCCTGCCCATACTACAGAAATAAATGGTTTTTCATCGGCTACGATCAATACCCACTCCGGTTCGTATTCCTCTTCTAATCCAGTTACTGTGATTTCAATACTGTTGTCTTGCGGATTTATTTCAGTGAATTGGAATTCAAGATCAAATTCCCGTGCAAAAGAAGGCGGTGAGAAAATATAACTTTGCCCATTTTCGCTATAAACCGCAAAAAGAGGATTGAGTGTAACCAATCTGCTGCTCGCTTTGTGAATGAGTTCTACCTCAGCGCGGACCCCAATAGTTGTATTTGGAGGTAACCCAGTGCTATCAGTTTCCAAATAATTGACAAAACGAATGGTGTAATTTCCAACATCAACGGTTTGTCCCGGATTCAGGTTAAAAGACTGAACTTCAGGCACATCCGAAACCGTCGTATCCTGATCAGCAATGTTTTGCATGGAACTGTTATTTTCAGCTACGCGGTCATTTTGTTCCTGTACGTAAGAACTTCCCCCAACATATAAATAGATATCGCTCATTAGTCCGGTTCTTACATCAGGGTCTACCGACCATTGTATATTGTCGCGGGTTGAAGATGTAAGCATTGGGTAAACCTCAGGAATCATATAGAAGGGCTTACCTCCATCAATCGGCTCAAAACGAAGTTTATAATTCTGTTGTCCCCTTCTTACGCTGCTATCCAATTCGTAACCTTCATAAGTAACCATATAACGGTCGCCTATCAAAGTGGGCGTATCAAGGTCTAAAACTAACATCTCTTCTTTTTGGGTGATAGTGAAGCCTTGTTCATCAGTAACTTCTCCAGCTTCCACCGCAGCGTTAAAACGAGATGTCTCCTGATCAACTAAGGGTTCATTATAAGCTGAGGAAGCTAAGATGCCCACCAGCAATAAGCCAAAGCCAATATGGGTTAATGAGCCACCGATCACTTTTGGTTTTTTTATTGCCAACCGAACTACAACCCAGCCATTTCCAACAATGGCAAAGAAGCCACAAAACAGATATGCCATATAGTACAAGTTGCGAACATCCCCCAGAATAACACTCAAAATGGTTACCGCACTGGTTACTAAAAGTGGGCTTATCAAAGCTGAAGCCAGCGATTCTGCATCATATTTTTTCCAGAACAGATACTGCCCAAACACCGTTAATATGGCCATGATCATGACAATAGGCATACTCCAGTTATTATAAAATGAGATCTCGGGCGGAGTTGGGTTTTCCACAAAAAGCCTTCCAAGTATCGGAGAACTGGTTCCTAAAATAATTACAAGCCCAAGGATGAGAAGCATTATAGCTCCCGTTACAGTCATGAACTCCCTACTCAAAATATTGGATTCTTTTTTGGGTGAAGGCAGTTCTTTATATCTCCAAAAAAACAAACCCAACCCTACGATCGAAACTACTAACATAAACGCCAATAGCTGATTATAGAGGCCCAGATCTACAAAGCTATGTACAGATGAACTTCCCAAAATACCTGAACGCGTAAGGAAGGTTTCGTAAACAACCGCCATATAGGCAAGAATAGCAAAGAGAATCGAGGACTTTTGAGCTACTGAACTTTTACGTTGAATGATCATGGTGTGAATACCGGCCGTACCAAAAAGCCAGGGCACCAGGGATGCATTTTCAACGGGATCCCAAGCCCAATATCCCCCAAATGAAAGTGTGACATAAGCCCAATATCCCCCTAAGAAAATGGCTGTTAGTAAGGCAACATTAGCACTTAACGTCCAGGGAAGGGCCGGACCGATCCATTCACGGTATTTTCGTTTCCACAATGCTGCCATAGCAAAACAATAAGGGATGGTCATCATAGCAAATCCCACAAATAGAATAGGTGGGTGTATCATCATCCATGGACTTTTGAGGAGGTCATTCAGCCCATTTCCATCAGCAGGTACAAAATCTGGATTAGTTTGTAAAAATGGTGCGTTTGGCATTTCTTCGGCAATAGTCCGGAAAGGGGAAGCTCCTAATTTCAGACCAAAAATATCCCAGCCTAATAACATTGAGAGTAGAAATATCTGGGTCAGAGTCATGAAGAAAAGCACGGGGGCTTTGTAAGGGGCACGGGTCCATTTCATAAGCCCAAAACCAAATAAGGCTGAAAATAAAATCCATAACATAAAGCTACCTTCCTGCCCCCCATAAAATGATGAAAAAAGATAACGGGATGTTAGATCAAGGCTGGTATAATTGTAGACGTAGTAGTATTGGAACTGATGCTGAAAAATCAAGTAGATCAAGATGCCTGATGCTGCTATGAGAAAGGTTGTTTTCAGTGCAAAAAGCCAGTTCCCAATTTTGAGGGTTTTATCCTGGTCGCTATTAGCCGCAACAAAATAAAAGATCAGTGCCAGCAATGCCGTTGCGAAAGAAGCTGAAAGAAGAATTTTACCAATAATTCCTAACATATATTATAGGATCAACGTGTTTTTATTGTGAGAGTAATTCGCATAACTATTGCATGAGTGAACACTATTGCAAAGATCGAGAATTAACATTCATTAGCTTTTTGGGGCTTCAGTAAATTGTCCAGGATCGTTGTCGTTGTATTTCGAAGGACATTTCATCAGCATTTCATTTGCATGAAAGGTATCTCCCCGCATCTCGCCAATGACTACCAGCTGGTCAGCATCTTCAAAATTATTGGGTTTCGGTTTGGGATAGACCACCTTCCGAGAAACTCCATCCTCATCTTTCATGTAAAAAGTAAATCGCTTGGTCTCCAAAGAGAATTCAGCTGGTTTTTCATCATCCCAGGTACCGGGAATGTGTGCTGATGTTTGGTCTTGGGCTTTTTCAAAGGTGGTGTAGGTGCTAATGCTTTCTCCAAAATTATACATTAGTAAGGAGGTAAAGCCTACTATGGCCACTATGCCGATAATTAGTTTGGGTTTCATGCTTCTTCTTTATTTTGAACTTGTTTTTCGAGTTTAGTGACTTTCTTATCCAAGCGGAAAAGAAAGAACAGGAGTACCAGCCAAATAATTAGGCTGACTCCCAGCACTACAAAAATTAGATCGTTTGATGACATAAATTGTACGAATGCGCTTGCCTCTTCTGCTCCATTCACCCCGGCCCATAGGTCGGAATAAGATTGAGTCAGCGTGTCAACGGCAGCGAGTGAATCTTCTTGCATTAAGTATTAAATTATTCTTTGGTCTGAAACCTAAATTACGAATTCTCTATATCTAATTTCACCTTGTTATAACGGGAATGAACCTCGTAGATCCAATATCCCAGCGCAATAAAACCAATGAAAGCCGGGTACAAAATATATCGCAATTCATCGGCTGTAATTTCACTAAAAGCAGGATTACCGTCAGCACCCGGGTGCAGGCTTGTCAACTGTCGGGGAACCACATACAACAAAAACGGGATGGTGGTCACAGCAAAAATATTATACACAGCTGATAATTTTGCGCGTTTCTGAGGATCATCAAAAGCTGAGCGGAGCACGAAATAAGCTACGTAGATCATTAAAGCAAGAGCAGCTAAATTCATTTTAGGTTCAGCGAATGTCCACCAGGAACCCCAGGTAAATCGCGCCCACAACGAGCCTGTTAATAATCCACACACACCAAAGGCTACGCCAACAATGGCTGCAGAAGAAGCTTTGATATCAAATTCAATATCCGGAGAATTCAGGTACTTAATACTATACCAAAAGCTGATGAGGAATAACACAAACATTGTCGTCCACATGGGCACGTGAAAGAAAATATTACGGGCCGTTTCTTCAAGTATGGGAATTTCGGGGATGTGAATTAAAAAGCCGGCAGAGATCACGATCGTCATTCCAACGGCAACAACATATTTCCAGACTTTCAAGAGTGTGCGAATTTTATTAACTATGGCTATGTTTAAGACTTAAAATATACGAATTTCGCCTCGATTTTCTGAGGTTTAAATCTGTAAAATCTATTTATGAGTAGTACCGAACGATCTGTCATCCTAAGTCCTTCCTGGAAAGCTTTTTTCTGGCCTTATTTTTTTGGCGTTTTACTGACTCCAGTTCTTATCGGGCTAATTATTTTATGGCGAACTCGTAAAAAACAGAGCGGCATTTCCTATAAAATCACCAATCGAAAAATCACCGTGGTTGAAGGGAATTACTCACAGAATATTGACCTGGTTGATATTCGACAAGCCATTCCAGGAAGCCTGACTTTTGGAGTGGGGCCCATCACCCTTAAAACCCAGGGGCGAGAAGTGGAACTCATTGGCATTGAACAGCCCAAAGCTATAGCTGCCTCTATCGAAAAAGCCATAGAAGCTGAACTAAAACGCCTTGAAGCTGAAAAGCAAACTAAGCCCCGCAAGACAAACTACGACCCCGGCTCAATGGATCGCCTCGATTATTTAACCGGACTGTGGCAACAGGGTTTGGTAAGTGAAGAAGATTACGAAGAAGAGCGCAAAAAATTCGAGAGTTCTTAGCGCATTTGTTGCCAATCTTATATTTATTTACCATCGTTTTACAAAATTTTCCCGTTTATTACTTGCCGAATATGAACTCTAAGATTTCTATATGAACACCTCTACTATAATCAAAGGAGCTTCACTTATGGTGGCTCTTTTCTTGTTTAATACTTTTCAGGGTATTGCCCAGCAGGCTAATTTTGAAGCAGCTGAACGTTTTACCGGCGAGAAGATCAGTAAAATGATTGGGAGTACGTCCGTCTATCCCCGCTGGATCGATGACTCTAATAATTTTTGGTATACCTATGAGAATGATGAAGGAAAAAATTGGTATTACGTAAATGCTGAGCGCCCAAATCAGCGTCTGCTTTTCGACCAGGAGGAAATGGCTGGCCAACTTACCGAGATCTTTGAGCGCCCCTTCAATGCCAAAGACCTTGACCTTGATGGGTTTAATTATGATACCGATCGTGAAGAATTCACCTTTCATGTAGACAGTATTGAATTCGTCTGGGATATTGATGAAAACAATTTGATACAAGGAGATTCCCTTGAAGCCGAAGAACGTGAAAATTGGGCCACCTATTCGCCTGATAGCACCTACATTGCGTTTGCCCGGAATCACAACTTATATATCATGAGAAGTGATGATCCGGATAGCACCGAGGTTCAGCTCTCCGAAGATGGTGAAAAATGGTTCAGCTACCAAGCTAGCCAAAGCGATACAACCAGTGATGAACGGCTTCGCTCGCGTGCTCAATTTTTTGATGATGAAACCAAGATCTGGGTAACCAGATCTGATGATCGTGAAGTAGAAGAACTTTGGGTTATCAATTCTCTCGGCAAACGCCCTTCTCTCGAAACCTATAAGTACGGTATGCCTGGAGAAGATGAAATCGGCATTAACCATGTTGAGATATTTGATATTGAAAGCCGTGAGCGTGTTCGCATAGATACCGACAAATGGGAAGATCAAGATCTAAGGGCTAATTATGGTGGTCACCAAACAGGCGATTACCGTGCAAATAGCTCTGATAAACTTTACATATATCGCGAAAACCGACTATCTGATAAAGTAGATATTCTTATTGCAGATACTGAAACCGGAGAGACCGAAGTGCTGCTAAGCGAAACCAGTGAGCCTTATTTAAACTGGAGCTACCAGTATCTTGGTATTATGAACGGTGGTGACGAATACCTTTGGTGGAGCGAGCGTACCGGCTGGGGGCAACTTTATC
>Ga0136557_1002220_pt1 | contig 11451 bp, 10 predicted proteins | sample AntRauTorckE6832_FD_104796 | JGI IMG/M metagenome (GOLD analysis project Ga0136557, IMG submission 104796) | Saline lake microbial communities from Rauer Islands, Antarctica - Metagenome Torckler E6 #832 | ecosystem: Environmental > Aquatic > Non-marine Saline and Alkaline > Saline | place...
AATAAACATTATCAAAATTTCAAAGAAAACCATAATAAAGAAATTCAAAAAATAAAAACTAGCAAAGTAAAAACCCTTGCGAGTATGGGTATATAAAATAAAATTTTGGTTTTGAAACGAGCCATATACTATCGTTAAAGTAATCCATTGGGATAAGCTTTGATAGTGAAAGTCTTAAAGAAATTAATCAGTCTTAATATGTTGTAACAACCCTTGAGGTTGTGAGAGTATTTTGGAAGTTGATGTATTTAAGAACCCCACTACTTTAGTGGTGGGAGTTTCAGAGCAGATACTTTTGGTACAGTGGAAGATATTTTTGATGGCACAGGAGTCCATGTAAAAGTTGTATCTAAGGAAAATGGATCCATTGATAAAAAAGATCTTATTGAATCTTTGAATCCAAAGAAGACCATAGCCCTTGGCAATGGTAGTAATGATGCATTGATGTTAAAGATGAGTGGTATTAGCATTGCAGTTTTAGGTAACGAAGGGTTATCTCTAGAAGCATTAGGAAACTCTGATTTAGTGATTAAAAACATTAATGATTTCTTTGAAATGATGAAAGAACCAAAAAAATTAATAGCAACATTAAGAAAATAGCCTCAACCCATAAGGATTAAGGCTATTTTTTTTTACAACTTAAAAACTTTATTCTTATCTGGTAGTAAAACATTATTGAAGCCTTCATCAATTAATTTTTGTTTTAATTCATGTCTAGCGTCTTCTTCACCATGGGTTAAGAAGATTATGTCTGGCATATTACTTAAATGTTTTGCAAAATTGATTAAATCTTCCTGGTCACCGTGAGCAGAGAAACCGTTAATCTTATGGATCTTTGCATGCACTGGATATTCTTTCTTACTAATCCAGACAGAAGAATTCTTTTCTAGGAGTTGTCTTCCAAGGGTGTTTTCTGCTTGGAAACCAATGAAAATTATTTCTGTCGTCTCTTTACCTAATAATTCTTTTAAATAGAAAAGGATTTTTCCACCATTACACATTCCACTTGAGGAAATGATAAGCTTTGGATTTTCAGAGTTTATCACACTGAAAGTATCTTTTATTTCTTCAATGTATTTAATATTACTCAAATTGAATAAATCTTTTTCCTTTTCAAGAGATTTTCTAAGTGCCTGCCGATTGTCTTCATAGATTTGAGTTGCCTTTAAGCCAAGAGGGCTATCAATATAAATAGGCAAATTTTTCAAAATACTATACTTTTCTTTTTTTAATAAATTCTTAATTTCTAAAACAATATTTTGTGTTCTACCGACAGAAAATGAAGGGATAATGCCTAATTTATTACCCTTATAAATGTCTAGAAGAATATTGCCAAGTTTTTCGCTACGCTCATCAATTTTCTCATGTAGACGGTTTCCATAAGTTGATTCAAGGACAAGGTAATCGCAATGACCGCGAAAATTTGGTTCCTCAAGTAAAAGGTTCCCTTTATTACCTAAATCTCCAGAAAAACAAATCGTTTCTTTTACCTTGTTTTCTATGACGTCTACTTGAATTGTTGCGGCACCTAAAATATGTCCCGCTGGAAACATTTCAAAGGTTATATTTTCAAAATTAACTTGTTGATTAAAAGCGACTGGGTAAAAATAAGCCAATGAAATTTCAACATCTTCCATGTTATAAAGGGGATCAATTGAATCAAGTCCAGCTTTTTCTCGGGCTTCATTCAGATCTTCCGTTGTTCTTTCTTGTATCGTTGCACTGTCTTTTAACATGATTGTCGCCAGATCGTATGTTTCATGGGTACAATAAACTTTTCCTTTAAAACCATTTTTAAACAAATAAGGTATGCGGCCCACATGATCAATATGTGCGTGAGTTAATAAGACAATATCAATGCTCTTTGGATCAAAAGCCATTTCAGTATTATCTGCATCTTCTTCTTGGTACAAACCAAAGTCTACTAAAATTTTATGGTTATTGGTTTCAAGTAAGTAACTTGAACCAGTAACTGTTCCAATGGCACCTAAAAATTTAATATTCATTATATCACCTCTAATTTCCTTATACCCTAAAAAAAGTTAAAATAACATTACATTTTCTTAACAAAACTGATATAATAATTTTTGAGGAGGTAAAAATGAAGATTATAAAGTATTTATATGACAATGAAAAACACTTTGGTTTATTATTAGAAAATAACCAAATAGCCAAGTTAAGTGCTGAAAGCCTACAGGATTTAATGGTAGATTATTATTCTGATTTGAAAACAAATGAAATGTTATTAAAAAAGCATAATCGCTTAAAATTATCTGAGGTTGAAATTTTAGCACCAGTTGAATATCCAGAAAGAAATATTTTTTGTATTGGTAAGAATTATGCGGAACATGCATTAGAGTTAGAAGGAAAAACAACAAAAGAAATTGAAGGGATTCCTGACCATCCTATTTATTTTTCGAAAATTGCTGGACCAGCCCTTGGTCATGAAGGCAAGATCAAGTTACATAAGGATGTAACAAAGGAAGTTGATTATGAAGTAGAATTAGGTGTTATTATTGGTAAAACTTGTAAAAATATATCTGAAGCAGAGGTAAAGGATTATATTTTTGGTTATACCATAATAAATGATGTAACCGCAAGAGATCTTCAAAGAAAACATGTGCAATGGTTGAGAGGAAAATCTTTAGATACTTTTTGTCCAATGGGACCAGTGCTTGTAACGAAGGATGAGATAGAAGATCATAGGAATTTAGATATTTCTTTAAAAATTAATGATGAGATAAGACAAACGTCAAATACGTCTAAGATGATTTTTAGTATTGAAAGAATTATTTCAGAGTTATCTAATGGGATTACCTTATTACCGGGAGATGTCATCGCAACGGGTACACCTGAAGGTGTTGGTATGGGTTTTGTACCACCAAAATATCTGAACGAAGGAGATATTGTGACGTGCACTGTTAAATCAATTGGTGAGTTGAAAAACTATGTGATTGATTAATGCTATGGGGGATTAGCATCTCAACTGCAATAAGCATTTTTTTACTTATGATTTATCTGAAAATTCAAAATACAATACCAAAAGTACCAGACAATACTATTAATAGTGAAAAGAGTGATTTAACAGAGATTTTACAAGAAAAAAATAATGTGGTTCAAATTAATTTGCCTAATAAAGTGGTGCATGTTAAACGCGAGTCTAAAGATGCTCTATTTGTTGGGCAAATTGTTTTTGAGAAGTATAAAGTTGTCGAAGTAATTAATATGGGGCATATGAGTCATGTGTATTTAGTGAAACACTTAGTTTTAGGGAATTATTGGTGTTTAAAAATTGTAACAACTTATGATAATACAGGTTTGTTTCAAGAAGAAGGCATCTTAAAACAGATAAATTATCAAATGATTCCTAAAATGATTGATGTTTTTTATGAAGGTAACATTGTATACATAATTGAGGAATACATAGAAGGAACCTCTTTAAAAGAACTACTTTATAAAGAGGGACAATTCAAAGAAAGAGAAATAATTCAGTGGGGTATTGAAATTTGTGAAATTTTTGAATATCTGCATAACCATCAGTACAATCCAATAATTTATAGGGATTTAAAACCGGAAAACATAATTGTCACCCATAATCGACATTTAGTTTTAATAGATTTTGGATTAGCGAAGTTTAAAACTTCAAAAGAAAAAGATTATATGCCATCTGGGACAAAGTTATTTGCACCAAAAGAGCAATTTTCACAAAATGGAATGACTGATGAATTAACAGATCTTTACAGTATAGGTATGGTTTTAATTCATCTAATTCTAGAAAACAATTTAGAGGATGCCGTTACTTTGAAGAAACTGAACAAATTTATTAGCAAGGATTTATCAAAGGTACTGTTAAAATCAATCAGTGAAAAGCGCGAAGCACGCTATAAAAATGCGCGTAATTTTAAGAAAGCTTTACAAAACTTGTTTATAAAGAAACAAGGATTTTTTAATTAGACAAAGGAGGCATACCAATTATTTCTTTAATCATCAAAGAAAGTCTCAATGACTATTTCGTAGAAATGATTAATAGATTAAATATGACAATTGAATTAAATATTTTTAAACCGGTGGAATTTTCCAAGGAAGCCATTCGAATATCTCAAAAATATTCAAAATATTTAATCATAGATTATGATTTAATTTTAGATCGAGATTTTTTTATAGAAGAATTAAAGCAGTTGAGAGTTGTTTCATCAGAAACAATCATTCTTATGATTGCATCAGGTCTTGAACCTGGGGATATTTTTTTGAAAAAAATCGTGAATTTAGGTGTTTATAACATCATTATTAGTAGTGACCATCAAAAAATAATTGATGAGAGCATTGAAATCTTACAAAAACCAAGGGTTTATCGAGATGCTGTTCAATATGATTTTGTTTTAAACCAATCAAGTGAAAGTAAGATTAGAAAACAGAAAATTTTAGTACATCATGTGGGTACGAAACTCATTGGTATGATTAGTGGGCAAAGGGGTGTCGGTGGGACCCATACATTAATGATGCTTGCACACCATTTACAACTGAATCATTCCGTTGCAATAATTGAAATGAATCAATCAGAAGCCTTTATGAATTTTGGACAAGTAAACAACCATTTAGTAAAAAAGGAGAACCATTTTAAGTTTAAAGGTGTACATTATTTTTTCGATATAGAACTCTCTAGTTTTCTAAATAATCATAAAAATACATATGAATATATTTTATTAGATTTTGGTGATTATCGAAAAATCAATCGAATGGATTATTTTTTTATGTCAGACGTGAAGTTATGTATGTTATCTGGCATCGACTGGCATTTAATGCAGTCAAAAGCAATCTATGAAGAATTTAAGACAATGGATGATAAAAGAAATTGGCTTTATTTAGTGCCTTTTATTGAGAAGAAATACTTAAAGGAAATGAACACCTGGATGGAGAATCAATTGATAACGATTCCTTTCAATGTGAACCCTTTTAAACCAGAAAAAAGAGTGAAAAACATTTTTGATGAAGTATTAAAACGTAGCAGTAGACAAAGTATATTTAGAAAAATTTGGAAAGGAGTGATCCATGGGCTTTGGTAGAAAAAAGGCTTATCTAAAGAAATTTTTAACAATTATATTTATTCTAGTAATCCTTGTTAGTAGCGGTATCTTTGGATATGTAACTTATCAGAAAGTTGTTCAAGGTATGCAAGCGGATTATGAAAAAGAAATTGAAAGGTTACAAGTAGAAAAATATATGAAAAAGCGAATGGTACTTATACCGAAAAAAGCAATAAGGAAAGGTGTTGTTCTAACAGAGGATTTAGTTGAATTAAAAGAGATACATTCAAATTGGTCACAAGAATTATTTGCAGCAACAGAAGATTTTGGGAAACAAACAATAATAAGTTATGAAAAAAATATGCCAATTTTCAAAAATACGTTGATAAAAAATGAAGTGAAAGATGACCATCGGATAAGAGAAATTTCAACTGTACTGTTACAAAGTGACTTAAAAGAGAATGATGTTGTAGACTGTCGCATAAGATATGCTAATGGCTTAGAGTTTATTGTACTTTCGAAAAAACAAGTTAAGAAAATTGATTTAAGCAACAATACAATATGGTTATCTCTTAGTGAAAAAGAAAGTTTGCTACTCAGTAGTGCTTTAGTTGATAAAGCATATTTTCAAGGGTCTTCTTTCTACATTAGTCGTTACATAGAATCAAATATTCAAGAGGAAGCATTGGTCAATTACATTCCAAATCAAGAAGTTATGGTGTTAATTGAAGAAGACTCAAGTTTAAATGCATTTTATAGTGCGCGTGATAAGGAAAAGAGAGGTACTTTAGAAGAAATTTTATATGCCTTAGATGAAGAACAAACTGCCCAAGTAGAAGAAGGAGTTACGGAAGAAGCGTCATCAGTGAATAATCGAGTAGCCAACCAAGATATTTCGATTATTGAAAGTTCAGAAGAACCACCGACAATTGAAGAGGAGGAAACCCATGGCTTTAACTAAAATAGGCTTTTTTGGAGAAGTACAATGGGATTTTATTATCTATCTGGCAAGAATCTATAAAAACCTAGGCTTAAAAGTTGGTTTATTAGATGCTTCTTTAGAAAAAAAATTAGAATACTATTTACCAAAGGATTTGGCAATGGAAGTGATGGATTATAATGAAATGACACATTTTCTATCTTATTTTGAGGGATGTGATGTAACTGACTTTGATATCTTATTAATCAATATTGGTTTTAATTCTGAAGGTATTCATCGACTTTTAAGTAGTGACCATCAGTATTTTATCACAAGCTATAATCGTAAAGCCATTGAACGGTCACAGAAGTTATTAATAGAAATCAGTGAATTAAGTAAAAATTTTTCTTATCACCAAATCTTTATTGACTACATATCATCAGAAATCAAGAAAAAATATATTTGTTTTGCTCTTTCAAAGCATCATAGTTTAAAGATTAGAAATACATATTATTTAGAAGTTCATGAAAAAATCTTAAAAGGACGGTTATCCTTACAACATAAAGCAGTTAAAAAAACAATAAAGTTACCGAAGGATTACTATCAGTTGTATCAAGAGATTATCCTAGAAACAACCCAATCAAGTAAAAGAAGCATCAAAAAAGCTTATAAAAATTCAAGGAAGGGGTGTTGAAGATGCATATTGTTTTCTGGAGTAATGTTCATGGTCAATGTGGTGTGACAAGTAATTTAGCAGCCGTGGCATTAGAACTGACATTGAATTATCGTTATAAAGTTTTAATGCTTCATAATGAATTTAATAACCCTTCATTGGACGAAATATTTTTGGATCAAGGGACATTGGAAAATGTAAATGACAACATGTTTGATATCGGTATTGACGCCTTAATGCGGTATTGTAAATACAATGCTTTAAATGAAGAAAACTTTCAAAATTACACAACAACTATTTTGAAAAATAAGTTAGATTTATTACAAGGGACAGCTATGACGAAGCGAGAAAATTTTTATTCAGAATTAGGCCACATGGAAGACCATATTCTAAACAGTGCTTTAGAATATTATGATTTTGTGTTTTCTGATGCAACTGCTGGTGAAAGTTATAGTCAGTCGTTACTGAAAAGAGCAGATATTATTGTTGTGAATTTAAATCAAAACAAACAAGTCATTAAAGACTTTTTTAATCATCCAGTTTATAAGATTTATCAAGAGAAGTGTTTCTTCCTTATGGGAAAGTATGATCAGGCATCAAAATATAATCGAAAGAACTTAATAAGACAATTTGATTTTAATCAAAAAAATAGCTTAAAGAAGTTGTTAGGGAAAAATGATACCTTAGGTGTCATTCCCTATGATGTTAAATATCTAGATGCATTAAATGATGGCAAAGCAACAGACTATTTCTTATTGGGTTCAAGAAAAGATAAGAAGGAATCGAAAGATAGTTTTTTTGTGGGGGTTAAGAGCAGTGTAGAGATGTTACTAAAACATTTAGAAATCAATTTAGACTTGGTGAGTTTAGGTGATTACGATGTTTAATCTATTCATGATTTTTTTAGTCTTAACTGTTCTGATTTTACTTCTTTTAAAATTATTTGGGGTTTTTAATCAAGAGAAACAAGAAAGTGAAGTATTAGAAGATCAGTATTCTGTCGAGTTTTTAACAGCCGCCGTAAAAGGCTATTTCAATAATGTTTTAAGAACAAATTTTTATCGTATGCGGTTGTCTAAGGAAGAGTATATAAAACAATCTAAAAGAAGAGAACAATTGAGACGGTCTTTAAAAACTTGTATTTATGGAGACATAAATTCTAAGAATTATATTAAAGCTTTTATAAAGGATATTCTATTAAAGGAATGCAATATAACAAAAGCAAGTATTCACAAAGTTATTCCATTTAAAAAATCTAATCTTTTAACGGTAGAATCGAAATTTGATATTTTACTTTATACTTATCAAAAGGAATATGGTTTAAGAGCTTTTGAAAAAATGATTATTAAAAACCAGTTAGACCAATTAAGAAAAGAAGGTTCATACTATATTAATAAGATGGATATTCATAAGTTATATGATCAAAAAATTGGTTATCTATCAGGATTTGAAGACCAATTAGATATTTTAGTCCAGCGGATCTATCAGACCTACAAAGGATATTCAATTATTGATGAGTTGCGGGATATGAAAATTGATGGTATTTCTGGTGGCGTTTCAGGTATTCCAACAAATTTTTTTCAGCGGTTAAATGAAAAGAGAAACTTAGAAACCATCTCAAAGTTACCATCGGCTTATGATTCTATTTGGATTTTTTTTAAAGGGAAGTCAATTCATTTACGTTTTTTATCTTTTAAAACAAAAAGTGAACTGATTCGTGTTTGTAAAAATATTTATAAGTATGATCATCCAGGGCAATTAACTGAAACCGCGGGATATAAAGTTAACAAAATGCAAGATGGCAGTCGCGTCGTTGTTACACGCCCGCCTTTTTCTGAAAGTTGGGCATTTTTTCTTAGAAAGTTTGATAGTATTGAAAAAATCGAAATGAACCAGTTAATTGTAGACCAAAATAAGGAGCTATGTATTGGTTTAGTTAAATGGCTTGTAAAAGGCTGTCAAGTAACGGCTATAACGGGGAGTCAAGGGACAGGAAAAACCACATTATTAATGGCTATGGTTGCTTTTATTAATCCAATCTATAATTTAAGAATTCAAGAAATGGCTTTTGAACTGCACTTACGATCAATTTATCCTTATAGAAATGTGTTATCTTTTAAAGAAACAAGTGATATTTCTGGACAGGAGGGATTAGATTTACAAAAAAAGACAGATGGTTCGGTAAATATCTTGGGGGAAGTCGCAACGGCACCTGTTGCTTCATGGATGATACAAATGACCCAAGTGGCGTCTTTATTTACATTATTCACCCACCATGCGAAAACAAGTGATACCTTAGTAAAATCTTTAAGGAATAACTTATTACAAACAGGTGTCTTTTCCAATGAAGCAGTAGCTGAAGAACAAGTGGCAGAAGTGATTAATTTTGATATTCATTTAAATAAAAATGCAAAAGGTCATAGATACATTTCTAGGATTACTGAAATTCAAAGTCAGGAGATTAAAGATTTTCCTTTAACTTATAAAGATGCAGCATCAGAGGAAAAAATGGACTATTTTTTAGATACTATGACGGAGTATTTTAGAAGGCAAACCAACAAAAGACAATACAAGACAAAGGATATTATTTGCTGGAAAGCCGGAAAATATATTGTTAAAAACAAACTTTCAAAAAGGTCTTTTGAGAGTATATTGAATGCTTTAGAACCTGATATAAAGAAGGATTTTATAACTTTTGCGAATACCTATGCTTTGGTGCATTATGAGTCATGAGATGATTTTAAAAATTCTATTGGGAATTATTATTTGCTCATTAATGATTTTTATCTATGCGTTTTACCGATTGAATCAATTAAAAAAGCATAAAGTGGTAAAAAGATCCTTTGGAAAAGACTCAAAAATTCTATTGAAAATACATAATTTTCTACAGAAAATTCCCTTCATTAGTGATTACCTACTGAAAGTTGAAGGAAAATTAAAATTTATTGAGCTCACAGATGAAAAAACCATAAAGAAAAAAGCAACACAACTCATTTTATATGCATTTACATTTACTGTTGTTATCGGGATTATCTTACTTTACTCCGTTGATAGTTTGTATTTCTTATTGTTAGGGTTAACCATGCTTGTGGTCATGAACCAACAGTTTTTAAATCTATACATTGGTGATATGGAGAAAAAACTTTTGATTCAATTTGAAGATTTCTTATCAGAAGTAAAGCATCATTATCACAACCACGAGATGATTGATGAAGCGGTTTACGATACAACGAAAAATGTCACAAAAAAGAATTTTGAGATGAGTCTTCATGCGAAAAAAATGTATGAGATTTTATCATCTGAAGCGCCAGAAAATGCAATGGAAAATTATTATGATTTAGCACCGAATAAGTTTTTTAAAAATTTTATTGCATTGGCCCACTTAGTACAAAAATTTGGCGATAAGGTGGTTAATGAAGAGTCAGTTTTTTTAAGAAATATGAATTATTTGAAGCAGGAAATTAAGTATGAGTTGCTAAGAAAAGAGCGTTTAAATTATCTGTTTAAGAGTCTATCCTTTATCACTGTTGTACCAATATTCTTTATTAAACCATTAGAAAAGTGGGCACTTATGAATTTGCCAGAATTAAGCATCTATTTTAATGGCAAATATGGTTTTTATATAGACATAGGCACATTTTTATTAGTCATTGCTTCATACGTACTGATTAGTAAAATGAAAAATAACGATGCCCAAGTGATTAATCATAAATCAGGAATTTTTGAGAGACTACTAAAAATTTCTTGGTTAAAAAAATTAATCAATTCAAAGGTTAATTCAAATTATAGTAAATATCTGAAAGACGAAAGTTTTTTAAAGGATGCGGGTTATACGAAATCTGTTGAAACATATTATTTAACAAAATTAATAGCAGCCGGCAGTTTCTTTTTAATAACCATCCTGGTTATGTTTAATGCAATAGTTATTGGCAGTAGTCAGTTATTATTGGCAGAAGAAAGCTATTTGTCAACATCAGATGAAACCTATGTTATGGCATTAAAAGATAAGGCGTTAAGTGATGCAGAAGTTTACGAGTATATTGAAAGTAGAGAAAATTTATCTCGGAAGGTACTGACCAAAGAGAGTTCGAGAATCTTTAATAAGATTGATGCATACAACGCATTACACTTTAAATGGTGGTATCTAATTGTTGCTTCAATTGTTGGCGTACTCGCTTATCAATGGCCAACGCTTCTTTTAAGTTTTAAAAAGAAGATGCGATTAATGACTATTGAAGAAGAAGTGATCCAAATGCATACAATTATTTTAATGTTAATGTATTTTGAACGAATCTCCGTGGAAGAGGTGCTTCGATGGATGGAACAATTTTCATTAATTTTTAGACGGTCAATTAATAAATGTTTAAATGATTTCGAATCAGGAGATTTAGAAGCCTTAACAACACTCAAACGTGATGAAGGATATACATCTTTTATTCGTATAGTAGATAATCTATTAAACGCAAGCGAAAAAATTCCTTTGGCATTAGCTTTTGATGAACTCGTTATTGAACGCAAGTATTATCAAGAAAAAAGAAAACAAGACAATGAACTATTAATAGAAAAGAAGGGGATGATTGGTAAATTGATTGCCTTTATACCTTTAAGCTTCACTATATTCTTTTATCTATTATTACCATTTTTATTGTTCAGTTTAAATCAACTATTAAATTATTCTACTCAAATGAAGGGTGTATTATAACAAGGAGGACAACAATGGAAAATTCTTTAAAAATGTTAATGATCGGGGCGGCAGTAGCAATCACTTTAGCGGTGATTACATCAGGTTTTTTTATATTGAGACAAGGCCAAGGTATTTTGAAAAGTTCAACATC
>Ga0136557_1002221_pt1 | contig 11447 bp, 13 predicted proteins | sample AntRauTorckE6832_FD_104796 | JGI IMG/M metagenome (GOLD analysis project Ga0136557, IMG submission 104796) | Saline lake microbial communities from Rauer Islands, Antarctica - Metagenome Torckler E6 #832 | ecosystem: Environmental > Aquatic > Non-marine Saline and Alkaline > Saline | place...
AACCACGCCATAAATGAACGCTACCGCTTTTTCTCCTTTGGCGATGGAATGCTGTTGGTTTAGAGATGTGAGTTTTGTTTTACGAACAGAATAAACCTGTTTCACACACTGTCCCATTTCAGATTCCGGCACAGGGGCCGGAATGACGGGGTAAGCGACAACATCAGCTAAAAACGTCATTCCGTCCCGACGCTTCGGGATTGCGGAATCTGTCCTGCCCATAAGTTTTGATTAGGGAATTCCAGTTAGCATGATTTGATTTTTTTTTGGCGGGAGTTTCACTCTTCGACTTTGCGTAAAGATTTCATCTCTATATGAGTCCGAAATATAGCGCATCCTACGGAGCGCATGTGGGTTCTGTACATTGTGTTTTTTTAAACATAATGCTCTTAACAGAGCATAAACACATGGTGCAAAAACCTCAACTGCTATTGATAACAGTTTAACCACCAAAAAGCATATAGAATCTTTCTTTTTAACTCCAGTTTCAAGTCTGAAAATTTTGGGTGATAGTGAGCATACCCTTCCCAATCTGTCCCGTGTTATCTACTGGGTCAATATAACTTTTCGGGCGGGAGAGAATAAAAAAAGCGTCACCGAAATTACTCCGATGACGCTTTGAAAATCTTTATTCAGAATTCAGAATTCAGATTCTGAATAAATGCTGATTTATCAGATGGCGATATTTATCTAAACATGAAATACGCCACGTCCCAAAAATACCGCTTCGGTATCGAGGGCTTCTTCAATTCTGATCAGCTGATTGTATTTGGCAATACGGTCGGTGCGGCTCATAGAACCGGTTTTGATCTGTCCCGCGTTGGTTGCCACGGCAATATCAGCGATGGTTGTGTCTTCTGTTTCACCGCTTCGGTGAGAAATAACCGCTGTATATCCGTTTTTGTGAGCCAGTTCGATGGCATCAAGGGTTTCGGTAAGCGTTCCGATCTGATTTACTTTAATCAGAATAGAATTTCCAACGCCTTCTTCAATTCCTTTTCCAAGTCGCTCTACATTGGTTACGAACAGGTCATCTCCAACTAACTGAACTTTGTCGCCGATAGCGTCGGTTAGTTTTGCCCAACCTTCCCAGTCGTTTTCGTACATGGCGTCTTCGATAGAAACGATAGGATATTTTTCGATCCACTCGCTCCAGAATTCGACCATTTCATCAGCGTTTTTCTTAGAACCGTCGCTCCATTTGAACTCATACAATCCGGTTTCGGTATTGTAGAATTCTGAAGTAGCGGGATCAAGCGCGATGAGTACATCTTCTTCAGGAACATATCCTGCCTGTGTAATAGCTTCGAGAATGACTTCAACAGCTTCTTCGTTGCTTTTCAGGTTAGGAGCAAATCCGCCTTCATCACCAACTGCGGTGCTGTACCCTTTTCCTTTGAGTACTTTTTTGAGCGTATGAAATATTTCGGTACCGATTTGGATAGCGTCGGAGAAAGTCTCAGCGCCAACAGGCATAATCATGAATTCCTGAAGATCCACGTTGTTATCGGCATGACTACCACCATTGATGATATTCATCATAGGAAGTGGAAGTTGCTTAGCGTTTACGCCGCCGAGGTAACGAAACAGGGGAAGTCCGAGATAGTTCGCAGCTGCTTTTGCGGCTGCCATTGAAACGCCCAAGATAGCGTTGGCGCCCAATTTTGATTTGTTCTTGGTGCCATCGAGATCGATCATAAAGTTATCAATCTCAACTTGCTTAAATACGTTGAAACCGATCAATTCGTCGGCTATCACTTCATTTACGTTTTCTACTGCTTTCTGAACGCTCTTTCCGAGGAAATAATCTTCATCTCCATCGCGCAATTCAACTGCTTCGTGCTCTCCGGTAGATGCTCCGGATGGAACAGACGCACGGCCAACAACGCCGCCGCTTACATATACATCAACTTCAACCGTGGGGTTTCCACGAGAATCTAAAATCTGTCGTGCTACAATATCTTCAATAACTGACATAAGGAACTCTTGCTTAAAGTGTTAAAATTCGTCACATGAATATAAGGAATTTACGCAAATGAGCCCTATGTGTCTGAATACCATATAATATATTAACTGAAAGCGTTTTTTTGTAGGTAGTCCCGAGTTGAGAGTAGTTGGTGATCAACGAAAAACGAACTACTCGCAACTATCAAATAGCTCCTTTAAAACGCTGGCCGGGGCGGCGGTAGTGGTACATCAGTACTTCCTCGTGATTCTTTTCACGCTCATCGAAATGCTTTTCCATTTGCGCGTAGGGATTAGAATAGATATGATTGGCCTTCATCCCGTTTTGCTCTCTTTGTTCTCGTCTGACACTTACCAAAGGCAAGGTCTCATCTTTCATGTACGATTTAAGAAGATCGGCGAAATTGGGTGCCATTATCAGCAGAAACTGCTCGGGCAGAGGATTGGAAAGATCTGATCTCTCTTCATCAACCTCCGGATTTTCATACGGATTTTTATTTTTGGGATCTTTGTCTTCGGGTCGATTCCCATCCTGCGGCAGATTTTGTGTGGGCGTAACCGTTTGAAACGGAATAGGATTCTGCGGAACGGCTGCAGCCCCCGTTTCAGTTGACTGAGCCGGCAAGAGTGAACTAAGATTTAACGTATCTAATCGCATATTGTATCTTATCGAACAACACTACCACTTTTTAACTTAAAAAAATGACTCCCTATTTACTTCTCGATATTGACGGAACCTTACTCAATGTAAACAGTACTGTTATGCATAAAATTGTGGATAGCAGTCTCGAACTAACCGGACTCGCCGATAAAGTCACCATTCCAAAATCGTTTTCAGGTCGCACAGATGCCGATATTTTCTATTCCTATTTATCCGGATTATCATCTGCCGACGATCACTTTTTACGCCTGAAACAGACGTATATCTCAACAATATCTGATCACCTGCTGCCTGAGCATGTCACCACACTGCCATTTGCGGAAGAATTGGCACTTGAGTTAATTAAACGAAAAATCGGGTGGAGTTTGATGACCGGAAATTTTCGGGAATCCGGTTTTGTGAAGATGAAAGCAGCCGGACTCCACAATTATCTCCCTGAAACGACTATTCATATTTTCGGAGATAAACACCGAGATCGGGTTGATCTTGCGGGAAGCGCGCTCCCCAAACTCGCCTCACATTATAATTACGATTTTACTGGTGACGACTTAGTGGTGGTTGGTGATACACCCAACGATATTAGAGCAGCGCAGGCTCACAACTACAGAAGCATCGGCGTGTTAACAGGCAATTATTCCGCTGAAGACTTCAAAGATCATCAACCTGATGAACTAATACATGGCCTTGATGAGTTACTCCCTGTTTTAGAGCGCTGGTATGGAATCTGAACTTATACGCTCGCCTTACGGACTTATTGAAATTGAGCGCTGGGGAGATGGTGATCCTGTTTTTGCTTTCTTCCATGGATTTGGCGGTTCTGTAAAATTGTATCACCGCATTATTCCCTTTTTTAGAAAAGCCGGGTTCAGCGGAATTTCTGTCTCTTTTCCCTATCACGGAAATTCTTCAGATCTGCCCGACCATCCACCGGCATTTTCCATTAAAACATTTTCCGAGTGGTTGTTGATTTGGTGGGAAGAGGAAGGCTTGCCGATAAAACACCTTGTTGCCCACAGCATGGGGTCACGCGTGGCGATGTTTTTGAACGCGAATCATCCAAAAAAATTCAATTCACTGCATTTAATTGCGCCCGGCGGATTTTATCCATGGGAAATACGCATGTTTCGATTTTATGAAACCATAGTCGGCCAAATACTTTTGAGTATTCCGTTCACAGGCAATCAATTGATGAAATTTCTGATTCCCGGTTCCAAGCCACTTGCGCGAAATCGTCTCAGAAAGGTGATGAAATATTACGGAGGAAATTACAGCGGAATGGACCTTTATAAACAAGAGGTGATGCACAAACTCTGCCTGATTGAGCATCCCGTACATTTAATTGGCGGGCAAAACGATCATCTGTTGCCACCGGATTTTTACAAAGAGATCCGTCAGCATTTTGTAAACCCGACTATACACATCATCGCCGACAGTGGACATTTACCAATGCGCCAGGAACCCCTTTTGACGTTTGACGCGATTTTGAGCGTGGTGAAGGAAGTGTGAGAATGAAATATCTATATCTACGTTTGGGTTTGTCGAAACGTCGATGTACAGGATTGAAACAATACCGTATTGCAGTTGAAAGTTTCCACATTCGCCGCACATTTAATTTTTGCTTGATTTCTTGCTTCTATACTGAACAATCCATTCGTTTGTAATTTCAATAATATCAGAAAAGGTTTACCAGTAAAAAACTTTCAGTTCAGACAATTAAATAACCAGAGTTCGATTCTGAAATTATTCTGGATTCCAGGTGACCAATAAATGTGTGAGCCGGAGGAAAAATCTTGATTAAGAATAAACCCCAAAAACTTACCAATTGGTGTCATTCTCTGTTGATTTATGGCTCATATTTAATGAGAATTGTAACAAATTAGCATATATGTTTCTAAGGAAACAGACACCGATAGGTGTCAAACCATTCTGTACAAACAGAATGAAATAGCCCCCGATGCTTCGGGGGTAGATATATCGGAAAAGATTAATCACCCCCGAATGGGGGTTAAACAAGAGGTGCCATGGGATCATATACACAAATAATTTACCATATCGTTTTTGGAACAAAATACAGAGTCCGGCACTTCATGAGAAATATCAGCGAGTTTGAAGAAAAATACCTGTTTGAAAAAAAATTACCTGAGGGGTTACCGGTCTGAGCCGTTAATTGAACCCCCACTAGGGGGGTTATAACATCACGATTTCAAATAGCCTCAGGTGGTACCTGAGGCTATTTTCATCATGTTCTATGATGAGTTAAACGCCATTCGGCGTAAGATTGTAGGAAACTATTAAATCTTTTTTTGATACGAATGTGTTGGGCCTCAAAAGAGTTTTAGCATATTTATTTTAAACCGAACTCAGGTTAATACCAAAATCAATGCCGCACTCAAATGGCATGTTAAACCGGGGTAGATCGGCAGGCTTGAGAGGTTCCATTCGAGACAGATCATGAATTGAATATTTAGAATCCATCATCATATCTTTAATTTTGTGTAACCGAACCTCCCCCGAATCGGTAGTTTCTGAAATTTTCGGGTGTAAACCCAAATATGTTAACGTAAATAAAAGTGGCTTTAAAAGCGGAAAATAATCATTATCAAAAGGGCAATTAATAAAAACAAGATCTGATCTCATTATTCTCGTTTCAGATTATCTTTTGTATAGTCCCATCTTTCTTATGAATAATAACGGTGTTGCCTTTCGTCAGGCTTCTGGCAATCTCAACAGCTTCATTTTTATCAGAACGAACTGCACTGGCTCTTTTTGAGCATTCCTTTTTTACCGACCATCCTTTATGACTTGGGACAACATGGATTCTACCACTGTTCGTTGATGCAGCTTTTGAAAATTTTCTTAACAGATCTGATTTCGAATTCTAAGTAACAGTAGCCATGATGTTCTTATTTTTAATGCCTTATCTGATTATATACTACAATAATTTGACCAAATTTAGAAACAATAACTATCCTCTCCTTACCACAAACCGCCAAATGTGATGTGGAAAGCGGGACTTCCGAAAAAGTTTTGTTTATCAGTGGTTCTCTCCAAAACCGGTCCGTTTGCATCTACAAAAATCAGTCCCCGTTCGTTGGTTTTGTATCGATAGGGTTCCATAACCTGAATACCATCGCTGAAATAGTGGAACATGTAGCCGAGGCGGATACTGGTGTAGGACTTGGAATTATCACCAAAATCAAAATTCAGCATCAGCTCTCCGGCGTATCCAAACTTTTGACTTCCTTCACCCCATCCCATAAACACATCGTAATATTCTTCGTAGGGACCTAATTCGGGAGATGGCGTTCGAATACCGTTTCCATCAACATCATCAAAGTAGGGATAGGCAAACGCGAATGATGGTCCTGCCGAACCGGAGATAAAAATCCTGAAATTATCATAGATGTATTCGGAGAGAACGCGCTGCTTGTAACCAAACAGTACCGGATAGGAAATAACCCGCTGATACTTATTGGGAATGACTTCACTGTAAAAACTCTGAAAGCTCTGCTCGGAAATATCCCGCAAAGTGCTAAGTTGCGCGGAAATGGTAAATTCAGAATTATTACTCAACATATATTTGTATTGAGTTCCGATACCAAAGCCGAAATTATCGATGGTAATATCGAAACCCCATCCCACGCGCGCACCTTTTTGAAAAGGTGTTTCTACCTCATCTGATTCCTCAATCTGAGGTTCTTGCCAGATTTGTGACGATGCGCCTGCTGGAAGCAAAAAGAAAAAAAGAATTAATATTATTGGAAATCGCTTCATATACGGAGTATTCGACATTTTTATCATTTGATTAACAAGGAAACGATGAAAAAACAAAAAAAAGTATTTTCTGACTTGCCAAAATACTTTCAGATATTATATTCCCGTAACTTTTTACAAGATGGTATAGTTCAGATTCGTGCGTTCTGTACCAAGTTAGCCACAATAGTAACGGGCTTCTTATTGTAAAGCAAACAGGTTATGCAAGCCTCATACTAATAAAGAACAAAATAAATTAATATGCGAAAATATGTGATTTTTGGTCCTGCCGACACTCTAAAAAGAATTGGCACCGGACTGGTAGAAGAATTAAAACCAAAGAATTCGTACGAGTTTCAGCACGAAGACAACGAAACTCTCATCATTGTTGCTGTTTTTGAAGAGTATCAGCGTCATATCAACTCAAGCACTTCGCTTACCTGCATTTATGAATTCTCCAATCGTTCGGTTAAATATGAATTGATGCCAACCGGCGGGCGTATGGGATTCAGAGGAAGCTCTATGGACGTAGAGCGCACCATTGTGGCAAGTGTGATAGATTATATCACTGACTTTTCGAAGCGTTTTGGTCTTACCTTACAAGAAGTTGAAATTCCTGATGACGACGACGAAGAATAATTTCGTCACTTTCAATTTTCGTCACCTTTATAACAACTGTTTATGACATCTCCCCCCGCCGATTGGACCGTCTTGTCCATGATGGAGTGGGCAACTTCCTTCTTTGAACAGAAAGAAATAGCACAGCCACGCCTATCTATTGAGTGGCTGTTGGCCCATGTTCTCGAGTGCAAACGCCTCGATCTGTACATGAAGTACGACCGCCCGCTTGCTCCATCCGAACTTGACATCCTTCGTCCGCTGGTTAAACGCCGAAGCACCCACGAACCACTTCAATACATTACCGGTTCAACCGATTTTTACAATAGCGAATTCATAGTAGGGCCCGGAGTACTAATTCCCCGTCCTGAAACCGAACAAATTATTGAGCAGATTCATGAGCGTTGCAAAAATCATCCGCCCGGCTCCATTCTGGATATCGGCACCGGCTCGGGATGTATCGCCATAACGCTAAAGCAACTATTTCCAGAAGCCGACACAGAGGCGATAGATGTAAGTCGCGATGCCTTGAAAATTGCGTGGAAAAACGCGCAGAAGCTGGAAACGGAGATTACTTTTCACCACACTGGGATTCAGGAATTTCAACCTGAAAAACAATACGACCTCATCGTTTCCAATCCTCCCTACATCCCTGAATCGGAGCGAGAGGAGATTGACACCGAGGTAAAAGACTACGAACCGTCTGAAGCCCTGTTTCTGCCCGACCCCGCAACAATCTACTCAGCAATTGAGCGCTTCGCCCGAACCAACCTCAATCCGGAAAATGGTTTCCTTTTTCTGGAAATTCACGAAGAATACGCTCCCGAAATCACCCGACTTTTCGATCCAACTATTTGGAAATCAACCATCTTAAAAGACTATTCCGGCAAGAACAGAATGCTGTTTTGTTACTTAAGTCAAAATGACTGACAAAGCGCACATGTTTCGCACACAATAAAATGTGGATAACTTGTGAATAACTTTTTTTTAGCCCCGTACAAATGTTGTGTTATCCACAAAATCCCGCCCTCCTTGGCTCAGGCGGTGTCAAGCCCTTTTGTTGACAATTTTGTAAAACATCATAACACATTGATGCCCAATAGATTATAATCTTATTTACATTGTGGATAACTTTGGGGCAACAACAAATTCAGCGTTTGATTATATCTCGATTTATGTCCATTTTTGCAACAGTTCAACGACTAACAGCAACCCCTCTTGTGGATAACTGTTAGATTAATGTCAAGTTTTATTTTCGTTTTCTTTCATTTTTGAGACAACGAAATACAGTTAGTTTTGTAAAGTATAGAAGACGTCGGAGGTCTAACCATTGAGTAAAGAACAGGCTACGCTTGTTTGGAAAGAATGTCTCGATATCATTCGGGATAATGTCAACCATCAGAAGTTTAAATCTTGGTTCGAACCCATAAGCCCGCAAAAGGTAGAGGACAACACTCTCACCATAGAGGTTCCCTCTCAATTTTGGTACGAGTGGCTCGAAGAGCATTATTATAATATGCTCCGCTCGGCTATTTCGCGCGTAATCGGTCCTGAGGGAAAACTGGAATATTCTGTTGTGGTTGAGAAATCGGAAAATCAACTCGATAGCCGTTCCATTCGTCTGCCCCAAAATCCGGTTCCCCCTTCCCGTGAAGAGAAATCTACCGGCGGCGATCCACAGTATTATCCCGGACAAATTGAGAATCCGTTTGTGATTCCCGGCGTGAAGAAAACCAAAATCCCTTCTAATCTTAATAAGGGATATGTGTTTCAGAAATTCATTGAGGGTGATTGTAACCGTCTCGCGCGTTCTGCCGCTTTGGCTATTACAGAAAACCCGGGACTCAATTCGTTCAATCCGCTTTTTGTGTATGGCGGTACGGGACTTGGAAAAACCCATCTCATCCAGGCAATCGGCAATAAAGTCAAGCAGGATTTCCACGATGAGAAGTCGGTTCTCTATATTCCAAGTGATCGCTTTACCAACGAGTTTGTTCACGCTATCCGAAACAATCGCGCGAACGAATTCACCATGTACTACCGAAATATCGACGTATTGATTGTTGACGATATTCAGTTTTTCAGCGGAAAGGAAAAAACACAGGAACAGTTTTTCCACATCTTTAATACGCTTCATCAAGATGGAAAACAGATTATTCTGAGTTCTGATCGCGCACCAAAAGATATTCCTGATATTGAAGAGCGTTTACTTTCACGTTTCAACTGGGGACTCAGCGCCGATCTTCAGATGCCCGAGTATGAAACCCGTTTTGCCATTCTGGAGCGCAAAGCACGCGACAACGGAATTGAGTTTGATCCGGAAATACTGGAATTCATTGCCCTGAATTTCAAATCAAATGTACGGGATCTTGAAGGGGCCATTATTCGCCTGCTGGCTGCTTCATCGCTTGAGGGAGAAGATAATATTGATCTGATTCGCGCGAAGAAGATTCTCAAAGACATGGTGAAAGACAGCAACAAAAACATCTCTATTGAGGCGATTCAAAACTCTGTAAGCGACTATTACGAAATTGACGCCAACAAACTGAAGGATAAAACCCGCAAACAGGAAATTGTGGAAGCTCGTCAAATTGCCATGTATCTGTGCAAAAAAATGACCAAACACAGTTTAAAAAGTATCGGACTTCATTTTGGCGGACGAGATCACTCCACTGTCATTCACGCTATCACAACTATAGAGAATCGCTTGAGCACCAGCGGTAAACACAGCCGTATTTTAAAAGACCTGGAACATCAGCTCGAGTTGTCCACTATCTGATTTTAGCATTATTAGTTTTATGTCAACCGGAACGGAAGAAGATCAAACACATCAGGTTGTCATTGCGCTTGGTTCTAATTTGGGCGATCGGCTCGAACTTCTTCAGGCTGCACGCTCATCACTTTCTCAGCGGTTGAGTGTCTCGTTGCGGTCAGCCCGGGTGTATGAATCGGAGCCCGTGGGGAAGGCCGATCAGAAATTTCTCAACACGGCAGTTAGCTTTTCAACTTCATACGAACCCGAGAAACTGCTCTACATCTGTAAAGATATTGAACGCCGTTTAGGCAGAGACCACTCTGCTGAACGCTGGAGCAACCGTCCTATCGATCTTGACATAATCACTTACGGAGATCAAACCATAAACACCCGGTTTCTCACAATTCCTCATCCTGAATACCGCAAACGTTTATTTGTTTTGTTACCTTTGGCAGATCTGTTTCCAACCTGGATCGATCCCATAACCAAAACTCCAATTCCTCTGCTTATTGATGCTGTTTCTGAATCCAAACCTGAACTGCGCTATACAACCTGGTAACTATTTACTATGAATCAATTTGAGTTTATCGCTATTGAGGGCGTTATCGGAGCTGGAAAAACTTCGCTGGCCAGATTACTTTCTCACAAACTCGATGCGCGTTTAATTTTAGAAGAGTTTGAGGAAAATCCCTTTCTGAATAAATTTTATGAAGACCGGGAGCGCTACGCGTTTCAGACTCAGCTCACGTTTCTGGCAAGCCGATTTCAGCAGCAACAAAATATTTTCAACAAAGATCTGTTTCATACCATAAATATCTCCGATTATATTTTTGATAAAGACCGCATTTTCGCGCGAATCAATTTGAACGGGGATGAACTTGCGCTCTATGACAAGATCTTTAACATTATGAGTCTTAAGGCACCCAAGCCCGATTTGGTCATCTATTTACAGAGTTCCATCGATCGTTTGCTTGAAAATATCGCCCTGCGCGACCGGCCTTATGAGCGCAATATCGATCCCGATTATTTGCGGGAGCTGAATGATGCGTACAATCACTTTTTCCATCATTACACGCACAGCCCGCTCATCATTATCAACAGCAGCAAAATTGATTTTGTAAGTAATCAGGATCATTTAAATTATATCTACGAACAGGTTTTCAAACACCCTTTACACAGTCAGGTTACCTACTTGACACCGCAGTGACATCATGCTGAAAACAATTCTCATTATTTTTGCCCTGTATCTTCTGATCAAGTTTTTTTTCAGAATTATGCTGGGAAATCACATTAAGAAGCAAGGCTCGCAGTATCAGCAATTCAGTCAGTTTTTCCAGCAACAGGCTCGAAAAGCTCAGCAACGCGACCGCTACGAACCATCCGGACAGCAACGAACATCTTCGTCTGATTCATCTTCTTCATCATCATCCGCCGCTTCATCCCGAAAACACAATCACCAATTTGATAAGATTGAAGAAGCCGAATTTGTTGAGATTGAAGAAGAAAACGGCGACAAAGAGAAAAACACATCCGATAAAACCTGATTTTAAATTTTAACCCGCTGATTTGAGCAACGACCTCGATCAATATTGCCGCGATTATTTAGATGATGCCCTCTCACCGGCTGAACGCACGCGTTTTGAGCAACGTCTTGCCGGCGGAGATAAAGATTTGATTGAGGCTCTGAACCGCCAA
>Ga0136557_1002222_pt1 | contig 11447 bp, 11 predicted proteins | sample AntRauTorckE6832_FD_104796 | JGI IMG/M metagenome (GOLD analysis project Ga0136557, IMG submission 104796) | Saline lake microbial communities from Rauer Islands, Antarctica - Metagenome Torckler E6 #832 | ecosystem: Environmental > Aquatic > Non-marine Saline and Alkaline > Saline | place...
ATCGTTTCCGGGATCACAATAGCCTGATTGTCGACCATATAAGCATAGAACAGCTCATCACCCTGAACCTTGAGCATGTCTTCCCAAAGCGCGACTTCATACAAACTATCATGAGGCCGGCCGAGATCGGCCATGAGTTCCTTGACGGCGTTGATAGCGCTTAAACCGTCGTCGGTCCGAATCAGGGAAATACGGGAGGAGGCGCGAAATGCATCCAGTATTTCGTCCTTGCTCGCATGACGGGTCAGTTGTACCGACCAGTAATGCAGGTGAGCAAGTGTTTCGGGGATCTTGACGGCCATCGTTACGATATCAAGGTCCGGGTCAACGCTCTGGGCGTCAGGGCCCTGGTGGCTGGGAATGTCCCGCTCGGGCACTACCGTATTCATAATTCCGCCCAGATGGCTTTCCCACGGGTCCGTCGCCCTGCGTAACAGTGTGCCTCTGGCACGAAGAAGTAAGCCACGGTGTTTGAGGGCTGTCAGAGTGCGAACGATTGACGTCGTGTTGCATGACACCACGCGAGTGCAGTCGCGGCCGATGGCGCTGGTGTAGCTTGTCTCGGCAACAAAGGAATGGCCCGTGGTCTCATGTTTTTCGCCGCCATGGACAATAAATTTGAGACCACGTTGCCGGTAAGTTTCGATGTTCTGACTGGCCACTGATTTGGGTGTGCAGTCCACGACGATGTCGGCTCCATCGAGCAAATCATCAAGCTTGCCGGAAATGGCAACGCCCGCTAGGTGCATGGCGTCGGCATGTGCCTTGGTGGCCCCATACAGCCGAAATCCCTTGCTGAGGGCAACTCGTGTTCGCCAGTCATGGACGGTATCCGCGACTCCGGCCAGCACCATATCATCCTGACTGGCGACCGCATCAGCCACCCGCTTTCCAATAACACCATAACCATTGATTGCCACTCGTAGTGTCGGCTGCTGTGTCATGTCATTTCTCCTCTCAGTCGCGTTTAGTGATGGCAGTGAGGCAGCCTTGCTGTTAAGCCTAGTTTACAAATCCAAACTGAACGTTGCTTGAACTTGCCGTGTGCTCTTCGAGAATCCAGTGATTAAATGAAAGAACCTTGACTGTCGTCAAGAATGGGGAAGTAAGTCGGCCATATTCAATTGTGATTCAGGTGATTGTCATTAGATACAGACTGTTAATGCTTGAGGCCCTTTTCTTCAGTCGAAAAGGCTCGGTATATGATGTTCTGAATATAAGGTAATAGTACTGATTTTTTTTGCTGCCCCTTTGAGAACTCCGGGGTAGACCGATAACGGGAGTTGGTATGAAAAACGATGATGACAGGGAATTGCCAAGCAATGCCGTGTATACCGTCATGGAGGAAATCCACCGGGATTTTCTGCATTTCCTTACACGTCGGCTTGGTGATGAGGACGAGGCCGCCGACGTTCTGCACGATTTCTACGTCAAGGTGCTTACACGAATTGACGACGTTCGCGAGACCGAAAAGCTTCGTGCCTGGATGCGCCGCGTGCTTGAGACGAGCTTGATCGACTATTATCGGGCTCAAAGCAAAAAACGCCAATCTGAGAAAGAGCACTACTATCTCGAATCGGCGCATCTTGATGGCGACTTTAAAGACGACCTCGATTTTATTGTCTGCATGTGCCTTTACAAACTCCTGCCAACCTTGAAGCCAGAATACGCCGATATTTTGTGGCACGCGGAGCTGATCGGCGAATCCCGTGAAACCATCGCGGCGGCGTTCAATATTTCAGAGAGCAATTTGAGGGTGCGTTTGCACCGAGCGCGGGAGGCTCTGCGAAAACGGCTGGAAGAAACGTGCGAAAGTTGCCCAATCCATGGCTATCTGGATTGTGGCTGCGACCCCAGCGCTGATCAATCCAATTACGGTGGAGCGGCTGGATGAGCTCTGGCGGAACGGGGCCTAATTCCTCAGTCGCGAGCAGCACTGACATGCCCGTTGCTTAGCTTGTCAGTGCCTCTCGGTTGATGGTGGCGGTCACGGCGCAATTGTGCCGTTGCGGAGATACTTTTGGTCAAAGGTAAAAACGATGTCTGGATCCGGGCGGGCGGCATGCTCGTCTTTGTCCGGACAGTCGACCAGCGACATCAGATGACGAATAACATTGAGCCGGGCCTGCTTTTTATTGTCGGCCCTGACTACATACCATGGCGTGATCTCGTTGTGCGTGCGAGCGAACATCTCGTTGCGTGCAGCACTGTAGTCGTCCCAGTGTTTGATCGCGACCTTATCGATGGGACTGATTTTCCACTGCTTAAGCGGGTCGACGCGACGGTCCTTCAGCCGACGTGTCTGTTCGTCCTTTGAAATATCCAGATAATATTTGAACAGTTGAATTCCGGAACCCACGAGCATGTGCTCGAATGACAGTACCGAGCGCATGAACTCTTCATATTCCGTGTCCGTACAATACCCCATAACGCGCTCGACGCCTGCGCGGTTGTACCAGCTCCGGTTCATAAGGACCATTTCCTCGGTTGGAGGCAGGTGCGGGACGTAACGCTGGAAATACCAGGAACGACGGTCTCGGTCGGACGGCTTACCCAGCGCCACAACCCGGGTCTCGCGCGGGCTCAGGTGCTGGGTGATCCGCTTGATAACGCCGTCCTTACCGGCCGCGTCGCGGCCTTCGAAAAGAATGAGAATTCGAAGGTCGTTCTTTATCAGATGCCTCTGCAGCTTGACCAACTCGATTTGAAGCGTCCGAAGAGTCTTCTTGTAGCCCTTGGCCTCGGAATGTTTATTCTTTGTTTTCTGGCCCATTTTCAAACTCCTTAAATGCTTGGTTATCGTAGACTTAATTCTTCCGGCGTTCTTCACGATAACGTCGTGCAGAAGCTCGCCCGCCTGAATCGGCGTTGCGGCCGCGAAGTGACGATTGTCGCCAGCATATTGGCGGCGTCTTGCATACCGTTCGTATAGTCGAATACCACGACGACGAACACGCCGATAATCATCAGGGCCATGATGCCGGTCATTGGGCGGCCAACGGTTTTGAGTGGGCGGAACGTATGATGCCGTAGCTCGTTGTGTTAATCGTTTTATGCTCTCTGCCAGAATGGTTTGGTGCGCAGAAACGCGGCCATGTCTTTGACGAGGCTCTGCCTGGCAGCGATCGCGGTTTGGCGATGCCAGCCAACGGTCAGGCCGCCGGCATAGGCCCAAGCCGGGGCCGGGAGCGCCTGATCGCCGCCCTCGGCCAGTTCGCGGAGGAGCATATCTGCGGCAGCGACATCGTTCAGATAGCCAAGTGAGTCCTGAAGACTGGCGAGGTGCTTCCGGTAGGCTTTCGCTTGCTTTTTTGGGTAGAAGCCCTCGAAGAAATCGACCGCGTAGCGCAGTCTTTTTACGGCAATACGCAGGTCGTGTAGCGCGGCCTCGGACAGATTGGCAATATCCCGTCCTCGTTTTCGAACCTGTCGGTCTCGCTTCTGCAACAGCTTCACGTAATGCTCACCGACGGGATCACGAAGGCGTGCCGTTGGATCAGTGAGTGCCTGGTCGCACCAGGCCGGACAGTACCGCCAGGCGGTAAGTCGCAGCAGGAATTCTGTGTACCGTTCCGTCCCAATAGCGTCACGAGCGCGCTGGCGACTTTGCTGTTTTGCCTGTTCCACCGCGGCCATCAGGGCGTCGAAGCTATGATCCGCCCCATAAAGCCGAACCACGGGCACCAGGAATTGTTCGGCAAAGACATCCCATGCCCGTGCCGCGGACAGCTCGGCGGTCAGCCATTTCGCTTCGGCGACGGCCCAAGCATATTGGTCGTCAGGAAGCGAGGGCTTAAAGAGCTGTAAGGCAGCCCGCAGACGTCGCAGTGCGATACGCATCTGGTGAACGCCTTCGGCACTGTCGGTTTTCAGAACGACGCCCTCGTTTGCCTGCAGGTGATCCAGGCAGTGTTGGACCAGTTCGGTCAGTACCTGTTCGACGGAGGTGCCTTTGTTGAGGCTGAGCTTGACGTGCTTCCGGGGCCGGGGCTCGTCTTGAGTCAGAAGCGCATAGCCGCACGAGGCCTCGTTCTCGGTGACAAGCCGGAACGGAACCTCCTTGCGAATCTCCAAAGCCAGCTCAAAAAGCCGTTCGGGCACACCGGTTTTGAGTTCCAGTTTGAATTCCCGGATCGGTTCGGCGAGGTCGCCAGCCACGATCTCGCCGACGTCGAGGTCGACGAATGCCGTACTACCGTCCTCAAAGTTGAGTGTTCGCGAGCTGCGCTGAACGTCCTTATGAAAGACGGGTTGCAGACGCTCTACTCCAACGTGCCGGATCAGCCGGCGAAGTCGCTTTTCCTTGATAGCCGAAATGACGGGATTTCGGCTTGGCACCGGACCTTCCCATTCCATCCGCACTGGGATACCGCCTGATCCTTTGTGCATCTGCTTCACTCGCTGCACAAAGGCGCGACCGACCTTGTGAACGCAAAGAGACACGCCTTGGCGGCGCAGTTCACGATCCGGCGTGTCGAAATAGACTGTCAGGAGCTTCCTTGATCGCGCCCGGCCAACCACACGTTTTTTGATGGCTGGAAAGTTCCTGATAGCGTCGATTTGCTCAGGGTGGATTATCGCCTTCAGTTCTGGTTCTCGGTTTTTGGACATTGTTGCATTCCGTTTCTGTGCGCGGTCACTTTGTGCCAGGAGGCCGGTCAGGGTTGTGCGGTTAAACCGTTACCTCGCCTTAGCAAGACACGGGTATTCACTTTCTGCCGCCTCTGATAGAGGTGGCCTCGTTTTCAGCGCTGGCTATCGTATGTCTTAGCTTTTGCGCCTCTTCGCAGTTTCCACGCCCGCGTTGTTCGAGCTTCGCGAGCTTTTCTTTGAATATCGGTATGTACATGGTAATCATGCGAGCCTGCTTTCGTTCAGTCTGTTGTTTGGGCATGCCGTGGTCCCTCCACCTTTCACTTGAGTTCAACTCTGAGGCTGAGTGACAGATCCAGAGTTGAGTGGGGCCATAGGGTCCCGTTGACTTTAAAGACGACCAGCGGAGAGTTTCGTTACAGTTTGATGACAATCGCCGGCTCGCCGAATGGGCATTCCCGGCCTCATGAAAACCTTCACTTGGCGGTCCATATCGAGCGATCGGAGATGTTCTCTCCGGCGTTGGTAGCCGGTTCGTCCAGCCTCTCGCGGATCGTCAAATAATCTCGAGTGAGCGGCACGGCGTCCTGTTTTTTGGCAAGCTGGATTTGAAAGACGACATAGCCGTTGTGCCGGAATGCTACTTCGCTGGCAACAAGATAGAACCGCCACATGCGACAGAACCGCTCGTCATAGATTGACCGTACCTGGTTCAGCTTGGCCTCGAACCGATTGCGCCACTCCTTCAGCGTCTCCGCATAGTGAAGCCGCCACACCTCGACATCGGTGACATAGAGACCGGACTGTTCGACGATGGCAAGGACCTCCGATAGGGCCGGGCTGTAGCCACCGGGGAAAATATAATTGGCGATCCAGGGGTTGGTTGCTCCCGGTCCGTCGGCCCGGCCGATCGTGTGCAGCAGGGCGACGCCATCATCGGTGAGACGGTCTCGCAGGGTGGCGAAGAACTCCTTGTAGTGTGGGACCCCGACATGCTCGAACATGCCCACTGACACGATCCGGTCAAAAGCTCCGTCGATGTCGCGGTAGTCTTGCAGGCAGAATTGGGCGCGGTCGCCAAGACCTTCGGCCCGAGCACGTTCTTCCGCGATTTTGTGTTGCTCATGCGAGAGGGTCACCCCAGTGACGCGGGCGCCATAGTCGCGGGCGAGATGAAGCCCAAGCCCGCCCCATCCGCAGCCGATATCGAGAACCCGTTGTTCTGGCGCCAAGAGGAGTTTCGTGGCGATCAGCGTTTTCTTGTTCCTCTGCGCCGTCTCAAGAGTGTCACCCACTTCTCGAAAATAGGCGCAGGAGTATTGACGGTCGGCGTCCAGGAACAGGTCGTATAGCGCACCGGACAGATCGTAATGATGCGCCACGTTGCGCTGAGCTCGCCCGGCGGGGTTGAACTGCGCGAATCTGCGACGAAGCCGTCGGAAGTTTGCCTGCCAGCGGTAATGCCATACGTCGGTCTGGAGCGTCAGATTGACGACCAGCAACTCGATCAAACCGTAGATATCATCCTGGTCGACAGTGAGTGTGCCGTCCATATAGGCCTCGCCCAATGCGAGGTCAGGATTGATCAGGAGTTTGCGTGGCAGGGTGCGCGCGTGCAAGCGCATGGTGACGGCGGGTGTCGACCCATCACCATATCGTATTGACTGTCCGTCAGGGTAGACGACGACCAAGACCCCCTGCTTGATCAGGCGCTTCAAAAAAATCGAGAGCAATCTTGTCCACATCGTTTTTTTCTCGTCGTTGCGGTCTTCAAGCCGTCAAAAGGATCACATCCTCGGACTATTTGATCTTGGGTTGTGGCATCGAAGCGGGCATACCGGCACTTCGCTTTTCGAGCAATTACTATACAGACGGTGGATCGGTGCTTTATTGATGCATATCAATGGAGGGGCGCGATCAGTGCGATAAGCTTCAAATGAAGCAATGTCGCACACTGCGCCAATACCAGCTCGCCGCGAGCGCGCGGCGAATTAAAGGAGATAAAAGTGAAACGGGAGAGAAACGAACGCAGCCACAAGGATCCGGTCTGTGGCATGGAGGTCAGCCCTATCGCCGCGGTTGATAAGCTCATTCACGAGGGCAAGGCCTATTACTTCTGTTCCGAAGCCTGCTGGGAGGCATTCGAGGCTGAGCCCGAGAGATACCTCCGACCTCATCGTCAGCACGGAATGCGGTCGAGATAAAACCATGAATGCATCATGTCGCCATTTATTTCATCACCGTCCGTGGTCGTCATTAACCTGGCCTCACACACCAGACCTTTTAGGGCGCAAACCGATGCCAGTAATCGTCCGTGATACAGGTAAGTCAAGCCATGAATGAATCGTTCAACCACGCTGGAGCTTGGGGCATTGCACTGATCGTTATCGTGTTGGTGTCCTGGTTCTTCTATCGTTATTTCGCGCCGAAGAACTGGCGGGAATGGGCCGGCGCCGGGGTGGTGCAGGCCTTTATCATTGCGCTGTATGCAGAAATGTACGGCTTTCCGCTCACCATCTATCTGTTGGTGCGTTTTTTTGGTCTGGACAGCGAGTATGTCAGCGCCAGCCTGTGGTCGACCCTGATAGGGCTTGGCGAAACCGGCATGTTGATCTCAATGCTGCTCGGCTATGCGCTCGCATTCATCGGGATCGGGCTCTTTATTCAGGGGTGGCGTCAGGTCCATAAGGCACGAGGGGAAAACCGTCTGGTGACAGACGGGCTGTATGCGTATGTGCGCCACCCGCAGTACACGGGACTATTCATCGCCCTGTTCGGCGAAGGCGTGGTGCATTGGCCAACACTGTTCTCGGTCGGCCTTTTTCCAGTGATCGTTCTTGTGTACACCTGGCTGGCACGGCGTGAGGAACAGCAGGTGCTGAAGCAGTTTGGTGAGGCTTACCGCGCCTATCTGCGGCAGGTGCCCATGTTCATCCCGCGTTGGGGCCGCTGGCGTCAGCTCGCCGCCGCGTCACGAGACAGCAGTGATGACAACACATCGTGAAGCATCCTCTCACTGTTTATTACTTTTCGAGAACAGGCGGGAGCCTTATCTATCGCAATGAGTAGGGTTGCCAGGTCAATCGATACTCGGACTTCGAATTCCGTTTGTCGGCTATGTATTGGCCTGAGAGGCGCAGCCTATGAACAAAGCACCCAAAGCATCAAACCAATTCGGATTTTTAGTGCGTCGTAAGTTGAGGCTTAAAGGCCTGTCCGAAGTGCAATGGGTAGAGTTGATGTCAGAGCTGGATCATCACCCGTGCGTGGATTATGTAGAGCGAAAATCGCCAGAGACAATTTCTGTGACGCTTGATGCTTCGCACTGGTTCACTGATGATTTTCTGGCACTTCTGAGAGAGTCCGGGCGCGGCCACTGGTTCTGGGCGCTGGTCATGGCGGTTGTGGTAGAGAGTCTGATGGCTGTGATGACACGAAAGTGGTTACTTATGTTTCAAGGAAAAGGAGATGCGCTGTGACTGCAGATAAAACCCCACCTGAAAGCCCGGAAAATGACCTGGCAACACGGTTCCCGACCGCCTACACCGTCCTGTTTATGCTTATTATTTTCGTTGCTGCTTTGACCTGGATTATCCCGGCAGGACAGTACGACCGCGTTATGAACGAAGACGTCGGCCGCGAGGTTGCCGTGCCTGGAACCTATCAGACCGTGGACCCGAATCCCCAGGGCTTTGTTGAGGTGATGCTGGCGCCGACGGCGGGTTTCTATGATCCCGACAGCTATGTTGCCAACGCTATCGATGTGGCTCTGTTTGTGCTGTTTCTGGGTGGTTTTCTGGGCGTTATGAACGCCACGGGTGCTATTGATACCGGTATTCGCAGTGCCATGCGACATCTTGAGGGCCATGAAATATGGATGATACCTATCCTGATGACCTTGTTCGCGATTGGTGGCACGACCTATGGCATGGCCGAGGAGACGCTTGCCTTCTACGCCATTCTGATACCGGTGATGATGACTGCCGGCTATGACGCCGTTACGGGCGTGGCCATTATTCTGATTGGCGCCGGTATCGGCGTTCTGGGTTCTACCATTAACCCGTTTGCTACAGTAATTGCGGCGAACGCCGCGAACATCCCCTTTACCGACGGCATCGTGGTGCGGTTCGTGCTTTTGATTGGAGGATTGATTATCTGTGCGGCGTATGTGATGCGTTACGCCCACAGGGTCAAGCTGGACCCGTCGCGATCGGTAGTGGCGAAGCAATGGGACGCCCACCGGAAGTTGTTCCTGCAGGGGCATGAGGAAGAATTCAAGGATGCCACGCTCAGTACAATTCAGATCATAGCGCTGGTTATCTTTGCGCTGACCTTCGCCGTCATGATCTGGGGCGTATCGTCCCAGGGTTGGTGGATGGCACGCATGGGCGCTTTGTTTTTTGGTTCTGCCATTGTCATAGGATTGATTGCCCGTCTGGGCGAGAAAAAGCTTACGGGCAGTTTTGTTGACGGTGCCCGGGATCTTTTGGGCGTCGCTCTGGTAGTAGGTCTGGCCCGTGGCATCGTGGTCATCATGGAGCAGGGCATGATTGCGGACACCATCCTGCACAGTGCCGAGGGCACACTGGGTGGGTTACCCGAACTGGCCTTCATCAACCTTATGTTCTGGATCGAGGTTGGCATGAGTTTTTTTGTGCCGTCGTCTTCCGGTCTGTCGGTGCTGTCGATGCCTATCCTGGCGCCACTGGCCGACTTTGCCGACGTTGGTCGGGATCTGGTGGTGACTGCCTATCAATCGGCCAATGGCCTGGTAAACCTGATCAATCCGACCTTTGCTGTGGTGGTCGGTGGTCTGGCGATCGGGCGGGTGTCCTACGATCGATGGATCGCCTTTATATGGCCGTTGCTGCTTGTCCTGACGGTGTTTATCACCGTGGTAATCAGCGCTGCCACCCTTATTTGATGCACTGGTAAAGAAGGATTGAACCATGGCTGAACCAACACTTGGCGTGCACTCCGAAACCGGTACCCTGCGGCAGGTAATTGTCTGTCGCCCCGGTCTCGCCCATCGTCGGCTGACCCCGTCCAACTGCGATGCCCTGCTGAATGGGGCGGTGTTGGTGGTTATGGGCGAGCGCTCGTCCCTCCAGGCCATTGGTCAGCTGGCAAAGGCGCTGTTTGACAGCGGCACGGCCGAGCGGGTAAGCGCCTGTCAAATTCCCAAGACCCGTTCGGCGATGCACCTGAACACGGTGTTCACCTTCTGTGGCGGCAATGTGGTCACCACCTTCAAAGAAGTGGCGGATGAAATGGCCTGCTACGACCTGCGCCCCGGGGAAGGCAACAAAAACCTTAGCTTCCGCCAGGACCCCCGCCCGTTGTTCGAGGTGGTGGCGGACGTGCTGGGTTATCAGCAACTGGAGATTGTTCCCACCGGCGGCGGTAACCCGGCGGAGCGAGAACGTGAGCAGTTGAACGATGGCAACAACGTGCTGGCGCTGAGCCCGGGGATCGTCATTGGCTATGATCGCAACGACGATACCAACGCCGCCCTCGAGGCCGCTGGCATCGAGGTGCTGTCGATACCAGGGGCTGAGCTCGGACGTGGCCGAGGTGGTGGAAGAGCTTGCGCGGTATGCCGGCGTTCCGGTTTATAACGGCCTGACCAACGAGTTTCACCCCACCCAGATTCTTGCCGATTTCCTGACCATGCAGGAAAATGTCGAGAAACCGCTCCGCGATGTGTCTTACGTCTTTCTCGGCGATGCCGCCAACAATATGGGCGACAGCTTGCTGATCGGCGGTGCCAAGATGGGGATGGATGTGCATCTGTGTGCGCCAAAGCTTTGCTGGCCGAAACAGGCCGTTCAGGATGAGGGGCGATCGCCGCCGAAACCGGCGCTAAGGTCACTCTAACGGGATCTCGGCACCGATTTGCTCCCTGACGGTGGCCGAGGGCCGGGCACTAGATATGCCAGCGGGCTCGATGGGTCCGAAACTGTCCGCCGCCTGTGATTTTGTCGAGGCCGGCGGCATCAGTGGAATCGGCAGGCTTGAGGATGCAATTGCAATTCTTGAAGAGTTGGCGGGGACTAAGATATTGGATCTTTAGGCTATCAAGCACTTCTCGAAAGCAGTTGTGGCTCTGTGTCGATTTGAATCACATCGGCAAAATCTTAGTGAATGTTTTCATTGTTGTGCTCCCGGTTTTCAGGTTGATTTCAACGGTATCTGCCGCGAGGTGTTCGACTTTCACGATCAAATTATTGATCTCTACCAAACACTGGTCGGAAAAGCCGAGATTCCTGAGGTCAAAGAGCTAATGGAGTCACTATTGACGATGGAACAAAACGAATCCAAGCGCCTGGCTAGTCAGATTGGCCGGATGGATGATCTCTGATTATCCCGGTACACGACGGCAGTACCCGACCATTGTGATCGAGGGATTATGGAGTCTTCAAATCAGTTGAGAGCTTATCTGATGGGGATTGATACCCATCAGGAGCCGGTCGTCTATATGCGCCAGGACTGTCAGGTATGCCGATCTGAGGGCTTTGGTGTCAGTTCAAGGATCGGTATTTCCTTCGGCCAGCAAACGATGATTGCGTCGCTGAACATTGTATACGGAGACATTGTTCCTGAGAGCCATGTCGGTCTGTCCAATATCGCAATGGCAAGGCTGGGTGTGGCGCCTGGCGATGACCTGTTTGTCCACCACGCGCCCTACATAGACTCATTGAGCCTGGTGAGGCGAAAAGTATTCGGGCACAACACCCTCGGCAATGATGAGCTTGCCAGTGTTGTGGCTGACATTTCCGATCACAGGTACAGCGATATTGAGATCGCCTGCTTTTTGAGTAGTTGCGCCGGCGGTCGGCTGAATACCAGCGAGA
>Ga0136557_1002227_pt1 | contig 11437 bp, 10 predicted proteins | sample AntRauTorckE6832_FD_104796 | JGI IMG/M metagenome (GOLD analysis project Ga0136557, IMG submission 104796) | Saline lake microbial communities from Rauer Islands, Antarctica - Metagenome Torckler E6 #832 | ecosystem: Environmental > Aquatic > Non-marine Saline and Alkaline > Saline | place...
ACTTATCAGTAAATACTCTCCGTTGTCTTCTTTCTTGTACCATTTTAAATACCTCTTTCTTCTAAAGTATAATTCTAACATACTCCATAAGAAAACTGTTCAATTAAGTGTAACCTATTCAGTTAATAAAGTGGCCAAATTGAATATGGTATGCAAATACATATTATTTCTCCTAACAAATATTTTTTTAGTGAATGAAATTCGTTTTACTCTTATATATATCTTTTTAATAGCATTAATTTTAGTTATATCAATATTTGACAACCTTATACTGATAAAACTATACAAGAAAGTTGAAAGTATGATTCTAGGAGAAAGTTTAGATATAGTTATAGAAAAAAAAGACAATAGAATTAAAACTTGGAATAACTCCAAAGAATTTAAAAATTTTCAACTTAATTTAATATATTTTATTTTCTCAGGAGTACTGATATATGCAGCTAGTCTATTTATGGATTTTTCTAATTGGAAAAATCTTGTGTTGTTCATATTATTATTTTCTATATCACTATTATTGGGATTTAGATATTGCTACGGATTATCCCAGTATATAAACATAAAATGGATTGAATATGTTCTTTTTGAATTGTCTTATGGAGTCATATTAATATTACTGTATTTGGGATTAGATTTTTTTGTGTTTTTAGCGATTATCCCGATTATCCCAATCCTAAAAAAAGAGAATATCATTCGCAAGAATATGCTCACAAAAACGATAGAGGATCATGATAAGAGAAAATCTAATAATTAATTACATTGGTTTAATCTTTTGAATTTAAAATAACTATGAACAACCTAAATTTTACCAATTATTTTTAAGAAAACTAAAACATTAATGATTAAATTTTGTTTAGATTATTATAATTAAATTAAGATGCATTTATGTTGATAATGATATATAATAATAACACACAGTAGTTTTTTAAAACTTGCTGTGTTTTATTGTAAACACTAATAATAGATATATGAAAATGAAAGTAATAAATGTGAAAGACATTTCATTAAAATGATTTACAAAATTAATAATCAACTAAGATGAAAAGAAAAATATAAAAATATTATTACGAACTAATAAATTAAAAGAATTTAAAAGAGGTAATTTATATGAAAAAAGCAACAATGAAAGTGAGAATGAGAAATATGGGATTTTTAATTTTACCTGTCATTGCAGGAATAGCAATAACAATACAAACAGCGTTTAGCGGAAAACTTAGTAAAGAAGTTGGTTCTTTAGAAACAGTTATCTTGGTTCATTTTTTTGGATTATTGGTCGCTATAATCGCCTACTTATTTAGAGGTAATATAAGCATTGGTTTTATTAAAAACATTAATTTACTACCTGTTGTCGCAGGTTCTATGGGTGTGATAATAATATTCTTTATTTCAAAGAGTTTTTTATTGAACGGAGCCTTAATGACAATTATGATTTCTGTTGTAATCCAATTGTTTGTTTCAAAGCTTATTGATCATTTTGGAATATTTGGCGTTGAAAAAGTTCCGATTAACTGGATGCAATTCATCTCATTGGTGATCGTTGTTATAGGGGTTGTACTTTTTCAATATAATCAGTAATAAACATCGATACCTAACTTGTCATATATGGAATTATCAAAAATATCAATAATAATTAAAATATATTAATGTTTAAGTATCTATTTTTGGTAGTTATATTGATATATTTTTTTTAATGTGATATTGTAAAATTATAAAAAATAAATATGTTAAATAGCAAACTTATCGAAAGGTAAGGACGCAAAGTCACAGAGCTAAAGTTCTTTAGAGCCAAGCCAGCTGGATTGCACATAATCATTGACTATCATTCTTTTGAATGATAAAGTATTTTTATTAATAATTATGAGCCGTCTGGGGACTTTTTTAATTAAAGTCTTTTTTTATTTTTTTATTTAATAAAAATTATTATGTCATTTGTTAAATATAATATATTTAAATCGAACACTAATAGATATGGAGATAATTATAATGGAAATTGATTATGCTAGTCAGACTAATGATAATATTGATGAAATTAATTCAGCAAAAAAAGTTTTAGTCATTGCTATTAATGTGCTTTTTGTCGTGGTTCTTATACCTAGTATCTTATATAATATGATTTTTTTATCTGTTGATTCAGTTGGACATCTATATCTTGGATTATTTGAGATAATTTTGTTGCTATTAAGTATTTATACACTTTTCTTCATTTTTCGATATAAGAAGTTTAAGTTCCCTATTTACATGGATACAATTATCATGTTAGGGGCTACAATTGCAGTCATCATTACGACGCGTGGGGAAGCATATGGATATGCATTTACTATTGTGTTTGGAATAACTGTATTTACACTTTTAAAAAAGAAACATGCTTTAGTTTTTTATATAGTTTGCTCACTAACAACATTAGGATTAGCGCTATTTATTTTCAATTCAGAAACTGAGACAATCTATAATTTATTTATTATTGTAATATTACCCGGAGGTATATTATATGCTTTTAATTATTCACAAGAAATATTAATTGAAAAATTAGCATATACATCAAGGATAGATTCATTAACTGGACTTTGGAATAGAAAGATGTATTATGAACAGCTTCAATCAGAAATAAGTAACAGTCTAAGAAATCAATCGCCCTTAAGCATAATGATAGCTGATATCGATCATTTTAAAAAAGTCAATGATACTTATGGTCACTATACTGGGGATGAGTATCTTAGGTTTATTTCAAATTTTTTCTTAAAACAAATTCGTAAAGGAGATGTTATAGCCAGGTGGGGTGGAGAAGAGTTTTCGTTTATATTTCCAAATACGACAATAGAAGATGCATTAATTATTGCAGAAAAAATAATGAGTCAATTAAATAATACAATACATAGTAAAGTTGGAAAAGTAACAATTAGTATGGGTATTACAAGTTATATAGCTGGTGAAGATTACAATGCCTTATTTAAAAGAGCGGATGAAGGGCTTTATTTATCTAAGTCAAAAGGCAGAAATAGATTTACTGTTATGTAACATATTATTAAATCTATTCAAATGCTATATGGTCGATAAATCGATGATTAATTAATATACTTAAGCCATCTCAAGATGGCTTTTTCTAATTTTGTATAGGATATTTAATATCCCTACCCCATAACCTAACTCTGGTTAGGTTTATAAATATAATAAAGATGCTATACTTTAACCATAAGATTTCCAAACAAGAATTTGAGAACATCAATTTTATAAATATTATGGAAATAAAAGGAGAAGAATTATGAAAAAGAAAAGTAAAAAGAAAAAGATATTAATAATTGTGATTGTGGTAGTTGTGACAATTATCATCCAAACGCTTCCTGTGTTATTCCCGAAACCTCTTAGAAGCAAAAGTATCGTTGATGATAATTTTGTAGTATACTATCAAAAGGGTGACGAAAAAGGCGCGAATGAAGTATTTGAATTACTTAAAGAAGAATCAGATTCAATTCTAACTAAAATGGAATTTGAAGATAATGAAGTGACTGAAGTATTTATATATAAGACACAATGGCAATTAGCGATTAGAGAAGCAGGATTTGCGACCCTTATTGTAGCTCCTTCATGGCATATTGGTGATAGCCATAATGGAAATGTTATGATGGTTTCACCGTATACACCTGTAGAAGTTCATACTCATGATAGTATTTTAACTGCAACACTTCACGAATTTGTTCATTCAATTAATTTTCAAATCAATCCTGAGTTATTATATTTTTGGGATAATGGATTAGCAACATACCTTTCAGGACAAGAACCAGAAGAAAGTGATTTATATTCTAGAGATATTCCTAGTATAGAAGAAATGCACACCGACAATGGATTGGAGTTTGGACAGATGGGTGGTTATGCATTCTCATATAATTACATTGAATACTTAGATGATACTTATGGATGGGATTCGATCCTTGAATTCGTTTCTGGAAACGGAAGTTATGAAGAGGTATTCAACCAAACTGAAGAAGAGATTTATAGTGACTGGTGCGATTATCTAGAAAATGCAAAAGCGGTATGGTCAAGTTAATAAATAAGTATTTTTAATAAACAAAAGTCATCTTAGGATGGCTTTTATTTATTATAAAATTTCACTGACCCTATTACAATTTTGATTCTTATATAATATAATAAACATGTTTTGCATATTTGTTAATTATTAATGACTTTCTGAATAATGCTGGAGGGAACATATGATTAAAAAAACTATATACTTATCACCTAAAGAAAATCTTAATCTTCGTGGCATTAAACTATATAGACAAGCTTCAAGAGCGATTATTATAAAAGATGATTTAATCTTAATGGTTTATTCCAAGGTTAATAAAGATTATAAGTTCCCAGGCGGTGGTATTGAACATGGTGAAACCGAAGAAGATACCCTTATTAGAGAAGTATTAGAAGAAGTCGGTGGAACAGTCACAAATATTAAGTCAAAATTTGCTTTTATAACCACAATAAACAAAGAAACAATTCAAGAAGAATTTGATTTCTTTCATATGGATTCAAATTATTTTTTTTGTGAAATAGAAGAAAAACTAAAAAAGCAAAATTTAAGTCATTATGAAGATGAACTAGTTTTTGTACCCCGGTGGGTAAGTATAGAAGAAGCAATTGAAAAGAATGAATTGGTTCTTAAGCGTCATAATATTCCTAGGTGGACATTACGAGAGACAATGGTCTTGAAAATGCTAAAAAAAATGATTTTTAATAAAACATGAAAATGTATGACATATACGCCGTTGTATTTCTCTAAATGAAGTAGTATATTTGAATAAAAAGAAAGGTGTCTTATAATGAAAAAGTTATTTAGTATGGTAGTTGGTCTTCTTAGTATCTATTTATTAATAGGATGTGGTGGATTGTCTAATACGCACACAGTTAATTTTGTAATTAATAATGACTTAGAAGATGTTTCTGTTGAAGTCGAGAACGGAGAAACTGTAGATCAAATTGATGTGCCTAATGAAGGCAATCATCTATTTTTAGGTTGGTATGAAACTAATGATTTTGAAACACCTTATGATTTTACTGAAACTGTTAAAGGGGATATTAATATTTATGCAAGATATAGTCAATTTGAATTCGGAAAAGAAAACTTTATAACTTTTAAAGAAAATGACTTATTTGGATTTATGTTGCCAACAGGAGAAGTTGTGATTGAACCCCAATATGAAGATGCATCTATATTTAGGTTTGGTTATGCCTTAGTCATAAAAGATGAAGAAATGTTATTCATTGATGAATTAGGCAATGAATACAATATGAAAACAGAGGATACAAGTATGTTCCCATACAGATATACAATGAATTTTACTAGAGAAGGCAAGGTGTTAATCTTCTCTGATGATAGATATAACTTATTAAATAGTGATGGTGAAATATTATTTGATATAGAAAAAAATAATGAAAGAATGATCCTCACTGGTTCGTATTTTGAAGATGGATTGATACCTGTTTATTTTAAAGATAGTCAATCTGGTTTTGAAGGATGTGCTTATCTTGATGAGTTTGGCGATATTGCTTTAAGTGGTGATTATTATAGTTGTTCTTCTTTTAGTAATGGTTTAGCTGCAGTTGAAATAACTAGTGGTGACCCTTTTACAGGAACTTATTACCATGGATATACTTTTATCAATCCATCAGGAGAGGTTATTTTACAAACGGATTTAACTACAGTATATAAAATGTTCGATGGTATTCAACCCGTATTGTTTAAAGATGGGTATGCAATAGGTTATATGGGAACCTATTTAGGTTCAGGAGAAACATCTTCTTATGTTGTTATTGATGAAGAAGGGAATATTATACTTGATTTTGAAGTAACGTTTGATGGTGAATACTTAAATTATGAGATTCCTGTTGATGTCAGTAATGGTTATGTCCTAACAAAAAATCAAGATGACTTCTATGCAATTTATGATTTAGATGGCGATTTGATTATGGATTATACGTATAAAGTTGGTTCTAATCAGGATAGTGTTATTGGGATTTATGATAATCGTGTTGTTTTTAGAAATGATGAGGGACAATATGGGGCAGTTGATGTAACGACAGGTAATGTTGTCATAGAATTTGAATATGATTTTATGAGTGCATTCAATGGTGGTTATGCTGTTGTAGAAGATGATGGGTTATATGGTGTTATTGATACTGATGGTAATATTGTTGTTGATATAGTTTATGATCAAATGTTTTCTGTTACCAACAATTATATATACCAAGATATTATCAGATAAGTGAATTTGACTATTGATTTGTAGTTAAAGTACTTATTATATTCATATATTTTATATTTGTGGAGGAAAAACGAATGATTAAAAAAGGTATTGCTTTATTAATAATGGTTCTAATGGTATTTGTCTTTGTAGGATGTAATGAAAGTCCAACTACTATAACTGAACCATTAACAACCACTGAACAATCAGTCATCACAGACCATACAACAACAGAAACACCAACAACAGAAGTGCCTACTACTGTTGAAGATATTTCTATGTCACAAGCTAATGTAGATGCTTACAAAGAGGAATCAATAACCATTCAATTTCATTACTATTTAAGTCAGTCCGCATCAGCTTATTTAGAAACTATGATTGAGGATTTCGAAACCATGTATCCTAATGTGGATATAGTGGCGGTAAGAAGAAGTGCAACTGACGCAGTTATAGTTGATTTCACGCAAGGTATTCAAGGGGGAGTAGCACCGGAACTAATTTTAACAGATCAAAAATATTTTTCGATTTATAATCATCACTTTCAATCATTGGATTATTACATGAATAGTGAAGCAACTTTAAATGGTGTAAATGTTGGTTTACCTGAATCAGTCTTAGAAATGAACATGTTTTCCGACCATTCTGGATATGACGGACCAATTGATGGACCAATTTCTTTTCCTTTTACTAGAATGTCATAATTGATTTTTGCTAATAGATCGACGTTGTCTGCGAATGCAACTGCTTTAATAAGCGGAAATATTTATGTGACTAATCATGGTTTTATATCTAGAACAGCTGGACTTACTCTAGATGATCTTTCAGTTATATCATCAGTCATTGATGATAGAACTACCTTAACGTTAAGCGTGACCAATATAATTTTTGAAACTTTAATGGGTCAATCAAATCTATCCATATATGAAAACGGTGAACTTAGTATTGATCAAACTCTAACAAATACTTTAATGTCAAGTTTAAGAAATTTATCAAATGAAGATATATTACACTTAGCTTCTCATTTCGGAAATATATCCTATACGGAGATACCTTTTTTAGATGAAAGTACATTGTTTGCAGTTGCAGATGCAATGTCTCTTAGACACATGACCTCTGGAGCGACTTTTGATATTGATATACTACCAATGATAAATGCCGGAGAAACTGGTTCTGTATTTTATGGTTCTGATTTTGGCATAAACTTAAATAGCAGTGAAGCTGAAAAGTTTTATTCATGGATGTTTATTCGCTTTATGACTGATTTTGAAAACGGATATTTATCATTTTGTCAAGATCAGGGATATACACCAATCTATGATTCAAACACTTATATAACAAACCAAACTTATGTAGATTTTATACAAATAGCACAAGACTATATTTCATCAGAAGGAAATCCTGGATGGACAGAAGAAGATAGCCGTTGGGAAAAACTTTATCTTTCTATGATCCAGTTAGCGTATGAAACAAACAGACAAAATATATATGTTCGATCATTTCCTAGTGCTGTTAATTCTATAAAGGTTAAAAATAATGTGGATATATTTATTGATTATTTTGATTCCGTATTCTATTCAAGTGACTCGATAGAATCGCTGACTGCGGATTTAGTAGAAGAATTAGAGGATTAAAATTTGTTTATAAAATGTACTTTTACTTATTGACTAATATTTTAATTACAATAGAAAAAGGAAGGTAAATAATGATTGATGAAAGATTCAATAGTGATGAATTGCTATTTGAAGAGGGTTTAAATGAAGGTAATAAGGATGATAACAGGTATGCAAAATCTATAAAAAACTATCGAACAAGTTTGTTAAACTATGCCAAAAACAAAAAAAGTTTAATTTTTTTGATTTTGCATATAGTTCCAATGCTTATAGCTTGGGTTTCGATCGGGTTAATTCTTAGTGCGGATATAACTTTATATCAGGGTTTAGACACGCAAACTTATAATTGGATAAAACCTATTATGATTATTCCAATAGTTATTGTTGGAATAATACCTTTTGGATTGAGTATCATATATCTCGGGGGTATAAAAAATGATACTAGAAAAATCTTACTAGGATTGGATATTATGAAAACTTATTTAAAAATCGTTTTATTTTTAATTATCATTGGCGCAATATTTTCAGGTTTAGGTTTTGCTCTACTAATAATAGCTGGAGGTGTCGTGTATTTCTTTATAGGCGTTATGGTTGCACTAATGGTTTGGTTTAATTATAAATACATTTCTAAACAAATTAGTTTTATTGAAGAGTGCAGATGGGTCATGGTTGTAAAAGACCTTAGTGATATGAGAAGACCGCACCCTATGAACTTAAGTAATTATATTATGATATGGTTGGGTATTACCATTATTAGTTTCTTATTGAATGGGTTTTCTTTTGAAGTTGATTTTCCATTCAAATATGTTTCAACAATAAATACATTTAGACTAGTCAATATACTGGTATTTATATCATCAATTCTGCAGATTATTAAGTTGTCGTTTGCCTTGTACTTGGTCTTTGATTTAGATCAGTATTTGATAAAAACACCAATAACTAACAAGAACTCTAATGATTTATAAAAAATCATTAGAGTTGCTATATTTATAAATTATTGGTTTTTAGTTTTCTAAGAGAGATTTAGTTAGTTTGATTAGAGGACCGTATTGTGTTTTATATAAAAGGTTAATTCAATTATCAGTACGGGTTCTTAGTATATTACTATTTTGATAATAAATAATTTAATAAAAGGACAGTAGACATAATTATGAATGATGGAAAAAAAGTTTATGATGGAGAGTTATTTGACCAAAGTAAAAATTTGGAAACTGACAGTGATGGTCAAGATGCTAAAGAACTTTCTAAAGAATATAGAAAAGCTTTAATGACATATGGGCAAGGGAAAAATAGTCTTATTTTTGTATTGTTACATTTAGTCCCAGTGTTATTGATTTGGATATCTATAGGGTTGATTCTTGTCTCCAATTTAACAGTTTCCCAAAATGGAGAACTGTATAATATAGGTTATATAAAACCTATTATGATTATTATTGGTATCTTAGTATCTATAATGCCGATTGGCCTATTGTTGATTTATCTTGGCAGCTTTAAATATGACATAAACAAAGTTTTAAAAGGATTAAAGATTATTCATATCTATTTAAAGATTACCTATTGGATAATTATTTTTTCTGCGATAATTTTTGGAATGGTTGTTTTAATTATATTATTTAGAATATTTGCATTAGCATTGATTTTAGGGATTTTTGGAGGCGCACTCATAGGGTTTTACATTATGTTCATTAGACTTCAAATTGACTTTGTTGAAAATTGTACTAGTTTTTTAAAACTTAGTGATCCTAAATTCAAGAGAAAACCACGACCTCTTAAATTTAAAATATATTTAATTATTTTACTTGTTATAGCTGTTGGAAGTTTGGTGCTTAATGGGGTTTCATTTGATGTTGATACACCTTTCATACACGATTCAACTGTATCAGCATTTAGGGCTACAAATATCATTTTATTTATTTCATCAGTTTTTCAAATCGCGAAATTATCTTTTGGACTATACTTGATTCAAGATTTTAATCGTTATTTATACAAAATAAAGTAAAGATTTAACCTATATGTTTAAAAATATAAAAAATATTCATTAAAAATTATTGGAGGTAACTAAATGTTTTATAAAAAAAAGTTAGTAATAGGAATTGCTCTACTTATTGTACTGGCCATAGCCTATATAATAGTGGGTAGGCAAGTTCCAATCCATCCTTCAAGTAAGAAAGTAGAGGGCGAAAGAATTTATTACCACCAAACATCGAGACTCATTCAGTGTGATGTTGCTTATACCGAAGTGGTTGTTTATGATGATGGAACTTATGAATATGCGTATGAGTTAATCAATATAGGGAATGGTTCTTGTGTAAGTGAATTATATATATGGGACAATTTTAAGTATTACAGTCTTACTGAGGCTATAGATATGGAAATTATTTCCTTGAATGATTTTCTGGAAAGTGATTTAGTCATTAAGAAACCCATTACAAATTAGTAAATTTTTTAATCGTATATTAAAAAAGCATAACCAATTTAAATGGTTATGCTTTATTAGTTTTAATGCTTATGATGTATTCGCTATCCTCTAAGTCTATAGGTTTCTTCTTTTTGAATATGGGTTTGTAATTGTCTTCATTTAAGGATAAGGTTAAATGAGATAAGGCTATACCCATGTCTATAGCTTGTATATCCATTTTTAATTTGCTTCCATAACCTTTAGTACGATTTAGGTATAAATGGAAGGTGTCATCAATAACAAGAATTCTCCATGGTTGTTTGTTAGAAGCGCTTGGTCCAACTTGTACTGCCTTTAAATACTTATAATATTGGTGGCTTTCATCAATAGGATTTAATTCTTTTCCTAAGAAAAATAATTCATCAAAAGCTTTTCTCTTATCTGCTTTAGCAAACCCTCGGATAATTTTTTCTCTAATTGATTTTTTCGTTGAATGGCCAACAGGTGATACTGCAGGAATGATTTCATGATCGTCAGTTTCAATATCGAAGTCATCTCTAGAAAAAGTTCCTCCTAACCAAACTGTTCCTAAATCATTTTCAGTTAATTTTAGAATCACTTCTTCAAACAAGAAGCCAAAATCAATCATGCCTTCTTTAGAGTTTTCGACAACACCACCAATAAAGGCTGGTGGATTTTTAACAAAACCATAAGTTCCGATTTTACCGCCGTCTTTAATCTCATTATTGACAAAGAATAATTTTACTTGATGATTGTATGGACCTTTTTTCTTTTCAGTAGACTCAAGTATTTTTTGAACAAGCGCTTTATCAGAATTAGACAAGGGTTTTTTCTCATATGATCTTACAGATGTCCTTTGTTTAATTGCTTTAATCATTTGAACCTCCTCTTTAAACTAGAATGTCTTTTTCACTATCATTATATTATATACGTTTTATATATCAAGTTCTTCTATAATATATTTAATTAAGCCGGCATGTATTTTATATATCTTATAGAAAAATCAAAGTAAACATGATATATTCTAAGTGGATTAATTATATTTAGGGGACTTAATGAATGATGCTAGAATAAATAACGGACATATTAAACATAGAGAGTTCATGATAAAATAATATTGAGAAAGGAGCTCTCTATGGCAAAACATTATGATAAGGAATTTAAACTAGATGCAATGAAGT
>Ga0136557_1002231_pt1 | contig 11430 bp, 8 predicted proteins | sample AntRauTorckE6832_FD_104796 | JGI IMG/M metagenome (GOLD analysis project Ga0136557, IMG submission 104796) | Saline lake microbial communities from Rauer Islands, Antarctica - Metagenome Torckler E6 #832 | ecosystem: Environmental > Aquatic > Non-marine Saline and Alkaline > Saline | place...
TAAGCATCCTTCAAAAATGGTATCTGTTGGTGAAGAGGTTGAAGCTATAGTTCTTGATCTTAAGCCTGAAAGTCGCAGAATTTCTCTTGGCATGAAGCAGGTAGAGCCTAATCCATGGGATGTAATCAGTGAAAAATATCCTGTTGGAACAATCATCGAAGGTAAAATCAAAAATATTACAGACTTCGGTCTTTTTATAGGGATTGAAGATGATATTGACGGTCTTGTGCATATTTCAGATATTTCCTGGACAAAGAGAATCAAGCATCCGGGTGAAGTATACAAAAAAGGTGATACTGTCCAGGCAGTAGTTCTTGATATTGACAAGGAAAATGAAAGATTTTCTCTTGGAATAAAGCAGACACAGCCTGATCCATGGGAAAGCGCACCTGAGAGATATAAAGTCGGCTCAAAAATCAGCGGTAAAATAACAAATATTACAGATTTTGGTATATTTGTAGAGCTTGAAGAAGGTGTTGAAGGTCTTGTTCATATTTCTGAAGTTGAAAATGAGAAAAAAGATCTTAATAAAGAGTACCAGATCGGAGACGAACTTGAAGCAAAAGTTATGAATGTTAATACAGAGGAAAGAAGAATCGGACTTTCTGTAAAACGTCTCGGACTTGATGATGATGAAGCCATTTTAAAAGATTATATGAAAAAAATTGAAGATGTGCCGACATCATCCTTTGGTGAGATTCTAAAGGAAAACATCGCAGAAAAAATTAAATCAAGAAAAGATTCAGAAAATAATTCATAAAGATTTAATTTAAGACTGAATTAAAATTAATAGCGGGTGTCGGTATTCGGCACCCGCTTTTTTACAGGAGTACTAAATGTTTTCAAGAAGACATCCTTATCTGTTTTTTATATTAATAATGACGCTTTTAACTACTTCATCATCTGTTATAATTTCCCTTGTTTCCGGAGTGTCAAAGATTTCAGCGCCATCCAAAGGTCAGAAAATAGGAGTTGTTGAAATAGACGGTGTTATACTTGAATCTGATGAAACTGTCATGCAGCTTAAGAAATTCAGGGAAAGAAAAGATATCAAAGCTGTTGTATTAAGAATAAATTCTCCCGGAGGAGGAGTTGCTCCATCCCAGGAGATAAGTATGGCTGTTGACAGGTTTTCAAAAGAAAAAAAAATAATAGCATCCCTTGGAAGTGTTGCAGCTTCCGGAGGCTACTACATAGCGTCAGCAGCAGATTCTGTTATAGCCAATAAAGGAACTATTACCGGCAGCATAGGCGTTATTATGGAATATACAAATATTGAAGAAATAATGGATAAGATCGGGATCAAGCCGGTTGTTATAAAAAGCGGAAAGTTTAAGGACACAGGATCTCCCACAAGGCCTATGAGGGAAGATGAGGAAAAATATCTTCAGGACTTTGTTGACGGTATTCATACCCAGTTTGTAACTGATGTTGCACGCGGACGAAAAATGTCTGAAAAAAAAGTCAGGGAGTTTGCTGACGGAAGAATCTTTTCCGGAGAAAATGCTGTTGAGTCAGGCTTTGCTGACAAAATCGGTAATTTTGAATATTCACTTGATTTTGCAGCTGAATCTGCAGGTATTAATAAAGATAATTATCAGGTTGTTTACCCACCTAAAGAGAAATTTTCATTTGTAAAGCAGCTGATTGAAGAATCTGCTTCAAAGGTTTCAAAGATAATTTTTAAAAACAAAGCTTCTTATAGTCTTCATTAGTTAGTGACTGACCGAAACCAGAATTTTTCGTTCAGCAATTATTAGGCTGCCTGCATGTGAACAGGCAGCTACAATCTAGATTATAAATTCATCAGCAGGCCCGAGCCCTTCTCTTAATACAGCAGGAGTGTCGGAGATCAGAGATATAACACTTGATGGTCCGTTTGGGACCTCTCCGCCGTCTATTACAATATCGACAAGCTTGTGGTAAAGATCATAAATTTCAGCAAAGGACTTCAACGGGTGTCCGTTTTTGTCACTTGCAGTTGTTGACAATACAGGATTGCCAAGAGTTTTAACAATTTCTTCACATATAACATTATCAGGAACTCTTATTCCGGCGGTTTTTCTTTTTGAAAGCATCATTTTGGGAACCTCTTTTGATCCTTCTAATATAAAGGTATAAGGGCCCGGCAGAAGACGTTTAAGAATTCTGTATGTAATGTTGGATACTTTTGCATATTCACTTATATGTTTTAAATCAGAGCATATGAAACTGTAAGGAGTTTTTTTTGTTCGGTTTTTAATTATACTTATTTTTTCTATGGCTTTTTTGTTTTTTATGTCGCAGCCGATGCCGTAGAATGTATCTGTGGGATAAATAATTACTCCGCCGTTTTTCAAACATTCGGCAACCTGATCAATTAGTCTTTTCTGTGGATTGACAGGATTGATTTTTAAAAACATATTTTATAACTCGCTTTGAAATTCATATTGAAAATTAATCGTTTCAGGTCTCTTAGTAAATGAAAATTTGTATTATAGTTTTTTAAATATCTTTCTGTAAACAGTTTAGATAAAAATAAGATTGATAAATGTTTCTGCTTTTGTTAGGTAATAAATCAACTTAATTTTAAATTTATTTAAATTTTGTTTGAAATCAGTTACTTATATAAATAAACCTTTGGAGGCTATCATGACAAATATCCCGCCGGAAGCAGCGTATTCATTTGATGATGTACTGCTGGTACCTAATTATTCAGATGTTCTTCCTTCTGAGTGTGATACCAGAACTCAGTTGACAAAAGAGATTACACTGAATGTTCCTGTAATAAGTGCGGCAATGGACACGGTTACAGAATCGGAAACAGCTATAAGTATGGCCAGAGAAGGCGGTATAGGTATAATTCACAGAAATATAACTGCGGAACAGCAGGCCGTAGAAGTTGATAAGGTAAAAAAATCAGAAAGCGGCATGATAGTTGATCCTGTAACAATTTCTCCTGAAAAACCGGTTTCAGAAGTTTTTAAACTTATGTCAAAATATAAAATTTCAGGTGTGCCTGTTGTAGACAATGGAAAGCTTGTCGGCATAATAACAAACAGGGACTTAAGATTTGAAAATAACCCTGAAAGACCTGTAAAAGAAGTCATGACCAAAGATAATCTGGTTAAGGTAAGAGAAGGGATCACTCTAGAGGATTCAAAGGCCAAACTTCATGAATACAGAATAGAAAAACTTCTTGTTGTTGATGCAAATGAAAAACTTACAGGCATGATAACAATCAAGGATATTGAAAAAATCAAAAAATATCCATATGCATGCAAGGACAGTATCGGCCGCTTAAGAGTTGGAGCTGCAATAGGTGTAGGTGAAGAGATGATGGCAAGGGTTGATATGCTTGTTGCTGCCGGTGCTGACGTTTTATGCATTGATACTTCTCATGGCCATTCCAAAAATGTTATCGATTCTGTAAAAATGATTAAGGAGAAATATCCTGATCAGCAGGTAATTGCAGGTAACGTAGCAACTGCAAAAGGAGCTGAAGCTCTTGTTGAAGCAGGGGTTGATGCAATAAAAATAGGGATAGGACCCGGATCAATATGCACTACAAGAATTGTTGCTGGAGTTGGTGTTCCTCAGCTTACAGCGATTATGAACTGCAGATCAGTATCCAAAAAAACAGGTGTTCCTCTTATAGCTGACGGTGGGATAAAGTTTTCAGGTGATCTTGTTAAAGCTATAGGAGCTGGTGCAAACTGCGTTATGCTTGGAAGTCTTCTTGCCGGAACAGAAGAAAGCCCCGGAGATACCATTTTATATCAAGGCAGAACATACAAGGCATACAGAGGAATGGGCTCTATCGAAGCTATGAAAGCAGGGAGTAAAGACAGATACTATCTTGGAGACAATGACGGAGATGACGATCTTATTCCTGAGGGTATTGTAGGGCGTGTTCCTTATAAAGGAACAATTGCTGAAAATATTAATCAGCTTACTGGTGGTATTAAAGCAGGTATGGGCTATGTCGGTGCAAGAACAATAGACGAATTAAGAGAAAAAGCCAGATTTGTTAAAATAAGTCCTGCCGGATTAAGAGAAAGTCATGTTCATGATGTTATAATTACCCAGGAAGCACCGAATTACAGGCTTGACTAAAATTAAACAGGGGAAAAACCTTTTTAAGGTTTTTCCCTTTATCCTTTTTATATATATCCTTTCGTATCAATAAAAGCTCAGAGTTCCGGATTATCTGGAGTTTTATAAGTTTAATTTTCACAAATCCTCATATTTCCCAGGAGGAATAAATGTCGGAAATAAAGTTCAGCCATCTTCATCTCCATTCTCAATACAGTCTTCTTGACGGAGCCATACGATTCAAGCCTTTGTTTGAAAAAATGAAAAAAAACAACATGGATTCAGTGGCAATAACAGATCACGGTTCAATGTTTGGTGTAGTCGAATTTTATGACCTGGCCATTAAAGAAGGAATCCATCCTGTAATTGGGTGTGAGTGTTATGTTGCTCCAAGAAGCCTTAAAGATAAAACTCCGGCAGATAAAGACTCAAACCATCTTGTTCTTTTGGCAGAAAATAATCAGGGGTATCAGAACTTGTGCAAACTTGCCTCGATTGCACAGCAGAAAGGTTTTTATTATAAGCCGAGGATAGATCATGAAATTCTGGAAAAGTATTCTAAGGGACTTATTGCCCTTTCTGCATGCCTGAAAGGGGAAATCCCTCAGCTGATCTTAAAGAATAATTTTGAAGAGGCCAAAAAAAGAGCGCAGTATTACAATTCTTTGTTTGGAGAGAATAATTTTTTTCTTGAAGTTCAGAAAAACGGTTTACCAGATCAGGAGATTGTTAATAAAGGAATTAATGATCTTTCCAAGGAACTATCCATTCCCATGGTGGCTACAAACGACTGCCATTATCTCAACAAAGAAGATTCAAGATCCCATGAAATTCTTCTTTGCATCCAGACTGCAAAGACTATAGATGACCCAAAAAGATTCAGATTTGGAACAGATTCTTTATATGTAAAAACACCTGAAGAAATGCAGGCAGATCTTGGTGAGTTTGAAGGTGCTGTTGAAAATACTGATATTATAGCAAAAAGATGTCACGTAGATTTTGATTTTAATACATATCACTTCCCGGCCATAGATTTGAAAGACGGTGAATCTGAACCTGAGCTTTTTGAAAGAGAAGCCTGGGAAGGCTATGAAAAGCGGATGAAAGAGATTAAAAAAAGAAATCCTGATGTAGATGAAGAAATATATAAAAAAAGACTTCAGTATGAAATAGATACTATTAAAAGTATGGGATTTGCAGCTTATTTTATAATTGTTGCAGATTTTATAAGATACGGTAAGGAAAATAACATTCCAGTAGGACCGGGAAGAGGATCCGCAGCCGGAAGTATGGTAGCATATGTAATGAAGATTACAGATCTTGACCCGATAGAGCACAATCTTATTTTTGAAAGATTTTTAAATCCTGCAAGAATAAGCATGCCTGATATAGATGTCGATTTCTGTATTAACGGCAGGGAAAAAGTTTTTAATTATGTAGTTGAAAAATACGGGAAAGATAAGGTCTCGCAGATTATAACCTACGGAACTATGAAGTCGAGGGCAGTAATAAGAGATGTGGGTCGTGCTCTTGGTATTCCATTAAGTGAAGTAGATTATATTGCAAAGCTGATACCTGATAAGCTTGGAATTACTCTTGATGAAGCTCTTGAAGCAGAACCCGAACTTACAAGGGCAACAGAGGGAAGAGATGATTTAAAAGAGCTTCTTAAAGTATCAAGGAACCTTGAAGGACTTACAAGACATGCTTCTACCCATGCCGCAGGTGTAGTTATAGGTGATAAACCCCTTTCTGATTATCTTCCGCTTTGCAAAGGAAAAAATGATGAAGTAGTAACCCAGTTTGACATGAAATATGTTGAAAAAATAGGTCTTGTTAAATTCGATTTTTTAGGTCTTCGAAACCTTACTGTTATTTCAGAGGCGCTTCGTCTTATTGAAAAACAGGGTATTGAGCCTCCTGATATTGAAAATATAGAAACAGATGATCTAAAGACTTTTGAACTCCTTCAAAGGGGAGATACAACAGGAGTTTTTCAGCTTGAAAGTTCAGGGATGAAGGATCTTCTTAAAAGACTTAAACCCGGGAGTTTTAATGATATTACAGCTCTTGTTGCACTTTATCGTCCCGGACCTCTTGAAAGCGGAATGGTAAACGATTTTGTAAAAAGAAAGCATGGTGAGGAAGAAATCGATTATCCGCTTCCTCAGCTTGAAGATATTTTAAAAGAGACCTACGGTGTTATTCTTTATCAGGAACAGGTTATGAAAATAGCAGGTGTTCTTGCAAATTACTCAATGGCTGATGCTGATAAGCTCAGAAAAGCAATGGGTAAGAAAATCAAGTCCATGATGGATGAACACAGAGAGCTTTTTTTAAAAGGTGCAAAAGAAAACAAACTTCCCCTTGATAAGGCTGAATATATATTCGATTTAATGGAAAAATTTGCAGGATACGGATTCAATAAGTCTCACAGTGCGGCTTATGCTCTTATCGCTTATCAGACAGGGTACTTAAAAGCTCACTATCCTGTTGCTTTTATGGCAGCTCTTTTAAACAGTGAAATCAATTCAATAGATGGAATTGTAAAATTTATTGATGAGTGTAAATTCCAGAAAATTGAAGTTTTAAAGCCTGATATCAACAAATCGGAAACATATTTTACTGTAGAAAATAATAAAATCAGATTTGCACTTGCAGCTGTAAAAAATGTTGGGGAATCAGTTATAGATTCAATTGTGGAAGAAAGAAAAAACAACGGAGAATTTGAAGATATATTCGATTTTTGTGAAAGATGCGATTTAAGAAAAGTAAATAAAAGGGTTCTTGAAGCTCTTATAAAATGTGGAGCATTCGATTCAACAGGAGCAATGCGCTCACAGCTTATAAGCGTAATTGAGGAAGCCTCTGATTATGCACAGAGAGTAAAAAGAGACAAAGCAAATCCACAAATGGGATTTTTTGATTCAGATGAAAATTTTGGATCATCCTATGAAAAACCTGAAATTCCTCAAATTGAAGAATGGGATGAAAGAGATCTTCTTCTTCAGGAAAAAGAGGCTCTCGGTTTTTATATTTCAGGACATCCGCTTAACTCATATAAAGATACAATAACTTTGTATTCAAATACAGATTCTGTTTCAATAAAAGATTTAAGTGACGGAGAGATTGTAATCGCAGGCGGAATCATTCACGGTGTAAAAACTATTTATACAAAAAAGAATGATAAGATGGCTTTTGTTAATCTTGAAGATTTCAAGGATTTTATGGAAGTTGTTGTTTTTTCAGATGTATATGAAAAATCAAATGAGTTTTTTTATGATGATAATGTTTTGATGATTATTGGTGAGGTTCAAAATAATGAAAAAGGATCAAAACTTCTTGCAAAAAAAATCATTCCTGCAGATTCTGCTGAAGAAGAGCTCAGCGGATCCCTTGTAATATTTCTTGATACTCTTCTTCATACTTCTGAAGATGTTACAAAAATCAGGGAAGTTTTAAGGAAATATCCAGGAGACAAGGATGTTTTTATAAAAGTTTTTGTTGAAACTGAATCAGTTGTTTTAATGTCACTTCCTGATATTTTAAGGGTTAATATAACAAAATCTCTTATTATGGAGCTCCAGGATCTTGCAGGAGAAGATAAGGTAGAAATTCAGCCCATGAATTTAAATTCTTACAGAAATAATAAAAAGAAAAGATGGCCTAAAAATAAAAAAGAGTCTGTAGCATAATGGATAAGTTTGAATTTTTTGAAAAAAAACTTAAAAAAAGAGAAGAAAAAAAAGAAAAAAGAAAAATTATTCCTTCTGTGCCTTTAAAAAACGGAAGGATTGTGAAAAATAAAAAAATGCTTCTTAATTTAAGTTCCAACGATTATCTGGGTCTTTCATTTAATGAAAAAATATTTGAAACCGGATGTGAATATGCTTTGAAATACGGCAATGGTTCAGGTGCTTCAAGGCTTATAACCGGCAATCCTGAATGTTTTTTGCAGACAGAAGAAAAAATAGCTGAATTTAAAAAAAAGGGAAAAGCTCTTATTTTAAATTCAGGTTATCAGGCAAATATTTCCATGATTCCAGCTCTTGCAGGAAGGCACAGTATAATTTTTTCTGACTCTTTAAATCATAACAGTATTATAAGGGGATCTTTGCTTAGCAGAGCCGAATTTAAAAGATTTGCTCATAATGATTTAAATCATCTTGAAGAGCTTTTAAAAAAGAGTATGGGGAAAAGTTATTCAACTAAAATAATAATTACTGAATCAATATTCAGTATGGACGGCGATATATCAGATATAGACTCAATACATGAATTAGGTGAAAAATACGGTTGTATTTTAGTCGCTGATGAAGCACATGCCACCGGAGTAGCGGGAGAAAAAGGGAGAGGGCTTGCACAAAAGGCAGATATTGTAATGGGAACTTTTGGTAAAGGTGCAGGAGTTTTCGGAGCTTATACAGCTTGCAGTGAATTGATGTATGATTATCTGATAAATTTTTGTGAAGGTTTTATATTTTCAACATCTCTACCACCATTCACAGTCGGTGCAATATCTGAAGCAGTAAATATTATTCCGCAAATGGATAAAGAAAGAAAGCATCTGAAAAATATTTCCGAAAAACTTAGAAAAGGGCTTAATGACCTTGGTTTTAATACTCTTGAGAGTAGTACCCAGATTATTCCTGTACTGACTGAAACAGCAGACAAAGCATTAAAAACCGCTGCTTTTCTTGAGGAAAAAGGGGTTTTGGGGGTTGCAATACGTCCTCCCACAGTCCCTGAAAATATGTCAAGGATAAGGTTAAGTTTGAGCTCGGTTTTTTCTGAAGATGATATTGATTATGTAATAAGTGTATTTGATGAGCTCAGAAAAAAATAAAAATCAGATTATTCTTCAGCACGGGTGGGGACTTTCTTCTTCATGCTGGAATGGGTGGAAACAACAACTTTCAAATGATTTTTCAGTTTTAACGCCTGACAGAGGTTATTTCGGCAATAAAAACATAATAACCCGGTTTGAAAGTGAAAATAAAAAAATTCTTGTTTCACATTCTTTCGGTCTTTTGCTTTTTCCAGAATCTTTGTTAAGACAGGCTGATTACCTTATTATAATAAGCGGGTTTGCAGATTTTCATACTGAGGATAAGAAAGAAAAAAGAAGATCTTCAATGCTTATTAAGTTTATGAAGAAAAATCTTTTACTTACTCCTGAAAAACTTCTTTTCGATTTTTATAACGGCCATGATCTCAGAGGCGATTTTGACAAGTACCCTGATACAGATTTGCTTTCACATGACTTGACTGCTATAGATACTTCACAAGCAGACTGGGAGAATATAAAAAAAGTAAAAAATATTTTAATTCTTCATGGAAAGCAGGATATGGTTGTACCTTATTCAAAAGGACTTTCTCTGCATGAAAACCTTAAACAAAGCAGATTTGAAGGTATAGATGATGCTGACCATGCTCTGCCTTTTACACATAAAGACAGGCTGATAAGTATTGTTACAGATTTTATCCTTTCCTGAAGAAATATCGGATTTTTAAAATGAGTTTAATAAAGAAAAGTTTTTCTGAATATGCAGATACATACGATTTGTATGCTGCTGCCCAGAAAAAGGGCGCATTAATTTTAAAAGATGAAATTATAAAAAGTGATTTAACTTGTTTTACAAATAAAAATATTCTTGAGTTAGGAGCTGGAACAGGTCTTTTAAGTGAACATCTTGCTCGGATATTTAAAGATTCAAATCTTTTTTTTTCAGATATATCCTGTGAAATGCTCAGTATATGCAGGAATAAAACAGATAAAATCAAAAATAAGAATAATTATTATTTTGCATGTGATGCAGGTGAGTTCATAAAAAAAAAATATTTTTCACTGATTTTATCTTCTTTTACTCTGCAGTGGATTAACGATTATTTAAAAGCTTTTGAAAATTTTTATAATTCTCTTGAGTCAGGCGGTGTTTTATACCTTGCTTTTCAGGGCCCAGAATCATTTCCTGAATGGAAAGAATCAGCCTTGGAACTCGGGCTTAAATATACAGCCAATAAAATGCCTGATCCGGAAAAGCTTGAGAAAATTTTTAATAAAAAGTTTAAAAAAACAGAAATTTTCAGAAAAGATATAAAACTTAACTATAAGTCCGCACTGGATTTTTTTCTGTCTCTGAAATATATAGGAGCTTCGCATAAAACAGGCAACACAAATTTAAGCCGCAAAGATTTTTTAAAGCTGATAAGGCACTGGGATAAAAAAACCGATAATAATATAGAAATAACTTATTGTGTCTGGTTTTTTAAAGGTGAAAAATAATGGATAAAATAAATCTTCCAAAAAAACTTTTTGTAACAGGGACTGATACAGAAATAGGTAAAACTGTTGTTTCATCAATTCTTTCAAAAGGAATGAATGCTTCGTACTGGAAAATTATTCAGACAGGTGACGACAGTGACAAATCTTTTGTAAAACAGGTAACAAAAATGCCTGATGAAAAATTTATTCAGGAAGCATACTGTCTTAAACTTCCTCTTTCTCCTTATGCTGCAGCAATGGATGAAAATATATCAATTGATATAAATAAAATTAAAAATAAATTTGATTTAATTAAAGACAATTGCCTTGTGGCAGAAGGTGCGGGCGGTGTAATGGTTCCTGTAAAAAAAGACTTTTTTATGTCTGACTTAATATCTTTTCTTGGGCTAAGTGCTGTTGTAGTTGCACGTTCAGGTCTTGGAACAATTAATCATACACTGCTTACAATTGAGCATCTTAAAAATAAAAATATTGATATAGCATGTATAATTTTAAACGGTGAAATAAATGAATCCAACAAAAAAATAATAGAGGAAATTTCAGGTATAAAAACTGTATCTCTTGATTATACAGATCTTACTGATCCATATAGAATTGAAGAAATATTTAACAGATTTTTCAATCTAAAATAGTATTTGGTATTTGTAGAATAACTGCAGGTTTACAAAGGAGAGATTATGTCTCAAAAAAATAAAGGGTTCTGGCTTCCTTTTACCCAGATGAAAAATCTGGGAGATGTTCCTGAAATCGTAAGTGGTGAAGGTCTATACCTTTTAACAAAAGATAATAAAAAAATAATGGATTGTATATCGAGCTGGTGGGTTACAATACACGGTCATGCAAACCCTGAAATTGCAGAAGCGATAGGTGAACAGGCCAAAAAGCTTGAACAAGTTATATGTGCAGGTTTTACACATACCAATGCTGAAGTTTTAACTGAAAAACTCATAAATATCCTGCCTGATGGCTTAAATCATATGTTTTATTCAGACAATGGTTCTACAGCGGTTGAAGTAGGTCTTAAAATGGCTTTTCAGTACTGGAGGAACAAAGGAGATAAAAACAGAAAA
>Ga0136557_1002239_pt1 | contig 11397 bp, 10 predicted proteins | sample AntRauTorckE6832_FD_104796 | JGI IMG/M metagenome (GOLD analysis project Ga0136557, IMG submission 104796) | Saline lake microbial communities from Rauer Islands, Antarctica - Metagenome Torckler E6 #832 | ecosystem: Environmental > Aquatic > Non-marine Saline and Alkaline > Saline | place...
AAACCGCCACTTTGTTGCTGCGCACTCTGCTGCACAGCTTTAAGCAATATCTGTTCCAGTGTTGGGTCAAGCGTGATAACCGGCAGCTCAGCCTTGTTTCCATATATGCCCTGGACGATTACGCGCGCCAGCGCTACGCGCACAGCTGCGGTCAGGGCGACAGGATCTTGACTCCTGACGGCAGCAGACGCCAATGCTTCGCCAATACTGCGCATATCTTTGACGGGAATACCTTCCTGTAAAAGATTCTGCAGCACCTTGCGCAAAATATTACCATTGAGCTGGCTGGGCAGCTCTTCGGCCAGTTTTTTCGATGACTTGCCCAGAATTCCCAACAGCTCGTGTACTTCATCGTGTCCCAGCAGCTCATGCGCGTGTTTGTTCAACAGAGTATTCATATGGGTTGCGACAACCGTGCTGGCATCCACCACGGTGTAACCCAGGGACTGCACCTGGTCACGCTGGCCTGACTCAATCCACAGAGCATCAAGGCCAAACGCCGGGTCCTTGGTAGCAACGCCCTGGGCCTTGCCGTATACCTGGCCGGGATTTATCGCCATTTCACGTTCCGGATAAATTTCCGCGCCACCAATATTGACACCCATCAAATTGATTCGGTACTCGTTGGGCTGCAAGTCAAGGTTGTCGCGAATGTGTACCGAAGGCACCAGAAAGCCGAGTTCTTGAGAGAGTTTTTTGCGAATTCCCTTGATGCGGGCGAGCAGCTGACCGCCCTGATTCTTGTCTACCAGCGGAATCAGTCGGTAACCAACTTCCAGCCCGATCACATCGACCGGCGTCACATCGCTCCAGCCCAGCTCATGTTGTTCAGTCGCGGTTTTTTCGTCTTTCGCGGTTTTATCTGCCGTGGCGGCGTCGTCAACTGCAGTTGCTTCACGCTGCTGACGCGTATAGATGATGACGGACCCGGCGCCCGCCGCCAGGGCCAGCGACAGAAATGCCATGTGAGGCATACCTGGCACAATACCCATGACAAACAAGATCATCGCCGCAATACCCAGTGAGCGAGGCGTGGCAAACATCTGACTGATAACCTGCGAACCCATCATTTCCGAGTTATTGTTGCGGGTCACCATGATGGCCGCTGCAGTAGACAGCAACAATGCCGGAATCTGGGCAACCAGACCGTCGCCAATGGTAAGCAAAGCGTAACGTTCAGTGGCGGTGGCGAAATTCAGGCTATGTTGCATCATGCCAATGGCCAGCCCGCCAACCATATTGATGACCAGAATGAGAATGCCGGCGATTGCATCACCTTTGACGAACTTGCTGGCGCCGTCCATGGCACCATAGAAGTCTGCTTCCTGAGTAATGTCCTGGCGCCGGACACGCGCCTGCTCCTGATCAATGATGCCGGCGTTCAGGTCGGCATCGACCGCCATCTGTTTGCCGGGCATGGCATCCAGGGTAAACCGGGCGCTGACCTCAGCGATACGTCCGGCACCTTTGGTAACCACCACAAAGTTGATGATAATCAGGATCAGGAACACGATAAGACCAACCGCGTAGTTGCCGCCGATCACAACCTCACCAAATGATTCAATGACGCGCCCCGCTGCCGCACCACCTTCATGGCCGTTAAGAAGAACGACCCGGGTTGAGGCTACGTTAAGGGCCAAACGCAACAAGGTTGAAATCAGCAATATCGTGGGGAAGACGGCGAAATCCAGTGGCCGCATAGCGTATACCGACACGCACAGTACCACCAGCGCGATGGTGATGTTGAATGTGAAGAATACGTCGAGAAGAATTGGCGGAATCGGCAATGTCATCATCGCCAAAATCACCAGCAGCAAAATCGGTATCCCGAGATTACCTTCTGTCAGATTACGGGCGCTGGTCGCCAGCGTAGCTCTGTTCAGATTGCCGCTAAAATTCAACATAAATTACAAACCAATCTGGTGTGGTAGCAAAAATTTCAAGAGACCAACGTCGCTGACGATTGAGTGCCGTCAGTGAACAGGCGCTTTGTCGAAATCTTGACGCTTTGCCAGCTAATCAAGCGGAATCCGCTTCCTTTTATCGCGTACCAGCAGGATGTTGCAAAAGTCGTGCTAATATTGCCAACGCAGGCGTTTTTTTTGCCGCCCACCGGAAAGCACTTGCCGGTGAGGCCTGGCCACACTATCAATCGTGTCGCAGATCATCGGGAATCAGGAGGTTGTCGGACAGCACTGGGCGACGTCCGCCTTTATGCTTGTATTGACGCAGTTGGAAAACATAGGCCAATACCTGCGCAACTGCTTTGTACAGACCTTCCGGTATTTCTTCATCCAGGTCGGTATTGTAGTAAATCGCGCGGGCCAATACCGGCGACTCCACGATCGGTATGTCGTGCTCTTTCGCCACCTCCCGAATGCGCAACGCCATGAAGTCGATGCCTTTGCCTATCATGATCGGGGCAACACTCGCGCCTTGTTGATATTTCAGAGCTACCGCATAGTGCTGCGGGTTGGTCACAATCACATCGGCGTCAGGCAAGTTTGACAACATGCGGTTTTGTGTCATTTGATACTGCAACTGCCTGATTCGCTGCTTGACTTCAGGCTTGCCGTCAGTATCTTTCATTTCATCCTTGACCTGCTGAAACGTCATACGAAGCTTCTCGGTATGGGAATGAATCTGAAAAGGTATATCAACGATGGTGATCAGGATCATGGCGCAAGACATGGCCAGTACTGACCAACCAAGAATGATCAACGTATGCCCCATCGCCGGCAGCAATGGCTCAGCCATGATGCCAAGCATACGCTGCCAGTTGAACACCATGATGACCAGCGCGATGGCGGCAACAACCAGGACTTTGGCGGCTGCCTTTAGCAACTCGATCAGCGCCTTCGGGCCAAACATGCGCGCGAGCCCGGACATCGGATTAATACGGCTGGCCTTGGGCATCACCGCTTTCGCGCTCATGTTCCAGCCCCCCAGACCAATCGGACCCAGCAAGGCCGCAACCAACAACATGCCAAACACCGGCAGCATTGAACGCAGACCCTGCATTGCCGAGACACTCAGGTGACTCAGCATGGCGCTGGTGTCAAACACCTGCTCACGTGCCAGAATAAAATTGTGCCCCATCAAGCCCGCCAGCGCCTGGATCATGAACCCACCAAACATCAACAGAGCGGCCGAACCTGTGATGAGGATGGCCATCGTATTCAATTCGGGCGACCGCACGGTATCGCCGTCCTCACGTGCTTTTTCGAGTCGTTTCTGGGTGGGTTCCTGGGTCTTTTCCGCCGAAGAATCTTCGTCTGCCATGCTTCTCTCTTTGTATATGACCGTCGTGAAGGAAAGCTACGCTGGTTAATCCAGCAAGGCGCGCAACCGAATGAACATCTCGTTAAAAATCCCAACGGCTGCATCCAGGAAAAAACCCATGCTCAACCAGATAACAAACAAACCAAACATCAACGCGACCGGGAAACCCAAAGCGAAGATATTCATTTGCGGTGCCGCCCGGGTCATGATGCCAAACGCAAAATTTGTCATCAGCAGCGCTGTCAATGCCGGCAGAGCCAACAATACGGCGCTGGAAAACACCCAGCTGATGGTGCTGATCAATTGGTAGTAGACATCAACATCAAGACCGGTGGTCGCAATCGGCACCTGCACGAAGCTGTCGGCAATCACCTCGATCATGACCAGGTGCCCATCAAGGCTGATAAACAGAACCGTCACGAACATCAAGTAAAAGGTACTGACTATCGCAACATTGACACCGTTGGCCGGGTCCACCATCGACGCAAAACCCAGGCCCATTTGCATGGCGATCATCTGGCCCAACAGTACAAAAATCTGAAACAACATTTGCAAAAAAAATCCTAGCGCAACGCCGATCAAAATCTGTTGCACAACAATAATCATCACCGTCAGCGATAAGCCTTCTACCGCCGGCACTGGCGGCAATGTCGGCGCTATCAGAATCGACACGGCTACCGCCAGAATCAGTCGAACGCGAATGGGGACAAAATTGGAGCCCAACACTGGCGCAGCCAGAAAGAAACCCATGATGCGGAACATCGGCCACAAAAAGCTCCCGACCATGGCACCTATTTCTGCATCCGTAAATTCAGGCACGCTATCTACCCGACCAGCATCGGTATGCTGAGCACCAGTTGCTCGGTGAACTCCATGATACGCCGCAACAGCCATGGCCCGGTGATGATGATGACAATCAATGTGGTCAGCAATCGCGGCAAAAAGCTGAGGGTCTGTTCGTTAATCTGGGTCGCCGCTTGAAAGGTGCTGATGACCAGACCTATCAACAGGCTTGGCATGACAATCACGGCAACCAGCAGCACAATCAGCCACATTGCTTCTCGCCAGATATTCACAGCTACATCAGGTGTCATACGCGTCAGACTCCGAAACTCATGGCGAGTGTGCCAATAATCATGGCCCAGCCATCCACCAGGACAAACAACATGATCTTGAAGGGCAGTGAGATGATAATGGGTGACAACATCATCATACCCATCGCCATCAATACACTGGCAACCACGAGGTCGATGACTAGAAAGGGGATGAACAACAGAAAACCGATCTGAAACGCGGTTTTTAATTCGCTGGTTACAAATGCGGGTATCAACACAGTAATCGGCACGTCTTCAATACCATTTACCGGTTCCGCATCGGCCAGGTCCAGAAACAACCGCAGGTCAGACTCCCGGGTTTGCGCAGCCATAAATGTGCGAAATGGCCCTTCGGCTTGTGCCAGCGCTTCCTGCACACTTATTTCTTCGTTGATATAAGGTTGCAGCGCATTTTCGTTGACCTGTTGAAAAACCGGGGTCATGATAAATATCGACAGGAACAAAGCCAGGCCAAGCAAAATTTGATTCGACGGCGTTTGTTGCAAACCCAGCGCCTGACGCAGGATTGCAAAAACCACGATGATCCGCGTAAACGAGGTCATCATCATAGCCAGCGCTGGCAGCAGAGTCAGCGCCGTCATGATGGCGAGGATCTGCAGAGTTACCGTGTACCTCTGATTACCATCAGCATCGGTGGTAACTGACATAGCGGGTATGCCGCTACTGAGGTTATCGCCACCCAACAGGGTGTCTCCAATGGAGGTGGCTGATCCTGTGTCCTGCTGAGCAACAGCGGGTGCAGGCAGTAAAATCTGACTGAACAACAGCAACACGAAAAAAAATACTGAGCGGCACATCAATGTGATTCCCTGGTTGGAGAACCGGCGCTGCTGTTTGATGATTGCAGCGTGCTGCGCAGGATATGACCAAAACTTCGTGACTGAACACCTGACTGACCGAACGATGCATTGCCGGCCTGGGTTTCCACAATATTGTCATCAAACACATGCAGGGTACTGACATGGCCCGGCGCCACACCAATCAGTAATTGCTTGTCACCCACCTGCACCAGTGCAATGCGTTCACGATTGCCAACCGGTAATGCGCTGAGTACGCGCATGGCGCCCACACTTTTCGGCCCGATATTGGTGAAGCGGCGCACCGCCCATGCCAGCACCAGAATCAGGCTGACAATGACCAGCAGCCAGATGGCGGTTTGCAGCATCGCATCCGAGCCACCAGCAAAAAGGGTGTTTTGAGCAGCGCCGCTTTCCGCGCCTTGGCGTGCCGTGTCGATCAGTGAAGCTGATTCAGCCATGAACTGTTTCCAGGCGTTTCAACAAACGCTGCGTGTGCCTAAATTGATGTAACAGGAATGCGTATGGCGCTTAACGTAGCTTCTTTATACGTTCAGACGGGCTGATCACATCGGTCATCCGAATGCCAAACTTGTCGTTGACGACAACAACCTCGCCATGGGCAATCAGGGTGCCGTTGACCAGCACATCCAGCGGCTCACCGGCCAGGCGGTCCAGCTCTATGACCGAGCCCTGGTTAAGCTGCAACAGGTTACGAATCGTGATTGCCGTACTGCCAACTTCCATAGAAATTCTGACAGGAATATCCAGAATGACGTCAAGGTCTGGTGAGCCTGCTTTACCTTCAGCTTTTCCTTCGTCAGCAACCTCCTTGCCCGGCTGCTTATCGTCGTCCATCGCAGCCGCCCATTCGTCAGCCATTGCCTGATCGTCTTTACTCACTTTGTTTACCTCCGCACGTAATATTGCATGTTTGATTCATTCAGGCTTCGCGCTCACGGTGTACACCCTCGATCCTTAACGCCAGATTGCCATTCGATGTTCCCAATCGGGTTTCAAACATGGGAATCCCATTCGCTTTCAGTACAAGTGTCTCTGGCATGTCGACCGGGATGACATCACCGGCCTCCAGGTCAACTACATCGCGCAGTGTAATTTTGCGGTCAAATAGATGGCAGCTGAACTCAACGGTTGCATCCTTGATTTGCTCCTTGAGCGAATTGCCCCATCGTTCGTCATGCTCGTCAACATCACTTTGCATGCCAGCGTCAAGCAAATCGCGAATCGGCTCTATCATGGAATACGGCTGTGTAACGTGGATATCCCCGCCGCCGCCATCCAGTTCGATATGAAAACTGCTCACCACAACGACTTCGCTGGGGCTGACAATATTTGCCATTGATGGGTTAACTTCCGAGCGTAAGTGATCGAACTCCAGCTTAAAGACATTGCGCCAGGCCTCGCCCAGATCAGTGAATATCTGATGTAGAACCATCTGCACCACGCGCAGTTCGGTAGGCGTAAACTCACGACCCTCAATTTTGGCATGGCGTCCGTCGCCGCCAAAGTAGTTATCTACCAGCTTAAACACCAGTTTGGCGTCAAGCACGATCAAAGCGGTACCGCGCAGCGGTCGAAATTTCACAAGATTAAGACTGGTAGGTACATACAGCGTGTGAAGATATTCGCCAAATTTAGTGATCTGCACGCCGCCCAGAGAAACATCGGCAGTTCTGCGCAGCAAGTTGAAAAGACTGATGCGCGTATAGCGGGCAAAGCGCTCGTTAATCATCTCCAGTGTCGGCATTCGGCCGCGCACAATTCGATCCTGACTGGTTAGGTCGTAGGAGCGCACGGACGCAGGATCATCATCCACGTCTGTTCCAACAGCATCGTCGTCAACGCCGTGTAACAGCGCGTCAATTTCGTCTTGTGATAACAAGTCCTGCATCAGTGCGACTCCACTGTTCTATTGCATAACAAAGTTGGTAAACAACAGTTCTTCTATCCCTTCCCGCCCAATCTCACGCAGCAACACCTGATTGACTTCATCGGTTGCCATTTCCCGCAATTGTTCGATGCCCGCGGGATCTTCAAAGACCTTAATCAGCTGGGCGCTTAACAAGTTGATCAAATTGTGCCGAATAACAGGCATATGCCGAACCACTGCGTCCAACGCCTCAGCATCTCGCCCCATCAAGGTGACGGTAGCCTGCATAAAACGCTGTCGACCCTGGTGAGGGAAGTTGACAATAAACGCGGGTGTCAATTCAAGGTACTGCACAGGGTCTTGCGCAGGCACGGCAGTTTCTGCGAGTTCCGCGTCCGGTTCCTCACTGTCACCCATCAGGAAAAACCATGCCGCGCCGGCAACAGCGGCAAGCGCAACAATGGTGATTACACCAAGGAGCAACCATTTTTTGCTGTTTTTTACGGAGACTACTTGTTCTTCATCATCAGCCATACAAATCTTTCCCGATATCAACCACGTTGGTTGAGATGTTTGTCTCTGTGGCAGAAGCAAGGCTTGTGCCACTCTCAAAATAATAAAATTACTTATTAATAATCAATTATATAGAGATCTAAGGGAAAGGCACTCGCCAATTTAGTGACGCTGTCAGCTCAATTGGCGAGCAATATCAGACGGGTGTTTGACGCCATGACGGCAGGTGGATCGCAGACACGAATTGTCTCAGGCGTAAAAATCGATCAAAGATTCCGAACGTACCATCACCGGCGCGGCAACCGCAGCATCCCGATCTCCCGACGCAGACCCAGAACCCCCTCCGTGGCGTTGCTGCCCACTGCCGCCATCGCCATGCTGCTGCGATGACTGATCGGAGACCGACACGTCTTGCAGGTTCAGCCCCTGATCCCGGAACATATCCTGCAGGCGGTTGAGCTGCTGCTCCAGGGCTTCTCGGACCATTGCGTGCGGACTGACGAAACTCACACTGGTCTGCTGGTCAGCGGCCATCTGGATCTTGACCGTCAGACTGCCCAGTTCAGGCGGGTCTAAGCGGATTTGCGCCGAGCTGACGCCCTGACTGCTCATGATCAGCAGCTGCTTGCCCAGACTGTCCGACCAGCCCTGTTGGCCAAAGCCGGTATCCATAACGAACCTGGGCAGACCATCGGTTGAGCGTGTTGCTGACTGAGACGCCGCCTGTGACTGTGCCTGTTGCGCACTCTCGGTGGCAAACATACGCTGCTCCGACCTGCCCGGGACGGCGCTGTTGTCGGCCTGGCTCGAGTCGAGAGTCAAATTTAACGCCGGGTTGAGAGTCGGATTGAGAGCTGGATTGAGAGCAAAGTTCTGGGCGGCGCTTGAGACCACAGAGCTCTCACCGTTGATACCCATCGACAGGGGCCTGGTCAGTTGACTGGCTATCGCCTGGTTGCGCTCCGGTGACGAATCAGTCTTGATCAGGTCAGACTGGCTGGCCGGGCCGTCGACTGCCGCTTGATTGAACTGATTTGACCTGAAGGCACTGGCGTTTGCTGCCTCAGATGCAACTTTTTGACTGCCCGGATTCACTTGTGCGGTCTCCGTGGCCTGCCGGGTCACATCAGCAGGCAACGGCGACCGGAGCATCATCTCCTGTTCTACCGCTGAACCAAGGCCGATGGCACTCGCATCCGTTGTCATAGCCGGTGATGCCATAACCGATTGAGACATCGCCTGCAGGGCTGGATCACCTTCTGCCTGGGCTCCGGCCTGCAATATCGTTGGCGTGCCGGCGAGGCGGACTGAAGGGTCACCACTGCTGGCGTGCGTCAGTACACTGGTGGCTCCCCGGGCCAACGTCTCAGCACCGGCAAGCGCGAGCACGGGCGTATTGTTGGACGACAAAGGCGCAGCTGAAGAGTCACGACTGCCCGCCACCATCGTAACGACATTGGCTGCCGCATCAGCCTCCGCGCTGCCAGCGGGCTCTCCCGCCGACACTAACCAATTACTCAACAATGACGGCAAGGTTTGGTCGTCCCGAGGCAAATTATTTCCGCCTGTCACTGGAGCCATCGACATTTGCAGGAGTTCATCAACACTCCATGCCAACTCCCCCAGCGCCGCGTCCATCTCTTGCGCAGCCAGAGCGATGGTCTGCGGCAGCACCGATTGATCCGGAGAAAACGCAACCCCATGAGTACTCAGAAACGTTCTCAGATCCGCCGCAAAGCGCCCGTCGGGGTCAGCCTCGCCATCACTGGAATACGACTTATAAATCTTATTTATCAAGCTGTTACTTTGCGCCGATGATGCGCCCGCATCGGCTGAAAACAATCTGGGGGAAGACGATAAAGAATCGGCCTCACTGGTATCACGGGCTTTCGCAGAAGGCGATGAAGCGCTAACAACTGACATCAAATCGACAGGTCCCAACATGGTTTAATTCCTTTGCATGACTGCTCTGGCACAACGCCGACAAGGCAATGAACGGAAACACTAAAAAGTTCCCGACAAGAACCCTAAGCAGTACCTCAGCAAGAAACCTGCCAATTTGATCCAATGCCGTGTTGGCGCAGAGACGGGTCCGCGGCGGGAGAGTTTACCAGGGCGCCAGGGCCAAGGGCTCAGGACCAGCCAGAATCAGATCGCCGGCGCCGTGAAAATTCATCGTGATTGCGTTGTTCGTTGCGAGCTTGATGAGCATCGGCATCGCGTTGCAGCCGCTCTATCATTTTCTCCAGACTTTTATGCCGGATATCCAGCTTGCGCCAATGGTCGCGAACACGCTCCTGATCCTTGTGCATGTGCTCAATGAGTTCACGCTGCTGGCTGATCGCGCGATCGAGTTGTTGATGAAAACCATCAAACAGCCGCAAGCGCTCCACGGTCATGCCAGCTTTCCCGGAAACCTGCATCTGTTCACGATAATCCTGCTGGTAGGCTTGCAGCTGTGACAGTTTGTTTTCCTCAGTCTCGATACGTTGTTGAACGATTGCCAGCGCCCGGCCCGCCTTGACAGCCTCCAGCTCGGCCAGACGCAGTACCGGCTGCATACGTTTAACCCGATTCAAGAGGCATTACCCGATAGTTTGTCAGGCTGGCCACCTCTGTCACTGCCACCCAATGTTGTTCTCGGTTGCAGCTGTGTGACGTTGGCAGGGCTGTTGGCAACAGGGCCAGCCCCTGACAGCGCCCGTCCGGGCGCGGGTGAGATAGCCTTGCCCAGGCGCAGGACCGCATCTGCCATGCTGACATTTTCGGTCAACCCCTGCTGCAAAAACTGACGTAGATGGGGCATTCTTTCAATGGCAAAATCGATATCCTTGTCTGCGCCCACGCTGTATGCGCCGACGCTGATCAGATCCCGGTTCTGCTGATAACGCGAATACACCCGTTTAAACAACTGCGCCTTGGCCAGGTGGTCGGCATTGACCACGGCGGGCATCACACGGCTGATAGAGGCCTCGATATCAATGGCCGGATAGTGACCCTGTTCGGCCAGTGTCCGCGACAGCACAATATGACCATCCAGAATGGCCCGCGCTGAATCGGCAACCGGATCCTGCTGATCATCGCCTTCGGTCAGCACTGTATAGAATGCGGTGATCGTGCCCTCGCCGCTGTCGGCGTTACCCGCGCGCTCCACCAATTGCGGGATGCGTGCAAATACTGATGGTGGATAGCCCTTGGTCGCCGGTGGTTCCCCGATCGCCAGCGCAATCTCACGTTGCGCCATGGCATACCGCGTCAACGAATCCATCAGCATCAGTACGTCTTTGCCCTGGTCACGAAAACCCTCGGCAATGCGGGTGGTAATCATTGCCGCACGCAATCGCATCAAGGGTGAGTCATCGGCGGGTGATGCCACCACCACGGATCTGGCCAGACCTTCTTCGGCAAGAATCTCATCAATGAACTCCTTAACCTCGCGGCCACGCTCCCCGATCAAGCCAACCACAATCACATCTGCCTCAGTAAATCGTGTCATCATACCCAGCAACACACTTTTACCAACACCGCTACCGGCAAACAAGCCGATTCGCTGACCACGGCCCACAGTCAGCAACCCGTTTATCGCGGTAATGCCAACATCCAATGGCTCACGTATTGGCTGTCGTTTTAGCGGGTTGATAGCACGCACAGGGCGTGCTTCACGGCAGGTTTGCACTGATATGGGGCCTTTACCGTCAATCGGTTCACCAAACCCATTCAGCACCCGACCGAGCAAGCCATCGCCTACCCATAGCCGCTGTACATTGGGCGCTGGCACCACACGAGCTCCCGGCTGCAA
>Ga0136557_1002240_pt1 | contig 11389 bp, 10 predicted proteins | sample AntRauTorckE6832_FD_104796 | JGI IMG/M metagenome (GOLD analysis project Ga0136557, IMG submission 104796) | Saline lake microbial communities from Rauer Islands, Antarctica - Metagenome Torckler E6 #832 | ecosystem: Environmental > Aquatic > Non-marine Saline and Alkaline > Saline | place...
ATCTCGGATGACATTCCCGAGTTGGCGGCGAACTGCAACCGCGTGCTGACGATGGCCGACGGTCCCCTGACCGGAGAGCTGTCCGGCGATACCCTGACCGAAGACGCGCTCGACGATGCGCTGGCCAGTCAGACCCGGAGGGAAACGGCATGAAACTGTTCGGCAGCGCCGACGCCATCATCGCGCTGATCCTTGTCGTCGCGATGATACTGATCGGCCTCATAAATCCCGCCTTCTGGCAGTTGTCCAACATCTTCAGCCTGCTGAAATCCAACGTGGTCATCGGTCTGATGGCGCTCGGCGTTCTCCTGGTGATGATCTCTGGCGGCATCGACGTGTCGTTTACGGCCTTCGCGGTGGCCGGGATGTACCTGGTGGTCCGCGTGATGGTGGCCATCGACTATGATGGGGTGATCCTGCCGTTCCTGGCGGCCTCGCTGATCGGCGGACTGCTGGGCCTGATGAACGCGGGCATCATCCACAAGTTCAGTATGATCCCGCTGATCGTGACGCTCGGCACGGCATCGGTTGTGCGCGGGCTGTTGCTGGGGCTCGCGGGGACGTCGAATGTCAACATCAACCAGATGCCCGACGCGCTGATCGCCCTGGGCCGCACCGACATAGTGACGCTGGAGCGCGCGAACGGCTCGACGTTCGGTCTTACTGCGATGATCGTTCTCTACCTCGCGGTTGCGGTGATCATGCACCTTGTGCTGACGCGCACGATGATCGGCCGCTCGGTCTATGCCTACGGCGCCGATGCCGAGGCGGCCAAGCGCGTTGGCTTCAACACCGGGCGCACGATGATCTTCGTCTACTGCACGGCGGGGGCGCTCGCGGGTTTTGCCGGCCTGCTGCACTCGTCGATGATCTGGCTCGCCAACCCCCGCGACTTCGTCGGGCTCGAACTCGACGTGATTGCCGCTGTCGTGCTGGGCGGGGCGTCGATCTTCGGTGGCCGCGGGACGGTGCTGGGGACCGTCCTCGGTGTCTTCATTCTCGTGATGATCCAGAACTCACTGATCCTCATGGGCATCGACACGACCTGGCAGCGTGTCGTCGTGGGCGGCATGTTGATCGTCGCGGTTGCGGTGACGGCGCTGCGCGACCGCCGCGCGCCGGTTTGAGACGGGAGGACTTGACATGAGCCAGACCAACACCCCGCAGTCCGGCGGCGGCAGCCTGAAGGGCGCGATCCTGCGCGCGGGCGGGCATACCAACGTGCAACTGGGCGTGATCTGCCTGCTTATCCTCGTGTCGATGACGGCGGCGCGCCCGCAGATGTTCCTGTCGGCCTACAATTTCGAGTCCATGGCCTTCTTCATGCCCGAACTGGGCATTCTGTCGGTGGCGATGATGATCGCGATGCTGACGGGCGGCATCGACCTTTCCATCGTGGGTGTCGCGAACCTCGCCGGCATCACGGCCGGCACCGTGTTCGGTTACGTCGCGGGCGAGGCGGGAGCCGGGTCGCTGGGCGTTGCGCCCGTGATCCTCGGCGTGGGCGTGGGCCTTCTGGTCGGCGTTCTCGCGGGGCTTCTGAACGGGCTTCTGATCTCCGGGCTGAAGATCACGCCGATCCTTGCCACGCTGGGGACGGGTCAGGTCTACATCGGGCTGTGCCTCGTGCTGACCGGCGGGCCGGCAATCGTGGGCTTCCCGTCGGGCTGGACCTGGCTCGGCAACGGCAAGATCGCGTCGATCCCGGTGCCGCTGCTGCTGTTCGTGGTGCTGTGCGTGGGGCTGTCGCTGCTGCTGTCGCGCACCTCGTTCGGTCTCAGGCTCAAGCTGATCGGCAGCAACCCCAAGGCCGCGATGTATACCGGGATCGAGCGCGGGCGCATGATAATCTGGTCCTACATGCTGACCGGGGGTCTGGCGGCGATGGCGGGGATCCTGTTGTCGGCGCGCATCAATGCGGCCAAGTCCGATTACGGCGCATCCTACCTGCTGCAGGCGGTGCTGATCGCGGTGCTGGGTGGAACCAACCCGACGGGGGGCAAGGGCAATGTGCTGGGCGTCGCGCTGGCGGTGATCTCTCTCACGCTGCTGTCGTCGGGCTTCCAGATGATGCGCGTGTCGAACCACCTGATCGACTTTGTCTGGGGCGCGTTCCTGATCGCCGTAATCGCCATCAATTCCTTCCGTGGCAGAAAGGCAGGCTGAGCATGTCCGTCTCGATACCCCTCACGCCCGAGGCCTTTGGCCCGGCCGAACGCGTTGTTGCGCAGAGTGGCGAGTTCACCGTCGCGGCGTGGCGCACCGGTCTCGGAATTGAAATGCTGCGTATCACAAACGGGCGTGGCCATGTCGATGTGCTGCCGTTCATGGGGCAGATGGTCTGGGACGCGGTTTTCGACGGCGTGCGCCTGACGATGGACAGCGCGTTCCCCGAGCCGCGCCCGGCGACCTCGATCGTCGAGACCTACGGCTGTCTCGCCTATCACAGCGGCCTGCTGCGCAACGGCTGTCCGGCGCCCGAGGACGATCATCCGCTGCACGGAGAGATGCCGTGCAAGCGCATGGACAGCGCGCGGCTGGAGTTCGAGACCGACGCGGACGGCGCGCCGGTGGTGCGTGTCGCGGGGCATGTCGATCACGTGCTGGGCTTCGGCCCGAACTACCGCGCGCGGCCTTCGGTCACCGTGGATGCGGGCACGACCATCGCCATGGGCATGCAGGTCGAGAACCGCTCGGCCCTGCCGATGGAACTGATGTACATGGCGCATGTCAACTTCGCCTTCGTCGCAGACGGCGTGATCCACCAAGCCGCACCGTTCTCGCCGACGCGTACGCGCGTGCGCTCGCAGGTGCCCGCGCATGTCGTACCGACCGATGCCTACCGCGCCTTTCTCGAAGAGTTGGGCGCGCGCCCCGAGGCGGGGCGCATCCTCGATCGACCCGAACGCTGGGACCCCGAGCAGGTGATTTACGTGGACGCGCCGGGCACGGACGAGGACGGGCTGACCCACGCGATGCTGAAGCGGCCCGGGGGCGACGGGTTCGTGATGCGCTATGCACCGTCAGAGTTCCCGCGCCTTGGCCGCTGGATTCTGCACGGCGCCGACGCCACGGTCGCGGCCTTTGCGCTTCCGGCCACCTGCGAGCCCGAGGGCTATCTTGCGGAGAAGGCCAAAGGCAACATCGCGACGCTCGCGCCGGGGCAAACCCGTGGCTTCACGGCGCGGTTCGGGTACATCACAGCCGACGAGGCCGCCGCGCTGTCGGAAAAGATCGCTGCCCTGGGCGGCCAGGACGAGGACCGAGCACATGGCTGATCGCATCGCCGTCGTCGGATCGAACATGGTCGATCTCGTCACCTACATAGAGCGTATGCCGAACCCGGGCGAAACGCTCGAAGCGCCGGACTTTGCGCAAGGCTTCGGGGGAAAGGGCGCCAATCAGGCCGTCGCCGCCGCTCGGCTGGGCGCCAGGGTGGCGATGGTCACCTGCGTGGGCGACGACCTTTTCGGGCCGCGAACGCGTCAGAACTTGGCCGATAACGGCATCGACGTGACCCATGTCCGCACGGTCGCCGGCGCGCCCTCGGGCGTCGCGCCGATCTTCGTGGAGCCCGACGGCGAGAACGCGATCCTGATCGTGAAGGGCGCGAACGGGAATCTCTCGGGCGAAGACATCGAGGCCGCCGCCGATACGCTGAAGGGCTGCGACGCGATCCTGTTGCAGCTCGAGGTGCCCTTGCAGACGGTCTATGACGCGGTAGCCTTCGGGGCGAAACACGGCGTGCAGACAATCCTCAACCCGGCGCCCGCGCATCCCGACCTGGAGATCTCGAAGCTCGATGGACTCGACTGGTTCTGCCCGAACGAGAGCGAATTGGCGCAGCTGTCGGGGATGCCCACGGACACCGACGATGCGGTGCTCGAGGCCGCGCGGGCGCTGATCTCACGCGGTATCCGCAACGTGATCGTGACGCTCGGCGGACGCGGCGCGCGGCTCATCACCGCCGACGACGTCGTGCAGATCGCGCCGGTGAAGGTCGATGCCGTTGACACGACCGGCGCCGGCGACGCCTTCATCGGCAGCTTCGCACGGTTTCTCTCGGGCGGCGCGTCCCCCGAGGAGGCGCTGTCGTGCGCGGCGCGTTATGCGGCGCACTCGATCACCGGGCGCGGCACCCAGTCGAGCTATGCCGACCTTGCCGGGTTCGACGCCTTCTGCCGCGAGATCGGGGAGGGCTGAGGCATGGCCGGGCCGACCTTTCTCGGCATCGATGTGGGCACCGGCAGCGCCCGCGCGGGGCTGTTCGACGCCTCGGGCGCGCTCTTGGGACGCGGGTCCGAGGCAATCGCGACGCACCGCCCGCGCGAGGGTTTCGCCCAGCAGGCCAGCATCGATATCTGGCGCGCCGTGGTCGCCGCCGTCCGTGCGGCACGCGCCGAGGCGGGCAACGTCAAGGTCGCCGCGCTGGCCTTCGACGCGACCTGTTCGCTGGTTGTGTCGGGCGCGGACGGCCCCGTGTCGGTCGATCCCGACGGTGCCGCCGGGCAGGACGTGGTGCTCTGGATGGATCACCGCGCTGTCGGCGAGGCGCACGACATCAACGCGACCGGGGGGGAGCCGCTGACCCGCGTGGGGGGAACCATCTCGCCCGAGATGCAGATGCCGAAGCTGCTGTGGTTCAAGCGAAACCTGCCCGATGTGTGGCGCTCGGCACAGGCTTTCCGCGACCTGCCGGACTGGCTCGTATACCGGGCGACAGGAAGCGACGCGCGTTCGGTCAACGCGCTTGTCTGCAAATGGGGCTACCTGGGTGAGCGCGGCCTCGCCGGCGAGGGCTGGGACGACAGCTTTCTCGCCGCCATCGGGCTCGGCGACCTGGCCGGGCACGGCCATGCACGCATCGGCACGGACCTCGTGTTGCCGGGACGCCCGGCGGGGGCGTTGTCCGACACGGCAGCACAGGAGCTGGGCCTCACACCGGGTCTGCCCGTCGCCGCGGGCATGATCGACGCCTATGCCGGTGCGCTTGGCACTCTGGGCGTCCGCTCCGCGGCTGATGATGCGCTCGGCGCGCGGCTCGCGCTGATTGCGGGCACCTCGGCCTGCCACATCGTCGAGACCGACACCGCCATGCCGGTGCCCGGAGTCTGGGGGCCGTATCCGCAGGTCCTCACGCCCGGGCGCGTGGCGCTCGAGGCGGGGCAGTCGGCGGCGGGTGCCCTGCTCGACGCGGTGATGGCGCGGCACGGGGCCTCGACCGGCATGAGCGGCGGGGCCTCCGGCGCGGCGGTGCTGTCGGACCGGCTCGACGCGCTGGCCCCCGAGGGCAGGCATGTCCGGGCCTCGCTGACCCGTGCGCGCCACGTGCAGCCCGACTTTCACGGCAACCGGGCGCCGCTCGCCGATCCCGAACGGCGCGGGATGATCGTGGGCCTCACGCTCGAGACCGGGACAGACGATCTTGCGCTGGACTACCTCGCCACAGTGCAGGCGCTGGCCTACGGCACCCGCGCGATACTCGACGCGATGGAGGTTCGGGGCATCACCATATCGGAAATCGTGATGAGCGGCGGACTGGCCGCCAACGCCGATTATTTGGTGGCGCATGCCGACGCGACAGGCTGCCGCGTTCTGGTGCCGGAGGGCGAAGAGCCCGTGCTGCGCGGCGTCGCCATCGCAGCCGCCGTGGCCGCCGGTGCCTTCTCCGACCTGTCCGAGGGCGCGAGGGCGATGGCGGGTCCGGCCCGCACCTTATGGCCCGACCCGGCCCTGCGCGCGTACCACGACCGAAAATTTGCGGTTTTCAAAGCCATGCAGGCGCATTTCGACGACGTGCGCCGCCTGATGGCCGAAGAGGATGAACACACCGCCGCACCCAACGGCCGAGAGGACTGACCATGTTGCACACCAAGGATGACCGGGCGACCGCGCAGGTCGACACAGGATCGGGCACCCTGCCTGCGACCCGCGATGCCGGACCGGGCCGTAATCCGGGCATGTCACTCGATCTGTCGATGTTCGAGGGGCACGCCGTCAACCGGTCCGCCGCCGAACGGCGCGTGGCCACGCTTGGCACGCGGCGCGCGATCAAGAAACAGCACCAGGCCGCGTGGCTCGTGAACGCGATCCGCTGCGTGGACCTCACGACGCTTTCGGGCGATGATACCGAGGGCAAGGTGCGGCGCCTCTGCGCCAAGGCCCGCAATCCCATCGCCACCCGCATCGCCGAGGGGCTTGGCATTGCCGACATGGACCTGAGGGTGGGTGCGGTCTGCGTCTACCCGACGATGGTACCGCATGCGTTGGATGCGCTCGACGGCTCCGGCGTCGCGGTGGCCAGCGTCGCAACGGGTTTTCCCGCAGGTCTGATGCCCCTCGATTTGCGTCTGAGAGAGATCGAGTGGACCGTGGCGCAGGGCGCACACGAAATCGACATCGTCATCACGCGCGAGCATGTATTGAGGCAGGATTGGGCCGCGCTCCACGACGAGATCGCGCAGATGCGCGCGGCCTGCGGTGACGCGCACATGAAAGCCATCCTGGCCACGGGTGACCTGCAGACCCTGCGCAACGTCTATGCCGCGTCGATCGTCGCGATGCAGGCGGGGGCGGACTTCATCAAGACCTCGACCGGCAAGGAGGCCTTGAACGCCACGCTGCCTGTCAGCCTTGTGATGCTCCGCGCCTTGCGCGACTACGGCGAGGCGACCGGCTACCGGATCGGCTTCAAGCCCGCGGGGGGAATGAAGCAGGCGAAGGAGGCGCTGGCCTGGCAGATCCTCATGAAGGAGGAGCTTGGCCGTCCCTGGCTGGAGCCGGAGCTGTTTCGTTTCGGAGCGTCTTCCATGCTTGGCGACATCGAACGCCAGCTCGAACACCATGTCACGGGGCGCTACGCCGCCTCGCATCGCCACGCCGCGTCGTAAGGGGGCCGTCATGAGCATTCAGGAGATTTTGAAGGACATGAGTTACGGACCCGCGCCGGAAGATTCCAGGATCGTGCAGGGCTGGCTCGACTCGCACCGCGACGGGTTCGGCCATTTCATTGATGGCGCCTTCACCGCGCCGGGCGAGATGTTCGAGGTTGGCAACCCGGCGACGGGCCAAACCATCGCGAACGTCACGCAAGGCTCCGCCGGGGATGTCGACGCGGCTGTGAATGCGGCGCGCAAGGCGCAGAAATCGTGGGCGAAGCTGTCCGGCCACGCGCGCGCGCTTTACCTGTACGCCATCGCGCGGCACGTCCAGCAGCATGCGCGCTTCCTCGCCGTGCTGGAGACCATGGATAACGGCAAGCCGATCCGCGAGACCCGCGATATCGACGTGCCGCTGGTGGCGCGGCATTTCTACCACCACGCAGGGTGGGCCGAGATCGCCGAGGACGAACTTCCGGGCATGAAACCCTACGGCGTCTGTGGCCAGATCATCCCGTGGAATTTCCCGCTGCTGATGCTCTCGTGGAAAATCGCGCCTGCGCTCGCCGCCGGAAACACGGTGGTCCTGAAGCCGGCCGAATACACACCGCTGACGGCGCTGGCCTTCGCCGAGATTTGCGCAGAAGTCGGCCTGCCCGCGGGCGTGGTCAATATTGTCACGGGTGACGCAGAGACCGGTGGCGCCATCGTCGGGCACGACGGTATCGACAAGGTGGCCTTCACCGGCTCGACCGAGGTCGGCAAGACGATCCGACGCCAGACCGCCGGGTCGGGCAAGGGCCTGACGCTGGAGCTGGGCGGAAAGTCGCCTTTCGTCGTGTTCGCCGACGCCGATCTGGACGCGGCGGTCGAGGGCGTGGTGGACGCGATCTGGTTCAACCAGGGCGAAGTTTGCTGCGCGGGCGCCCGCATCCTCGTGGCCGAAGCGGTGGCCGAACGCTTCGAGACCCTGCTCGCCCGACGGATGGACACGGTCGTCGTGGGCGATCCCCTCGAAAAGGGGACCGACATGGGCGCGATCGTGCATCCCGTGCAACTCGAGCGGATCAGGGACCTCGTCTCGCAGGGCAAAGCCGAGGGCGCGACACTCCGGCAGGGCTCCGCGCCCGATGGCTGTTTCTATCCGCCGACGCTTGCGACCAACGTACAGCCCGCCAGCGTGCTCTCGACCGAGGAGATCTTCGGCCCCGTCGTGACGCTGACGACCTTTCGCACGCCGTCCGACGCCATCGACCTGGCGAACAATACGCGCTATGGCCTTGCAGCGTCGATCTGGTCGGAAAACGTGAACCTCTGCTTTGACATTGCCGCGCAAGTAAAAGCGGGCGTGGTCTGGATCAATTGCACGAACGTGCTGGACGCGGGCGCGGGCTTCGGTGGCTACCGCGAAAGCGGGTTCGGCCGCGAAGGTGCGCGCGAGGGCATGCGCGCATACCTCAAGACACCGGCGCCGCAGGGCACGGCCGCCGAGCTATCCGATCTCAGCGCGGTTCCGCACGGAGGCGGCGTAGCGGACGCCGTGGACCGAACGGCAAAGCTCTATATCGGCGGCAAGCAGGCGCGACCCGACTCCGGGTATGCCTATACCGTTGAAGGTGCGAGCGGGCCGCTGGGGCTCGCCGGGCTCGGCAACCGCAAGGACATCCGCAACGCGGTCGAGGCCGCCTCGAAGGCTGGCGGTTGGGGCAAGGCCACAGGCCACAATCGCGCGCAGGTGATCTATTACCTGGGCGAGAACATCTCGGCACGCGCGGACGCGTTCGTGGCGCGACTGGAGTCTTTTGGCCTGAAGAGCGCTGCTGCCAAGGCCGAGGTCGAGACCGCGATCCGTCGCTGCTTCTGGTACGCGGCACAGGCCGACAAGTTCGACGTGGCAGTGCATCAGACCAAATCGGCGCACATAACGCTGGCCATGCACGAGCCTCTGGGCATCATGGGCCTCGTTTGTCCGACGGGCCAGCCGCTTCTCGGCGCACTCAGCCTCGTACTCCCTGCCATCGCCATGGGCAACAGCGTGGTCGCGGTGCCATCACAGACGCATCCGCTGGCAGCCACCGATCTCTATCAGGTGCTTGAAACATCCGACGTGCCTGCCGGCGTGGTGAACATCGTCACCGGACCGCGCGACGAACTGGCCAGGACGCTGGCGCAGCACGACGGCGTCTCCGGCATGTGGTATGTCGGCGGGGCCGAGAGCGCCGCGATGGTAGAGGCCGAGAGCGCAGGCAACCTCAAGCAGACCTGGACCGAGATCGACGGGGCCCGTGACTGGTCGGGCAGAGAGGGGCAGGGTCGCGCCTTTTTGCACCGCGCCACGCAGGTGAAGAATATCTGGCTCCCTTACGGAGAGTGACACCAACCAGCGCGGCCGAACCGCGCGCACGACTGTCTGACAGTGCCCTTGGGACGGATTCGATACCAGTGGCCTCGGCCTGTGACTCCCGCGGGGTTCTCTTGAAATCGTTGATGTGAGTCACTGTCGTCGAAAGACGGAGGTTTCGATGGCAGTGGCGATCACATGGACATCGAGCGCGTCAAGCGCGATCCTGTCGAACACGCGCCCGCCGGCGATCACCGCGCGGGGGAGGCGCAGTGTCCCGAGCCCTTCGAGCGGGTTCCCTACCTCTCACATATCGGTTACATGACGGCCGATGAGGTTGCCGAAGGTCTGGAGGCGGGAGACGGACGCGCTTGTGAGGGCCAGCCCCTGATCGATCCGGATCTCCGCCTGGCGGGCCTAGAGATGGGCTCTTAGCGGCTTCGGGCCGTCTCGCGCGGCAAAGCGGCCCTTTCGTCTGATCTGGACGCAGGTCAGGCACCGGAGGGCAGTTGATGATGGAGTCCATTTTCGTGTGCGGCTCGTGTGTGCAATGAGTCGTCTTAGAGCGGCAGCTTCGGGGATATTGGGGCGTGCTCCAGCGTGGCAGGACCCAAAGACAACAGTTTGAAGATACAAAAATGCAAATAAATCAACACGCTAGATTATCCTGTGCGCCGATGATGGACTGGACGCCATCTCAAAAAAAACCCTTATTTATATAGGAATGTCTGTCGACGTATTTGCTCTGTAGCACCAACGTAGCACCGCGACCGGCCCTCATCATCCAGATCTTTAGATTGTAGCAGGCAAGAACACTCTGTCCATCAGTCCTCGCCCCTGCGGGCGCTCCCTGCCGTGAGAACGATAGGGCGCGCTACGACCCCCGACACGAGGCGTCAGCGCCATTCGACGGAGTATCTCACGCTGAACCGGCACACAATCTCGTGAAATTGTTCAGTGGAAATTTCCGGGCAAATCAGAACGAACCCCTCTTCCTTCTGCGGTGGATAAGCGCCGCCAATGGAGGAAAAGTCCAAAATGAACACTTTCATGATGCTCATGGTCGCCTATAACGGTAAGCCAGATCTTGACGTGAAAACCGTCGCCGTCAACCACTTCAACCTAACTGAGGGCAAGTTCCTCAAGAAGGTGGATAACCAGGAGATTGACCTGCCTGTCATCCGTCTTGAAGACGCCTCTCAGAAGGCGCGGCGGATCATCATGCTTGCGGATCTCGCAGATTTTTTGGACAAAAAGGCCGATGAGGCGCGACGGGCGATGGGTCGCTGAGGGGCCGGGAGGCTGCTTCGCGTCGGCGCAAGCCACAGCGGTTCGACCGCCTTGGTGGAGGCCTTTTCGAAACAAAAGAGTTCGATCGAAGACCGTGAGTTCGCTGACCGCGCATCAGCGCATAGGCCTGTGGAGCCACTCCCGCCCATAGGCCACGCCGGTTTCTTGAAGCTCGGCAATCGTCGGGGCCTTCCAGCACCAGTTGCGTTTCTTCTTGTTGAACTTGATGACGGCCCAGCCTGACACGATATCTTCGTCCAGTGCATCATGGGTGCGAATGATCTCAGGCGGAATGATGATCCCGTCATCGGTGAACCCCATGCCATTGCTGATCCGCACGCTGGTTCGGAAACAATGGCCGGCTCCGCAATCTGGAGCCGTTTCGCGGGCCACTCCGGCCGTAGCGCCAAGTCCCGTCATGCACTAAGCCTAAACCCGGACCACCCGATTGGGGCAGGCCAATCCGTGCACCGGTTCGGGCACGCGTTTGCGCAACTATTTGTGCACGTGCACGCGTGGCTCCGACTCCGGTCGCGGCTCAACCAGTGAAATCAACTAATTAGGGGATTTTGGCTCCGGCGGTAGGGGCGGGTGCCAGCCATCAAACACCATTGAAATAAAAGGAAAATTTCCTCCGAGTCTGGATCGAATCCAGCGGTGTGTCAAAAGAAGTGCCGTACCCCGTGCACGTAGTCAACGGGTAATCTACTGGGACGGCTCAACAAGTCGGACAAGGCAGACGCGGAAGGTTTAGCGCAGTTGGCGCGGACCGGCTGGTTCACAAAAGTCCATATTCGCAGTGAAGCTTCGGACCGGGTGCGAGCGCTGGTTGCAGCGCGCGAGCGGCTGATCCGCATGCGCAAGGACCTTGAGGCCCATA